>Ga0210393_10004858_pt1 | contig 10601 bp, 8 predicted proteins | sample IncBWC27OmetaG_FD_160068 | JGI IMG/M metagenome (GOLD analysis project Ga0210393, IMG submission 160068) | Forest soil microbial communities from Barre Woods Harvard Forest LTER site, Petersham, Massachusetts, United States - Inc-BW-C-27-O ...
AGACCACTGTATCGATGACGATTAATTCGCCGGCGTCCGTGTTATGGGCAATGTATCTGGTGGTCGCCGAAAAACAAGGCGCGGATTGGAAGAAGATTTCGGGCACAATTCAAAACGACATCCTCAAGGAATACATCGCGCAGAAGGAATACATTTACCCGCCGGCTCCCTCGATGCGGCTGGTGATCGACACGTTTGAGTTTGGGTCAAAGTTCACGCCGCGCTTCAACACCATTTCGATCAGCGGATATCACATCCGCGAAGCCGGTTCGACCGCCCTGCAGGAGTTGGCATTCACGCTGTATGACGGTGTGGAGTATGTGGAGTGGGCACGCAGGCGTGGCCTTGATGTAGACGATTTTGGTCCGCGGTTGAGCTTCTTCTTCAATGCGCACAACGATTTCTTTGAAGAAATTGCGAAGTATCGAGCCGCCCGGAAGATTTGGGCTGAAGTGATGAGAGAGCGCTTCGGTGCGAAGAACGCCCGCACCTGGCTGATGCGGTTCCACACGCAAACCGCAGGTGTGTCTCTGCCGGCGCAACAGCCGATGAACAATATCGCCCGCGTAGCGTTGCAGGCTTTGGCTGCCGTACTGGGAGGCACTCAATCGCTGCACTGCGATTCTTATGATGAAGCTTTGGCTTTGCCCACCGAAGAGGCGGCACGGATCGCATTGCGGACCCAGCAGATCATCGCGTATGAATCAGGCGTAACGCAGACCGTCGATCCGCTCGGCGGCTCCTATTTCCTGGAAGCTTTGACTTTGGAAATGGAGAAGGGCGCCTTCGACTACTTCAGCAAGCTCGACGCGATGGGCGGCATGGTGAAAGCTATCGAGCGCGGCTATCCGCAGAAGGAGATTGCCGAGGCCTCTTACCAGTTTCAGAGAGCGGTTGAAGCCAAAGAGAAAGTAATTGTGGGCGTGAACGAGTTCGTAGTGGAAGAGGAGACGCCACACATTCTTTACATTGACGAAAGCGTGGCGCGGCAGCAGTCGGCGAAGTTGAAAGCTCTTCGGGCCCGGCGCTCGAATGATGGCGTCCGGCGTTGTCTTGAAGAGCTGAAGAAAGCGGCTGCACAAGAGCCGGGGACAGGTAATGATGGCAACATTTCTTCGGCGAACACGATGCCCTACATTGTGGACGCGGTGCGCGCCTATGCCACCGTGGGCGAAATTTGCGAGGCGTTGCGCGAAGTGTATGGCACTTATACGGAAGTGAGCGTTACGTAGCAGACGGAGTTCGGAGGCGCTAACCCTGAATAACGGTGACAGAGCGATGAAACCAAAAGGGGAACCGCGGAAGAGTTTGTGGAGTCATCGGGAGGAGGACGGGCTGCACTTGGGACTATGATTGAGGTCACAGATTGTGACCTCAAATGAAAAAAAGAAAAAAAGCGACACTGCTCAAGATGCGGAAACACCTTGTGACACCAGCCTTTGCCGTGGAGTCGCGCATCCTGTTTCTCCGCCATCAGAGGGTGATCCTGGACGCCGACATTGCCGAACTCTACGGTGTGCCGGTAAAAGTTCTCAATCAGCAGATCAAGCGTAATCAGAAACGCTTTCCTCAGGATTTCGTTTTCCAACTCACTGCCAAAGAACATGAAGCTTTGAGGTCACAATTTGTGACCTCAAAGAAAGGCCGCGGGGGCCGCCGCTATACGCCCTATGCGTTCACGGAACACGGCGCGATCATGGCTGCAACGGTGCTCAATTCCGAGCGAGCCGTTGAGATGAGTGTTTTTGTCGTGCGCGCGTTCGTGCGACTGAGGGAGATGTTGGCCACCAACCGCCGCCTAGCCGGGAAAATCGATGAACTGGAAAACCGGTTGGACACCCACGACTCCACCATTCAGGATCTGATTGACGCGATCAGGGAGCTGATGACCCCAGAGGATCCCCCTCGCAAGAGCATCGGATTCCAGCTTCCCGCGGGGAGGTCACGGGGATAAGGCAGTAAGGAGTTCCCGCCTACATAATGTTATGTTCTGCATCTTAATTTCGTTTTCTGTTCGCCCACCTGCGGCTTATGTGATAAAGATATTAAAGATAAGGCATGCGACGAGCGGTCAATCACCTGAAGAAGTCTGACCCGGTCATGCGGGCTATTATTGAGCGCATCGGGCCGTGCCGTATGCAGTTTCGTCCGCCCGAGTTTCACAGCCTGGCGGAAGCCATTGTCTATCAGCAATTGAATGGCAAGGCCGCTGAAACCATCTTCAAGCGCGTTGCCGCACTAACCGGCGAACCGCTCACACCTGAAGGCATCCTCAAACTGGGCGACGAGCAGATGCGCGGCGCCGGATTGTCGAAGCAGAAATCGGCGTACTTGAAAGACCTTGCGACGAAGACAGCGGCGGGCCTGCTGGACTTTTCGCGGTTGTCGAAAATGCCGGATGCGGAGGTAATTGAGCATCTCACCCAAGTTAAGGGGGTCGGCGTGTGGACCGCTCAGATGTTTCTGATGTTCACGCTGAAGCGCGGGAATGTCTTGCCAACCGGCGATTTTGGTGTGCGCATGGCAATGTACAAACACTATCTCGATAGGCAACGCATGAAAGCGACTAGAGCGTTCTCCGGGGGGAAGAAGTCCGCGGTGGCAAAGAAAGGGCCTAAGCGGAAAATCAAGCTGCCGAGGCCGGAGCAAATGGAAAAGATTGCAAAGTGCTGGGAGCCTTACCGCAGCGTCGCTTGCTGGTATTTGTGGCAGAGTCTAGATACGAAGACGCTTTAAGCGGCGAGATCCAGCTCACTGCCTCTGTATTTAGCCGTGGACACTGTGGTTAAATGAACCAAGATGACCGATCTCAAAATCCGCGTACTCGTGGCGAAGCCTGGGCTAGACGGACACGACCGCGGCGCCAAAGTGATTGCGCGCGCCTTGCGCGACGCCGGCATGGAAGTGATTTATACCGGATTGCGGCAGACGCCGGAGATGATTGTAAGCGCGGCTCTGCAGGAAGATGTACAGGTAATCGGGCTGTCGATTCTGTCGGGCGCGCACAATGCGATCGTGCCCCGCGTGACGGACTTGCTCAAGCAGAACAAGATGGATGATGTTCTTGTGCTGGTGGGCGGAATCATCCCCGATCAGGATGTCGAGGCTCTGAAGAAACTCGGCGTGGCCGCCATTTTCCAACCGGGCACTGCCATGGATGACATCGTGAAGTTCATTCGTGCCAATGTGAAGACATTGGCCGCCCCTGGATAGAATCGACCCAAATGGCCTGCCAGGAATACTAATGACTGGGCTGTTTTCGTGGCCCCTGAAATGAAAGTGGGGAGCGGCGCAACAGCCATGCCGGCCGTGACGTTCCGCTGCGCAGAAATCTTACTTCATGCCAACTACGAACCTTGCCAGCATTCGTCAGCAACTTGAGCGCACGGGCGGCCCAGCACCGTGGTACTGGAGAACATTTCCGGCGTTTCATTCCGCGGAGGGAAAGCGCTTCGTCTGGACGCATCATGGAAGCGAGGGCCCCGTAGGCTACGTGGTGTCGCTGGCACTCGAGCATGAGCCGGAAAGGCCCCGGCTGGCGCTCAATACGTATTGCCGGCCGTTTTTGGCGTCGCCACGTTGTCTCGGAGTCTGGTGCCCGGAAGGACGCAGTATTCGGTTTGCCGGTTTCGATCCGGATCAACTCCAGGCTTTTGACCTGGCAGAGATTGCGGGATGGTTCAAACAGTCTTCCGACCGCATATATTCCAAGACTCCTCCTGGCGCCGAATTCGAATTGCCTCTTACCCTCGGCCCGGGAATGCATAAGATTGCCGTTCCTCCTGAACTGGCCGCAATTGATGAGTTAATCGTACCCACCAGCTACAAGGCAATGTCGAATGACGATCCGGCATTCGCGCTTTTTGTCCTCTACTTGCAGGCTGGCCTTGTGGAAGTCCTTCCGCAAAAGTGGTTTACCTCCGCGCAATATCAGGTCGGCAAGCAGTGGATTTCACGCGCGGCGCGCGATCCGGAGTCGCATCGCATCTTCGGCGAATGTTTTGGCGCTGGAACTTTTTTGCTGGAAGAAGATGGGTGCCGGCTGGGAGAGTGGTTGGATCGGAAATCCTGATTTCCAAATTTTAGTGTAGCGGATACCCCGCCTCTCCCGGCAGCCGGCCATCGACGCGAATCACTTTCATCCCGGGCTTAACATCTTTTGCACTCACCAGGCTGAGGGCACCGGGAAAGGTCATGAATGCCTCTTTCTGCATGCCTACGGAGGGAACAACCAGGGGAGGACTATCGGCCTCTCCACGAAACACTTGAGCCGTCCAGTATCGCTTGTATTCGTCCTCCGACATGTCAAGAAGCTTTAGCAATAGAAGTCTTTCCGCGCATCCCGGGCCGCGGGTTATAAGCTTAATCGGCTGTCCTTCGGGCCAAGAATGTTTCGTCCCAGAGAACATTTTCCGTAAATCCCCAACGCTGAGATTGTTCGTCGAATTGGTGGAACTTGCCACCACGGCAACGTCATTCTCCTGAGCCGTAGCGAGCGGCGTCAGGGAGAGAATGGACATTCCAAGGACGAGCAGCCACGATGTCGAGTTGAGGCCCATGCTCCCTCGCTTCAGAAAGTAAATGCCCACTGCAGTTGCAAACCGTTCAGGTCCGGAAGATCGCGGCGGACCGTGTGGTCCAGTTGTGCGGTAAATGCCATGTAATCGTTCAGATCGTAGCGAGCGCCAAAAGATGGACCGAGGCGGAGGCCGACGTCGTCGTAGATCAAATTGTTGGAAGTCGCGTTCACGTACTGAAAACGGAAGAATGGGCGCAGGTGGTGAATCTGTTTGGAGACCTGGGAATAGAAGGCTGGAGTATTGAACACGGCGTTGCCGAAATGCAAAGCGGAATCGCGAATCAGAAAACCTTCGTTCAAGAACTCAACTCCTTGAGCCCGGTACACGACGTAGCCGTTGAAGATGCCTTGGCCATATCGCAGACTTGGTCCCTGAATAAAATTGCTGATCTTGTCGTGGTAGTAAGAGCCTCCGATTTGCAATCCAGGAACAATGTCCGGACGAAGAAAGAAGCCAATATTCAAGTGGTTGCCGTTATTTTCATCGTTTGACTGCCCATCGCCGTTGATGTCTGGGCGAACCGTGTCAGAAGATCCGTACTCCGCGATGTAGTTCAGTCCGAGTTTCCCCGAGGGAATCGTCCCAGTCACGGAAACGCCGATCGCCTGGGTGGGCAGTAAACCGCCATCGCTGGCGAATTGCATGACCAGCGGCCGGTCTGCGGTTGTCTGCAGCCACGCCGCACTGCGAAACTCCCAGTTGTAATATCCAATGCCAGTCTGGTAGCGACCGAAAGACATCTTCAGGTGTTCGTTGTAGTCGTACTTAAGCAACATCCGGCGTAAATCCACGAAGTAGCTTTGCGCGTTACCTTGCTGGAAGATGATCTCGGCAAGCACGCTGGCTTTGTCAGTGAGTCTTGACGTTAGGAACAAACCAAAATCGCCGGTGTAGAAGTTTCCTGCCGAACCGGAAGTGAAGCCGCCCACTCCGAGTTCTGGCTGGCGTTGGTTGAGAACCTGATAGTTAACTTCTCCGAAGCCGCGCCACTGAATGCCATGCACTTCATGCCACTCAACAGGCGCAACCGGCTCCGGCGATTCCGCAGTTTGCTCGGGAAGCTGTGGGGTTCCAATTGCCGCGACGGGGATGGTTCCGACTAAGGAGGAGGGTAGCGGGTGGGTGGCCTCAAGAATCTTGATCCGCTCCTGCAAGTCTCGGCCTTGCTGTTGCAACTGCTTAATCTCCTGCACCAATTGGGCGATGGACTCCTGATCGGGAGGGGGCGTCTGTGCGCGACTGCAAATCGTCAGGAATCCGAGGACAATGGCACTCAGCCCGAGACGACTGGCAATTCCCCAACTCAGGCCGAGCCTCTCCCCGCGTAGTTTCATATTCGTATACTCGTAGTTGACTATCGTCAGGGCGGGCTGAGAGCATCGCATTACTTCGGTGCGAAAGGCGAAACCTTCCTCGGCAAGATTACTGAATCAGGCAACATCAGGACGATAAACGGTTGATAGTCTCCCCACTGCTTTCCGTGCAAAACGAAGCTGATTTTGTTCTTCTTCGGCTGCGATCCGAAGACGGTACAAATCGCCTGACACGGGCCTGTGTGCTGACCTTCACGGAATTGCTGCTCCAACTCGCAGAGAAGGCGCGACCGCTGATTATTGGCGGGAACCAAAGATTTTTCTCCGTCGGAGCCGAACTCGAGGAAATCGCTGCTCTGGAAGCTCCGGCAGCCTGCGAATTCCAGAAGATCGGCCAAACGCTTATGCGAGCCGTAGCTCAGTATCCCGCGCCGGTGTATGCCGCGGTCTCGGGATACTGCATGGGTGGAGGCCTGGATCTGGCCCTGGCTTGCCATCGTCGACTAGCCTCCCCCAACGCAGTCTTTGCACATCGCGGGACAGCCTTAGGATTGATCACGGGGTGGGGCGGCACGCAACGTCTGCCCCGCCTGGTCGGCAAAGCCGTTGCTCTGGAAATGTTTGTAGGGGCAGAAAAGGTCAACGCGGGACGCGCTTTGGCAATCGGCCTGGTGGAGGCCGTAGTGGATGATCCTGTCGCCGAGGCTATAGAAAGGATCAAGCGGAACAATAACTTAGGGTTCCATTGCCGTTGGGTAGCACCGGGGAGGGGACTCATCACTTTCCAACTCAGATTTCTTCAAAGCAATCACGAAGCAGCTTTGCCCTCTCCCTCGTAATTCTTTGATCTGAAAGCCGGACAGCCGCGAATCCTCCCCCTGTGACCCCGCTTATCCGCTCTACCGCAGGTTGACGGTTAAAAAAAGAGCGGCAAACCTAAAAGCGGCGCTTGCGAAGCACCGTGCAACACCACACAACCTGGGAAAAAGGTGGCCCCCACCACCACGTTCGTGCTCTAGCGAGCCCTCGCTTGACTCAAATAGAATTCAGCCCGAACGAACTCTCAGGGTTTACGCATGATGCTGCAAGGAATGTGCGCCAAGCCATAACTGGAAGTCATTAGCGGCTCTCATTTTTTTCTGAAGGTTTTCTCAGGACAGGTGTAATGGACAAGGCTGTTCGGCAACTATATGAATTCGGTCCGTTTGTTCTGGATCCGGGTGAGCGCCTGCTCCGCCACGGCGCGGCTCGGATGGAGCTGCCACCCCGCGCTTTCGACACTTTGCTGGTGTTGGTGGAGAACAACGGCCGCCTCCTGGAAAAAGATGCGCTGATGCGAACGGTGTGGGGCGACACCGTGGTCGAGGAAAATAACCTCAGCCAAGTCGTCTATATGCTGCGCAAGGCGCTGCGGGACGGAGAAGATGGTTCCCGTTACATCGAGACGGTGCCCAAGCGTGGCTACCGTTTTGTCGCCGCAGTTCGGGAAAGCGAGGCAGTAGAGGCGAACCGTGAGCATCGGAATGCGAGGGCCAGTTCCAGCACGCTGCCCCCGCGTTCCACCGGTTACCCCGACACGATTGCGGTCCCGGCGCTCGTGAGTTCGCCATTAGAGGCCGATTCCGACCCCCGCTTCGGCTTGGGCGCAAACCATCTCGAACCTCCAATTCCGCCCTCAGCCCTTCGGAACAGCTGGGCGAAAGGATTGTTGACCGGGCTGGCAATCGTGATCCTGGTTGCCGGTGTGGGAGCAGCGGGATGGAAGAGGGGCCTGTTTGGCGAAGCGGGGCCAGGCCCCATTCGCTCGGTCGCGGTGCTGCCGTTACAGAATCTTTCCAATGACGCCGATCAAGAATACTTCGTCGACGGAATGACCGACGAGCTTATCACCGATCTGGCACAGATTCGCGCACTCAAAGTCGTCTCCAAGACTTCCATCATGAAGTACAAGGGCGCGCGGATTTCAGTTCCTCAGATCGGCCGTGACTTGGGAGTAGACGCCGTGGTCGAAGGTTCGGTGCTGCGTTCCGGCGATCGCGTGAGGATCACGGCACAGCTCATACGTACGGCGACTGATCGACACATCTGGGCCGCAGCCTACGATGGCGACCTTAAGGATGTCCTTTCGCTCCAAGCCCGGGTCGCCGAGGCCATTACCGAGGAAGTCAAGCTGAACTTGACTGCCGAGGAGAGCGGACGCCTTCGACGGGGACAGGCCGTGAACACCGAAGCTTTCGATCTCTATTTACGCGGCCGCTACGCCTTGAATCAGAGGAACATCCCAGGCTTTCAAAAGGCGATCGGGTTTTTCAACCAGGCCGTCGAAAAGGATGCTGACTTCGCCCTGGCTTACTCCGGCCTGGCCGACTCCTATACCTTGCTTGTCCTGTATGGTGAACCGCCCGCGACCATGACTAGTGCCAAGGCAGCCGCCGAAAAAGCTCTGAGGCTTGACGCCACGCTGGCAGAGGCCCACACCTCCCTGGCTGCAGTTAGAATCCTGCAGGATTGGGATTGGGCGGGGGCAGAGCAGGAATTTCAGCGTGCGCTCGATCTGAATCCTAATTTCGCTCAAGCCCACCACTGGTATGGCAATCTCCTGCTTGGTCCTGAAGGACGGCACGACGAAGCCATTGCCGAATTGCAGCGCGCCCAGGAATTGGATCCCCTCTGCCTGATCATCAACGCCGATACCGGCTTCGCTTACTATCTGGCGGGGCGCTACGATCTGGCGCTGCAGGCGTATCAGAGAGTTCTGGCCACCAATCCCAATTTCGTACCGGTTCATTTCTACCTGTCGCAATACTATAGACAGACTGGCCAATACGACTTTTGGCTTAAACAGAGTATGGAGAATTACCGGCTTTCGGGCTTTTCCAGCCGCTCGCAGGATATGCAGCAACTCTATCGCCAGGGCGGATTTCGCGCAGTAATGGAGGAGATGGCCAAGCCTGGAAGATCCAGCAGTTTCGCGAACTCCCAGGATCCCGGCGTCGGAGCCTGCAACTCAGCGGACGCGAATGCCATCTTGGGCAGAAACCAGAGGGCCCTGGACTCCCTGGAGGAATGCTATCGGGAAGCCAGCATCGCTCTTATTTATGTGAAGGTCGATCCCGTCTGGACCAACCTGCGTCCGGAGCCGCGCTTTCAGAACCTGCTTCGGCGGATGGGACTGCGATAGCGTATTTTACGGATTTTTTCCCAGACTCATCGCCTTTTCGCTTCCGTCCAGCTTTTCCGTGTCCTTCGAACCTGCCAGCGAGTGCACCGCGCGTTGCGCGCTCCTGACGGAGTGTTATACCGTAAACAGTCCACTCTCGTTATCCTTAAATTCATGGCTGATCGCAGCGAAGCTCCCACGGCCCCTACGCACCAGGCGTCCAACGTCCTGGAGACGAAGGTTGATCCCACGTCGGCACGATTTGAGGCCAACATGCGCTTCCTAGCGGATCTCATGTCGCAGGTACGCAACGAAGGCGAAAAGATTTGTGAAGGCGGTGGTGACAAGGCCATCGAAAATCAGCACAACAAGAAACGCCTCACCGCTCGTGAACGCATTGAATTGCTGGTGGACCCAAAGACTTTCTTCGAATTGGGCGTCTACGCGGCCTATGGCATGTACGAGGAGTGGGGCGGAGCGCCGGCCGCTGGCGTGATCACCGGCCTGGCGCGCATCCACACCCGCATGGTGATGATTATCGCGAATGACGCCACGGTGAAAGCCGGCGCATTCTTTCCCATGACGTCGAAGAAAGTGATTCGCGCCCAGAATATCGCCATCGAGAACCGCATCCCAACCATCTATCTGGTCGATTCAGCCGGCGTTTTCCTCCCGCTGCAGGAGGATGTATTTCCTGACACAGACGACTTCGGCCGCGTCTTCCGCAACAACGCCGTAATGTCGGCCCTCGGGATTCCGCAGATCGCAGCCATCATGGGCATGTGCGTGGCCGGTGGTGGCTACTTGCCGGTAATGTGCGATCACGTTCTGATGACCGATGGCAGCGGCTTATTTCTGGCTGGACCCGCGCTGGTGCAGGCAGCGATCGGGCAAAAAATTTCGGCGGAAGAGCTGGGCGGAGCGGCCATGCATGCAAGTATCAGCGGAACAGTCGATTTTCGGGAGCCGGATGATCCCGCCTGCCTGGCGCGAATTCGCTCCATCGTCGAGAAGTGGGGATACCGCCGGCAATCTCCATGGGATCGCAAGAAGCCTATCGAACCTGCGATGGCTGGAGAGGAAATTTACGGAATTTACGATTCCTCCCCGGCTCGTCCCTACGATATGAAAGAGATCCTGGCGCGAGTTCTCGATGGCAGTCGCTTCGACGAGTACAAGCCGGAATACGGCAAAACCCTTATCTGCGGCTACGGACGCATCGGCGGCTTCGCGATCGGCATTGTTGCCAATCAGAAGATACACGCGCACCAAACCGACCATGAGGGCCAGAAGCGCGTCGAGTTCGGTGGCGTCATCTATACCGAATCCGCGGAGAAGGCCGCACGCTTCATCATGGATTGCAATCAGAATCTGATCCCGCTGATTTTTTTTCATGACGTGAACGGCTTCATGGTGGGCCGCGACGCGGAATGGAGCGGCATCATCAAAGCCGGCGCCAAAATGGTAAATGCGGTTTCAAATTCTGTGGTTCCTAAAATCACCGTGATTGTGGGCGGATCATTCGGCGCCGGACACTATGCGATGTGC
>Ga0210393_10004859_pt1 | contig 10600 bp, 9 predicted proteins | sample IncBWC27OmetaG_FD_160068 | JGI IMG/M metagenome (GOLD analysis project Ga0210393, IMG submission 160068) | Forest soil microbial communities from Barre Woods Harvard Forest LTER site, Petersham, Massachusetts, United States - Inc-BW-C-27-O ...
CCGATGAGCAAGGACCTTAACCTGAGCCAGGCGGCATTCGGCGGCGCGGCGGGCATTTTCTTCATCGCCTATTTCATCTTTGAAGTGCCGAGCAATCTGGCGCTCTATCGCTTCGGCGCGCGCATTTGGATCGCGCGCATCATGCTGACCTGGGGCCTGATCACCGGCGCGCAGGCCTTCGTATGGAACGAATTGACCCTCAATGCGGTGCGGCTTTTGCTCGGCGCCGCAGAGGCCGGCTTCTTTCCCGGCATCATCTTTTTCCTAACGCTCTGGTTCCCCGCTTATTACCGCGCGCGGATCGTCGGCCTGTTCATGTTTGCCATCCCGATTTCAACGGTGATCGGCGCGCCAATCTCCGGCTTAATCCTCAATCTAGAAGGAACTTGGGGTCTGCGCGGCTGGCAATGGATGTTTATCATCGAAGCCCTGCCCGCCTTGGCCATGTCGATTGGGGTCTATTTCTATCTGACCGACTGGCCGGTGGAAGCCAATTGGCTGACGACAGAGGAACGCCAATGGCTTCAGAACCGGCTCGATGGGGAACGCACCAATCGGGAGCGGCACGGCGCGTTGTCATGGTTCAAGTCAATGCTCGATGCACGCGTCCTCTTGCTTGGCTTGGTCTATATGGGTTGCAATATTCCGCAATATGGTCTCAGCTTCTTCTTGCCGCAGATCGTTAAGGCCTTCGGCGACCTCAGCAATGTCGAAGTCGGCCTCATCACTGCGTTGCCCTATGTCGTGGGCGCAATCGGCATGATTATTTGGAGTCGCCACTCGGATGCGGTCGGCGAGCGTAAATGGCACACCATCATTCCTCTGGCCGTTATCGTCGTCAGCCTCGCGCTGGCGGCAATAATGCCAACGCCGACGCTGAAAATGTTATGCCTATGCTTTGCCGGCTTCGGCTTTTTCGCCGTTCTGCCGGTTTTTTGGACACTGCCGACCGCCTTCTTAAGCGGCACCGGCGCGGCGGCGGGTATTGCCGCGGTCAATTCGATCGGTAATCTAGGCGGCTTTTTTGGTCCGAAAGTCTTTGGCCTTCTCAAGGACTATACGAGTGGCAATTTCGCCAGCTTGATGTTCCTCGCGTCGACGGCGGTAATCGGTGCGGTCATTGTCCTTGTGCTGGGACATAATCCGGCGCTCGAGAAGCCAGCCATTGGCACAGAATCAAAGGATGTTTGATTATTTGCACGTGAAACACACCAAGCTCAAATTCGCTTGAGCGATTCAGCACAGGATCATCCGATGGCCGATATTCAGCCTCGAGGCCTGAGTCGCGGGCTCACTAACTATGGTGATGCGGATTTCAGCTTGTATCTGCGGCGGTCCTTTGCGAGCTCGATGGGCTACGGTCGCGAGATGTTAGATAGGCCAATTGTCGGCATTTGTCATTCGGCGAGCGGATTCAATAATTGCCATCGTCATGTCCCTGAAATGATCGAGGCGGTGAAGCGCGGCGTCCTCTCTTCCGGTGCGTTGCCCATCGAGTTTCCCACCATTTCTCTTGGTGAGCTCTTTCTCGTCCCGACAAGTCTCAAGTTCCGCAACCTAATGTCGATGGATGTCGAGGAGATGATCCGCGCTCAGCCCATGGACGCGGTGGTCCTTGTTGGTGGTTGCGACAAGACGGTACCTGCCCAGCTCATGGGTGCGGCATCGGCCGATCTACCGGCGATACAACTTGTGACCGGACCAATGTCGACGAGCCGGTATCGTGGCGAACGGCTCGGGGCGTGCACCGATTGCAGGCGCTTCTGGGCCCGCTACCGCGCAGGAGAGATGTCGGATAGTGAAATTGACGCCGTGGAGCGACGGTTTGCCCCGACTGCGGGCACTTGTGCGGTGATGGGCACCGCGAGCACGATGGCTTCGATCGCAGAGGCGCTAGGCATGATGCCGGCTGGAGCGGCGGCAGTACCGGCAGTCGATGCCGACCGCTTGCGCATCGCAGAAGAGACGGGGTGCGCGGCCGTTGCTCTTATCCGCTCGGAACGTCGGCCAAGCCAAATTATCAATGACCAGGCGCTGGAAAACGCCCTCCGTGTTCTGCTCGCCATAGGTGGCTCGACGAATGCGGTGATCCATCTTGCGGCGATCGCAGGAAGACTTGGCCTTTCGCTTGATCTCAAAAAGCTAAACGAACTCTCGGAGACAACCCCCGTAATCGTTAACCTTAAGCCCACTGGCCTTCATTATATGGAAGACCTCGCCGCGGCTGGGGGTATTCCCGCAGTGATGCGTGAGCTACGAAATCTGCTTCACCTCAATTGCACCACTGTTACCGGCGAGACCATAGGCGAACGCCTGGCAGCTTGGAACACCTGGGTGGACAGGAGCGTAATCCATTCAATCGATGATCCAATTCTACCCGACGGTGGGCTGACGATACTCTTCGGCAGCCTTGCCCCGGGCGGGGCCGTGATAAAGCGTTCAGCCGCCGACCCGCGGCTGTTCGAACAAGAGGCGCGGTGCATCGTATTCGCATCACTCGATGATCTCGCTTCACGAATTGACGACCCGGGTCTGGAGGTGGCGCCCGACGACTTTTTGGTGCTCAAGAATGCTGGTCCGAGAAGCACCGCGGCCATGCCTGAGGCAGGCTACTTGCCAATCCCAAAGAAGCTCGCCCGTATGGGCGTCAAGGACATGGTGCGCATTTCCGATGCCCGGATGAGCGGAACCGCCTTTGGAACAGTGGTGTTACACGTGACGCCGGATGCCTCCTCCGGTGGGCCGCTTGCACTTGTGCAAACGGGGGACCGGATTCGCCTGAGTGTACGAGAACATCGGCTAGACCTCTTGGTTGAGGAGGATGAACTCGGTCGTCGACGGGCGGCCTTGGCCTTGGAAACAACTTCAGCGGGATCCCACGCCCGAGGGTACAGTTGGCTGTATGACACCTTCATTACTCAGGCAGATGAGGGTTGCGACTTTACCTTTCTCAGGAAAGCCGGCGCTAACAATAAAGGTTTGATTTCGAGGTGATTAGCATAGGCGTCTTACTAACATTTCGAGAAGGTGGTGCCGGGAGAATTTAGGGGGGTCTGTGGCCCAAGGGGCCAAAAAGTTGGGCCCAGGGTTGAGCCCATAAGCGCTAAGATAATTGTGTGGCGCTTCGATGGGCGAATGGCTTTTGTCCCGGAGGGACAGGCTGATCTTAGCCAGGCACGAAGTGCCTGGATAGCGATGCAGAGAGACCCCGTCCCGCAGGGACGGTCGAAGTCATTGTCCAAACCGCAGAGTGCATCAGTCCAGCCAGTCGATTAGCAGCTGGTTCAGCCGGTCGGATGCGTCCAGCGGGATCCAGTGGCTGGCGCCATCGATCTGCTCATAGCGCCAGGGTCCTTTCACGAAGCGACTCGACATCTTCATGCGTTCGCCGTCGAGGTAGTGATCGTTTGTGGACCAGATGCCGAGCGTCGGAGCTTCGACCGGCGGCAGCTCGAGAGGTGACGCCGGCATGCGCGGCGCGAGGTTCGCGCGGTACCAGTTCAGTGAAGCCGTAAGAGCGCCTGGTCGTGACAAATCCGAGATGTAACGGTCAACATCCCCGTTTCCTCGAAGCACCTCGCGAAACAACGCCCAGTCGTCGTGCTCCAGCCACGCCTCGGCGATTCCCTCGAACTGGAAGAAGAGCTGGTACCAAGCCATTTCCCGCTGGCGCAGCGTCCGCGGCGCAAGTGGATGTGGGACGGAGAGAACGACGAGCTTGTGAACGCGGCCCGGATACGCTGCAGCCAAGAACCAGGCCACGGCGGCTCCCCAGTCGTGGCCGACGATGTCCGCTGCACCGATACCGAGCCCGTCCAGAATGCCGACCACATCGCCAACTACGTTCTGCAGGGAATACGCAGGTACGCCTTCCGGGCGATCGGAACGACCGAGGCCACGCAGGTCCGGCGCGATCGCGTGGAAGCCGTTGTTGACGAGGAATGGAATCTGGTGGCGCCAAAGATAGGAAGAGTCCGGCCACCCGTGGAGCAGGAGCACCGGCCTACCGCTGCCGTGGTCCTCTACATGAACTGAAATGCCGTTCACCTGCACCATTTTTGCCTTTCCTCTCTAGTTCTAGTGTCCTGTCGCCGCAACAAAAGGCATGTTATTTCGGGGACAGGACACTAGGCCAGCATATGGAGCAACTCCTGGCGAGACGGCCCCGGAGGCGTCACCGCCTCGTGAGTCCCGGCGACCTCCAAAATACGATCGACCAGTCCCGGTCGCGCCATGACCTTCTGTGGCAACGCGAGCAACGACCTCATCTCATTGGCGGCTCGGAAGAGATCGGCGTCGTACATCATGGCGACAGAAAACGCTTTGCCGACACGCGCACGCGGGTCCGTCGGCTGCGGTTCAGGTCGACCCTCGATCAAGGCGTTGAACCGGGCGATCCACGCCCGATCGATCTCGATCGTGTTACGGTACCAGGGCGTCACTCGCGTCTCGGTCATGGAGTCCTGTGCCAGCGCGAGCGCTAGCGGGTTGTCCAGGTGCTGTCCTAAAACCTCCACCGTGCCGAGCGCGTGCATGAGGCCCATCGCGATCCCGCGTCCGAGCGACGGATTGGTGCAGGCCCATGAATCTCCTGCACTGATGATCCCAGTAGCCACAGGAACGCCGTCCACAACGAAACGCCGGTAACGGTCGAGGATGCCACCCATGGCGAACACGTCGGTGATCGGCTCCCCGTCGAGCCAGTGTGCGTGCAACGGACAGGCGGCGACCAACGCCGTCCAGTGCTTGGGATCGCGGAGCTTCTTCAGCGGTTGGTCGTTCGAGGTGATGACCACGGTCACCGACCAGGTGCCAGCGTCACCGGGGAGCGTGAGGAGCGAAAACGACTGGAAGTAAGTGTGGAGAGCCGCGAGGCAGAGCGGAACCTTAGCGGTCGTGGAACGGAAATACCGCGTGTAATAGACGAATCCCGAGGTCTCGGCCTCCTCAATCGGGCGGCGAGCACCGACGGCCTCCAGCCAGTTCGGTAGCTTCGAACCTCGTCCCATTGCGTCGATGATGAGGTCGACAGAGACTTCTTCGCCGTCCACAGTGCGAACGCCGGTGACATGCGGAATTCCCTTCGCGCCCGACGGGCCTGTCAACAGACCCACCACAGCGACGCCGCGACGGACGGGAATTAGACTCTCGGCGACACTTGCGAAAGCGTACTCGATTGTCGGCCGGCGACCTGTGATCGTTATGAACCGTTCATCACCTTCTCGCGGCGTGCGATCGGTCATAGAGGGGGGCATCGTCGCAAGCACATCGAACGTCACGCAGTCGGCGCGGAGTAACGCTTCTTTCACGTCTGGCAGATGGGATTCGAGAAGCTGGCGCACGGGTGGGTGGAGATAGTGCGGCAGTCGGAACTGAGCCACCCCTCGCCTTTCCCACGCGGACCACGCTTCCTCTGGCGAACCGGGAAGCGGCTCGCTGTCGCGTTCGAAAACGGTGACGCTATGGCCTTGCCGAGCCAACATCATCGCCATCGAAAGCCCGACAACGCCGCCGCCTAGTACAAGGATCTTCGACATTCCACCACCGCCACAACAGTAGAAGTCCCGATGCAATAGGGCAATATCTGTCTCAATCGCAAGCTCCTTTTTGACTTCAAAACGCAGGTTGAGAGAACTCGAGGACGATACCAGAGGGCCTCGTCCTAGCCGGTGCGCGGCTTTCTGGTGGTGCCGGGACGCAAAAGCTTCATCTGTTCTCCTAAATAGGCGAGCGCATTTCGATTGCTTCGCAGCAGCGGAATGAGTTTCACCCTGGTTCCGTTGTCAGCCTTGCCGGAAGCCAGTTGGGTCAAGGCGGCTTTTTGCTCTGGCAATAATTCGTCGCTGCTACGGCCTTCAACTTCCGCATCATGCTTGGCGAAGAATTCCCAAAGGATCTTGAATTGTTCTGATTGTGTGAGGTTAGTTTTCATAAATGAAACCTGGCGGAGACTGGCAGATCGCCAGCAGATCCGGCCATTCGATTTTGAGGGAGTCGGTTTTGCGTTTCTGGAAGGACTCGGCCTTCGTGCGGAGGGCCGCGAGACCTTGGTCGAGCCGGCGGCTAACAGTTGAGTTATCGCAGTCGAAGACAGTGGCCACGTCCGACTGGCTAACTCCTTCCAGGTAAACCAAACGAAGGAAGATGAGGGTCAGCGGATCAATTTCGGAGAACGCGTATTCGAGAGCCGCAACGATCCTGGCGATGACCTCCGGTTCCGCCGACACCGGAACAGGATTTAAATCGGCACCGACATCTTCTTCGCCGGAGCCGGGAAATGGAACTGTTCTGTCTCCTTTCGTGCTGTCGAGAAAATAGTTCCAACACGACTTTTTGAGCCAGGCGATGAGCGGGCCGTTGCCTTTGTACATTTCCAGGAGGCGATTCGTGGTGGCGCGATGAGAACGCTCCCGAGCGCCAAAACAATCCCCCAGAAAATCGGCCACAGCATCCTCCGAGATACTGCCGCGAGGAGCGCCTTTGCTCGTCAGGTGGGCTACTAGCTGCGGGCGCAAGCTATAAATGACAGTGGCCGCCCGTTCCTCGCCAGACAACGCCCGTCTCACGAGTGCGAGATCATCGTCGTTCTCATTCATTTTCCAAGTTCGAACAATCTTCGATTGCGGCAACAGACATTTGCGGAGGCTGTTCACATTTAATATCACACCCGTCTCCTCAACTTCTTCATCCGGTTTGGGCAATTCAATTTCCATCTCTGTTTAATCTTGGTTCCGATCTCTGGTTAGGCATTTCTGCATGCCGATGTCTGTTCAATTAGGAAGACGACGCTTCCAAGATCTTTTGCAGTCTTTCGATTGAGCCTGAGATTTTTAACCCTTTAGGGCCCGAGCGATAAACTGCGTTTCTCACTTTTCTGTTACCGGAAGAAAACAGCGACGAGCCAGAAATCTTGAGAATTTGCGCAAGATGTCCTGTCTATTGCGTCTTTTAAGATAGAAGATGCTTCCCAGTCATTTGAGGCCGGGTAGCACAAACAAAAAAAGTTAAGAACGATCAAAATGGAAAAGCAGAGTATTGAGGTAATTGTGGCGAAGAAAGCAGAAGGCACCCTGGATCCGGCCAAAAAAGGGACAGAAGCGGCGGCGCCATCTCCCGACGACGAGGTCGGTGGCCGCTCAGTGGGTGCCTATGTGAAATGTCCGTATTGTCATTCGATACGGTACGTCGTGGTTGATTACGAGGGCGAATGGTTCGACTGCGGGAATTGTGGTAACCCCTACCAGGTTTGGGTCTAGTCGAACTATTTTCCCGGTGGCGGGATTGAACCGGTTCGTACTGCGGTGGTCGAAAATGGATTCACGACCACCGCGTCCGGTCAAAAATGAGAAAATTCACCGCTCCGTCTGGTTCATCATGACACACCAACCGGTACTCTCAGCGATATGCCAAGTCGCCTGAACATTCTTCCTGATCAGCGTTTGCTCGATGTCCGTCCGGCTTTGCAAGAATATCTCGGCAGGATTGGGAAAGGTATCACTCCGGAAAACTTTGCGGATCTACTTGATTCCGTAATCCTCGGGTTATTAAACGATTCCTTTGGCCGCGTGGCTGCTCATGAAGGAAGCATCTGGGTCCTGGATGCTTCTCGAGAATTCTTGGTCAATGCCTACAATTCAGGCCCGAACTCTTCAAAGATAGTTGGTTTCCGGCAACCGATTCGCCAGGGTATTATCAGCATGGTAGTGGCGACGGAGCAGGGATTCGTGGAGAACGAAGTTTACCGCAACGAGAATCACAGCAAACTATTAGACAATCAGCTCGGGATGGTCACCTACGCCATGATCGCGGTGCCATTTTATTTTCTCTCGGATTGTCGAGGAGTGGTATCTTGCGTTCAGCTGTCTCAGGCGAAAAAAGAAGGCGGACAGCTTATTCCCCTTGAACCGTTGCCAGGAGGATTTCACTTCGAAAGCCTTTTACCAATTCAGCAAGCCGCCTCGATTATTCGAGATCTGCTGGATCTGCGGATTATGCAGTCCGCGTTCGGATTCGAATAAAGATGAAGCGCCAAATCCCCTGGATTGATCTCGAAGACGCCAGGCGGGCATTGGCGGAAGGCGACGGGAATGGCGTGCGGATCGCCATCATCGATTCAGGCGTCGAAACGGATCACCCTAACCTGGCCCACCTCGTCTTGGCGCACGACCTCCAAATTTCAGATAATGGCGTCCAGGCGGAGGCCAAACCAGGCAATGGCACGGATGTTTTTGGTCACGGCACCGCTGTGGCCTACATCATCAACAAATTAGCTCCGAAGGCTTCGCTTGGGAGCTTCCAGGTGTTAGGTGAACACCTGCGTTCTCGTACCATCGTGATTCGCGAAGGCGTCAGGCAGGCGATTGACGCAGGGTACGACATCCTGAATTGCAGTTTTGGCTGCGGTGTCAAGGAACACATTCTGCAATACAAAGACTGGATAGATGAGGCCTATCTCAAGGGGATTCACATTGTCGCTGCCTGCAACAACATCGACTTTCGCAGACCGGAATGGCCCGGTTTCTTTCCTTCCGTCATCACGGTGAATATGGCGAAGGTTTCCATCGAGCATGAATTTTTCCGTGTACCGGGTAACTTAGTTGAATTTGCGGCGGGTGGGGTCGACGTGGAAGCAGCTTGGCGGGCCAAACAAATGCGCCGGGTTTCTGGCAGCAGCTTTGCCGCCCCTCGCGTCGCGGCTTTGCTTGCACGGCTCCTTTCCGTGTTTGGGTCCCTGCACCCGTTGGAGGCTAAAGCTTTACTTCTCAATCTCGCCGAAGATTGGCGCCCTGAACTGCGAGCCTCCAATGTCGTTTATAACTCCTGACTTCACGATTCCTGCGCGGCTTCGCTATAAAGCCTGCGAAACAGCCCTTCCTGGGCTCCCAATTCCTGCGGAGTTCCCGACTGAACGATTTTTCCGTCATTAAGCACCAGGATGTATTCGCAGAACTTGGACTGCCAAATGATATCGTGATCGACCAGTACGGTCGTTCTGCCCGCACACGCCTGCTGCATAACGTCAATCAGCGGGTATTTCTCAAGGGGCCCCATCCCGGTGGTCGGTTCATCCAGGAAGAGGACTTTTGGATCGCGGAGCAAACATCGCGTGAGCGCAAAGAGCTTGCGTTGGCCACCCGAGAGCCGCCCGCCGGCGTCGAAGGGTTCATCGAGAGGATGCTCGCCGAAAATGTTTCTCAGGATATTCCACAGGCCGGTTTTTTCGCAAAGGGCCAGTACCTGTTCGTCGGACGCGTTCGGATTCGCAATGCGGAAGTTTTCCCGGACGGTGTCGTGGAAGAAACCCGGAAACTGGGACATTAAAACGATGTGGCTGCGGAGCGTTGCCAAACTAAGTTCAGAGATCGGTTGACCGCCTAAGAGGATCTTCCCTTGCTGCGGTTCGTAAAACCGGAGAGCGAGTCGAAAGAATGTCGTCTTGCCCTGACCAGGTCTCGCGACGAATCCGATTCTCTGTCCCGATGGGATCTTGAACGATGCCCCGTCGAGCACATTTCGGATCTTTGCCGCATTGTAGCTAAAGACTACGTCGATCGCTTCCAAAGTTCCATCTAACCGGCTCCCATCGGCCGAATCCTCTAACCTGGCCGCCGGTTGGCGCTCGAGGATCGAAGCCACCAGCGCAAGACCCGGCCAGGTCATCCGAGCGGTTACCGCCAACCCGGAAAACAACTGAATGGAGCTCATAAACTGTGGTGTGATTAACGCCAGGGCGACCACGCTTCCAGGGTTTCCTCCCTTCTCTGAGAGAACCAGATAGACGGCCGTGCCGAGTAACGCTGCGAGAACCAATGTCCCTGGGGCCGAATTCAGAACGTTTAGCTTCTCCATGATGATGTTTTGATTCATCTTGGCTCGGAGCGATTCTCGGAGGAGATCCGCATGTTTCTTTCCGAAGATCGCTTCGGCGCGTACTGCCTGAATTTCTTCAGAGGCGGCAATTGCGCCCCCAACCAGAGTGGCCAGCCGAAGAGTGCTCTTTTGCACAGCGGAGGATTCCCTCTGCACAAATCAGCCCAATGAATTTATCAGCACTGGCGAGATTAGCGCGAAGACGCAAATGACCAGAAAGGAGATCCACGCAGTTCCACCTCCGCTTCCCTGCAGATTCACTAACTGTTCATAGAGTGTCCAACCGGCGATGACGACCCCTGATATTTGCAGCATCGGATCCAGTAAAAGCTGTCGAATTCCCATTTGGGCCTGGTTACAGAATTGATTGACGACCATCGTCAGTCGATCGGCATCGTATTCGAAGAAGAATTCTGGAGACTGACGCAGGATCGCGTTGAAAACATCAATTCGTATCGCGTTCGCCATTTTTCCATCGAGAAGGGTCGTCAAATAGCGGAGCAAGCCAGCCATCACGACAAACGCAATCGACAGGAGGAGCCAGACTAGATAGGTCGTTAATAGGTTGGCCCGCGAATGCTGCGATGCCGTTTGTTGGGCGGTCTCGTTACCGTTGGCGAGATGCTCGTTCGAGGCGGGGTGACTGGCCGCCGTCGAACTCTGGTGTGCGCTCGCCTGCTCCTGCTGGAAAAAATTGGTGAGTTGGCTGAGATTTAGCCCAACGGCAATC
>Ga0210393_10004860_pt1 | contig 10599 bp, 6 predicted proteins | sample IncBWC27OmetaG_FD_160068 | JGI IMG/M metagenome (GOLD analysis project Ga0210393, IMG submission 160068) | Forest soil microbial communities from Barre Woods Harvard Forest LTER site, Petersham, Massachusetts, United States - Inc-BW-C-27-O ...
ACGCTGCGCGTCCTGAATGACGACCGTGTCGCCCCAGGCGAGGGCTTTCCTACGCACCCGCACCGCGACATGGAAATCGTCACCTACGTGCTCGAAGGCGCGCTCGAACACCGTGACAGCATGGGTACTGGCTCCGTCATTCGTCCCGGCGACGTCCAGTACATGAGCGCCGGCTCCGGCGTGACGCACAGCGAATTCAACGCGTCGAAGACCGAGCCCGTGCATCTGCTGCAAATTTGGATGTTTCCGGAAGAAAAGGGCTTGAAGCCGGTCTACGGCCAGAAGACCTTCAGCGAAGAAGAAAAGCGCGGCAAGCTGCGTCTCGTTGCTTCACCGGATGGCCGCGATAGCTCCGTGCAGATACGCCAGGACAATGAACTGTACGCCACGGTGCTGGCCAAAGGCGAAGCAGTAAAGCACGAACTGAAGCCCGAGCGCCACGCATACATACAAGTAGCCCGCGGCACCGTGACGCTGAACGGCAAACCTCTCGAAGAGGGCGATGGCGCAGCCATCTCTAAGGAAAAAACCGTCGAATTGACTGGCGTCGATAATGCCGAAGTGCTCCTCTTCGACTTGGCGTAAACGCAACTCCGAGCGTTAAAAGGGAAGCGAGCAGGAACAGCCCGGAAAGGCCGTTCCTGCGCCTTTTTATTGCACCACGCCCTATTCGTACCGCAGCGCCGCCATCGGATCGATCCGCATCGCCCGTCGAGCAGGCAGATACCCAGCGGCCCCCGCGACCGCAGAGAGCACTCCGATGGATGCGATGAACGTGAAAGTGTCGTGAGGCGCGAGCCCAAACAGCATTTTTTGCAGCACGCCTACTGTTATTAATGCCAGGCAGGCTCCTGCCGCCAGGCCCGCTGCAAGAACAACGATTACGTCGCGCATAACGAGTCGAAGAATGGAGCCTCGCGGTGCACCGAGCGCAATGCGAATCCCAAATTCCGGCTGGCGCTGCGCTACAAAATAACTAAGCGCGCCATAAAGTCCAATCATTGCCAGCAATAGAGCCAGTGCTCCGAAGAATGTGGACAACGTAGCGAGCAGTCGTTCTTGCACCAGCGAATCATCCACTTGCTCAGCCAGCGTGTGAAACTCCAGCGGAATTGCTTTGCTAACGCCCGCTACGACCTCCTGTACGGAAGGAACAAGCGCCGACGGACGCGCCGCCGTTCGCAGCTCGAATACTTGTTGTTCCGAGTCTTCCGGTAATTGCGCAACGGGGAAGTAGGCCGTCGAATGAGCCTCCTCGCGCAACGATTCGTACTTGGCATCTTTGACGAGCCCGACGATTTGAATTGGCGGAGCAGGTTTGCCTGGGTCCTCTTGGATTTGGAAATATTTTCCCAGCGCATCCCCGTTCGGAAAAAATGTTCGAGCCAGAGTTTCATTGACGATGGCCACGAGAACCGCTGTCTTTGTGTCTCCATCGTTGAAGTTGCGTCCCGCCATGAGCGGCGTGCGCAGCGTCACAAAATATCCAGGCGAGATGTAGTTGAAATACGCGAGCGCGGCATCTCCCTTCGGTGCATTCGGCGCATCCACTTTCAGAAGGTTATTCCAAATGAAGTTGCTCACCGGAGTCATAACCGACCGGCTCGCGGAGACCACGCCGGGAAGCGTGCGCAGCCGGCTCTCCACTTCATCGAACATCGCAGGCTGTTGCTCCAGCGGCACTTTCGCGGTGTGCAGATTTGCGTGCACCAGAAGGATATTGTTCCGATCGAAACCTGCGTCCAGGGTGACAAGTTTCACGAGGCTGCGCAGAAACAAGCCGCTGGCCACCAACAGCACCAGCGACAACGCCACTTGCGATGCCACAATCCATTTTCCCGGGCGGAACTTCGTGCGGCTCTCTCCATCCACCGCCTGGCTGCCCTTCATTGCCGATGTAAGAGACACGCGCGTGGAGCGAAACGCAGGCAACACCCCAAAGAGCAGTCCCGTCAAAACGGCCACGCCAGCGGTAAAACTCAGGACCCGCCAGTCGAACGAAAGGTCAAGAAAAACTTTGTTATTCCCCGTCGAAATGTAGCGCACCAAAAGCGAACTTCCCCAGCGGGCAAAGAAAATGCCGAGCAGCGCGCCGGCCGTGGAAAGCAGCACGCATTCCGTCAGCAATTGCCGGATCAGCCGCGCCCGCGAAGCTCCCAACGCCTTGCGCACGGCGATTTCCCTGTGCCGGGCGGAAGCGCGCGCAAGCATCAAGCTCGCGATATTGGCGCACGCGATCAGCAGCACGAGCCCCACGACGCCCATCAAAATGTTGAGGGGCTCCGTAAATTGCCGGCGCACACGGGAAGTTCCCGTGGCCGCCGGAACACCGGCGAACGACCGTTTGAGAAAATTCTCCTGATATTTGGGCTCCCAGTCCTGTGGCAACGCTGCCGCAAAGACTTGCGGCGAAACCACGCCGAGCCCCGCTTTTACTTGGTCCAGGCTGACGCCAGGCCTGCTTCGGCCCGCAACGCTCAGCCACCACCACGAACGCCGGTCTAGGCGCGATTTTGGCCCGTCAAAGATTTCAGCCGCGCAAACCGGAATGGCGACGTCAAACTTATTTCCGACCTCCAGGCCGAAAAATCCCGGCGCACTGACGCCGATTACGTTGAAGATGTGGTTGTCGAGAGAGAGGCTGCTACCTACCGCCTCCTGCGTCCCGCCATAATGATCCTGCCAAAAACCATAGCTCAATACGGCTACGCCGGGGCAGCCGCGTTGGTCGTCGGTTCCGGTGATTAAGCGGCCCGCGGCAGGACGGACGCCGAGTGTTGAGAAGTACTCCCCGCTCGCAAACAAGCCGTTCACGTCGTGCACAGTTCCACCTTGTGCGAGATCGAATTGCGTCAAGCTCCACGAGAAAATACCTGAGAAAACATCCTGGCGGTTTCGCAACTCCTCCCAAAGGGGATTTGTAAATGTCGGATTGGGTTCGTCCTTTGGTGACCGCGGGTTTCGAATTCCTACCTGCAGCAGTTCTTCAGGCTTTTGCACGGGCAGCAGGCGAAGCATCACCGTGTCAATCAAGCTGAAAATCGCGGTGTTCGCCCCGATGCCGAGGGCGAGTGAGAGAACCGCCACACACGAGATCACAGGTGTGCGGCCGAGTATGCGCAGGCCGTAGCGGATATCCTGAAAGAGCGTTTCGATCAGGTTCACGCCCCGCGCCTCGCGGATCTCTTCCTTGAGCTGTTCGTGCCCGCCGAATTGAATTCGCGCGCGCCGGGCGGCTTCCTCGCGGCTCAACCCGGACCTCAGGTGCTTCTCAACTTGTTGCTCGAAGTGAAACCGCAGCTCAGCGTCCGCTTCGGATTCAACGGTATCTCGACGGAATAGCGCGCGCAGTCGGAATAACAGGTCGCTGAACACAAGCCCCCCTATGCCGTCTCTAGAATCTGCGCGACGGCCGCCGCCAGTTTTTTCCAGGAATCCTTCTCGAGTTCGAGCTGCTTCCGCCCGGCTTTGGTGAGTTCGTAGTATTTCGCGCGGCGGTTGTTCTCCGAAGTGCCCCACTTCGCCTTGATCCACCCGCGCCGCTCCAGCCGGTGCAGCGCCGGATACAGAGACCCTTGCTGAATCAACAAAACATCGCTAGAAATCTGCTGGATGCGCTCGGAAATGGCCCACCCATGCTGCGGCTCAAGCGCCAGCGTCCGAAGAATCAGAAGGTCCAGCGTCCCCTGCGGAAGTTCAATCTTTTTGGCTGCCATTCACCCATTCCCCTGCCGCTTCGACAAGAGACTACGCCTCTTCCTGTCGAAGCGCAAGGGGTAAGATTTACACGTCTTGGAGAAATGATGACGCTGGGCCGCTTCCCAACTCGTCCTCGGAAAAACCTACACCGCGGTACGGGCGGCAGCGTGCGGTGTGGCGGCTTCCTGCTTTTGGCGGAAAAAGGTGGTGACGCGGTCGATGATTTCGTTAAGAGAAGTTTGCGGGCGGAAGCCGGTGAGGGCCTCGAGTTTGTCGACACAGGGGACGCGGCGCATCATGTCTTCGAAGCCGGGTTCATAGGCTTGATCGTAGGGGATGAATTCGATGGAGGAAGAGCTGCCGGTGCGCTGTTTGACCAATTGAGCGAGGCCTTCGATGGTGACTTCTTCGGTGTTGCCAACGTTGACGACTTCGCCGATGGAGCGGTCGGTGTCCATGAGGCGGATGAGGCCTTCGACGGTGTCGCGGACATCGCAGAAGCAGCGGGACTGTTGGCCGTTGCCGTAGACCTGGATGGGTTCGTTATCGATGGCTTGTTTGACGAAATTGGGGAGGACCATGCCGTAGCGGCCGGTCTGGCGGGGGCCGACCGTATTGAAAAGGCGAACGACGATGACGGGGAGCTTTTTTTCTTTCCAATAGGAGAGAGCAAGAAACTCATCGAGAGCTTTGGAGGCGGCGTAGCTCCAACGGCCCTTTGTGGTGGGGCCAAGGACGAGGTCGGCGTCTTCGTGGAATGGGACGTTGGTGTTTTTGCCGTAGACTTCGGAGGTGGAGGCTGTGAGGACCAATTTTCGTTTTTTGCAGGCGGCTTCGAGGATGCGCTGCGTGCCGTTGACATTGGTTTCGATGGTGCGGACAGGGCTTTCGACGATGAGTTTGACGCCGACGGCAGCGGCGAGGTGGACGATGATGTCCGCATCATCGACGAGTTCGGCGAGGAGCTGGAGATTTTCGATGTTGTCGAGGTGATATTCCATCTGGCCGGAAGCTTTGAGGTGGCGGATGTTATCCATGCTACCGGTGGAGAGGTTGTCGAGCAGAACTACGCGGTCGCCGCGGGCAAGTAAGCGCTCCGCCAAATGGGAACCGATAAAACCGGCGCCGCCGGTGATCAAATAACGCAAAGGGCCTCCTTACAAAGCCAAGTCATCGTCGTCATGCCGCGAGGAGCGTTCGCGGACAGGTTGCGGAAGTTCAGGTTCATCGCGATCGTGGGCGGGATCAGCCGCTTCCTGAGGGCCGTAACCATAGGAATAGGGATAGTACCGGTAAGAATAGTAGTAGTCCGGAGCGCTGGAATCCACAGCATTCAGTACGACACCGAGGATGTGGCACTTCACGCTGACAAGCAGGTCGCGCGTGCGGGTGAAAGCTTCCTTGGGAGTTTCGCCGCTGCGAACGACCAGGAGAACGCCATCCGTTTGAACAGAGAGGATAACCGCATCGGTGGCGGCCATGACGGGGGGCGAATCGATGACCACGAATTTGAATTTGGTGCGCAATTCGGCGATGGCCTCAGCCAATTTGTTCGAGGAGAGCAAGTCGGCCGGATTGGGAGGAAGAGGGCCAGTGGGAATGGCGGCGAGATTGGGAATATCAGGGTGCGGCACAGTAACCAGGTCGAGGCTCGAAACACCGGCCAGATAAGAGCTGAAGCCAGCGTATTTGCTGGTGCCGAGGTTGAGCAAACGGCCGACGCCTGGTTTGCGCAAGTCGGCATCGACGAGGACGGTTTTGTCACCGAGCTGAGCGAGAGTGACGGCCAAGTTGGCGGCGGCGGTGGTTTTTCCTTCACGAGGCAGCGCGCTGGTGACGAGGATAACTTGTGGCGGCCGGCCAGGCTGCGAGAGAAGGAGAGAGGTGCGGAGAGCTCGAAAAGCCTCAGACATCTGAGACTTGGGCAAATGCTGAGCAACGAGTTCGATGCGTTTGTCGTGACCGTTCGTTGAAATGCCATGCAAGAGCCGGTTGCGCGAGCTGCCATTGCCGTTGGAAGCGCCAAACTGGGGGACGACGGCGAGGGAAGGGAGCCGTGCGAGAGTCTCGATGTCGTCCGGGGTTTTGACGGTGTTGTCGAGGTACTCGCGCATGAGGGCTAGGCCGATACCTCCGACGAGACCAACAAGAAAAGCGAGAGCGATGTTGCGCGCTTTGGCCGGGCGTGACGGATAGGCGGGGATCATGGCCGGATCGACGACGCGGATGTTGGAGGACTGGAGCGCGGCGGAAATCCCGACTTCCTTGAGCTTGGTCATCAAACCGTCATAGAGAGCTTTATTCGCTTCGGCTTCGCGTTTGAGGATGTTGTACTCGACCATACGCTCGGCCATCTCGTTGGCCGCCACTTTTTGCTGATCGAGGGCCTGCGTGAGCAGAGTTTCGCGCTGGCGGGCTTCGCGGTAATCATTTTCGATGCGGTTGAGCGTGTTGATTTGCTCTTTTTTAATGAGCTGGTCCAAATCCTTCAACTGGGCCTGGAGGCGCTGCACCTTGGGAAAGTTCGGCCCGTATTGGTTGGCGGCATCGATGTATTCCTCGGAAGCGGCCTGGCGTTTTTGAATGAGGCTCTGAAAGATGGGATTTTCGCGGAGCTGGGGAACGTCAGCGATGTCGCCAGCCTTGGCAAACTGATAGAGCGATTCCTTCTTCATGCGCTCTTGCTCGGCGTCGGTCAGAGATTTATTGATGTCGGAGAGGCGCTGTGTGGTGATGTTCTGCTTGTCGTCGAGAGTCCATATCTGATTTTTTCGCTCGTAGGCAATGCGCTTGTCTTCGGATTCCTGAACTCTGATTTTTAGTTCGTCGAGTTCGTCGTGGAGCCAGGTGGTGGCGCGGGTCGTTTCATCGAAGCGGCTCTTAATGTTCTGATTCTGAAAATTCTTGATGTGCTCGTTGACGATGCGGGCGGCGAACTGCGGGTCCGTGGACTCGAAAGTCACATCCATGAGGCGGCTGTTGGCAACGCGCTTTACGCCGAGGCTGCCAAGAAAGGCGCCGAGTTCGGGCGGGCGCTTTTGATTTTCGAGGCTGCCGGTGGCGAGGGCTTCAGAAGGTCCACTGGGAGAAGCATATTCTGGCCGCGCGCCGAGGCCACTGCTGCGAATTGTCTGGAGAGCCAGGGTTTCGCTCGTCAGGATTTTCGACTGGGTCTCGATATAGTTCTCGATATCCATCATGTAGTCGTAAGACTCCATGCCTTGAAACGGGAGGATGCTGCCGTTCTCGCGATCGATTTCGATGCGGGCAGTGGCCACATAAACGGCTTGCATGCGGAAGGTGGCGATGGTGACGATGGTGACGACGGCCAGCAAGAACGAGAGAATGAGCCACTGATGCTTGCGAAGGATGAGAAGGTAATCGTAAAGGTGCGGCTCGCGAGGAGAAAGATCCCAAGCCGGGAGCCGCGAACCGGGAGGGATCAATTCGACGGAGCCGTTAGAACCGTTTTCGCGAGGGATGAGTTTGTTGTCGTCAGCCATGTTTTTTCTAATGATACGCGACGCGATATAGAGCGACGGCTGAGCCAAGAGCGATGCCAAACTCAAGGGAGCGTATGAGCGCCTGTTTGGTTCCACTATTGGGAACGTACAAGATATCGCTGGGCTGGAGCTGCAAATCCTCGGCCTTGCGATTCTGGATTTTTTTGAGGTCGAGCGCTACTTCCTGCTGCTTACCCTGAGCATCTTTGCGAATGATCACGGCGTGGTCTGTTTTTGCCGTGTTGGTATAGCCGCCGGCCAGGGCAAGAATCTTCAACGTGCTCAATTGCTCGCGGTCGTTGGTGAGCACAAAACCACCGGGCTTGGTAACCGCTCCAAGAACATAAACGATGCCAGCGTGGGGCACGGTGACGACATCTCCGGCCTGAAGTGTGATGTTGTTCTTGATATTTCCGGACTCCATCAGTTCGTTCAAATTGATCGTGATGGTATCGGCTGGGGTTGATGCGGAAGGATTGGCCGAAGCGCTGAGGGATTTGTCGGAAGAAGAACCTGGGGCCGGCAAATCGGGGGGCTCCGTGGAGGGCATACTCGATGAAGCAGAGGATGGATTGGCGGCGGAAGTCAGCGATTTTGTCTGGGGTCTGCCGGAGTCCGAGCTGGCAGGCTTGGGGACGGAAGGGGCGTCGGGAGAGGGCTCGGATTCATCGAACGTCATTTCGGGTACGGGCCGCGTCACGATGACTTGGCCACCGGCATCATTGGCAAGGCCACCAGCTTCGGCAAGAACTTCGAGGAGCGTGACCTGACTATCCGCCTGGTAAACCAGCGGATGGATGACGGCGCCAACAACCGTAATAGGTTTGCTTTTTCTCTCTTTGATGGTAACGCTCACGTCGGGATGAGAAACCAGACCGTTGGCTTCCAGTACCTCGGCTATTTTTTGCTGAGCCTGGATTTCCGTGAGACCGGAAACTCGAAGGCGCACGGGAACGAGGGGTATGCCGATGGTGCCGGTCTGACTCACACGCACATCACGACTTAGGTCTTTGACGTCGAATACATCGACGGAGAGCACGTCGCCGTTGCCAATGATGTAGTCGTGAGGCGCCCTGCGGGAAGCGCTCGAAAGCTCGCGAATGCGATCGTTGGCTTGTTGCGGCGTTTCAAGAACGACCTGGGCACGGGCGGGCAGCGCCAGAATAGATAATCCAAGCAAGGTCGTCGAGACGAAACACGACAACCCTGCACCCAGTCGCGCTGGCTGCATACGAATAGATGACCCCCACATAGATTATACAGTCAGAAGGACGAAGACCGTCAGCGAATTCGATGTCTGTGACGGGCGATTCCCGAATTGGGAATTGGCGATGAGGATTGGCGAATCTCCGCGGTGGCCAAGTTCGCCATGAGAAAAAAGAGGAGAGCGTTTGAAGGAATGTGGAGGTTGAAATCGACAAGGCTGTGGGTGAGGAAACCGAGACAGGCGATGAGACCGGCGAGCTGCACAGTGGAGGCAAAGGCTCCGACAGGTTGTGACAAGCGGCGAAGCGAATCGAAAAACAAGATGCCGAGAAACCAAAGGAAGCACAAACCGCCGGCGATGCCTGTTTCCGCGAGGGCCTCCAGGTAATCGTTATGGGCGTGGTTGACGATCTTTCCGTCGTAGAAGGTTTCGTACGCGGGGAAAACGATCTGAATCGTGCCGAGACCGGTACCGAGCCACGGACGGTCCAGGAAGATGCGCCAGGTGTCGGCGCGCATGGAGGCGCGTTTTCCAACCGTCACTTCCAGGGATTGCATGGAAGAAAACCGTTCGACGAGCTGCTGGACGCCAAGCCAGGAGACCATGAGAAAGGCAAGGAACAGGACGGCGCCACCGGTGAGCAAATGCTTTCCGAGAGTGCGGCGAAAAATCATCCAAAGGAGCAAGACACCCAGTTCCACAAAGAAGCTAATGATTCCTCCACGAGATGCGGAAAGAACCAAGGCACCGATCGGAACAACGGCAAAGAGACTGACAAGGAACCATCGTTCGCGACGGACCTTTCCAAGCACCAGCGGCACCAGGGAAATAGGAATGACGAGCTCAGCAAAACCCGCGAAATGGTTGCGATTCACGTAGGGCCCGAAGGGAATGCCCCCAAAGCGCATCTCGCGAAACCAGTAGAGCTTTCCGTTAAAGGTGAGGTGCTGAAGGATGCCGAAGAGGGAGATGAAGAAACCAAGACCCATCACGAACCAGACAAAGCTACGCCAGTCTTCGATGGTGCGGAAGATTTGCGCGGACAAGAAGAGGAGGAGGATATAGGCCAGAAGAAGCTGGAGCTCCATGCGAGTGCTGTAGGAAGAAGCCGTACGGTGAAAAAGCAGCTGGACGAAGGCAATGAGCAGCAAAGCGGCCAGAGGCAAAAGCAAAGGCGAAACTACAACCTGGTGCTCTTTCGCGAGATAGGAGCAGATGGCCCAGGCGAGAAAGAGTAATGCCGCGCCGATTTCAAGGACAGCGCGAGCCCAATCTTCGACGGCACCATGGGATACGACCGCGAAAACCACAAGAGCACACAGGCCGATTCGAATGAATTTCATTGCCCGGAGTTCTCCGGGGACAGGGGCACCAGAGCAACGTCATCAATCCAGGCCGATCCGTGAATTTTGCTGTCGAACTTGGCGCTCGGCTGGCGGCTTACACAGAGCCGGAGTTCGTGGACACCGTTTCCCGAGGTCCAGGGAAAGTCGGTTCGTGTCCATGGCTGGGTGCCGCGAAGATCATCGGTCCAGGCGATGGAATTCGTCGAATCGCTGAGGGACTGAAGGCCGAAACGCACGCCTTGGTCGGTGGATAGGTCTTGCGTGCGGATCCATGCAGAAAACCGATAATTCGTGGAGGGCCGCACGGCGATGTACTGGCAGACATCGTTGAAAGCAACATTGCGCAAGCCGTTGAAAGTCAGACGGAGGGACCGGTCGCCCGAATGTTTTTCTCGGGTATCGAGGGTAGCCTGCACGCCACCAAAGAACGCAGGGTAGGACCACGTAAGTCCGCCTTTTGCAATATTCGACTCGAATCCGCCGTCCCACACCAGAGAGCCTGGAGGATCCGCTGGGCGCGTTGTTCCCGAAAATGCGAGCGCCTGATTCCAGACGGTCTGGGCATCCCTCATTTGACGTTTCTGAATGAGAGCCTCAAGCAAAGGATAGGACTCCGCGAGCTGAATGTGCGGGTGGAGAGCGGCCAGACTGGACCAGACAACGAGAGCCTGTTTGGTTTGCCCCTGCTGGGAAAAAGAAGAAATCACGATAAGGTAGACCTCTTGAGTGTGCGGCAGGACGCGCTCCAAAAGTGCGTGGAGGTCAGGCTCGAAGCGTGTGCCGAGTGCAATGGCCGCCGCGGCGTGCTTCGGGTCGGCTTCCACTGCTTGCTTAATCTGCGCAA
>Ga0210393_10004862_pt1 | contig 10595 bp, 17 predicted proteins | sample IncBWC27OmetaG_FD_160068 | JGI IMG/M metagenome (GOLD analysis project Ga0210393, IMG submission 160068) | Forest soil microbial communities from Barre Woods Harvard Forest LTER site, Petersham, Massachusetts, United States - Inc-BW-C-27-O ...
CGCAAGAAAAGGGCCCTAAGTAGTACAATGACGTCGCGAGTCGAGAACTATGACGAAGGCCTAGGGCCTTCTGACGTCTACCAGAGATGAGACTGCGACGGGGTCTGGATCAATATCAGGGGCACAGACAGAGATGATCACCCTCTGAAACAACGTGAGGGGATTGGGACTAGGGAGCTCCAACATACGAGGCGGCAGCAAGCGTAACGGACCAAGATGAAGGCAGTTTATCCACCTGCCCAGGTGGCATCCTACGATCCCTCCTTTTCTAGTGCATCTCCTCCCGCAACTCGTTGGACCAAACCCGCCACCAGGGCAGCCTCGGGTCCGGTGGTGACATGCGAGCATTGGGGTGGCACTTGCTGTGCGTGAGAGTCAGCTTATGGGCAGGGCAGAACAATGTTGTTCACAGGCAATGGAAGCTGGCAGCTCACAGTGCAGGAGTCCAGCAATGTTTACACCACATAACCATGATGACCACAGTGATGGGACACGACGACAACTGCAATGGCAGCAGCGATGACAACGATACAACCACCATGGCCGCAGCAACTCAATGACAACGATGACAACCACCACACCACACGACTCAATGTGACATTGCAATCAAAGAGCAGATATGCCCTGACATGACAAGTCAACTTTGTTGTCACTGCCATCCTTGTTCTCCTCTCACTGTTAAGGGAAAAAAAATGCTTGCTATCCAGGGTCGCTCTGTCTCGAGGGCCTTATCCACTACTTGCACGTTTGCCTCGACAGCATGCATTCGATTTGATGAGCCACCCAAGCCTCCCCGCCCCATTGACGACTCGACCTCCACACTCAACTGCAAGACCTTGCACAAAGTGAGGCCCCTGCCGCTGCCTAAGATGGACCTGCCAAGGTCATGTTCCACAGAATGGGTGGTAACGAACATCCTCTACAACATGCCCCCACCGAGCCTATAACTCTCCCATCTGTTTTGTCTTCCCCTGAGCAGCAGCAGCAACAATGGCTGCCACTACTGCTGCCACCTGGCGTGACCATGCGACCACCGCCACAACCATGACTGTGACAAGATAATGACACAATGATAACGATGACTGACGGCGCTGCATGTGCACACAAACAGGCATGCGTCCTTGGTGGAGCTGCTGCATGGTCATACTACGCACATGCATGGATGCGATCACCATGGGCATTCACACGGACACTCACATGGACACAGACACAATCACACATACAACTGCAACCACGATCGCGATAATGGCAATGTGTCTCTCATGACATCTGTTTTGGCCCACCCTCATCCTCCGATGGACACTCTCGTAGCAGCCAGGCATGTCTGCACATGCCATCTGTGTGGGCCCTTGTCACCGCCACCACCTGGCACCAACTGGGCCGACTGGTTGAACACGCTGGGAAGGGAGATGTACTTGCACAGGGCACTGGACTGGCTTAACTTTGAGTATCCCTCTGATTCTACCTCGTGATCATCTCCTGTACCGGACCCCTACGGTCAACGGTTATGACTCATAGTCCCTGGATGGACTGACTCCATATGACTCCTTTTTGTGTGCTTTGACCTCTCTGACTCGTACTTACTGACTCCGGTTCTGCTTTGCTGCAGACTACGGTCTTATTGTTAGTAGTACAATGACTTGTTTCTGACTCATCTCTAGCTATCTAGTACTGCCCTTACCTATGAGTATATAAGTAGGGGCTGAGGTCGCCTTGTAGGACCTCAGCTTGATCCTCTTGTCTATTTCTTCTTGGGCTTGCAAGCCTACTCTAATTCAAGTCCTTTGCAACTTATTCTTTTGTGTGCTAGTCTCCCTTGTGAGGGGAGCCTCCTGAGTCTACTCTATAGAAGTCTTTGTGACTTCTCTCATTCGTCACTGTTGACTTAGTTGTTGCGAACGACTCAAGCGCCTTCGTCATAGGCCCCTATGACATAGTGCTGGTAGCACTATCCCAAGTCGCATTCATCTAATCGCCCTCGACTCTAAGAGGCATTAGAGTTGCCATCTAGTGCTGGTGACACTAGGATCAAGCTTCTTACCAAGACGGCTGGCTCATCAAAGAAAGTAACGCGCCAGTGGCTGGATAAAGCGGTGCTCCGCACATTACCATTACTGCAATCTGACTCAAGGATCCAAGAAATCAACACAGACGATGCCCAGAACAAATACGGATATTTGTACAATGTCTACCACCCAGAGAACCTGGCCGAGGCCCTGGTTGGAATAGTATATCACAAAGAGAAGTTCCATCAGTTCTACCACTCATCAATGACAGGAAACCCTTACCTCAGAACAGTACACAAAGAAGCCAACCATTTTGAACTCTTCAAAGACGACTCCTCCACCGAAGCAGGAGCAGACGACCAACTCACTCTACAAATCCATAACTCAGTGGTCACAATTGATCAAGGACAACTGGGAAGCCCAGAAAGAACAAGAGAAGCATGGGCCCCTGACAGCACACCCACCATCACTCCTTCCACATATACTCCTCAGCAGGCACAACCAAGACTACAAATGGCCACCGAAACTATTACAAGGACCCTCATGGGCGAAGCCCAACATGAAACCACTAGAGAACCCCTACCTACTGAGGGACCCAGACGAGGACTTGGATCCATTCCTTTCGGATCTGACCAACTTGGAACTTCTCGCCCTAGCGAAGACAGAATCCGCGCAAGCATTATCAATGCTTTTTGAAGACGCCTCCAGCAAAGCGACAGATGAGAACCCCCAGACGATGATGACGATGGCTTCAGAGGTAATAGACCTCTTGGAGGGGGAGGACCTCCTGATGAAGACCCCAATGGCGACCTGCAGGATCATGTCCCCATCCCCCCAGCCCTCAAAATCAGAGCTATGGGATCCCTGCCCAGAATCTTTGATGGGGACAGGACCAAAGCTGACGCCTTCCTCACTGAATTCTTGGGATACCTAATGTTAAACCACGGAGTCCCAGGACTCAAATCCCCTATTCGACAGGTTGCATTAGCACTGATGCTGATCAAAGGAGAGAAGGTAGACTTATGGGTAAGGAACATGCTTGAAACCCTCAGAAGACTCCACCCAGTACATCACAATGTACCTGCGGTATGGAATAACTTCAAAAGAGCCTTCAAACAAAAGTTCATGGACTCCACGAGTGAACTTCAAGCAAGGAACCAACTTGACAAGTTGAAGTTCCACTACCCAGACATCGATGGCCACATAGCCAAATTTGAAGACCTAATAGTCAAGGCAAATTATAACTTAGCCTCGCAAGAAACAATCAATCTCTTCCTCAAAGGGTTCAGTCATAACAGGAACTTACTTGACAAAGTGTTCTCCCCACCAGTACCTGAAACCTACGAAAACATGAAGCAGTGTATGATAGCCATCGTCAAGTCAATGCAACTTGTCAACTCGATCGCACAGAATGCACCCAACTTCCAACCCTTCCAGAGGAATAACCAATCACAACTCCCTCAGGGGAACCAGCAACCCACACAGGGATATGCACCACGACAAGTAAACTCGTCAAACGCCCCACCATGGATGCGCAACATGCCAGTCCCAATGGACACGAGCAATCAAGCATGCGTCCCACGACAAAACCAACAGGCACGAGGGAATGCAGTGCAGGTCGATCAAACACCCACCTGGCAATGCCCTCCACAAAAGTGCTTCAACTGTAATAAAGAGGGACACTTCCAAGCGCAATGCCGAGCACCCAAGAAGGCACAAATAAATTCAGTCATGGACGAACCAGAAGAGATGAAGAGCATACAACAAGCACTCACCCCAGATAGCATACTCGACAACGCCCTCACCATGTTCAACCGATTGCCAGACCAACTGAAGGACGATTTCATACAGAAGTACAAAGGGGAGTCACAGAATTTTCAAGATGTCTAATCAGGTCAGCACTGATTAGATGATATTGAGACCAGGATGTATTTATATCAAAGCGTAAATCAATGACGCTGCGCGTCTTTATATATTTAAGGTCGAAAAGAGCCGAGACCATCACCCTGCTAGACTTAGGAGCAACAGAAAACTTTATGAACATCAGATACGCCCAGAAAATGGAGCTACCCATACGATGACTCACTGAAGAAAGAAGACTCTTCAATGTCGATGGAACGCTAAACAAGGCAGGGTCACTAAAATACTACACCAATGTCACCACCAGGACGGGCGAGAAAACAATGCACCTATGATATTTCCTCACAGACCTAGGAGAAAACCAGGTCATCTTGGGATACCCATGGTTCACCAGCGCCCAGCCACGGATCAACTGGGCCAAGGGGTGGATTGACTACACGCAACTACCCATTGTCCTCAGAAGTGACGATGCAGATTGAGCCATCTTCTCCACAAAAACCAGGGGAAGAAAAGCGGTCATCAAAACGATTCAAGTGGATGAACGATCCCGTACCAATACAGGGCATTTGCCAATGTCTTCAGCGATGAAGAATCAAAGAAACTACCTCTATCGCGACCATGGGACCACAAGATTGAACTCAAACCAGGGGCACCACCAACACTGATCAGCCACATGATCAAATTGTCAGCACCAGAGCAACAAGAGCTAAAGAAATTCGTAGACGAACACTTAGAAAGGGGGACCATCCGAAGGTCAAAAAGCCCTTACGCGGCGTCCTTCTTCTTCATCAAAAAGAAGAATGGGAAACTAAGGCTGGTGCAAGACTATAGACCTATCAATGAATGGACCATTAAAAACCGCTACCCCTTACCTCTCATTCCCCAACTCATAGACCAAATAGGTGATGCAGAACTCATCACCACGGTCGACATCAGATGGGGATATAACACAGTAAAAATAGTCCCCCAAGACTGACATAAAGCAGCCTTTGTAACCAACCTAGGGCTCTTCAAACCAACGGTGATGTTCTTCGGATTGACCAACTCTCCAGCGACCTTCCAAACAATGATGGATACAATATTTCGCAAACAAATCGCACAAGGAACTCTTACTGTCTACATGGATGACATAGCAGTCCACACCAAATGAGAAACTGGAGAAACAGAAAGTCAACATTGCAAACAACACAGACAACTAGTCAAAGAAATGTTAACCATCTTAAGGAAGAATGACCTATACCTAAACATCGAGAAATGCCAATTTGAACAAATGGAGGTTGATTACCTAGGAGTATGGGTGGGCAAAGGCCTGGTCAAAATGGAAGAAGCCAAGGTAGATCAAGTAAAAGACTGGAAACCCCCTCGCGACGTCACCCAAGTGTGATGCTTCTTGGAATTTACAGGATACTACTGCTACTTCATTAAAGGCTACTCACAGATCACACGACCTCTCCTAGAACTAACCAGGAAAGGAACACCCTGGCACTGGGACAACCCCCAACAAAAGGCTTTCAAGACCTTAAAGAAGAAGATGTGTGAGAAACCCATTTTGGCCAACCCAGACCCGAAGAAAATGTTCTACCTCCAGACCGATGCTTCGACAAGTGGGGCCGGCACAGTACTATCCCAAGAAGCAGACGACACCAAGAAGAAGAGGCCCATCGCCTACTTCTCCTGCACCTACTCACCAGCAGAAGCCAACTACGACATATACGAGAAGGAGTTCTTAGCGGTCATAAAAGCAATCCAGAATTGGAGGGCTCACCTCATCTGGACAGAAAAACCCTTCATAATTGAAACCGACCACAAGAACCTAATGTACTAGAAAGAGCCCAAAAAGCTCTCAGGACGCACGGCACGCTGGCACAAGAAACTGCAGGACTACAACTTCAAAATAGTCCACATCCCAGGTAAAGACAATGGCCTGGCAGACGCGCTGTTGAGGATGCATCAAGACGAGGAACACGAGGAACCAAGGCTAACATCACTCTTACCACCCGACACATTCTTAAATGTCTTCGAAGCAGGCGACCCAGGAACCTTGGAACACGACACAGTCACGACCCAACAAAGACATGCAAAAACAATGAAGCAATGGGAGAAGATGATCTCCATTATACTAAGCAAGGGACCACACACTGCAGAGTGGAGGGATAAAGGAGGACGACTAGTGGTACCCCCGGACGACGCCCTTAAAAGAAAAATCCTCAGACAACTGCACGACCACTGGGGTGCCGGACATCCTGGGAGAGACGAAACAATAAGACAGGTACAATGACAATACTTCTGGCCCCTGCAAAGGGCCTGGATCAAACAATACGTCAAGGGGTGCGCAACCTGCCAACAGAACAAAAACCTCACACACATAACAAAAACCCTGCTTTACAAAATCTCCGTTCCAGAGAACACACCTCCTTTCACACAGATAGCCCTAGATCTGGTCACAGGACTACCCAAATCTCAGGGATTTGACGCAATACTAACCATTGTAGACCATGGCTGTTCACAGGGTGCCATCTTCCTCCCCTGCAATGCCGCCGTCACAGGACCCCAGATCGCACAATTATACTACAAATACATCTACCCCTGGTTCAGCCTCCCTAACAAAGTAATATCCGACAGAGACCCTCATTTCACAAGCCATTTCGGACGCACTCTGGCCAAAGAACTGGGCATTACGTGAAACATGTCAACAGCGTATCACCCCCAAACAGATGGACTAACAGAGCGCAAGAACCAGTGGATAGGACAATACCTTCGGCTAGTAGCAGGGAACGATAAAGAATGGAGCAACATGCTCCCCATAGCAACATTGGTGCACAATAACTCGGCAAATTCCACAACCAGGCTCGCACCCAATCAACTATTGATCAGAAGAGAACCACCGGCGATGCCAGCGCAAGGGGAAGGAACAGACAACCCCCTAGCAGAACAATGAGCCAGACAATTAGGAGAATGAAGAGTCATGGTGACCCAAGCACTTAACAAAGCAGCACAAAGTCAACCCTTGGACCCTCCATGTTTCACAAAAGGACAAAAAGTCTGGCTAAATGCGAAGAACCTCGCGTTACCATACAGATCAATAAAACTTGTGCTCAGATGACATGGACCCTTCGAGATTGAAGAAGTGAGGTCACCAGTGGTATATCAATTGAAGCTCCCTCCACAGTGGACTATACACCCCGTGTTTCACGCCTCCCTCCTTACGCCATACATTGAGACCAATGAGCACGGCACAAACTACATGAGGCCACCACCTGACATGATCGAGGGTGAGGAACAATACGAGGTTGAGGCGATTTGAGCCCACCGGCGACAGAACCGCAAACTCCAATACCTAATCAAGTGGAAAGGGTATCCAGAAAGCGATAACACCTGGGAACCCATTGAAAACGTCCAAGCCCCACTGCTGACTCGAAAGTACCATGAGGCACACCCACTAGAGGATAAAAGGGCCGTGAAATGAGCCAGGACAATATCACCTTTCACCCCCACTTCCCAACCAACCTGGCTCATCAAAGGCGACCACCAAAGCACCTTCGACACTGCAGAGAAAGCAGCAGCGAGACTAGCAGCAGCAGCAGTGGCACCAGCATCCAAAGCAACTCCAACAGCAGGTCTATCGAAGCCAACACCTGAGCCACCACTCCAGAACCCGTACGCATCCCTCGTTTCCCTCTTAGGGACCTCTTCTGCGACCCTTCCATCTATCCCACACATAAATTTGTTGAGTTCCGCTCGTCTCCGCTACCCCATTTTCGTCCCACAGTTTGCAAAGGAAGCCTCCACCTGCTGCACACCCCCTTCCGCCACATCTCGCATGCCCACAGCCTCAAACATGAGCACTTTTGCGAAGACCCTCGCTGCACTGCTCATGTCTCATACTAGATGCCCAGCTCACCCTCATCTCAATTGACCCGCTGTTCTCCGCCACACATGCCGGATGTCCCAAGCTCCCCAGAACCCACAGCCATCAAGGAAGTCATGTCGCATCCAATGACTGCCTCCTTCCCACTCACCCTTGTTGCCTCCTACGAAGAGGGGATGGAAAATGAAGACCCCGTCCCCCACCTCATCGACCTCGAGTGAGACGAGTACCCACTGGTCTCTCCAGGCTCAGCTGAAACCATCCTCACTCTCGACCTACTACTCGCCCTTGACCCAGCCATCTCTGCCACCGTCTGAGCCACAGCCTTTGGGCTTATCTCCACTATTCGCCAGCGAACGGCCGATTCAGCTCAAAAGCTCCAGGAAGCAGAGCACAAGATCGCCTAACTCAAAGCAATCAACCAGCAGTAACAAGCCGACAACTGACAGCTGCGAGCTCGACTGGGCTTGCTCACAGTTCCCCCTAGCTTTGAATGTAACCAGGGCCGAGTTGCTGCCACAGTCCCCACAGGAGGAGGCCAAATGGTGGTCCCAGAATGGATCAGATCGGTCGGGAATGGGCAGGTGGAATTACTGGCAGGGAGGGAGCCTGGGGAGCCCACATACGTCATCAAACTCTTCCTCTGCTGGTACCGCCTAGACAAGCGGCTAAACTGTCTCGCTGTGGGTGCAACCCCTCCTGGTTCTGCAGTCTGCATGACACATGCTTCATATACGAGTCATGCCTCTGTGAGGGGTCTAGTAAGTGGCCACTGGTTAAGCCAGTCCGTTCTTCTTGGGTATCTGAATCTCATGAGTGGCTAGCAGCTATATTGTCTTATCGGTAGTGGCCCCCGTCCCTCTTCCCAGTCCCTGCGCTTTGGGTCAGCAGGTGATCGCCTTATTGTTTCTATTGTTCCACCAGTTCCAATTGTCCATGCCTCGCCTTTTGTCTTACCCTCTTATTGTCCGAGGTAGCTAGCTTGTACGCTATTGTCCAGACTCCTTATTGTCTTGTAGTCGCTATTGTTAGCGACCCTCCTGTTGTGATTACCTATGCTTACTACCAAGTAGTATAAATAGCATACTGTTCTGTCTTATATTCGCTAAGTAGAGTCTTTTGTGCAATCTCACTGCACTTCACTCTAAACTTTGGGCCTTAGTGGCATCCCCTCTCCCCCTTCTCTTCTCTTAAGTGATTCTAAGTGCGCATCACTTAGCTTTGAGTCTACCTTAGTGGGGGTTGCCATCTTAGCGGTAACATCTGCCCTAACTATACTGAGACCCCCATGGACACTGTGTCTCTGTGGTTCCTCGCCCTCCTTACAGGACGAGACGGCAGTTTCCACACCCTCATCGAGGCCACCCAACACCTTGACAACCCAGCAGCAGTTGCGGAAATATATCGCTACCACCATCTCGAGCAGGAGCGCACTGAGCTCACTAGCGAGCTCAACAGGGTCTCCGACACCCTCTCTGCCATCTAAGACCAGCTCGACTCATGTTAATGTCGCCTGGAGTGGGCCCAGATCCCCATCCTTCTATGGCACCTCGAGGACCGCATGTCCTTCGCCCCCCCATCGCTAATGTCAGAAGACACCATCAAGGTGCTCTGTCACCGTCAGGCCACGGTGTCGTGTCGATTCCAATTCGGGTTCTGTATTCTCACGCCGGTCCGGTTGGTACCGCTAAGGACTTATCATCTCAAACGACTAAGTCAAAGTATCACGTGATACATCAGGTGATTCAGGTCACGTGCAAGGTCACGTGATAGGATAGAGGGTTTCAGGTCATGTGATAGATCAGGTGACTTGGTTGCATGATCTATGTCTGAGTAATTCGGTTTGCTTCCTAGATAGGAAGGTCGAGTTTCTCACGCCTTAGCTAAGCACAAAGTGCGTCACTCAAGGGTTAGGTCTTAGGGTTATAGAGCGTAAGAGATTCTAGAGCGCGGGCTCTAGGGTGCGTCTCTTACCTGAGGGTCTTAGGGGTTCACAAGGAGGCCTAGGCCTATGAAGGGAGTTCTCAAGACAACCTGATATTACAAGAAAGTCAAGCTTAAGGCTCAACTAAGGAATAAGAGGGTCTTATATAGTACATAGGATGCCAGTCTATGTAAGCATTGCTAGAATCTACTGTAGAGTAGGGGAACTAGCGGGAACACGTCGGAAGCGCACAGAATGAGCCAGAAGGTAAGGGAACATATGGGAGCCTACTACGGAAGGTCCCAGAAGGGGACGGAGATGGAAGGAAACTCAGACAAGGAACCGGAAGCATAAAGAAGTATCTAGCTACTACTATAGGTAGAGGGCTAGATATGAGGTCATCGATCGAAAGAGAAGAGTCGGCAGTCCAGTAAGGAAAATGTAAGTCCGAATACCCAGTCGTGGCAACCAGGCCATGACATGCTCGTTGACTATGTGTTGATGGCGGAGCATCTCCCTAGCAGAGGGGAAGTGTCACTGCCGCCACCCGGCACCAACTGGGCCGACTGGTCGAACACGCTGGGAAGGGAGATGTACTTGCGCAGGGTGCTGGACCGGCTTAACTTTGAGTATCCCTCTGATTCTACCTCATGATCGTCTCCTGTACCGGACCCCTATGGTCAACGGTTATGACTCATAGTCCCTGGATGGACTAACTGTAACGCTCCGAGTTGGGCGCTAAGTTGACCGACGTGGTCACGTGTTTGTCCTGGCTTTTAGATGGTGACGAGGAGCGTGTACGCGTTTGGAATGTTTGCAGAGACAGAGGTCTACTGCCGACGTTGGGCGACACTAGGTAAAGCCCACACCCGAGCGTGGTCGCTTTAGGGTGCTTAAATGTACGAGACGAGAGGGGCGAACAGAGTCGCTACTAGGC
>Ga0210393_10004864_pt1 | contig 10594 bp, 5 predicted proteins | sample IncBWC27OmetaG_FD_160068 | JGI IMG/M metagenome (GOLD analysis project Ga0210393, IMG submission 160068) | Forest soil microbial communities from Barre Woods Harvard Forest LTER site, Petersham, Massachusetts, United States - Inc-BW-C-27-O ...
CACGCTCAACATACTCTACACGCGTTACGAGAGCATCCGACGGCGGATCGACATACATCACCGCGGCTCCGCGAGCTTAGAGTTTCGTGTCGAGATGACCTGCAGAACGCGCGAAGTGTAGTTAGTTAGGTAGAGTGATCGGCCGTCAGGCGAAATCGTGATGTTTCGTGGGAAGCCTCCAGCGGTAAAGGTCTCGAGCAACATTGCGTCTCCTGGCTTGCCGATGCTGAAGATGGCAGCGCTCCCTGGCGCATCCGCAAAACGGTTTGAATTTGCAACGGCAAGCATACGGTCTTGCGCGAATAGCCGGATGCCCACTGGGGCCTCACCATTTGAAGAGAAAGCATGCAGTAGCGCGTGTTCCGGATCGGATTCCATCAACTGAGGACTGAAGGCGAGGATCTGGTTGTCTCCGCGCACGCTAACAAAAAGTGCGGAGGAATCTGCGGTTTCCACCAGGCGTACCGGGGAGCAGCCGGCGGCAATACGAGAGAGAACAGAGTCGGCGCGACGCCGGGCATCAATAACCCGCTGCGTGTCTATGACCGAAATGAAACCATTGGGGCGGGCAGGCGTCCCTTTCTTCTGGACGCAATCGTCCTTCGTGAGCAAAGTATTGCCGCCACCAGCGATGTGCGGAGGATCGTGCGTCGGCACAAGCTCGCTCGCCACATAAAGCCGGGAACCATCAGCAGAGAGAGCAAGACTAGGAACAACATCGCCCGTTGCCAACTGACCGATGGTTACTGGATGGGTGATCCGACCATTCGGGTCGGAATGCACGGCGATGATTCCGATGTTGCCGCGCGACTGATCGATGACCCCGTATTCGTTGGAAGAAAAGACGTACTTCCCGTCAGGTGATACGACTACGTCAAACGTGCCCGCGCCGGGGCCCTGTCCAGCAAAGTAAGGCGTAGCTTTGCCGTGGATAGCGTCCTGTACATTGACGAAGGCCACGCCTGCATCGCCCACTCCGACCACGATTGTCTTACCATCGGGAAAAAGCGCAAGACCATTGGCGCTCGGTGTGCCTAGCGGCAGAAATCGATATGGCTTGAGGGCGCCGCCCGCATTCCGGAATATTTGCAGCCCGGAAACAACGTCGTGTCTCGCGTTTGCAACTGAGTCGGGGCCGGTGAAATTTGGCCCACCGACATTTGTCACAGATACAAGTACATATTTATCGTCGAGGGTAGCCGTCGCCGTGGTGGGATTTCCAAGGGTGGCATAGCTAGCGGCTCCGCCAGCCTGGCCTTGCGCAATCAAGCTGAGGAACAGACATACGAACAGAGCCGCTAAGAGCGGCTTGACACCAAAGCGAAGCGAGGACCAGCGGTTCATGCGTGTCACCATAACAAGCAATGCGAGGCAGGAGTTGGCGAGCAAAGCAAGTGCCTTCTCAAATGCGGGAGCAAATTCAGCGCACGGCTGCCTGGCGAATAAAAGTGGGGGCCGAGATCTTTGAGCCGGATTATCGGGTGGTAGCAGAGTCGGCGCGGCAACAACAGGAGGATGCGCGATCGAGAAAAGAGTGCCCGGTTGCGATGCGCATGAACTTCATAACGTAAGAGTAAGAGTGTTAGCGAACAAGGTCAACCCTTCCACGTGTGCATGCAAAGGCACACTGCATTCACGCTCACAATCAATTAATCTTTGACTCATGCCCGAAGTGTGGTATTTTTTGTGCATGGAATACGCTTCACTTAGCCACGGTAGCAAGATTACAGCGTCGGCTGCGTATTCGCGCATCGATTGTCGATGTCGCTTCTGATTCTCGCCCAGCAGACAGAACTGAGCTTGAGGATCGTCATCCCTTAGAGAAATTCGTTTCCAGGCATTAGCGGGCGCCGATGATTCAACGTCTTGTCTAACGGCTAAGTCGAAGAAGATGACTTGGTTTCGTCCTTTGGGTTGCTTCTTCGCCGCTGACACAGTGCTGTCTCTGCTTTCCGCACTCTGAACTTATTCTGAGCGTGCCTGTCGCCCATTGACGGCCCAGGCACAGGTCTTCCTTCCGCAAGCAAAGGGGGCCGAAATTTCTCCTGCATGAGGCATGTATATGAGTTCAAGAAAGATGCTTTCCTATCTCTTCGCTCTCTTGTTCGTTTTGAGCAATGTAATTCTGTTCGCCCAGACCTTGACCAGCGGAACCGTCGTGGGCTCGGTGGCCGACTCGACCGGAGCTGCCGTTACGTCTGCAATCGTGACCATTACGCAGGCAGACACGGGCGCGGTTCGAACTGTCAAAACGAACGAATCCGGCCAGTACCGCTTCCCGTTTGTTAAACCTGGGGATTACGTGATTTCGGCAAAAAGCGCCGGGCTCACAGCCGACGTCTCTCACTTCAGTCTTCTGGTTGGCCAGGAACAACAGATCAACCTGGTGCTTGCTGTTCAATCCGTGCAGCAATCCGTGTTTGTTAACAGCTCGGCATCGCTTCTCGAAACTGAGAACGCCAACCAGGCGACTTCTTATGGCGAAAAAGAAGTGGAGAACATGCCGATCAATGGCGGTGACATTACCAACATCGCTTTCACTACGCCCGAACTTCGCCTCAACGTAGGCGGCGGCAACACGAACTTCAATGTCAACGGGCTGCCCTTCAGCTCCGCACTCTTCACCATGAACGGTGCCGACATCACCGAGCCTTACAACCTGAACAACAAGTCTGGCGCGAGCAACAATACGCTCGGCGCGAATGACATACAGGAAGCAGCGGTGATCGTTAACGCCTTCAGCGCACAGTATGGTCGCATGGCAGGCGCACAAGTGAACTACATCAGCAAATCCGGCTCCAACGACTTCCACGGCAACCTAGCATATAACTACAATGGCGCAATCCTGAATGCTAACGACTACTTCAAGAACCTTGTAGGAACACCTCGTGGACGCTCCGTGGCCAACCAGTATGCGGCGTCGGTCGGCGGACCCATCCTGAGGAACAAGCTGACATTCTTCGCAAATACGGAGGGGCTGCGTTACGCCCTGCCGTCGTCAGGAGTTGTTTCGCTGCCTTCTGTCGAATTGCAACAGTACACACTGTCTCACATTCCTACGACGTCTGTTCCGCTCTATCAGCAGCTCTTCAAGCTCTATAACGGCGCCCCGGGTATCAGCCGCGCGGTACCTGTCACTACGGGCACTGGTCCTCTGCAGGACAGCACTGGCCATCTAGGTTGCGGTACGCAGAAGTTCACCGGAACCTACGTAAATGGTTCGAGCGGACCCCAGTTCGGAGTGGATGTCCCTTGCGCGGTTGCCTTCGGCACCAATGCGTCAAGCGTAAATACTGAGAACTATGTCTCCGGGCGCGTAGATTACAACATTAACGACAAGCATAAGGTCTATTTCCGCTTAAGCCACGACTGGGGCATCCAGGCCAGCGCGACCAGCCCGATCAGCCCGATCTTCAATCAGCAGAGCAATCAGCCGTGGACGATTCCCCAGATGAACTACACCTATGCCATCACGCCGAACCTGGTAAATAATCTCATCCTGAGCGGCAACTGGTACTCCGCCATCTTCGGCGTCGCGAATTTCCCGGATGCGGAGCAGGCGTTTCCGGGCAACTTCGTCCTCAATGATGGCGGAGCCAATGGTAGTGCTAACAACAGCACCGGGACCGGCTTTGCCAATGTGAATGCTTTGCTGCCTACCGGAAGACGCGGAGAGCAGTTTCAGCTCATCGACGACCTTTCCTGGAGCCGGGGCCATCACACCATCCAGGCGGGGGTGAATGACCGCAACAACCGAATCTCGGATTCAAGCATTTCGAGCGGATCGATCATCGGTACAACCACATTTAACGACCTTACTGACTTTGCCGTCGGTAAGGTGAACAACACCAATACCGGCACGAATTACGTGCAGTCCTTTCCTTTGTTGGCCACGGCGCACACACGCCTCAATTCGCTCGGATTCTATGGTCAGGACGAGTGGAGCATCCGCCGCAATCTGAATATCACCTATGGAGTGCGGTTTGAGCTGCAAGGCAATCCTTCTTGCAAAGAGAATTGCTTCTCGCGATTTAACACTGCATTCCTCGCGCCCGGATACCAAGCAGGCGCGACTGTTCCTTATAACGCGACCATTCAGACCGGGCTTAACAAGGCCTTCGAGAACCTTGAAGGCATCGTGACCGAACCGCGTGTGGGCATTGCTTATTCACCGCGCGGCGACGGCGGGACCGTGATTCGGGGCGGCGTCGGCCTGTTTGCCAACACCTTTCCCGGAAACATTGCGGCTAGTGTTTTCGGCAATGCACCAAACAAATTCACACCGACCGTGAATTACGGTAATGTTGCGCTGAGCGATGATGCCAATAGCTCGCAGACGGTGGCGATCGCGTCGAATCAGGCCTTTCAGAATGGCTTTTCGAGCGGCGACAACCTCATCCAATTACAGCAGGCATTGGGCAATGTGAAGTTTGCGACGCCCACCTTTTACTCGAATCCCACTCATTTCCGCACCATCAAAGTCATCGAGTGGAGTCTCGAGATAGAACAGCCGCTCGGAGGGCACGATGCCTTCACGCTTACCTATGCGGGCAACCACGGATATCACGAATCAAACACGAACGCAAACGCGAACGCCTACATTGGCACTCCCAGCCGCTATCCCAACGGATTTGGCGAGTTGCCCTCGGCTATTCCTGATCCGCGCTTCTCTACCGTGAGTCAGATCCTTGTCTCCGGATTCTCAAATTATGACGGTCTCACTGCGCAGGTGCGTCACGCATTCAACTACGGGTTCCAAGGACACGCGTTTTACACCTGGAGCCATGCACTGCAGCTGAATCCAACCTCGGGGACCTCTACCACGCTGTATGTCTATAACCCCTACGACCTGAACGCCGGGTACGGTCCAACCAGCTTTGATACGCGCAACAACTTCACAGCCGACCTTCTGTGGGTCTCGCCAAAACAGAAAAACCGCTGGCTGGAGTCCGCGCTTGGCGGCTGGACACTTGGCGGAAAACTCTATCTTTACAGCGGACGTCCCTTTTCGGCGACTAATAGCCAGATTCCTGGCCTTCTTTCGTCGACATTCGGTGGCCCGGTTCTGGCCGATCTGCTTGACACGAGCATCGTGGGCAAACATTGCTCCCGGGACGCCGTGACCACGCCGTGCTTCACCGCCACCCAATTTGCCGCATCCACAGCGTCAACGGCAAACCCACATCAGCAGGCGGACTTCGGCAACACGCCTCCCAATATCTTCCGTGGGCCGGGATTCTCGAGCATTGCCAGCCAACTCACAAAGAAGATCCCTGTGAAAGAGAGTTCCTCGTTTGAGCTTGGCGTGACTGCCTACAATCTTTTTAATCACGCCAACTTCGCCGTTCCCAATGGGAATGTTACCTCCGGCTCCCGGGGGTTGATCACCAGCACGGTGAGCTCACCTACAAGCATCTACGGCACCGGGCAAGGCGCAATTGTCTCCGGTCGCGTCCTGGTGCTTCTAGGTAAGTTCGTCTTTTGATCGCATAGACTCCGATGACAACCACACGTGGAGATACTTCAATGAAGACGTTACAGCGATTTTCGCTTGCGCTATTTGCGACGGCTCTGTTTTCCATATCGGCTTCAGGACAGCAGCGACGCCCGATAACGCTTCAGGACCTCGTATCCCTGAATCCGTTTGCAGGCCAGGCAGGAGTGCTCGCGCCCGACGGAAAACACTTTGCAATGATTGAGAAGGGACAGATCGTGCTGTTGCCTGTTGATGGCGGTGCGGTGATCCCGGTGACTACAACTCCAGGAGCAAAATCCGAGGTTAGCTGGTCACCAGACAGCAAGAAGCTGGTTTTTGTCAGCAAGGGTCAGATTTGGGTGGTGCCCGTTTCCGGCGGAGAGCCGGTCAAACTGACAGATGACCCGGCTGGCCCTGGCGATCCGCGCGGCGCGGCCGATCACCTGCCCAAATGGAACCCGAACGGCAGATGGATTCTCTATGAATCTGGCCGCAAGGGATGGAACCAACTCTACGTCGTGAGTGAGGACGGAAAGGCCGAGCACCTGATCGCCTCAACAGAGATTTATAGCGGCGGCGATGTGATTGCCAGCTCCGCTCCGGACCGGGGCGACGCAGTCTCGTCGGATCGCTTTGCCCCCAATCCTGCTTGGTCGCCGGACGGAACCAGGATTTCCTACACCGAGCGGTCGCGCGAGTTTTTCTCGGGCAAGCTAAATATCGTCACCTTCGATCAGAATTCAGGAACGCCGACAGGATCTCCACGCACCCTCTACACGGCCAGAAATGATGTGGGCGGTGCGTGGGCCGTGAATACGGCGGCGTGGTCTCCGGACAGCGAGACGCTCGCCGTTGTGCTGCAGGAGACTGGATGGGATAAGGTCTTTCTGATTCCCGCCGCCGGGGGTAAGCCGCGGCAACTCACCACTGGCAAGTGGGAAGATGAAACACCGGTGTATGCGCCCAACGGAAAGTGGATTGCAGTCGTCTCCAACCGCAATCTACCTGAAGAGCGCCATGTCTGGATCGTCCCCGTAGATGGCTCCGCGCCATGGCAGCTGACGCATCTTGACGGTGTCGAGAACGATCCCCAGTGGTCACCAGACAGCAGCACAATTTACTTCGGGCGAGGAACGTCGTTGCGCGCGCCTGTCACCTACGCCACGTCCATCCGTGGCGAAAATCAACCGCAGCCACTGCAATCATTGCAGCCTTCCATCTTCGAGCAGGCCGGGCTACCCGCTCCGGAGGTCGCCCATTTCAAAGGAAGGGATGGCTTGCCGCTCGCGGGAATTCTATTTCGCCCTCTGGGCTTCAGGGCAGGAGTCCGCTATCCCACAGTGATCTGGGCGCATGGAGGTCCCGAGGGCCAGGTGACATTGAGTCTTTCTGCCTGGTCTCTGTTTCTTGCTCAGGAAGGCTTTCTGGTGCTCGAGCCGAACTTTCGAGGGAGTACAGGCTATGGAGAAAGCTTCCGCAATCTGAACGTGAAGGACTCTGGCGGTGGAGAAATCGATGATATCGCCGCAGCTGTGCATTATCTAATCGACCAAGGGCTTGCAGATCCCTCACGTGTCGGCATCGGCGGAGGCAGTCATGGAGGTACTGTTGTTGCGAATGCCGTGACCAAGTTCCCGGATACCTTCGCTGCGGGGATCGAAATGTTTGGAGTGGTGGACCGTGCATTGTTCCTGCAATACACCAACCGTAATTCGAAGATCCGCTGGGAGACCAAAATGGGTGGAACACCCGAAGAACAACCGGCAGTTTATCGAAAGGCCAATGTACTACCGGATGTCGACAGGATCAAGACGCCCCTGCTGATCATGCATGGCGAAGAAGATCCACAGGTTCCACCACAGGAGTCCATAGAATTCGTCGCCGCACTGAAGAAGGCGGGCAAGACGTATACCTACATTACATATCCGAAGGAAGGCCATGGATTCCGGAGCCCCGAACACAGGCTGGACTCGATGCAACAGGAGCTGGCATTCATGCAGAAATATCTACACCCTGGATCCTGATCCTCTGCGAATGCAAGGTGCGCGCCAGGCATCGGTTCAGTTTGGACCAGCGGAAGTTTTGCCAGAGACTTCAACAGTATCGTGAAAGGAAATAACGTGATCTCTTTGCGCGGGAAGATAGCTCTCGCAGTTGTTCTCTCGGGTTTCGTTCGATTGGCTGGGTCGCATTTTCTTTGCGACATGGTACTCGCGCAAAGCGCCGATGCCTATCCTGCCACGCCCGACGGAGTGTGGCAGGGCACAGCCACGTCTAACGGGCAGCAGGTGCCCTTGCGCCTGGAGATCAGCGGCACCGGCGATCAGGTCCAGGCGGCGCTAATCAATGGCAAAGAGAAATCGCCCGCATCCAGTGGCAAGTATTCCGATGGGCATCTTGTGCTGCATTTCAACTATTTCGCCAACACGATTGATGCCACGCTGAAAGATGGCGTGTTGACAGGCACCTTTGGCAGTCACTCGCGCAGCATCCCGATTGCAGCAACACTGAATGCGAAATCCGCAGCGTCCGATCCCAATCCACCGCACATTGCGGGTGGGTGGGAAATCGCCGTGAAGGGACCGAAGGGGGAGTCTGCATGGGAACTTCATATTCGGCAATCTGGTCCCGAAATAGATGCGGTAATTCAGCGTATCGATGGCGATACAGGCAATCTCTACGGAACCTGGCGTGACGGGCAATTCGCCGTAAGCCATTTCACCGCGGCTGGCCCATCGTATGCGGTGCTGCGACCGCAGACAGACGGCACACTGAAGGTGACCACGTTTTCCCGCAGCGGGTCACAGGAACTGACGGCCAGGCGACCGAAGGCGGCTCGCGCCGAGGGCCTCAACAAGCCGGATGATCCGCTTCAACACACCAGGCTGAAAGATCCAGCTCAACCGCTTGCTTTCAGCGGCAAAGACCTGAACGGAAAGCTCGTCGCAAGCACCGATCCGGATTTCAAGGGCAAGGTTGTCATTCTGTCCATCGGTGGCAGTTGGTGCCCCAACTGCCACGATGAAGCGCCGTTCCTTGAGGAGCTATACAGCAAATACCATGCGAGCGGACTGGATGTTGTTGAGTTGAGTTTTGAAGAGGAGGATCAGATGGCAAACCCCGAGCGACTGAGGGCATTCATCCAAAGATATGGGATAACCTACCCGGTTTTGCTCGCAGGAACTCCCGATCAGCTGAGTGAGAAGCTGCCGGAGGTGGATGGGCTCAACTGCTGGCCGACCACTTTCTTCATCGGCCGCGATGGCTTGGTAAAGAACATTCACACAGGTTACTCCGGACCAGCAAACAGCAGCGGTAACAGCGCGCTTCGACGGAAAGTAGACGCGTTGGTCAATAGGCTTCTCTCAGCAAGTGAGAGCGCCCGCGTCGGTGAATAAGGTCCGATCGACTGGCTCCTGCATGGGGTATGAGCGCCGGACACTAACGCCGGACCTGATGCGAAGCGGCTTAAGGCCGCCCAACGGCTCTCGTCAATGGACGCCGTGAAAGATCCCTCCCTGCTCGAGCACGTGGTAGAGCATCATTCCGCCCATCGTAAGGTATGCACGCATCACGATTAGCGAGATGCGCACGGAGGGTGTGATGTCGATCGGCCCAAGACCATCCCGTCGTTCTCATGGTGATTATCCAGCGGATATTTCCGAATGGAGACTGTCATGCTTGAACACTACAAAGATCCGTTTCGTTTTTCATCTTTCACTGCGCGGGCTGCATCTATTAAATGGAGACACCTTGCCGAAAACTGAAAACCGATCTTTTTCTGCTGCAGGCACGGCGAGCGGCGCTGCTGTTCATGCTGCAAAACCTACCACTCATCCGAACCTGATTCTTGCGATCTGCTGCATGAGTCTGTTGATTGTGGGCATGGACGTGACGATTGTGAACGTCGCGCTGCCGGCGATCCAGAAAGACCTGCATGCACGACTGGCAGGGCTGCAGTGGATTCTGGATGCTTATACGCTCGTGGTGGCGAGCTTTCTGATGCTGGCGGGATCGATGTCGGACCGTTTCGGGCGTCGGAAGGTGTTTCAGATCGGGCTGGGCGTGTTCACGATCGGATCGTTGCTTTGCAGTCGAGCGGAGACGATTGAACAACTGATCGGGTTTCGCGCACTGCAGGGATTCGGGGCGTCGATGCTGAACCCGGTGGCGCTGTCGATCATCGCAAATGCGTTTCCGGAGCCGAAGGCACGTGCGCGAGCGGTGGGTGTCTGGGGCGCGGTGGCAGGTGTATCGCTGGGGATTGGGCCACTGATCGGCGGGGCGCTTACGGAGACAATTGGATGGCGTTCGATTTTCTGGATCAACGTTCCGATCGGGATTATTGCAGCGCTGCTGGCGGCACGGTTTGTGCCGGAGTCGAAGGCGATGCGTGCGCGAGCCTTCGACCCGGTGGGACAGGCGATGGTGCTGACCGGGCTGGCGACGTTGACATACGGCGTCATCGAAGGGCCGCACGCGGGTTGGGGATCGGGATTGATCCTGGGTCTATTTGTTACTGCGGCGGTAGCATTTTTGACATTTGTGCTGTATGAACCGCGGCGGCGCGATCCGCTGCTGGACTTAAGGTTTTTTCACAGCGTGCCATTCTCAAGCGCGACGGTTCTGGCGCTGAGCGCTTTCTCATGTTTCTCGGGTTTTCTTTTTCTGAACGCGCTCTACCTGCAGCAGGTGCGCGGATTTTCTGCTTTCCACACCGGTCTGTTCACTGTACCACTGGCGGTGACGATGATCGTGTGTGCGCCGTGGTCAGGGCGGCTGGTCGGGAGCTACGGAACACGTCTTCCTCTACTGGCCTCGGGCGCGGGATTTCTGGTGAGCACGCTGATGTTGACAGGGCTGAATCAGCAGACGCCGGTGGGCTGGCTGCTGGCGGTATATGCGCTGTTCGGTGTAGGGCTCGGAATGGTGAATCCCGCGATCACGAACAGCGCGGTGGCTGGAATGCCCCTATCGCAAGCTGGTGTGGCAGCAGCGATCGCGTCGACCAGCCGTCAGGTGGGCGCTGCGCTCGGAGTGGCGGTGTCTGGTACGGTGGTAGCCATGAGCCACGCGCGTGGTACTGATTTCACCACTGCTACGCACGCGATCTGGTGG
>Ga0210393_10004871_pt1 | contig 10584 bp, 8 predicted proteins | sample IncBWC27OmetaG_FD_160068 | JGI IMG/M metagenome (GOLD analysis project Ga0210393, IMG submission 160068) | Forest soil microbial communities from Barre Woods Harvard Forest LTER site, Petersham, Massachusetts, United States - Inc-BW-C-27-O ...
CCGGCGGCTGCCGCACCGCCCGGGGCTCCCGGCGTTCCGACCTCGCCCGACATGCCCTGGACGCATGCATAAGCGCCGCCAGTTTTTATCGGGGGGGCGGCTGCCACGTCTGGGCTCAACGCTATGGCGACCCCACACAACCCAGCGATGCCAACTGCTTTGATGTGGAACCGATCAAAGGCCGTCATCAGCGTCGACTCCTTCAGCACTTACGTCTTCAGCAATCAAATGGGCAGCAGAACCGCATGGCCGTACCGCAGTCGTGTCGAATGTAGGGACGGTCGTTGCTATTGCACGCGCGACAGTCTCAGCGCTTATAGAACCGATACAAAGGAGACATGCCGCGGTTACCGCGCGAGTTACGGGCTCCCCGGCATAGGAAAACTGCCGCTCCACCCGCGGCTTTGAATTCAAACTGACACCCGTATCGCGATTCGGCCACGCGAGGGCGGCTAGTCAAATATTCCGTCAACTAGAAGGGCATCGGCGGGTAGTCACAGACGTCCATCGATGCCCTTCAACCACGTCAGTCCACCCCGCCACGCCGAATCAGGCCTTTTCGGGGCAAAAATCGCGGACGAACGCCCACTGACGAGATGACCGGGCGACGGCTGATTGTTACTCATCTAGGCTGACGAGCAGTTCATCAGCCGACGGCAAACGAACCCCACAAAGAACGAGGGAGAGATCCAGTGACGGTCCGGGTAGGCATCAACGGCTTCGGTCGAATCGGGCGCAACTTCTACCGGGCTTTATTGGCTCAGCAGGAGCAGGGCACCGCAGACATCGAAGTGATCGCCGTCAATGACATCACCGACAACAGCACCCTGGCTCACCTGCTCAAATTCGACTCGATCCTAGGCCGGTTGCCGTACGACGTGAGCCTGGAAGGCGAGGACACCATCGTCGTCGGCCCCGCGAAAATCAAGGCGCTCGAGGTCCGCGAGGGCCCGGCGGCACTGCCGTGGGGTGACCTGGGGGTCGACGTCGTCGTCGAATCCACCGGCCTGTTCACCAACGCGGCCAAGGCCAAAGGTCACCTGGACGCCGGCGCCAAGAAGGTGATCATCTCCGCACCCGCCACCGACGAGGACATCACCATCGTGCTGGGCGTCAACGACGACAAGTACGACGGCAGCCAGAAAATCATCTCTAACGCGTCGTGCACCACGAACTGCCTTGGGCCGCTGGCCAAGGTCCTCAATGACGAGTTCGGCATCGTAAAGGGCCTGATGACCACCATCCACGCCTACACGCAGGACCAGAACCTGCAGGACGGCCCACACAAGGATCTGCGCCGGGCTCGCGCCGCCGCGTTGAACATCGTGCCGACCTCCACCGGCGCGGCCAAGGCCATCGGCCTAGTGCTGCCCGAGCTGAAGGGCAAACTTGACGGCTACGCGCTGCGGGTGCCGATCCCCACCGGCTCGGTGACCGACCTGACCGCCGAGCTGTCCAAGTCGGCCACGGCCGAGCAGATCAACGCCGCGATGAAGGCCGCCGCGGAAGGCCCAATGAAGGGCATCCTGAAGTACTACGACGCGCCGATCGTCTCCAGCGACATCGTCACCGATCCGCATAGTTCGATCTTCGATTCCGGCCTGACCAAGGTGATCGACAACCAGGCCAAGGTGGTGTCCTGGTACGACAACGAATGGGGCTACTCCAACCGCCTCGTTGACCTGGTCGCACTGGTCGGCAAGTCGCTCTAGCCGTGGCCGTCCATACCCTTAAAGAGCTTCTGGCGCAGGGGGTTTCGGGTCGCGGCGTGTTGGTGCGCGCCGACCTGAATGTTCCGCTCGATGACTTGGGCAATATCACCGACTCCGGCCGCATCACCGCGTCGGTGCCGACGTTGCAGGCGCTCCTGGAGGCCGGCGCGAAGGTGGTGGTCACCGCGCATCTCGGTCGGCCCAAGGGTGGCGGACCCGACCCGAAACTGTCGCTGGCACCGGTGGCTGCGGCGCTCGGCGAGCAGCTGGGGCGACACGTGCAGTTGGCCGGCGGCCCCGATCGTTCCCCTGTCGGCGGTGATGCTTTGGCCCGCGCCGAGGGGTTGACCGACGGCGACGTCCTGTTGCTGGAGAACATCCGCTTCGATCCGCGCGAGACGAGCAAGGACGACGGCGAGCGACTCGCGCTGGCCAAGCAGCTCGCCGAATTGGTCTCGCCGGGAGGCGCTTTCGTCTCCGACGGTTTCGGTGTGGTGCACCGCAAGCAGGCCTCGGTGTACGACATCGCGACCCTGCTGCCGCACTACGCGGGCACGTTGGTCGGCGACGAGGTAGAGGTGCTGGAGAAGCTGACAAGTTCCACCGCGCGGCCCTACGCCGTCGTGCTCGGCGGATCGAAGGTGTCCGACAAGCTCGGGGTGATCGAGTCGCTGGCAACCAAGGCCGACAGCATCGTCATCGGCGGCGGCATGTGCTTTACCTTCCTTGCCGCACAGGGATATTCGGTAGGAAAATCGCTGCTGGAAGAAAACATGATCGAGACCTGCCGCAACCTGCTGGACACCTACGCCGACGTACTGCGACTCCCCGGCGACATCGTGGTGACCGAGAAGTTCGCCGCCGACTCGCCGCCACAGTTCGTGGCCGCCAACGCGATTCCGGATGATCTGATGGGTCTGGACATCGGCCCGGGTTCGATTAAGCGGTTCGCCACGTTGCTGTCCAACGCCAGGACCGTCTTCTGGAACGGCCCGATGGGCGTATTCGAATTCCCGGCGTACGCGACCGGCACCCGAGGCGTCGCCGAGGCGATCGTCGCGGCGACCGGCAAAGGTGCGTTCAGCGTGGTCGGTGGCGGTGACTCCGCCGCCGCGGTCCGCGCGCTGAAAATCCCGGAGGACGCCTTCTCGCACATCTCCACCGGCGGCGGGGCATCGCTGGAATACCTTGAGGGCAAAACGCTGCCGGGCATCGAGGTTCTCGGTGAGCCGCAGCCAGATCAAAAATAGGGGGTGGGTGACCCGTGAGCCGCAAACCGCTGATCGCCGGCAACTGGAAGATGAACCTCAATCACTTCGAGGCGATCGCGCTGGTGCAAAAGATCGCGTTCGCGTTGCCCGACAAGTACTACGACAAGGTCGATGTCACGGTCCTGCCGCCGTTCACCAACTTGCGCAGCGTGCAAACCCTGGTCGACGGTGACAAGCTGCGGTTGACCTATGGCGCCCAGGACCTTTCGCAGCACGAATCGGGCGCCTACACGGGTGACATCAGCGGTGCCTTCCTGTCCAAGCTGGGCTGCAGCTTCGTCGTCGTCGGGCACTCCGAGCGGCGCACCTACCACAACGAGGACGACGCGCTGGTCGCCGCCAAGGCCACCGCCGCGCTCAAGTACGAGCTGACCCCGATCGTCTGCATCGGCGAGCACCTGGAGGTCAGGGAGGCAGGCGAGCACGTCAGCCACTGCGAGAAACAGCTGCGCGGTTCGCTGGCCGGACTGTCGGCCGAGCAGATCGGCAACGTCGTCATCGCCTATGAGCCGGTCTGGGCCATTGGAACCGGACGGGTGGCCAGTGCGTCCGATGCTCAGGAGGTGTGCGCGGCGATCCGGAAAGAGTTGGCGTCCCTCGCCTCGCCAGAGATCGCCGAAACCGTCCGGGTGCTCTACGGCGGCTCGGTGAATGCGAAAAACGTCGGCGACATCGTCGCCCAGGGCGATGTCGACGGCGGCCTGGTCGGGGGAGCGTCGCTGGACGGCGAACAGTTCGCCACGTTGGCGGCCATCGCCGCGGGTGGGCCGCTGCCGTGATGCCACACCACTGCCGGTAAACTGCACGTCATGCAATTAGGCCTGCAGATCACCCTGGTCGTCACCAGCATCCTGGTGGTGCTGCTGGTTCTGTTGCACCGCGCCAAGGGCGGCGGCCTGTCGACGCTGTTCGGGGGCGGTGTGCAGTCGAGCCTGTCCGGGTCGACGGTGGTGGAAAAGAACCTGGACCGGTTGACACTGTTCATCACCGGCATCTGGCTGGTAAGCATCGTCGGCGTCGCCCTGCTGATCAAATACCGCTGACTCTTTGGCCGCTTGACCTCTCGGCGGGCGGCCCACGCGATCCGCACCGATACTGGGACGCATGGTTGAGGTAACCGACCCCGCGCTCGAACCGATCGGCGCCGTCCAGCGCACCCAGGTCGGTCGCAAGGCGACCGAGCCGATGCGTGCGGACATCCGGCTGTTGGGCACCATCCTCGGCGACACCGTGCGCGAGCAGAACGGCGACGAGGTGTTCGACCTCGTTGAGCGTGCCCGGGTGGAGGCGTTCCGGGTGAGGCGCTCCGAGATCGATCGGGCCGAGATGTCGGCCATGTTCGACGGAATCGACATCCACCAGGCGATCCCGGTCATCCGGGCATTCAGCCACTTCGCGCTGCTGGCCAACGTCGCCGAAGACATCCACCGGGAGCGTCGCCGCGGTATTCACGTCGAGGCCGGCGAGCCGCCGCAGGACAGCAGCCTGGCCGCCACCTACGCCAAACTGGATCTAGCAGAACTGGATTCGGCCACCGTGGCCGACGCACTAGAGGGCGCTCTGGTTTCTCCCGTCATCACCGCACATCCCACCGAGACCCGGCGGCGCACCGTCTTCGTCACCCAGCACCGGATCACCGAGCTGATGCGGCTGCACGCGGAGGGGCATACCGAGACCGACGACGGGCGCGACATCGAATTGGAATTGCGCCGCCAGGTCCTCACGTTGTGGCAGACCGCGCTGATACGGCTGTCGCGGCTGCAGATCACCGACGAGATCGCGGTCGGGCTGCGGTATTACGCGGCCGCGTTGTTCGAGGTGATACCGAAGGTCAACGCCGAGGTCAGAGAGGCGTTGCGGGCCCGGTGGCGCGACGCCGACCTGTTGTCCGGGCCAATTCTGCAGCCGGGTTCCTGGATCGGCGGTGACCGCGACGGAAATCCGAACGTGACCGCCGACGTGGTGCGGCTGGCCACCGGCAGCGCTGCGTTCACCGCGTTGGCGCACTACCTGGCCGAGCTCGACCATCTCGAGCAGGAGCTGTCGATGTCGTCGCGGCTGCTCACCGTCACTGCCGAGCTGGCGGCGCTGGCTGACGGCTGCGAGGACGAGGCTCGCGGCGACGAGCCGTACCGACGGGCGCTGCGCGTCATCCGTTCCCGGCTCAGCGCGACCGCCACCGAGATCCTGGACCAGGAACCGCTGCACCTGCTCGACCTGGGTGTGCCGGCGTATGCGACGCCGGCCGAACTGCGGGCCGATCTCGACACCATCGATGCCTCGCTGCGCACCCACGGCAGCGGGCTGCTGGCCGACGACCGGTTGGCCCGCTTGCGAGAAGCCGTGCACGTCTTTGGCTTTCACTTGTCGGGCCTGGATATGCGGCAGAACTCCGACGTGCACGAAGAGGTGGTCTCCGAGATGCTGGCCTGGGCCGGGGTGCACGCTGACTACAGCGCGTTGCCCGAAGACGAACGGGTCGAGCTGTTGACGGGCGAACTTAGCACCCGTCGCCCGCTCGTCGGCGATCGCGCTCAACTGTCCGAGTTGGCCCGCAGCGAACTGGGCGTCGTCGCGGCCGCCGCTCGTGCGGTCGAAATCTACGGTCCCGCCGCGGTTCCCAACTACGTCATCTCGATGTGCCAGTCGGTGTCGGACGTGCTGGAGGCGGCGATCCTGCTCAAAGAAGTCGGCCTACTGGACGCGTCGGGACCGGAACCCTATTGCCCGGTTGGTATCTCGCCGCTGTTCGAAACGATCGACGACCTGCACAATGGGGCATCGATACTGCATGCCATGCTTGAACTCCCGCTGTATCGGGCGATGGTGGCCGCCCGCGGCGAATCACAGGAAGTGATGCTGGGCTACTCCGATTCCAACAAGGACGGCGGATATCTCACCGCAAACTGGGCGGTGTACCGGGCCGAGCTGGCCCTGGTCGAGGTGGCCCGCAAGACCGGAATCCGGTTGCGGCTGTTCCATGGTCGCGGCGGCACCGTCGGCCGTGGCGGCGGCCCCAGCTACCAAGCCATCCTGGCCCAACCGCCCGGGGCGGTGAACGGCTCGCTGCGCCTCACCGAGCAGGGTGAGGTGATCGCCGCCAAATACGCCGAGCCGCAGCTGGCGCGGCGCAATCTGGAGAGCTTGGTGGCCGCCACTTTGGAGTCGACGCTGCTGGACATGGAGGGCCTTGGCGACACGGCGGAGCCCGCCTACGCTGTGCTCGACGAGGTGGCAACTCTGGCGCGCCGCGCATACTCCGAATTAGTGCACGACACACCGGGTTTCGTCGAGTACTTCAAGGCGTCCACGCCCGTCAGCGAGATCGGGTCGCTGAACATCGGCAGCAGGCCGAGCTCGCGAAAGCCCACCGAGTCGATTGCCGACCTGCGCGCGATCCCGTGGGTACTGGCGTGGAGCCAGTCGCGGGTCATGCTTCCCGGCTGGTATGGCACCGGATCGGCGTTCCAGCAATGGATCGCGGCGGGGCCCGAAAGCGAAAGCGAGCGCGTGGAAATCCTGCATGATCTGTACGAGCGGTGGCCGTTCTTCCGCAGCGTGCTGTCGAACATGGCGCAGGTGCTGGCGAAGAGCGACCTGGGCCTGGCCGCCAGCTATGCCGAGCTGGTTTCCGATGAATCCTTGCGGGACAGGGTGTTTAACAAAATCGTCGACGAACATCAGCGAACCATCGCGATGCACAAACTCATCACCGGCCAAGACGACCTACTGGCCGACAACCCGGCGCTGGCCCGCTCGGTGTTCAACCGCTTCCCGTACCTCGAGCCGCTGAACCATCTGCAGGTGGAGTTGCTCCGCCGCTACCGCTCGGGCGATGACGACGAATTGGTGCAGCGCGGCATCCTGCTGACGATGAACGGATTGTCCAGCGCGCTGCGAAATAGCGGCTAGGCCTGCATCGCGGGCGTCGACAACGTTGCGTGAATGCCGGTGTGCATCAGGCTGAATACAAATGGCCGGCTAGGCGGGGGCGTAGTCGACGGAACAAGGTCCGGCCGCGCGCGCCACGCCACCGATCTGCGCGGGGATCTAGTGCGCACCGTCACGGCGGGTGTTCACGAAGGGGTCGGCGGCGGTGCGGGGTGGTTGTCGCCTCCGATGTCCACGACGCGGTTGGCAACCAGGTAGTGTGAGTTTTTTGATGCCCCAAAGTGTTTGAGCGTCGATACGGTGCCGGTAGGATTCGGTCCGCGTAACCAGGTTTGTTTGTCGGTGGTGGTTGGGGCTGGAAGGGGTCATACCACCACCAGTGGGCGCGTTCGCCGGTAGGTCCCGGGCAGGGCGGGACGGCGGGCGGGGGTTGCGTGGGTGGGCGCGCCAGCGATCCCGGGCTCAGTAGTCGGCCGGCGTTGTCGGTGACGAGGAGAGCGTGTGCGGGTCCGGTGATGGTGATGGCACCACGATGGTGCAACCGGTGATGGTAAGGGCAGAGCAGCACCAGGTTGTCCAATTCGGTGGGGCCGCCGTCTTCCCAGTGCCGGAGGTGATGGGCGTGCAGACCCCGGGTGGCACCACAGCCAGGGACCGCGCACGTAGGATGGCGGTGCTCGAGCGCGCGGCGAAGCCGCCGGTTGATCTGGCGGGTCGTTCGGCCTGCGCCGATGACTTCGCCGTCACGTTCGAACCAGACTTCACAGGTGGCATCACAGGTCAGGTATCGGCGTTCGGCCTCGGTGAGCAGCGGACCCAGATGCAGCGCTGCGGCGCGCTGCTGCACGTCGACATGCACCACCACGGTGGTGTGCTGCCCGTGTGGCCGGCGGGCCGCCTCGGCGTCCCATCCCGCCTCGACCAGGCGCATAAACGCCGCACCCGTCGTAGGCAACGGAGGCCTGTTTTCTGAGGCGCGCTCGTCATCGCCGTGATCGCGCTTCCACTCAGCGAACAGCGCATCACGATGAGACGCCAGCGCCGCGTCGAATTTCGCCGCATCCAGGTGCGCAAGTTTGATCCGCCACCAACTGAACTGCCCATCGGAGGTCTTGGTGATCGAGGGCCGCGCTTCGGGCTCCCGATCGGGCTCGGGTTCGGGTCGCGGTTCCAGGTTGACCGCGGTGCGCAGCTGGTTGACCGTGGCGACCTGGGCCAGTGCCGCGTAATGCTCATCAGATCCCTCACCGGCGCGCGCCGCGATCACACCCACCTGATCCAGCGACAGTCGACCCTCCCGCATGCCTTGGACGCAGCGGGGAAACTCCTCGAGCCGACCCGCGACGGTGGTAATCGTGTGCGCGTTCGCCGAGGACGCGGCAAGCTTCCAGGCCACCAACGCCGCGACCGACCGCGCGCCCGTGGCGCCACACAACCCGTCGCGCTCCATCTCCGCGGCGATCTCCACGATCCGCCCATCAATCGCGTTGCGCTGACCGGCCAACTCCGCCAACTCCTCGAACAGCACATCCAGCCGCCGCGGAGAGTTTTCCGCCAGCGGAGGCGCTGCGATCGAGGACATAACGTCATCATCGCAGCCACCACCGACAAATCCCGGACGGCCGATCCCGAGTCAACCCGCTGCGACTACCGGGAATCCCGATTCGTGAGGCTTGTCTGGTAGTCCACCGGACACGGCCCCGCAGCCCGCGCCACGCCGCCGATCTGGGCCGGGACCGGCAGCGGATGCGACGCCCAGCGCGGTGTCATCCGGTACTTGCGGAGCAGCTGTGTGGTCGCGGCCGTCATGGCCTCCAGCGAAAACGGTTGCGCTGGACACGAATGCCGTCCGTGCCCGAAGGCCGTCACCAGCATCGGCGACGGGAGAGTGTTCTGTTCGGTCAGACGGTGGCGTGTCCATCGATCGGGATCCCACGATTCCAGGCCGGGGGCAGCCGAAGTGTTGAGCAGGGGTAGCAGGGTGGCGATGTTCCAGCCCGGCGGCACCTGGTAGGTGACCTCGCCGGTGTCGAACGCGACCGACGACAGCACGGTGCGGGTCATGATCGAGCGCTGTGCCAGCCGCGTCGATTCCAGCGCGCTGCGCTGAGCAAAATCATTGTCGCCCAAGCGGACACGCTCTAGCGCCGGCGGATGCTCGAGTAGGTCGACGAACGCCCAGCCAAGCGCCGCGGCCAAGTTCGACATGGAGGCGATGTGAATCAGCGCGATGTCGAACGCGATCCCGCGCACCCGTTCAGATGACTCGGAAGTCCAGGCGTCGACGATCCGGCCGAAGAGCGCGTGCCCGTCACGGTCACCGGCGTCGTAGCGGTGCACGGCGGCCGCAACGATCTCAGCGATCTCGTCCAGGGCGGCCCGCTCGTTGCGCTTGTTGGTCGCGGCCACCTGCGCCATCCGGTCGGGGTGCACGAACGCATCGGCACCGTCCAGGGTGTCGAAGGCGCGCATCAGGCGCTCGAACGCCTCACCGTCGGCCGATCCGGGGCCGGCCCACGAGGCAAGGCCCATCCGGTGGGCGAGCCGCCGGGTCAGCTCGAAGACATCCGCCGAGCCGGCCGGCCCCAGCTCAGCGCTGGTCTGCTCGAGCGCCCGGTCGAGGTTGGCCAGATAGGACGCCACGTCGTCGCGCCGGAACAGCGTGTTCGGCAGGGTGCGCCGCCCGACGAAGATCTCGTCGGGAAGCTTGCGACGCAGCATCAGGTAATCCGCGACCCCCTTGCTGGCGGTCTCCTCGGTAAGCGCGTAGAACGACTCAACGCCGGCGCGCGAGAACGTGAACAGATAGTGGTCGGCGCCGCTCTGCACGACGAACGTGTCGCCATGCCGTGCGCGGGCCGCGGCGATCGTGGCGACGGCGTCGCCGACGGGGACATCCCACGGCAGGCCGGTTCCCTCGGCGCACGGCGGGTTTGGAACCGGGTGGGTGGCGGCCACGATCTACTGCGCGGTTCGGTGGCGCAGCCTGTCGAATACCCCGCGCACCGCGTGCTCGGTGACCGAAAGCGGGGACATCACCGTCTCGCCCAAGCCCACGATGTAGTCAATGCGCTCCACGATGGCCTCCACCGGCTCGACCAGCACAATGAGCCGCTTCGCCAGGTCGTCCAGGCTGGACAGCGTGCCATCCAGGTGATCCAGTCCGCTCTCCAGGCGTTCGACCGTCGCATTCAGCGCCGATAGCGAGCTGCTCAGCTCCTTCATGGTGCTACCCAGCCCGTCGAGGACGTCTTCGACCTGCTCCACCGTCTTGTCGGCGTTCAGCGCGGCCTGAGTGAGGGTCTTCATCCGATTTCGCGCCGGCCCGCTGCGGACGGTTTTGTCTGCCATGACAGTCATTATTGACCCCGACGGAACCGGGGCAAACTCCGCTAGCCCGATTGCTCGAGCAGCCGGCCCGCGGCTTCTTTGTCGAGTAGCCAGAGCGTGGTCTGCAGCCCGACAGCCCCGGCGGCGGGGATCGAAACGGGATCGGCGCCGCCGATGGCCGCCGCGGCCGCCTCGGCCTTCGCCGCCCCGGACACCATCAGCCAGACCTCACGGGAACGCCGGACTGCTGGCAGTGTCAACGTGATTCGCAGCGGCGGCGGTTTCGGGGAGTCTTCGACGGCGACTACCATCCGAGTCGCCTCGCGCACGGCCGGGGTGTCGGGGAACAGCGAGTTGATATGGCCTTCGGGCCCCATTCC
>Ga0210393_10004872_pt1 | contig 10583 bp, 9 predicted proteins | sample IncBWC27OmetaG_FD_160068 | JGI IMG/M metagenome (GOLD analysis project Ga0210393, IMG submission 160068) | Forest soil microbial communities from Barre Woods Harvard Forest LTER site, Petersham, Massachusetts, United States - Inc-BW-C-27-O ...
AGCCGCAACTCGCCGCTGGCGACCTTCGGCAGCCATTGGGCCTTCTGCGCCGCGCTGCCGTGCCGAAGCACCGTGCCCATGGTGTACATCTGGGCGTGGCAGGCGCCGGCGTTGCAGCCGGCGCGGTGAATCTCCTCCAGGATGGCGGTTGCAGCCGATAGTTTCAGGCCCGCTCCGCCATATTCCTCGGGGATGAGCACCGAGAGGTAGCCGGACTCCGTGAGCGCATCGACGAAAGCCTTGGGGTAGGCCATCTCGCGATCGAGTTTGCGCCAGTATTCGCCTCCGAATTGCGCGCAGAGCTTTGCGACGGCGTCGCGAATGTCGGAATGTTCGTCGTGGTCGGGTGTTGTCATCGGTTCTCGGCTCGAAGGTCCATTGTCCCACGGGCCGCCGCCCGCCTACTCGGGATAGGCGGGTCCGGAGCCGCGTTCAAGAGGGTACAGGCGGGTTTAAGCAGGTATGCGCACCGGCAAGGACTCGATGCCGCGCACGAAGCTGGAATAGACCCGCTTCGGTTCACCGACCACCTCGATCCGCTCGAACCGCTTCAATATCTCCTGCCAGACGATCTTCAGTTGCAGCTCGGCGAGCCGCATGCCGACGCAACGGTGGATACCGAAGCCGAACGACAAATGGATCTTCGGGCGCGCCCGGTCTATGATGAACTCATCGGGCCGCTCGATAACTTCTTCGTCGCGGTTGCCGGAGACATACCACATCACGACGCGGTCGCCTTTGCGGATTTTCTTGCCGTTGAGCTCGGTGTCGACCAGCGCGGTGCGGCGCATATGAGCGAGCGGCGTCTGCCAGCGAATGACTTCCGGTACCATGGAATCAATCAACGCCGGATTGTCGCGCAGCTTCTGATACTGGTCGGGGTTTTCGTTCAGCGCCAGCACCGAGCCGCTCATGGTGTTCCGGGTGGTGTCGTTGCCGCCGACAATCAGGAGAATGATGTTCCCCATCAGATTGTCGGGCTCCATGTAGCGCGTCGCCTCGTTGTGCGCCATCATCGAGATCAGATCGTTGCGCGGTTCGACATTGACGCGCTCGTTCCAGAGTTTGGTGAAATAGGCCGCGCATTCGTCCATCTCGGCGCGACGCTGTTCCTCGGAATCGACGATGCCGCCCTTCGGCAGTGCGGTCGAGACATCCGACCAGCGCGTCAGCTTGCGCCGCTCCTCGAACGGAAAATCGAACAGCGTCGCCAGCATCTGCGTGGTCAGCTCGATCGAAACCAGGTCGACGAAGTTGAAGGTCTCGTTGCGCGGCAGCGAATCCAGCACCTTGCCGGTGCGTTCGCGGATCAGGATCGCGAGTTGATCCAGATGCGTCGGCGTGAACATCGGCGACACCGTCTTGCGCTGCGCCGAATGCCGGGGCTGGTCCATCGCGATGAAACTCGGCCAGTCATAGCCTGATGGAACGTCCCGGATCGAAATGCCGCCCAACGACACGTCGGACGAGAAGATGCCGTGGTTGGTGTCGACATGCATGATGTCGTTGTATTTGGTGACCGACCAATAGGGTTCGATCGGCGACTTGGTGCAGTAATGCACCGGCTCTTCCTTCCGAAGCCGCTCGAAATAGGGCCACAGCGTATCGTTGCGGAACAATTGCGGCGCGCCGGGATGAAAATCCGCCAGCGGCGTGGAATAGGCGGCCTCGCGGGCTGCGCGCAGAAGTTCTTGCTGGCCGGGCGATGTCTGGATGTTCATGCGGCTCTTCCCTGGAAGTGCCCCCTCCGTTGAGTCGGAAGGTGGGTATTGGTGACCAAATTACATCCCCTTGCGCAGCTTTGGGCAAGAGACAGTTTTGACGGATTTGGCGTTGAGCTGCCATGGCATGCCACACACAATGCCTTCCTCACCTTTGTCGCCCGTGACAAGGTGAGGTTCGAGGATTAAGGCATAGTTTGAAACAAAGTCTGATTTTGCCGGAGGCCGCCCGTCATGATTCCCAATGCGTACCGGATGTTCAATTTCGATCTCGGCGAGACCGCGGATGCGCTGCGCGAGACTGTGCATGATTTCTCGAATAACGAGATCGCGCCCCGCGCCGCCGAGATCGACAAGACCAACCAGTTTCCGATTGATCTCTGGCCGAAGCTCGGCGCGCTCGGTTTGCACGGGATTACGGTCGAGGAGGAATATGGCGGCTCTGGTTTAGGCTATCTCGAACATTGCGTGGCGATGGAAGAGATTTCGCGGGCGTCGGCGTCGGTTGGTCTTTCCTACGGGGCGCATTCCAACCTCTGCGTCAATCAGCTCAGGCGCAACGGCACCGCCGCGCAGAAGCAGAAATATCTGCCGAAACTGATTTCCGGCGAACACGTCGGTGCGCTCGCGATGTCGGAACCCGGTTCCGGCTCCGACGTGGTGTCGATGATGACGCGCGCCGAGAAGAAGGGCGATCGTTATGTCCTCAACGGCTCCAAGATGTGGATCACCAATGCTCCGGTCGCCGAGACGCTGGTGGTCTATGCCAAGACCGATCCGGCCGCGGGTCCGCGCGGCATCACGGCGTTCATCATCGAAAAGGACATGAAGGGATTTTCCACCGCGCAAAAGCTCGACAAGCTCGGCATGCGCGGCTCGGATACCGCCGAGCTCGTATTCGACAACTGCGAGGTGCCGGAGGAGAACGTGCTCGGCCAGGTCGGCCGCGGCGTCAATGTCCTAATGTCAGGTCTCGATTACGAGCGCGCGGTGCTGGCGGCCGGGCCGCTCGGCATCATGCAGGCCTGCATGGACGTGGTGTTGCCTTATGTGCACGAGCGCAAGCAGTTCGGTCAGCCGATCGGCAGTTTTCAACTAGTGCAAGGCAAACTCGCCGACATGTATACGACGATGAATGCCTCGCGCGCCTATGTCTATGCGGTGGCGAAGGCCTGCGACCGCGGCGAGACCACGCGCGAGGATGCGGCCGGCGCCATCCTTTATGCCGCCGAAAAAGCGACACAATGCGCGCTGGATGCGATCCAGTTGCTCGGCGGCAACGGCTATATCAATGATTACCCTACCGGGCGGCTGCTGCGCGACGCCAAGCTTTATGAAATCGGCGCCGGCACCTCCGAAATCCGCCGCATGCTGATCGGCCGCGAACTTTTCGAGAAGTCGGCTTAAAGGCGGATTAACTGGGAACGGCGCGCGAGCGTTGACATTGGCTCAATCCAAGGTTTCACTAGTACGGTGGGACCGCTAGCGCCCGCTTTTTCTTGAGGGGCGCATTCGTGAACGAGATGGGTTCGGTGCCGCATTTTCCACCGCCGTTGCCGGCATCGTCGGTAAAGGCGGTTTTTTCCGGAGATCGCGGCCAATTCCGTGGATTGGTTGAGCGCGGCACCGGGCTGGAACTGATCACCTTCGGCTTTTACCGGTTCTGGCTCGCCACAGACATCCGACGTCATCTGTGGTCGCATACCTCGCTTGATGGTGACGCGCCGGAATACACCGGACGTGGCCGCGAATTGCTGATTGGATTTCTGTTCGCGCTGGCGATCCTGTTGCCGATTTATCTCGCCTATTTCCTCATCGGCATCGAAGCCGAGCGCGCCAAGGCCTTTGCCAGCTTTCCGCTGTTCCTGTTCTTCTATCTGTTCGGCCAGTTCGCGATCTATCGCGCGCGGCGCTATCGCCTCACCCGCACGGTGTGGCGTGGGGTGCGTTTCTGGATGGACGGGTCCGGCTGGGCCTATGCGATCCGGGCCGCAGGGTGGGCATTACTGACGGGGCTTACGCTCGGCGCGGTATTGCCGTGGCGTGAGGCCGCACTCGAACGCTACAAGATGCGGCATTGTTATTACGGCGATCTGCAAGGCAGCATCGGAACTGTTCAAGCGCGGCTGGAAATGGTGGCTGATGGCGCTTTCCCCGATCATCATTGGGCTCGCGCTATTGGTTATGAACGCCGGTCAAAGATTGCCTGCTGCGCAAAGCCGCGTGTTCGGTCTGGTGATCCTGGTCTGGATAGTCGCTTTGCCGTTCGTCTATGGCGCCTTCAAAGCCGTCGAATGGCGCTGGTGGATTTCGGGCATTCGTTTTGGCGAGGTCTCGTTTGAATCGGATCTCTCGTCAGGCGCTTTGTGCGGTCTCTACTGGAAGGTCATCGGCTGGTTTGTTCTTGTTGTCCTGCTATTCGCTGCCTTTATCGTCGCTTGCAGCTTCTGGATTCTTGGCTTTGGCGATCTATCTCATCTTGGTGATCGGCTCCGTGCGAGCACGGCGATGATGGTGGTCTTCGGCATCGGCTATCTCGGCCTTATTCTCGCGATGAATATCGTGCTGCGGATTTATCTGCTGCGCGACGTCTGGGCGAGGGTAGCTGCATCCGCGACCGCCTTCCGCCTGGAAGCGGCCGCCAATGTCGCCGCCAAAGGCGAACTCGCCGATGCACTGGGCGAAGGTTTTGCCAACGGCCTCGATGTCGTCGGATTCTAGTGAGATGCCGGATCGTGAACCGGAAACCATTCCGGCAGCGGCCCAGCCAGGGGGCGCTTCTGTCTTTTATGACGGCACGTCGAGCCGCCGCCATTCGGTGGAGTTGGTGTTCAAGGACGGGCTCGAAATCACCGAGAACGGGACGACGCTTGCGACCTGGCCGTTTGCGGACATCCGCCGCGCCGACGGGGTTGCCGGTATCTTGCGCCTGAGTTGTGTGACCGCGCCGTCGCTGGCACGGCTCGAAGTTCGTGATGCCGCGCTTGGCGCCACACTGAGTGCCCGGTGTCCGCATCTGAACGACAATGCGGTCGGCCGGCATGGCGTCGCCACGATCGTCGGCTGGTCGGTGGCCGCGACCGTATCGATCGTCGCCGTGATCTGGTTCGGGCTGCCGCTGGCCGCGGACCGTCTCGCGCCGCTGGTGCCGAGTGCGCTGGAGCGCCGCATCGGCGACGCTGCTGAAGGGCAAATGGGGGCCATGTTCGGCGGCAAGACATGCAGCAGTGTCGCCGGAAGCATCGCCTTCAACAAGTTGACGAAGGAAATCTCGAACGCCGCCGGCTTCGACACGCCGGTGCGGGCGACCGTATTGAATACGCCGGTTCCGAACGCTTTCGCACTGCCAGGCGGCAAAGTCTATTTGTTCAACGGACTATTGGCGCGGGCGAACGACCCGGACGAGATCGCGGGCGTGCTTGCGCATGAGCTCGGTCATGTCAGTCATCGCGACAACACGCGCAACATGATCTATAGCGGCGGCACCTCGTTCCTGATCGGGCTGTTGTTCGGCGACGTCACCGGCTCCGGTGCCCTGATTTTCGCCTCGCGCTCGCTCTTCACCGCATCCTACTCGCGCGAGGCCGAGCAAAACGCCGACAATTTTTCCATTGAGGTGATGCACCGGCTGGGCCGTCCGACCAAACCGATGGGCGACCTGATTTTCCGTGTCACCGGAAACCAGGGGGACAACACCTTGTCGATCCTGGCCAACCATCCGCTCACCGAAGACCGGCTGAAACACCTCAGCGACGAAAACCGCCCCGCAAGTGGCCCGCCGCTGCTCAGCGAGCCGGAATGGACCGCGCTGAAGGCGATCTGCAAGTCGGGAAGTTGAGATCATATCCGCAGATTGATTTGGCCGGATATCAGGTGTGACGAACGAGGTTACTACATCGGCCGGCCGCAACGACGGTGGTCGTAATTCTGATCGATTGCGCTCTCCACGGCGTCTGACCGTCGATCCAACCTGTCGCGCTGGTTCATCAGCAGCGCCGTGACCGTGGATCTTCCCGATATGAGCAACCGCCGCAGGATCGTTCGGCGGCGATTGCGATAGGCGTGTTGGATCCTGTTTCTCAGGGTCAAGGCAACGATGAACATGCTGGGGGCCGGTCGCGTTGCGCAGCGGCGCTGCGTCGAAGCTGGTGCCAACATTTCAAGGATGAGTGCACGAAAGAAGATGCTGCGCGACCTCTGGGCAGCCGCCCAGATATCACTGAAAGGCGTGTCCGAAGCGATTGAGTTTTCCAGGCTGCGCATGACTTGACCCCATCTGATGAGTGACTCGATGTGTCGCGAGTATCGAAGGGGACGCACGGCTGCGCTTTACGGCGGTCTTACTTTGCCCTTATCGTTTCCTTGATTCTTCATCTGCACGCAGCTCCAATGGGGTATCGGTCCCCACTGAGATGACAATAACTTGTTGTATTTATTCGACAATTACGTTCTGGACACCGATCAACGGGAGTTGCGCCGGGACCACGATACGATCGCGCTACAGCCGCAGGTCTTTGATCTCTTGGAATACCTGATCCGAAAGCGCGACCGGGTGGTGACCAAGGATGATCTGATTGCCGCGATCTGGGACGGGCGCATCGTTTCTGAGTCCGCGCTTACGACGCGGATCAACGCCGCACGGACGGCGATTGGCGATTCCGGCGACGAGCAACGCCTGATCAAGACTTTGCCGCGCAAAGGTATCCGCTTCGTCGGCGCGGTGCGCGAGGAGGGGCGACCAGCAAGCGAAACGATCCTGCCCGTGGCGCACCCGGTGCCCCGCCTGTCCATTGTCGTATTGCCGTTCGCTAATTTCAGCGGCGACGCCGGGCAAGACTATTTCGCCGATGGAATCACGGAGAGCCTGACGACGGATCTGTCGCGGATATCGGGCTCGTTTGTAATCGCCCGCAACACGGCATTTACGTTCAAAGAGAACGCCGTCGGCGCACAGAAGCTCGGGCAGGAGCTGAACGTCCGCTATGTGCTTGAAGGCTCGGTACAGCGAGGCGGCAACCGGCTCCGAGTCAATGTGCAGCTGATCGACGCTGGAACGGGCAGCCATCTTTGGGCCGAGCGCTTCGACAAACCGATCGCCGATCTCTTCGACATGCAGGACGAAATCGTCTCCAGCCTTGCCAATACGCTCAATGCCCAGCTCATTGAGGCGGAGGCGCGGCGCGCGGCGCGTTCGCACAATCCGGATGCCATGGACTTGTACTTCCAGGGCATGAGCTGCTGGAATAAGGGGATGACGCCGGAGTACATGGCTCAGGCAAAGGCGTTTTTCGAGCGCGCTTTGACGCTCGATCCCGCCCACGTCGAGGCGTTGGTCGCTATAGCGGCTGTGGATTCCTCCATCGGGGGAAATTTTATGGTCGATGACCGCGCCGCGCGCTTTGCGGCAGCCGAGACGGCGGTAACCAAGGCTCTCTCAATGTCTCCGCAGCACCCCAGGGGGCATCTGGTATTGGGGTCCGTGCTCAACGCAACGAGGCGGGCGGTGCAAGGCATTCGGGAATGCGAGCTGGCATTGGCGCTGGATCGAAACTTCGCCGACGCCCATGGTCTCATCGGTCTGGCGAAAGCCTTTATTGGCCGTGGCGCGGACACCGAAGCTCATATCAAGGAAGCGTTTCGGCTCTCTCCCCGCGATATCTTTGCCTTTCGCTGGCTGCACTATGTCGGCATTGCCAAGCAAATGCTCGGCGACAACGCCAGGGCGGCGGTCTGGCTACGCCGGTCGCTTGAGGCCAATCGGAATTATCCGCTGGCGTATTTCCAGCTTGCCGCCTCGCTTGCCCAGCTCGATCAGCTGGAGGAGGCGCGGGCGGCGGTGCAAGCCGGGCTTGCGCTCGATCCAGCCTTCACCCTTCGCCGCACGCGAGGAAGAATGAGCGACGATCCAGCCTACCGCGCGGGCAGCAAGCGCATTTATGAAGGCATGCGTCTCGCCGGTGTGCCGGAGGAATAAAAGGCCTTTGGTCTTCAATCAGGCCTGAGCGGCGAACAGATCCCATTTTCCGGGAATGCCCTTGAGTTCATGCGATCCGCGCTCGGCGAACTTCAGGCCCGCACCCGCGACGAGATCGGTCACGACCCGCGAAACCAGGACTTCGCTGGCTTGCGCCTGCGCCATGACGCGGGCGGCAGCGTGGATGGCGATGCCGCCGACGTCGCGGTCCCGCAGTTCGATCTCGCCGGTGTGAAGGCCTGCCCGGAGTGGCAGTCCGATTTGTCCGGCAGCGGCGCTGAACGCCAGCGCGCAGCGGACCGCGCGGCCGGGACCATCGAAGGTCGCGAGGATTCCATCGCCGGTCGTCTTGACGAGATTGCCCCGGAACTTCTCGACCGTTTGCCGCGCGATCGCATCGTGGTGGTCCAGCAAGCCGCGCCAGGCCTGATCGCCCATCGCGGCTGCGCTACGCGTGGAATCGACGATGTCGGTGAACAATACGGTCGCAAGAATACGCTCGATCTCGATCGAGGAGCGATCGCGGCTTCCGGTGACGAACTCCTCGATATCGCCGAGAAATTCTTCGACATCGCCGGACCAGAAGACATGGTCATCACCCGGATATTCGACGAATTTGGCGTCCGGTATCTGGCCCGCGAGCGCGCGGCCTGCCGCGACGGGCACCTGAAGGTCGCCCGTGCGATGCAGAACGAGGGTTGGAACCCGGATACTGGAAAGGATCGGGCGAACATCGATTTTTGCGTTCAGCAGCGCAATCGCCTTGATTGCGCCGGGACTGGCCGAAAGCCGTTCGATCTTGGCGAGTACGTTGATCCCTTGCGGCTTTGCGATCAGGCTCGGCCATGACGTCTTGAGCCATTCACCGGTGCCCCAGGTCTTGAGACGTTCATTGATTTGCGCTTCGAGATCGCCGGCCGTCGTCGAGAGTGCAAATCCGCCGAACAGTAGAAGCTTCGAGGCCCGCTCCGGATAGCTAGCCGCAAACAACACGCTCATCGCGCTGCCTTCGGAGAATCCCATCACCGCGGCGCGTTCGGAGCCGACCGCGTCCATCACCGCGCGGACGTCATCCATGCGCTCTTCCAGCGAAGGCGCACCGGATACCCTGTCGGATAGACCCTGTCCTCGCTTGTCAAAGGTGATCACGCGCGCGAATTTGGAAAGACGTTTCAGAAACGCCGTGTATCCCGGCGTTTCATGAAAGAATTCGACGTGCGAGACCACGCCGGGCACCATCACGAGATCGATCGGCGCCTCGCCCATCACCTGATACGCGATGCTGACGTCACCATTGAGCGCGTAACGAGTCGCGGGCAGGACAAAGTCGTTCATACGGTGAAAGCTCGTTCGAAACCGAGCGAAGCATAGCCGGGCGGGAAGAAGCCCGCCAGAGGCGGGCTCATTGCGATCCGAACGGAACTTTGACTGCCGGTCGACGCAGGCTCTCTACTGCACCACCACCGTGGTGCCGACCGAAACGCGATTGTAGAGATCGGTGACGTCCTCATTGGTCATGCGGAAGCAGCCGGAGGATACCGCGTGACCGATCGTTTCGGGTTCGTTGGAGCCGTGGATGCGGTAGAGTGTCGAGCCCAGATATATCGCACGCGCGCCAAGCGGGTTTTCGATGCCGCCGGCCATGAAACGCGGCAGGTCGGGACGCCGTCGCCGCATTTCGGACGGTGGGGTCCAGCTCGGCCATTCCTTCTTGGCCGTGATCCGGTGGGTGCCGGTCCAGCGGAAGCCGTCGCGGCCGACGCCGATGCCGTAACGCAGCGCCTCGCCATTGCCCAGCATCAGATAAAGCCGCCGTTCGGAGGTCGAGATGTAGATGCTGCCCGGCGCCAGCGCGATCGGAGCGCTGACCCGCTCGCGCGGGATCGGGCCTGAGCCGTTGCCGCCGAAATAATCGGAGCCGGGCCCGTAATAGGGCATGCCTCGTTGCTGCATTCCTGGCTGCTGCATCATTGGCTGCTGCTGCTGGCGGCCGCGGAAATTGAAGAAGTCGTCGTCCATGGTGGCTCGGGCGGAGGAGGTGCCGGCCACGATCGTCAGCGCCACGATCAGATAAGCAAATATCCGGGTCATCGGGTTCCTCGCATTAAGCTTGACGAGCAAGCAGGGCATATCGGGGCTATTTTCGCAAGCAAACGTGACGGATTTCAAATGGTGCGGTTAAAATTGCGCTTGCTCTTGGGTGCCGATGGCAGCCATGCGCCCAAAATCCGTGTTGCCTCCGCCGGACCCCTTTGACGAATGACGTCAGGAATGATTGATCTGGAAGCCTATCGAGGCCTTGAACCCCGAACGGGAGCGAAAGAATGAACGGTGCGGAAAGTCTGGTGCGGACCCTGGTCGCGGGTGGGGTCGACGTCTGTTTCACCAATCCCGGCACCTCGGAAATGCATTTCGTCGCAGCGCTGGATCGCGTGGAAGGCATGCGCTGCGTGCTCGGCCTGTTCGAGGGCGTGGTGACGGGAGCTGCCGACGGCTATTTCCGCATGAAGGGCACGCCGGCCTCGACGCTGCTGCATCTCGGCCCGGGCCTCGCCAACGGGCTTGCCAACCTGCACAACGCCAAGAAGGCGCATTCCGGCATCGTCAATATCGTCGGCCAGCATGCGACCTATCACATCGGCTACAACGCGCCGCTCACCTCCGATATCGAGGGCCTGGCCCGGCCGATGTCGGAATGGGTACGCACTTCGCCGGATGCCAAGTCCGTCGCCGCCGATGGCGCAGCCGCCATTGCCGCCGCCAAAAGTGCCCCGCCGCAGATCGCCACGCTGATCTTGCCCGCCGATACCGCCTGGAACGAAGCCGACGGCATCGCGCAGGTCCAGCCGCCCAAGCAGCAGCCAGGTTTTTCCGCCGACGCCGTCGAG
>Ga0210393_10004876_pt1 | contig 10582 bp, 16 predicted proteins | sample IncBWC27OmetaG_FD_160068 | JGI IMG/M metagenome (GOLD analysis project Ga0210393, IMG submission 160068) | Forest soil microbial communities from Barre Woods Harvard Forest LTER site, Petersham, Massachusetts, United States - Inc-BW-C-27-O ...
CCGGGCGTCGGCTGCGGCTGCACCTTGACGAAGCTCGATTTGCCGGGAACACGCGACAGGTTGCGGTGCGTGTCGTCGCCTTCGATGATGATCGGCTCGGCGCCGTAAATGACTTGGATCGTCGTCCAATCCTCGTCGCGGTCGCGATCCTTGATCCACACTTCGCAGTGCTTGACGGTTGGCGCGAAGCTGCGCTGCGGGCGCCACGGGGTGGGAACGGGAAAGACGTTGACGATACCCGCAGCGCTACTGGGGGCGTCGCCAACGTCGCCCAACGGTTGCAGCCCGCCTACAACCATTTGGTGGAAATAGGTCGGCTCCTCCTCCTCGCGCATCGGCCCCGGCTGGCTGTCCAGCTTGGACATGATTTCCTCGTAGCGCGGGTGTTCGAGCAGCATCGTGCGCAGCCGCGATTTGGTCGGATAGCTGACGTGGCAAAACGCCTCTTGCTCGTCGAGATTGAGGGTCGTCTCGGATAGCACGCCGAAATTCTGCGGATGGACGGGGGCGGTCTTGAAGGTGCCGCTATCGCCGTCGGGCAGCACCTTGAGGATTTGGCAACCGTTGACGAGCGACCACACGACCGCCTCGGCGAAGGTGATGTCCGCGTCCGTCTGCCTGAAATCCATGCTGAGTTTTTCGGCCACGAGCTGCGAGCGTTCGAGGATGCTGTCGTCCTCGCCGCTGTCGTAGATGAGCTGGAAGCGCACGTCGGTCGGCTGCATGAGGAAACCGGCGAGCTTGTCGATGAAGGGCTTGGTTTTGTTGTAAAGGGCGGCCCGGTTATCTACAGAGCCCATATAGTAGTATTGAGCGGCGCGGGAATAGATCATGCCCCGTTCTTCCGACGACGCCATGCACTGGTCGATCATCTCCCGTATCCAGAGCTTGAGGTCGCCGGATTTGGACGGGATTTTGAGCGCCATGGGCTACCAGACTTTGATGGCTCGTCGCCTCGACGCCTCAATTAGGTCCGGTTGCGCCCCGCTGGCAAGATTGGCCTTGAGCATGTCGAGCCCGTCAAAGCCGCCATTCTCGCGCCGGTTCTGCTTGCCGATCGCGGCGGCTGTCTCGACGGCGTTGGCGATCTGGCCGCCCCACGTCGATTGAAGCGCGGTCGCGGATTGATCCTTGTAGCGGACCTTCGGCGTGCCGCCCTGCCGGTTGTCGAAGGTGACATTGGCGACGTTGTAGTCGTTGGCGATGATGTCCTCGGCGACGCGGTGCGCCCTCATGCTGACTGAGCCGCCGATCGCGGGCGGCTTGAACTCCTGGCCCATGCGAGTGTCGCAGCTCTCGCACGAGGGCGGCGGCGCGTCCCATTGGTCGGCCGACAGCACAACCTCCATCCGGTGGGAACAGTCTGGGCACATGTACGTGCGTTGGATCGGCATTCAGACGAAGCCCAATAGCCAAAGCAGGAGAAACACGACGAGGATCACGCCAACGATCCCCAAGCCGCTGTTGCCGTAGCCGTAGCCGTATTGCCAGCTCGGATTGAAGCGCGGCCCGGCGAAGCCCCCGAATAGGATCAGGATCAGGAGGATGACGACGACGATGCCGAGAGGGCTTCTCATGAGCTGCCAGCGACGTGTCGGCCCAGCCCTACCGGCGGAGCGGCGACGCGCTCCTCAAGCTTCGTGACGCGCTCGATCAGAGCGACTTGGCTTTCAAAGATCTCCTCAATGCGCTCGTGCAGACTAGCCGCTGGTGGTTCCTCGATCACGGGCGAGGTCGTCGCGGCGTCGTCATCGTCGGGCTTGGGCTCGGGCTTCGGTTTGGGCTTCGGTTGGCTCGCCATCTGCTTCCTCCCAATCGGTCGCTAGCAAATCGGTTTGGCTGCACAGCCACGGCACGACGTAGCCTTGCGCCGTCTTCATGTCGACGTGCGCGTGATAGTCGACCATCGTCCCCTCGGGGAAAATCTTATCCATCGGCGCTCGGTCGACCTTGAACCGCGAGCCGGGGACCAAAAGCAAATACATGCCTTTGCCGTTCCAGCCTGCGCGCCGCACCAGCTTGCCGTTTTGCAGCTCTTTGACCGCTTGCCCAATGTCCATCAGAAAACTTCCTTGCGCCGCCCTGCGTTCTGGTTGATCCGTCGAATATGCTCGCTAAACGCAAACGATAGCACCGTGCCTGCGTTGGCGGGCGGCGGGTCGCCCTTGACGCTCTCCCACGTCAGGTTGCGGGCGATCAAGCCCGGCCGCCGCCACTCAACCCACGTGTGATGCGCCAAGGTGACGGCGCTGACAAGATCGTCGTTCTCGCCGGTGTCAGGCCCGGCCCCTAACCAGCCGTCATCCTCGACGATCGCCTGCAACTGCTTGACCAGCCGGATCGAGCGGAACTCCACCTGTCGCAGCATGAGACTGTCGCGGAGCGCGCTATAGACGCCTTGCTTGTTGTCCTGATTGGTTTTCCAGTTGATGACGTTGCCCGCCCCGCCCAGCGTGTCGGCGCGCTTGTAGAGAAACCAACGCACCGCCCCAACCATGTTGAGGATGCTGTCGGACCCGCTTTCGGCTTGGATGATGCCGCGCTGCGCGAGCTGGCGGAGGTTGCGCACTTCGGGGATGACGGCGGCCCCGACGCCGCTGACTTCGATGTTCGCCAAATGATCCCGGTATGCCCCGCAAAGGTGGCACAGCACCCACGCGAATTGATAGGTCAGCGGCTTGTTCGATTGGAACTCTGCGACTTGAACCAATCTGTCCGCGTAGCAGCGCAGGACTTGCAACGCATGGTCGTTAGCGTCCCCCCCGCCGCCCCCCGACGGATCGCCGCCGATGACGTACACGCCCCCCGGTTCCGGCGGCTCCCACACTCTTAGCTGCACTTCGTCTTTGTTCGTCGTCTGCACGATCGACGAGCCAAGGAAGGCGTCCTCGAAGTGATACTTGTAGCCCTGATACGGCGGCCCGACTTCCAAGCTCTCCGCCAGTTCGAGCGTTCGTGCTGCTGGGAAGAAAGACGAGCCCGAAGCGATGAAGCATTCCCGCTCGTTCCACGGATAGTGACGGAGCATATATTCCTCCGCCCGGAACTCCGCCTCGCGTCGCCACCATGCCACCTGTTCGGGTTTGACGATGATGTTGTAGCGGGCTCGCACGTCACGCGCCCGCTTTAACTCCTCATCGTCGAGCCTGCCGTCCCAATAAATTTTGTAGTCTGGGTCTTTCTTGTCAATCGAGTAGGTCGGATTGGCCCAAAAGCCGATGAAGATGAACCGCATGTGGCGGTCGGTCTTGGCTTGCTGGCAGTGGTTGTAAAACCAATTGAAGCCGTTTGCGATGCTCTCCCAGATGTAGAGCCGGTGCGGGTTGACGCGCGCAAGGCTGGCTTTCAGGCTCTCGACGCCCGCCAAGCTTTTCCATTGGCCGCACTCGGTCATGTGGCACATGTTGAGGGCGCGCGACGCGCCAAGATCCGGGTTCGAGGCCGCCGCCATGAGGTCGATGACGCTGCGATTGGCGAACGCCATGCCGTTGCGGTTATTCTGGGTCAGCCGGTGTTCGCGCGTCCGCCATTCAGGGGGGAGGGTTTCAAGCAAAGCCGCGAAAATGCGACGTAAACGCTCAAGGTTGTCGGTTCTGTCGGCAATGATGGCACCTTGCACTCCTTCGTTCGCCAGCGCCCAGAACAATTCGATCACGCTGCAAACGGTCGTGATCGCGACTTGGCGGCATTTGAGGATCACGAACTCATGCACGCCTTCGGATAGCCCCGTGGCTACGGCGTCGATGACCATGCGCTGCGACAGCCACGGTTCGACATGGGTCCGCCCTTCCTCCTTGGTGTCGATTTCGACGGCGCTCAGGAGGTCGTAGATGCCTTGCCGGATGGTGGGCTTAGTGGCCATGCTCGTCGGTTGCCATCGGCTGCGGCTCGCTGTCGTAAATCATGTCGAAAGACAGCTCCATGATTTGCAGCCAGCGCTTGCGGTCGTCTGGCGAGAAGTAGTCGCCGGGCGGGGGCAAATGCTCAAGCAAGGCGTTTATGATCGGGTCCAGCTCCATCCCGTTGTCGTGGTTGTCAGGCTCGATTTTGGCTTTGGGCATGGGTTTTCCTCCTAGCTGACGGGTCCAAGGTCAACAATGACGATTTGCGAGCGGTCTATCATAAGCACGTTGCCGCCCGCGACCGTGTAAGAAACCGGCGATCCCCCGGTGATGGGGAAGGCGTTCAACTGCACAGCGACATTGAGGGTCGTCACGCCAGCAGCGGGGGTGACAAAGAAATTGACGGAAAAACCGGCGCTTGGGTCAGCCGCGGTTCCGCCGAAGCCAAAGATGCGTTGTTCCGGCGTGGGCGAGATGGGAACGCGAGCGCCAATGCCAGCGACATTGTTGACGCCCTTGAGGTTGCAATTGACGCTGACCATGAGCATCGACGTGACGCCGGGGCGCGGCGGCAGGGTGCAAGGGATGTTGGCGATCTGCGTCCAATCGCCGCTGCCCGGAATGACGACGTCGGCGGGGACGTTGTAGATGACCGGCTTGGCGCGGAGGCTATCGACCTGCGTCAATTGCAGATAGCGAGCGTCGCCCTGCGTCTGGTCGAGGATCGGTTGCGGGTTGGTGCCGTCATTGGCTTTGACGACAAGCGGATAGTTGCCGGTGCCTTTGGTGAACACGATCGCGTTGTCGGTTTCGCTCCAAGCGAGGCTAGCGCCGCGCACATAGAGGTTGAGCTTGGCGGGGACCGTGGGTCCGGTTGTCCCAACCAAGTTGATGTCGCCGGTCATGTTCCCGCCCGACAAGGGCAAGAAATCGCCGCTGCCGCCCGCTGGCGCATAGCGCGCGTCGGCCGTGCGCAGATTGAGCGCGTCGTCGGGGAGGACCGGATCGCCGACGGCGTTGACCGGCTTGCCGGTGAAATTGCAGGAGATGAAGAACGCTGTGATGGTCGGCTGTATCTGCATGACGATCTGACCGCTGACGGTCGTCACCAAGAGGTTGCCGCTGCGATAGAAGCCGGTTGAATTGTCGCCAAGCGCAATGCCGGGGTTGGTTGGGCCTCCGCCCGTCATCGAGATGAGCGGGCCGGTCATCTGCCCGCCTGCCTTGTCGAGGTAGTTCCCGGCTGGCTGGAAATTCGCGAGGATGTCGTCGAGCGAAATCCATGTGACGGCCGATCCGGCGCTCGCCCGCGCCCAGCCATAGGTCGAGCGGCGCGAGGTCGCGGCTGGCGCTTCCTCGACCACGGGTTGCCATGTGTACTGATAGCGCCCGTAGTAATTGTTGTCGTACGGCGCTTCTGGGATGTTCGAGAGGGCTTCGGTGTAGCCGTCGCCGTCGCGGCGTTGCCAACGCCCAGCCATGAAGCCCTGCGCTATCGTGGGCTCGTTAGGCCAGCCGGTGAGCGCGGTTTCGCGCTCGCTCATGAGCTTGGCTAATTCGTGTTCGAGGCGGTCGATCCGGGCGGTCAGCTCGTCGGTGTCGCCGTTACTCATGGTTGTCGCCTGCACGTTGCGCGTGTTAACAGGCTTTTTTAGCGCCGTTCCCGTCACGGGGGAAAGGGCGTTACTCCAGGGTCAGATGCCGCCGGGTTCCCCGCCCGGCGGCCTTTTTTGTATCAGTTGCAGTCTGTGTAGCAGATGCCGCTGCCGTCCGTGCGGCAGAAGGTCGTGCAATGCTGACCGGCGAAAGCGGGGGTCGCGAGCGCGAGCGCGACAACGGCGGCGAATAAAAGTTTCATTTGCCTTCCTTCCTTTGTTGTTGGCTGTCAATCCATACGCTTTACGCTGCGTTTGTCAATCCAGCTTGTCGCCAAAGGTCACTCCCTTGCCGAATTGCCACTCGAAAGCAACACTGTCGTCGTCACGCGCGATGATGTGAACCTTGCGGATCACGCCAATCTGCGCGGCTGGTCTGGTGGTGTAGCTGTGCGCCAGTTTGACGGCGTCCTCGGCCGACAGGTTGTCGCCGACTTTTTCGTGCCAATCGTCGGGCAGATATTGCCAGACATCGAAACGCTCCTCGTCGCGCGTTCTCATGGCTGAACCTTGCGCCCATGGATGTGCAAACGCCGTGGTATCCCTTCTTTAGAGTGGGTCAGCTCAAAGCCGCTGTGCCTCGCAGCGTGTTCGAAGTTTCGGCTACTAGCCTCAACGACCGGCTCGCGCCCAACACCCACGACAACTTGCGTGTTGCAGCTCTCGCACGCGTACATGTCACCGCTCCAAATCGCGGCTCCCTGATAGTCCTTGAAGAAATACCCGTTTTTGCGGCATCGCATTTCGCGAGCGCACGGGACACAGATTGGCGTGAACATTTTGATTTGCCTCCGTTGGGGTTGCGCCGCCTCCTCTTGCGCCAAATCCTCAAATGTGTCAAGCTCTGCACATGACGCCTTATGAACGATTGGTGATCGCCCTTCGACACGGCGTCCTAGTGAGAGGGAAGGCAATGCAAAGGTATCACTCGGAAGTGCAAACACTGACGACCCGCAAGGCCGACTTTGATCGGTTCACGGTCGTTCCGATTGAGGCGGCTGACGCGATCAGCGCCGCGCGCCAGATTGCGGAGATTGCCGCGCGCCGCCGTTACGACGGTGACGGTTGCGTTGGCTATCTTGTGCGCAATAGCTTCGCTGCCCGCGTTCGCGGACACGAGTGGTATCGCGCGACGATTGGCATTCAGCATCCCGCCAATGACGGCATCGTTCTTAAGGGCGTCTCGATCCTAATTCACGTGTGGCCCACGGATTAAGCACAAATTTTTTTTGTGAAATTATTGAGAACGATCTTTCATTTTCTCGGGTGAATTATAGGGTTGACTGTCAACCCCTATACATGACATACTCATGGGGCGCGGGGATCGCACACGGCGGTCCTCGCGCTCTCTAACGGAAGGCAAATCCGATGAAAATGAAACGCGAAACTTACGCGGAGTTGAAAGCCGCAATCCTGCCGTTCTTCGAAGCCGCCGCGATAGCGAGCGGCGAGCTGAACGAGCGGCGGCGATGGGACTGCTTCTTTCGTTGCGGGTTCCCTATCAACCGGCTCTGCAACGACGAAGGTTTGACCGATGACCACATCGACACGGCGTTGCGCGCCATCGTGCGGGAGGCAAGTCGATGACCGATGCAACGCAAGAGGGCTTCGATAGCGCCTTTGAGGAGCTGAAAGCGCAAGAGGCGGCCGACGCTGCGGATCGGCTCAAGCGCGGTCAATCGTGGGACGATTGGAACAAGATCGGCGTGTTTCTCAACATCGGCCGCAACAAGGCGATGTTGCGCGCCGGGACCAACGAACCAATCGGCGCGCGTTACATCAAGGCGTTTTCCGAGTGGATGGCGGTCTACGCGTGGATTGGCGAAATCGACAAGGCGACGCGCACACACGCGATGTGGTGCGTCGACCATGGCGACGAACTGGCCAAGCTTCGCGAGAACATGGGGCTGACCCAGCGGCTCGCCGCAAACCATCCTACGACCATGCGTCGCAAGTGGGACAAGGCGAACAAGGAAACCGACAAGGTTCCGACTGAAAAGAAGGAACCGAAATCGGCCGCGCTCGAACGCGAGCTGGAGGCCGTTGCGGCTGAACGCGACAAGTGGCGGCATAAGGCGGAAAAAGACGGATCGCTGTTCGATCTAAAAAACGATAGCACGAAAATCATCGCCTCTGTCATCGTTCAAAACATGTCGCCTCATCGCTTGCGCGAATTGATGAAAGCCTTGGAAGCGGAGAACGTGCGGCGCAAGGCGGTGCAAAAACAGGCGGGTTGACGCGACGCAAAGTGTCATGTATATAGGTTGACGGCGCGGCATTGTGTCGCGCCGTTTCCACGTGGAAGGCAAACCCAATGTTAGACGCAACCACAATCGAAAACACCGGACTTGACGCAATCCAAGTCGCGGCATTGCGCAAGGCGAGCCGCGTCTGTTTCTACCATCGGCCGAAACCAGACGCGTCTGGCCTAGCGTCTTACATTTGCGCCATCAAAGAACATGCGCCTAGCCCGGTTGACCCGTTTGCGCCGCATGAAACGTCAATCCTAATCCCGTGCGAGTGGCGTCTGAGGGAATACACGCGCCACGATAGCTTCGACCGTATCCCCTACAACTCCGATCAATTCAACGCGTTTGAATGGGTCAATTGCGCGCAATCCGATGAGTGCTGGCAAACGACCGCTAGCCTGTTGCGCGTTGGCGACAAGCTTACGCTGCGTTGGGCGCGCGGCGGATTTACGACCGAAAGCATGGAAAACGCGACGCCAGCATTCTATGGCGACGCGCTCTTTCTGGACGTTCAACGTGGCGAAAAGCGCTTGTCGTTTCACATTGACACGAGCGTTTGCGAGAACAATTCCGCTCGCATGATTAGGCGCGCGTAAACCAATCGTCGCGCGTTAGAGTTGACACTGGCGAAGTGTCATGCTAGGTAGATGACAGCGCCGCAATGACGCGGCGCTGTTTTCACGTTGGAAGGCAAACCCAAATGGCACACAACATTGAAATGGTTAACGGCGTCTATTCCTTCGCGTTCACTGGCGAACGCTCGGAGATCTGGCATCGCCTAGGGCAGGAGCTGCCTGCAGGTTCCGGCCGCGAAGAATGGATCAATGCGGCTGGTTTCAACTATCACGTGGAAAAGGTTCCGGCGATTGCGTCCCTATCCGGCGACATGTTCAATCATCTGGAGCCGGAAAAGCGCTTCGTCGAAACGGATAAGAGGTTCACGGTTCGACAGGACAATGGGCACGTTTTGGGCATTGCGGGCGAAGGCTACCAAACCGTTCAACCTGTCGACGTTTGGGATTGGTTCGAAAACTACATCACGTGCGACGACAGGTTCCACATTGACGCCGCCGGCGTTCTAGGTTCCGGCGAGCGCTTGTGGATGACGGCGCGGTTTAACGGTTCTTTGGACGTTGCAGGGGATCGCCATATCCCGCGCCTCTTGATGTCGACAAGCTTCGATGCGAGCCAAGCCACTCGCAACGAAGCCACAATGACGCGCGTTGTCTGCCAGAACACCTTGCGCGCGGCGCACGCCAACGCGAAGGCGATGATTAAGACGCGCCACAACACCAAGTTTGACGGTCGACAGGTTCACAAGGAACTAGGGCAAATCGCGCAATCGTTCGTTGAGTTTAAGCAGCTCGGGGACGCGATGGCGCAAACCGCGATGACGCAACGTGACGTGGAAGTCTTTTTCACTTCGCTGCTAGGCATTCCGGCCGACGCGAAGGCGGCCGACATTTCGACGCGAACCCGCAACATCGCGGCCGATCTAGGGTCCAGTTACCGTAAGACGCAACGCGAGCGCAATTCAGAGCGCAATGACGTGTGGACGGCGCTCCAGGCGGTGACGCGCTATGTCGACCATGACCGAACCGTGCGCAACGCGCCTAATGAGACTGTCGGGCGGTTCGACTCGGGAACCTTTGGGAGCGGTGACGCTATGAAGGGCAAGGCAATGTCGCTGCTTTTCCCGCTCATTGATCCGCTGCTTTTCCGCGAAAAGGTTCTGTTGCCAGCCTAGCGCTAGCACTCGCGACTAAGGGCGCCCTAGACAGGCGCCCTTTTTTGTGTCATGTGTAGCGCGTGACATGTCGTCACATGGAAGGCAAACCACATGACCAGGCTTGTTAAACTTTCCCTGACCGATAGCGAATGCCTTAGCTTGCGTTTCGCGTTGAATGCCGCCGCGATGGAATGGGGCGATAAGGCGAGCGCCGCGCGCAAGGCAGGCAATGACGAAGACCCCGCTACGTGCGAGCGCATTCGGGCGGACTATCACCGCCTATGGGACATGGTGAACGAAGCACAAGAGGCGGGCGGGCGCGTTCACGATTGGCTGTATCGTCGCGATGGCGCGACGCGGCCCAGTTTGGCGGAGAAAGAGGCAACCGCAGACGCCTTGTTTGCGAGTGAGGCGCGCGAGTAGCGCGATTTTCCGATAGGCTTCCCGGTAGGCGTTTAAATCACAAGGAAGGCAAGCCATGATTAACCTCATCATTAAGGGCAACATGTTTGACGCGTTCAACGCTGCTCATGCGCGCGGCATTGCCCTTTTCTCCGCCGCTCAAACGTTCAACGATCGGCCTAGCGAAGTTGTGGCCAGCGTCGACGATAGCGCGCTTGACGCCGTGCGCATGTGGTTCCTCGCCACTAGCGCGGAGGATCTTGTGCCGGGGTTTGGCTATCCGGCCGGCGCCCTCTTGTTCTACTCGGATAGGCAATCGGCCGCGTTCAATGACGAACGCGCGGCGTCATCGGCCGATGACGTGGCAAGGCGCCAGCGCAATACGGCCGATGCTTATGCGCACAAACCAGTTGCGCGTGGCGATGCTGTTGACGTTTTGAACGCCATTGAACGCCTAAAAGGCTGGTAGCTTCCCGATTATCCGATAGGCGTTTAAATCGCCTAGGGCGCCCTCTGAGGCGCCCTTTTTTTGTCCGGTATCATTCTACCTCGGAAATTTGCCTGCCCTCAGTGACGCGCCTAGCGTCACCGTTCCCCACATTGCATTTGCGTGAATAGGCATTTTGCCCCATGGTCGACTTGCGCCATATCACGTGCTTTTCCGAAGCCTCGAGCATTCGCATAGCAACGTCAGGTATAGCTGCA
>Ga0210393_10004877_pt1 | contig 10581 bp, 13 predicted proteins | sample IncBWC27OmetaG_FD_160068 | JGI IMG/M metagenome (GOLD analysis project Ga0210393, IMG submission 160068) | Forest soil microbial communities from Barre Woods Harvard Forest LTER site, Petersham, Massachusetts, United States - Inc-BW-C-27-O ...
CTGGCAGCCCCCTCTGACAAGGGGTGAGAATACGTGAGCAGGGCATAGTGACCAAGGCTGACCCATCGATCCTCCCGCAGATATTGCACAATAGTCAAACAAGCCATCGAACACGGGACAGTCATCACCGACATTACCTACGCAACGTCAGTTTGACGGTTACACGGAAGCTATCGAACCACTAAGGGAGAACGAACTGACATTTGTGTTGCTCCTTGACAAAATTGCCCATGTTGCTCGGCGTGATTTTGCTGAGAAAGTCAATATAATCATCAGAATGAAATTGTGTCATCTCGCGCTTCGTCGCGGGCTTGGCGCGCTAAAAAAAAATCAACGCACGCTCGATCAGTCACAGGGAAGGCACTAGGGCAGCAAGCGGCGAGAACAAGACACTGCCCCGCTCAGCACTTACGAATATCTCCATCCTCTTGTACAGCCCGTAGTTCATTACCAGAGAATGGCACATGCGAATCCGAGTGGGCTTCATGCTGAACCGCGCAAAAACGCGAGCACATATTTCATTTAGGATCATTGCCATCGTCACCCAGAACTGGGACATACGGGTGTCCGGGACCATAGTGAAATCCGCCAACGTCAGAGTCGAAGAAATAGCACTGCGTGCGTGGGGAAGGCAAAGTGAGACCGTGACGCGCAGGAGGATAGATTTTAAGAAGAAAAAAATAAAGGTCGACTCGTACCACGCGTTTCTTCTTTTCGCCTTCAATCTCGAACAACTCTCCAGGCATGAAAAATGAATTATGGAGGACTGGAGAACACAGAACGAGTGGGACCTATTATATGTTGTTCGGCGGGAGCCGAGGGTCTGTTCCGCGAGACGCAAGCGGTCCTTGGCTTTTCCACGATTGTGCTGATGGCCCTACCACACCCAACTAGCATGCAGGCCACTATGATCACACCTCGCAGCCTCTGCAATTGGCTGCTCTAGTCTCTGGTTACGACTTCTCGCATTGCCCGCTAGTAGGGCTTCATTATTCTCATCCAGTGCTACCACACTCCTTTCACTTGCTTGCTCTTTCTCTCCTCCAAAATCCGATATCCAGGAGGGGTGTGAGAGTCGAGAAGCCTTGCCCCTCGTCGGCTGACAACTGTGACAGCCACAAATAGGGTACTGTAGAACCACCAACACTACCCCAACAGTCCACTTGAAGTGCACTCTCATGGCACAACTAGATTCCCAGGTATCGATTCGGTCTGTGTTTTACCCTAGCTTGACGGTACCTACCACGAACCAAGTCAACCTAGTTCCGCTATACTGAATAGTGGACGATGCCACCCAGAAGTGAACGACGCAGTGATCAACTGTATTGTAACTTCTCTGTGTTGATTGATGGTGAAACTCGATGCCTGAGACTCAAACAGTGGCTACGCAAATGCACAACGAATTACACGTGGATCATCATATCTTTGACTTTCCCAAGCTTGCATCCGTGCCCTGGTGTACTAAAGTTGACGGTGCGAACCCAAACGACTTGTCGAGTTGTATGCCCTGAAACCGTCACTTAGCCATACGACCGGCCGACATACAAGCCAACGAACCTGTTCTCCTGCAACTACGCGAATCTTTCAGTCGCGACGAAATCAGCACCAGATATGAAACGGCTGTAGATCTGAGACACGCGTACCATGGACCAGTGATGAACGGCATGTAAACCAGCAAACCACAGCTGCAAAGATAACGACATCAGGTGATCAATCAACGAAACTGAATGGATGGCGTTGCGGTGTAGTACCTCTCGGCCGAAGGTGGTCTGCATAGTCTGTGAGTACGGCGTGATGGCGTGCAATGTTATCGGTGCGTCTAGTGGGATGTAAGGCACGATCTCCTTCAACTGTGTTATCGTGTCTTCAATGGCGATTCGTGCAGCCTCACGGCTGGTCTCCATGGGTGTATTCCTAGACCGTACATCGTAGGAGAGAACATATGGTTGTGGACGAGTCACGCAGTCAATCAGGAGAGTAAAGTGGTCTCGCGCGTGGCGAAGATGCTTGCCTGAGCGTGCGCGTCCGAGTCAGCATCGATTGAGCAGACGGTCCTGAGAGGGGTTTAACATCGTACCGATGGTCGAACCAGGCATGTACTGAGAGTGAACGGTTAGCTGCTCATCGGACGTGAGGGAATCGTTCACGAGGTCCAGTGCCTGGTTCAGTATCGTGGTCCCAACGTCAACAAGCTGTTCCAAGTTCTTCATCTGATCTTCTGCTGAAGGAGAGCCGTTCTGCGCGGGTTGAACGGCGGATGAATGGCCAGAGGATGAGCGCTCGATGGTGGTGCACTCCATACGTGGGGCCGAACACTAGATTACTTACTCTGCTTTCGGGTATCGCGGCAGTATTTAAGTACTTTGTGACGCCGGCCTGAAACTGAAACGCTTGCAGCAAGTCGCATGGCAAGGAACGTGGTGATTCAAGGAATAAAACACTCCGACTCGCATACGTACTGTGTACTGTACGACACAAAATGTTCTCGGATCTTCGGATTTATTGGGATGGTCTGTTTCTCTACATAATTATGGGCAGCCCGCTGAACGAGAAGAAACTGCCCTTACTCAAAGCGAGATGATGATCTCACAGAACTATCGCACCCCAAACGATTCGGGGGGTGAGAGACAGGAAAGGGTGCGGAATATCACCACCGACCGTCGTCGTCGTTCTGATTCTTCTTTGCGGTGCCAAAAAATGCGCCCCAGCGAAATAAAATAACACGCTCGTCGGGGATGGCTGACTAAGCTCGCACCCATCGTTCTCTGTCACTGCCCGAGTTCTGCCGTTGCCGCCAACTATCCATTCACTTCCGCTATGCTCGCCTCACTCAGGAAAGCAGGTTCTTTCGCCAGAGTTAGCTCTTTCACTACGTTTGCCCGCATGAATTCGTCTCTCAGCTGACGCGACTCTTTTTTCGTAGGCCGCATCTGCGGGCCAGAGGCGCTTCCTTTCCATTCATGAATACCAGTCCGTGAATCTTCTCAATTCTGTGCGCGCCCGGCTCCTCCACTTGTCCTCTTCGTTCGCCACTTACTCTGCGCGTACCAGTACGGGGTTCCAACTCCGAAAGGCATTGCCGCGAAATCACCCAAGGAGGCCATCGAGGCTTTCAACAACGTCGCTGGTCCGTCCACACTTTTTGTACGCGCCGCGTGCGTCGGCTGCAGCTGACATATCTATATGACAGGCCAAAGCGGTGCAGTGATCAAGGCGCAGGTTCTTGCAGGTGGACGAGGAAAGGGGAAATTCTCCAACGGCCTTCAGGGCGGAGTACACGTCGTCAAGACGTAGGTCTCTAACTTTCTGTCGACGCCAAAGTGCCTCACCTTTTGCAATAGCGCCGAGGAAGCGGAGAAGTTCGCAGGTCAGATGATCGGCTCGAGCCTCATCACCAAACAGACCGGTGCTGGTGGCCGCGTATGCAACGCCGTGAGTATGTCCCCCGCAAAATGGTTTTGTCAGCGTGGGCGCAGCTGAACACCGGCGTTGTGGCCAGGTCATGCTAGCTGAGCTCCGCCAGCCTTCGCACGAGTACTATGTCGCCGTCCTGAACGACCGTGCGTCGGAGGGTGTCGTCCTCGTTGCGTCAAACCAGGGCGGGATGAACATCGAAGAGGTCGCCGCGAAGGACCCAAACGCGATCATCAGCACGCCGATACCGTTTGCAACCGGCCTGACAAAAGAGACTGCCGTCGGCGTTGCCAAGAAGCTTGGGTTTTCTTCGGAAAAGGCGACGAATGAGGCGGCGGACATCTTCATTAACCTTTATAAGATCTTCAAGGAAAAAGATGCGACACAGATTGAGATCAACCCTCTCGCCGAGACGACTGACGGCGCCGTTCTCTGGTCTGTACACATTCGGAACACTGGCAAGGCCCGTTTTTTGTTTTATTGTCTGACTTTGTCCCCCTGCAGTATGGATGCCAAGTTCGGCTTTGACGATAACGCCGAATTCCGTCAGAAAGATATTTTCGACCTCCGTGACATCTCACAGGAAGAACCTTCCGAGGTTGAGGCGCAAAAGGCCAACCTGAACTTTATCAAACTCGATGGCAACATTGGCTGCCTCGTCAACGGCGCCGGCTTGGCCATGGCCACGATGGATGTCCTTTCGCTGCACGGCGGTCAGCCCGCCAACTTCTTGGACGTCGGAGGGTATGCGGTCCGATCGAGATTTATTTCCGTTTCAGGTAGCATTCACACCATTTATCATCACGCAGAGGTGCGACGCCCGAGACGGTGAAGAAGGCATTCGAAATACTTATCGCGGATCCCAAAGTGAAGAGCATATTTATTAACATCTTTGGCGGGATCATGCGCTGCGATTACATCGCCGAAGGCGTCATCAAGGCAACCAAAGAACTCTCCCTGACCATTCCCTTGGTCGTCCGTCTCAAAGGCACCAAAGAAGCCGAAGCGAAAGAGTAACGTTTAATTTCACCCGATCGGGCAGGATTCTCGTGCTGACGGCAGTTCAGGATGATTCGCCAGTCGGGTTTGAAAATCATTCCCTTTGACGGCTTGGATGATGCCGCCGAACGCGCAGTGCAGCTCGCCTCAGCATAGACCTCTTGTCTTTCTAGGACCCTATAATCGCCTAGGATATCTCACAATAGAGTTGTATGTCAGCCCCATTGGTGTGCGAGAAGCAAAATGTGAACAATGATCAAAAAAATAAATAACGTGACGAGAAATGGATACAAAGCGAGGTTAAACACAGACACAAAAACAGTGAAGTGATGGAACGCTCAGCGCGTACCCCAAACAAAACTTGAACAACAACTTTTGAAATGCGCTCGCCACGTTCTACTTTAATAAACAAGCCGGGCGAATGGTAGTAGCCGTCACCATGGCGGCCGCGGGTAAGGTGCATGCGTTGTAGGCGTGTATCCGCCACCGTGTGGACCCGGTGTCGGATGAGATGCTTGCATGGGCACGCCGCGACCTGCAGGCATCGCTCCCGGGTATGACGGCTGTACGTGCATCACAGCTGGCGGGTGCACGAGGACGGGGCTGCCCTGATACATAGGCACCGTGGCTGGCGACCGCGAGTGCGACAGGTTCGGACTCAGCCCAGCGGGGCCCCCTGGCCGCGACCGGTTCTGCGTGCCGTTCGGCGGCGGCCCAGGTGGCCCAGGTGGTGATGCCGCGTACGCCCCGGGAGAAGGGTATGGAATGTATGACGGGTGCGCAGGGTATGGTGAGTGCATCGAGCGCACCGGGCCCCCCGGCGTTTGTCCGCCGTGAGCGGCCATAGGAAACCACATCGGTTGACGATAGTGTGCCGATGGTCCACCCATCATGGCGTTGGGCGCTATGGCGTGTGGGTACATCAATGTCGGCGCCGGCGAGTGGCTCAACATCGGCGAGGGGTACGCATACGCTGGGGCACCGACGGTGGAATGCACCGGTTGCGCATGCAGAGGGAATGTCGGATGCCGGGTTGATCCCGAGGCAGCAGGCTGTATTGCGGGGGACTGAGGGGATGCCTTGCCGGTGATGGAGCCAGCTGGTGGAGGTGGTACTTGCTGAAACGCTCGCGTGACGTCGTGCAAAGACATTCGCGGCTGCCCGGGACCGTTTGAACCCGTAGGCGGAGGCGTCTCACCGTCCTCAGACTTGACTTCTTGTAACATGAACGGTACGGACGGCAAGTCATCCGCGATTCCCTCGAGGGAATTTACTCCGGGAACGTCAGCCTTTTCAGACGTCTGAGACCATAATAACTTGAGCTGTTCGGGGTCTGGCTGTCGTGCAGGCGAGTCCTTCACAAGGCCTTTCGTCCAGCCTGTCGAACTCGGTGGTGTCAGGGGGGTATCGGACTGACCAATGCCTACAGTCAGTTAATGTCACCCACAGAAAGCGCTTATTGTACTGACCGAACCATCCGAACTTTTACTCTCCGCTTTTTCGCGGGCAGTGAGCAGCGTACTAGAACCGTCAACTTCACTGCCTTTGGAATTGCCCAAGGGTTGCGACAAGGATGCAGGTTCCTCGGTCGGAAGAGGCATTACAAGCGTTTCGGGTTGCCTGACGTCCTCTAATTCGCTAGAGACTGTGAAACTCACTGAAGGGCACGAAGTCGATTCGCGGTAGAACGCTACGCCGGCACCCGCAGGCATTTTGGGCTCTGCCCTGGATTTGGTTGGCCACTGTACTGGTTGTGTGGTCCCGCTCTCAACGCTGGGTGTAACATCGATGACTTTGTCCGTGTCGGGTGGCGACGACCCACTGCGAGTAACCAGGCCCTCGCTACTTGTTGTGGCTTCAACCTGATCGGGGATTGGAGGCAATGTCCTCCGCCAGGTTGAGGACTCGTCAGCTGCTCGAGGGCGGCCAAACGCGCCGGCAGTTGCCACAGTCTTATTCAAGAGAGGCTTTGCAGGGAGATGCACTTTTGGGGTAGTTGGCGAATTATTTCGCCTGACGAGATATGACCCAGAAGGTGGAAGCTTGACGAGGAAACGCGGCTGACCCATTAACGGTGGGGGCTTGCGGAAGAGCACACCATTGACGGAGTAGTCTTTAATGGACATACCCTCGACTGGAGGATCCCAAGACAGTACATCCCACTGAAGCGGCGGTATTGACATCTTTAGGTTGGCAAGCTGTCTCTTTGACAGAGGTTCGAGAGCACGTAGAAAAGAGGGTAGCTTTACACGACCTCGTTGACCTCTTTGTATGTCACCATCCAACTCAGTCATGGTGGTAAATGGTTCGTCGGGTTCAGGAAACCGTGGAAGGCGGGATCGTGGACTTGGGGGGATTCCCCTGCCGAACCTTGGTTGCTCTACGGAGTGTGCGGTGCTATTTGCTCCTGCACGGTTGGGGTGATGTTCATTTCCCAGTGCGTTCCGCTGGGGTTTCGTTTGCATCGCTCCTTTAATTCTTGACATGGTATCATCAAATGTGGATCTCAGTTCTTCCCGATAGGACGGTGCTCGTGGTGATCTCTGAGAGGGCAACGAAGGTGGGACAACCAATGTTTGGCCAGAGAAGGAACCTTCGGCGAGGGTCTTGGCAGCTATTGACGCGCTAGGTATGGAAGGAGACGCGGGGTCAGTGTCTGCTTCTCTACCGGTCGGTGATTCTGATGTAGTCTCCAGCAGAGCATTCGCGACGACAGATAGTTGTTCCTCCACGGGTGCGGGCGACGCCTTGCGCCTCCAAAAGGGCTCAAGGTCACCTCTAGTACGAGGCTGGTCATCTCCGATTGGTATATCTCCATGTTGCATGGGAGGAGGTACCACAGTTTCCTCAGGCCCGGACGGCTCCGTGCCGATGAACTTTCCAAGATCATCAAATTCCACTTCTTCTAGACTCTCATCACTGTTGGGGTTGAGCAATTGCACATCAAGAACCTGAGAAGCGGACAGAAAGGTAACGTGAGGCGCGACAGACGAATGGGAGGAACGCCGTGTAGATATTGGCGGTAGCGGAGCGGCGCTGCTTCTCCACGATGTCACTGTGCTGCTGGCTGAAGGTGGTTGGTTAGTTGACTGAGTGCCTCGCTGAGGTTTGAAACCAGTTATCAACGCAGTCGGCCCATTTTCAGGATCCCGTGATGAGCGTTTTAATGACGACGGACGGTTGTCCGGATGTCGATCCGGGCCAGACCCCGTGGAATCATGCGGAGAGGCCGGCTCTGGCTGTGTCTCCTGTGATGGCTAATGGTCAGTTATCATCTCACCAACACTTAAGAAAACCCAACCTGGACAGTAGGATGTTCCTCATCCGCAGATTTTACCTTCTCCTGCAACTCGGCAGCTTTCTTCCGCGCCCGTTCCCGTTCTTTTTCCCGTTCTTCCTCGTCACGCTGTCGCCGGAGCTTTGCACGCTCAGCTGCTGACTGCATGGCCGCTTTTCGCGCCAACTCCATGTCAGCGGAGGCTCCAGTGAGTGGCTGGGGAGAGAGTGCTATGGCACTGGGCGTCGTTGGAGATGCGAAATGAGAACTGGCGTAGGATGGGGAGGTAATCACAGGAGACTGTTCGGGAGAGCGTTCCTGACGCCATGGCTCTCTAGTCGAACTGTGCCGACTAGAAGATGGGGGCGCCTGCGGTAGTTGGTGTGTGTACAATGGCGGTAATGATTTAGGAACAGAGGCTAAATGGGGAGGTAGCTGTCGTAAGCTTTCTCGGGATGAATCTCGACCGCCAGATAGCGCAGAATGAGTGGTGGTTGCATTGGAGGGGCGCCTTCCTCGTTCCCAGCGCCGATCCTCGGTCCCTTGTGAAGAGCTTGTGTCGCGTCTGGGCTCCCGCGACCGGTCAAGCCCTTGCTTCTGCAACAACTGCACATTGTTGTGCGTTGGTGCGTCTCTACCTATTCGGCCATCTAGCCGAGGGTGAGCTTCCTCAGAGCCTCAAAACATACAAACTTACCAGGGGGTGGGATCCGATTATTGTTTGACCAGTTGAAAAGCACACGCGATGATTCCTGTGGTGACAGCGACGGGCTGGAAGAAGTGGATGCGCCAACTGGTGGGCCTACTCGTGGGCGTATATTCGACGAAAGTCCAGCAGAACGCGGCCAGCTTCGATCGATGTCGTCGGAAAACCGGTCTTCCTTATTGACTCCTGATGGTACTGAAGGAGATTGAGGACCCGGACTTGACGCTTCAGGAGCGGGAACGGAGGCAGGAGACGGATCTTGCGCGGTCTGAGACACGTCTACTGGCTGGATTTGGTATTGACGACCATCTCCAAACTCAATGACACCCTCAAGGAAGTCATCATTGTCTTCTTCCATCTACAACAAATCAATCACACTGGTGTCCAGTCAACCAAAAAGCGGGCGGACCTCATCCCAGTGGTGAGCATTGGGATCCAGATGAACTCCACGAAAAGTATCAGCCTCTGTAATGGCCGAACTTGGGGCCGCAGGAGTCTGGGTTAATTGCTTTTTCTCTTGCACGCCGTTCAGGCGACCTGCAAGGGTATGAGAATGAAGTAGACCTCACAAGGGTCGCCCGCAGATAATCGCGAAACGCACCCTGAGCAACCTCAGCAGCGGTCGGAAACTCGCTCTGCACCCCAATCCCAGTGGCGGCGCACTCGCCCTGTTTGACATTCCTCCAGGCAGGTTTGCTCGAACCATTTGTAGATTCAGGTTTGGACCTAGAAGGGGACTGGACAGCCCCGCGATGTTGCGGCTGAATGACTTTTCCAACGTGGGGAAGTAGTGGAGGACCATGGGAGACGGGCGCCGGCGCCGGAGGTGGAACCAAAGACATGCCACCGGACACCGGCGAGGGTGCCAGGGTCGGCGTGGTTGAGGACGGACGGGTCCATCCTGTACTGGTAGGTGCCGTAGACGACGGCAACTTTGCAAGTTTGGCGTCAACAAGGCGAGAGTGGGACGTGGAGGGCGGTGGCGGCGACTTGACTGAATTATCCATCGGTAAGGTCAAAATCGGCCAGAGACACGGACTGTACAAAACGTACCTGTTGTACTCACGATCTTCGACGACGACGACGACGACGAGGGTATTTGACTAGTCCCGGGTGTGGAGCTGTTTTGCTCCATGAATTTCTTATTGATGTTGAACGCGCTGAATTTTTTGGAAGGTGCGGTTGTGCCACCGGCAACAGTGTGCGGAGTAATGCCTGCTGAAAAAAAAAGATCATAGGTGAGCGCTGACGAGCCAGTTGGAAGCGACGAGAAATTGCGCACCATCCTTCCCTTGCTCCGCGGTCCTGGAAAGGTCTGATAGCGCCGGGGTTAAGGCCGGCGGTGGGGTGGCGGGAGAACTAGTAGACGCCTCCGCCGCGCCATTTGCTATCACGCTGTCTTGCACTTGATGTTCAAGAGACTCCATATGCGCGTCGTTAGACGCCACTTTGGAAGAATTGAGAGAATCCGCTCGAGGATCAATGGTGGCGGCTTTATGAGCCGGACAGGGAAGGCATGTCATTATACACCACGGCAGACGTTAGTTGACAAGGACCCACCACGAATGAGAAGGGGTAAAGAGAACGAAGAACGTCCTCCTTGAGCCGAACCAGCGACGCGAAGCTTGAAGCTGTGTCGAGACGAGACGACGCTCCTCTCTGCTGTCTTCCCCGGCCGGCGACCGCATATCGGCAACAGTTCGGTGCCATATATAGCCAACTACCGGCATACCCTACTACAACATCAAAGGGCACCAGCAAGCTCTGTCTCTCTCTCGTTCAAACGCGCGACCTCTGCTTCCAGAGCCACGTTAGCCAACTCTATCTGAAGTATGCTAGAGATAAGCTCAGTCCACCGACTCTCTAACGACGTCAACTGGTCCCCGAGACGCGTCTACAAAACGGTCAGCATCTCATGCGTCGGGCCGACCGTGAGGATGATTTACCTGGTTGTTTTTCCTCTCTCGATTCAGACTGGTAGTTTTCTCCTTCAGCTCCTCCAAGAGCTTTTCTGCTTTCTTGGCGTCCGCCTCGAGTAAGTAGTTATGTACGCGCCATGCATTGTTTCCGTATTGCTGGAGGAGTGCGAGGTTGTTGTGCCTTCGCGGGCGCAATCGATGGAAATAAGCCAGGAGACAATCAGACAAGGGGAAGGGTAACAGTACCGGATACGCTGATGTTCCAA
>Ga0210393_10004880_pt1 | contig 10578 bp, 10 predicted proteins | sample IncBWC27OmetaG_FD_160068 | JGI IMG/M metagenome (GOLD analysis project Ga0210393, IMG submission 160068) | Forest soil microbial communities from Barre Woods Harvard Forest LTER site, Petersham, Massachusetts, United States - Inc-BW-C-27-O ...
CTTGTGCGCTGATTATAGACTCAGACCGCCGGACTTTACCCGCGTGGCGCCGTGAACCACGGCGGCGGAAGGGTTTCAGCGGCTTTCGAGGTCGCGAGATCCCGTAATCGCCGGTTCGTTCGAGTCGGCAAAAGCGGCTGTGACCTCGACGCGGCGACGGGCTTTGTCCGTTACATTCGCACGAACGTCGATCTTCACGATCGCGCTTTGCGTTCGGCCAAAGGAGCGGCCAGGGATGGCCCAAGTCTCGCCTGAGTAGTGCCCTGACTTTGCGAGTTGGGCGCCGGCCCGGCTGAATCCGGCTTCGACCAGCCACTCGCCTTGCGCCTGAAGCGCCAAACGGTCGAAATAGCGTTGCTCGCTCAGACCCGCCTGAAGCAAGAGCGTGCCGATGACCGTGGCCAACGAGAGGCAAACGAGCGCAATCATCGCGGCAATTCCCCGGTGAGGTTGAGTTGACCGTAGCGTACGCCGTCGGATCGCGACGTTGCGGCCGGACAAACCGTGGAAAGAGGAGAGCACATTCATGGCGATTTTTGAACCTTCGGCGGCGATGCGGTTTTCGTCGGCGCTTGTTGGCGGGTCGGCGCTGGGCTTGAGTGCGCGCGGTCGACCGAGGAACCTGCCCGGCCTTGCGCATTCCGCCCGATGATGGCCGCGATGCGAATTCCCGACTTTGTCTCTGACGATGGGTCCACCGGCCCCGATCCTCGCAACCGTGGCGAAATCGTGACCGCGATCTCGCGATCGCCCTCGCGTGCGATGGCAAATTCCGGATGAACCGGGCCGACGCGGAACCGCTCGCGCCGCTCGACAGTCTCTCCGCGCCGCACGACGCGGCTTACGAAATTGTCTGGCTCGGCACGATATTCGACGACGCGCGACCCATCGAGATCCAAGACGATTCCACGATTGATCGCCGAGGGGGCGAGTGCTCGAGCGCTGCGGGCGGCGTGCACATCCGAGCGGAAGACGTGGGAAAACTGCGTGATCGCCATTCCGTCACGCAGTGCGTCGGCCGATTGCGATTGAGCGCGGAGCAGGAAGAACACAGTGCCACCCGCCATCGGCAGAATTACCGCCAGCAGTGAGATCACCACCAGCAATTCGAACAGGGTAAATCCGTTCCGCTTCGTCATTTGCCGGTTCCCGACTGGAAGACCCAGGTCGTCAAGTGCACCTGCTGGGCGCGTTTGCCGGCCCGTTCTGCCCAAGAGATTTCGACCGAAATCGTCTTTCCGCGGGGGAAGTCGGATTTGTCCTCCGCGACTGCCACATTGAGCTGGGGGTCGACCAAGAAATTTCGAACCTCCGTCGGAAGCGACGCGTCCTTCGCCGATTCCGCTGTGATCGCGGACCAGGGGCGAGCGCTCAACCGATCGAGCAGGGAAGTGGCGGCCTCCAACGCGCAGCGCTTCTGTAAGGCGACCTGATGCAACTTCACGGACCATTGCACCAGTTGAGCGGCGGTGGTGACCACCGCCCCAAGAACGACGGCCGAAACGGCGACTTCAAAAATCGTGAATCCCCGCCGGTCAATTTGCGCGGTGCGCCACAAGCGAGAGGTGGGGCGGCGCTGGTTGGAACTCATCACAAGGAGACCTGGATCAATTGAATGATCGGATAAAAAATACCAACACAGATCGCGAGGACGAGCAGACCGATTGCCGCAATGACCGCCGGTTGCACCGTTTCCACGACGGACTCCTGAAAGGAGCGGTGCCGACGTTCTATGTTGTCCGCAAGCGACTCGAGGACCCAGGCGAGGTTGCCCGCGCGCTCGGCACAGGCGAGCGCGTCGGCCTCTCGCCCGCTCAACAGCCCGGCATCGGCCAGAGGTTGGAAGCCGTTGTTTCCGCGAACGATCTGCTCTCGCAGCCGGCGCATGCGATTTCGGATTCCGCGATGGGGATGGTGAACTTCGAGCGCCTGAACTCCCAGAGACAGCGGCTGATGACAGACGACTGTCTGCGCCAGGCTGCGGAGCACGCCGGGTGTCTGCAATCTTGGATATACGGAACTCGCGACGCTCCAATTGAGGCCCGACCAGCCTCCACGGTGGAGCAGCACGTACAGACCCCACACGATCGTTCCGAAGCACGCAGCAACGATCAGGAACCAGTAGTCGAATAGCAGCGCCTGTGCGTCGACGAGCGCGCGGGTGGGAGCCGGCACCGGGGAATTAAAGTCTCGAAAGATTGCCCCAAATCGGGGCTCGACCCAATAAATCAGGAAGCAAATGACAGCTGCCGCGAGCACGAAGAAACTGAACACGTAGAACGTCAGCCCCGCCATCGAGAATCGGCCCTCCAGTCGGCTTTCTTCTCGGCGCCGGAAACGCAGGGCCTCCTGATTCGCCACCTCCGTGACGTTTCCCATGTCTTCCGCGAGCCGCAGGGCGGTAACCGTTGCTGCTGGCGCGAGTCCGGGTATGGCTCGCAGCGCATCCGACAACCGATCCCCGCGTCGCAACCGGGACGCCAGCTGGCGGAGCCGCCTGCGAAACCGACCGCGCGACGCATCTGCCAGCGCCTCGCACTCCTCCGACAGCGGGGCGTGCGTGCGCATGGCCACGGCAAGGATCAATAGCAGACTTTCTTGCTGCACGCGGACGGCACCGCCAAAGAAGGCTGCAAGTAGGAAATAAACGGCGGCCAGGGGGCCAAAGGGCATGATCGCGAGCGTCCAGCCGATCCCTCGCAGCAGAGTGATCCGGTATTCGACTCTTCGCTGTTCTGCGATCGGAGGGGGAAAAAGCAGAGCCGTGGCCACCCGAGATTGCAGCCAACCGCCACTGAGGATCAAGACTGAGTAAGCCAGCGCCGCGACGTAAATCAGGATCGTTGCCAGGTCGAACTTAATGCCTCCTTTGACATAGAGACGTGCACCGAGTGAACAAACGATGGCCCACAAACCCAGAGCAAAGCTGCCCCGGCCGATAACCCGCAGCAGGCCGTCGATCAGTCGGCTTCCGGCATTCATCTGCCGGTTCGAGGCGATCGAGGCGGTTGCGATCATCGCGACACCCAGGCAAAGCTGGAGACACAGGATCGAATAGACGATGGCTACGATGGCTGTCATATGAGCAACATCATCGAACGTAACACGGGCAAAATCATCGCGGCGATAAAGAACCCCACGCCCCCCAACACGCCGACGACGACGAGCGGCTCGACCAAAATGCCGGATAAGGTGATTTGTAGCCGTGCCTGATTCTCATAGATCCGCGCATTTGCCCGCAGTGCATCGACGAATGTGCGGCCGCGATCCTTCCATTGGAAAACGTGCACCAGTTGCGGCGAGATGGCGGTCAATCGGCGGAAGAGTTCCGTCTCGTCTCCGCCCCGCTCAAGACACTGGGCCAGCGCCTCGAATCGTTCGTCGAGATCCGCGTCGCCCGTCCCTCGGGCCGCTAGTCGAATCGACTCGGCCAGGGGAAGGTGTCCCGTAATGAACATCGACAGCAACTCGCAAAATGCGGCCAGTCCCGAGCAGCGAAACATCATGCCGACAAACGGAATTCCCGCAAAGCAGCGATGCAACAGCACCCGGCCGCCAAGCAAATAAAGGAGTAGCGGAACCCCGGCCATGATCGCCAGAATTCCGCACAAGATGAAGACTCCATAAGTGCGAACGACTTGAGACGCAATATCCAAAAGCGCGACTAGCGCAGGTTCCTCGGCGCCGTCAACATAATTGAGGGCGACGACGTCCGGAACGATCCAGATCAGGCCTCCGAGTGCCGCAATGACCCCGCAGGCGAAGAGCACAGTGGGATACAGCAAACTCGCGCGGCAACGGCGCCGCAAATCGATCTGCCGACGAACGTGATGCAGGAACCACTCCATCATTTCTCCGAGACGTCCGCTTTTGACTCCCAGGATGATCAAGCCGCTGATGTGCCCCGGGACGGCTCGACTTTGATCGCCCAGGGCCCCTTCCAGCGTTTCGCCGCGCTCGAGCCGCTGGCAAAGTTCCTCCACGCCGCGGCGCATGGAGCGAGACGGAAGCTCTTGGCTCAAGGCTCGCAGGCCGGGCGTTAGAGGCACCTGAGATTTCGTGATCTGCGCGATCCGTCCCGCAAGCGCCGCGAGATCCTCGGCGCCCAAGCTCGACTGACCGGACGGCTCGCCGTCGGCTTGGGAACCCGAGTCACTCGGCTCGATGATCGTATGCCAGACGGAATCAACGGCTGATTGATCCGGCGGCTGAGGCGCGCCGGCGAGTTGGGGATTCGCCACCGCGCTTTCGTCGTTCGCCAACAGCCGCTCGATTCGCAGACCTTGACGGCGGAGTTGGTTGACCGCGTCGATCGACGTGCGCGCCTCGAGCTGGCCATCGCAAAGCTGGCCGGCAGCATCGTGGGCGACATAGCGAAAGGTGGGCATGGCGAGAACCGAGGGGTCAGCCTGACAAACCGTTAGTTGAGGGGGTCAACCATCAATTGCATGAACAGATCGCGCATCGGAACAAAAACCAGGAGAGAGTAAACGGCCACGGCCGCGCCGCCGATCACCACCGTTAGAATGAGCGGTGCCGAAAGTGCAAACAATTGACGCTGCGACTCGGCCCGCCGGCGATAAATGTCAGCCAGCGTCACCATCACTGCGGCGAGCCCTCCCTGATCATTGCCGGAGGCGAGCATCCAGCGCGTGAACGCTGGTAGAGAGACGGCCGTCTTCAACGATTCGTTCAGAGGAATTCCACGCCGCAAATCAGTCGCAATCCTCTGGCATTCCTCCGACAGGCGGCGGTCACCCGAAGAGGCCGAGGCCAATTCCAGGGACAGGGGCAGCGGCACTTCGCGGTCGACGAGAATCGCGAGCAGTTGGCAGAATCCGGCGCTCTGACGGTCGCGGATGATTCGGCCGACCCAGGGCAGGAGATGAATCCGCTCAGTCAGCGCGGCCGACGGGCGCATGAACGGCATCGGGATCAGCCCGGACACGAGTGCGAGCAACAGGAAAACGGCTGGCAGGGCCGGGCCCCAATAAACCAAGTTGCCCGATAAGAATTGCAGCAGCCTCATGAACGCGTGTGGGGTTCCTCCCGACATAGTCACCAAACTGGCGATTCGTGGGACCAGCTCGCTGACTAAGAGCAGGAAAAATCCATACGTGATCGCCGAGATCAGTAGAGGATAGACCAGGGCCGAGCGAATCTGATGCTGCAGAGCCAGGAGCGTCCGGGCGAAATCTCCCGCGGAAACGAGCGCATCGGTCAGGCGATTGGACCGCAGCCCCGCCTCGACCAGGGCTAAATACGAGGGCGGAAACTGGGCTCCGCAGTTGTCCAGGGCCTGGCGAACGGACGCCCCCCTTTGCAGTTCTTCCCGAAAGCGGCTCGTGATCTGCCGAATGTTCTTGGGCAGCTCTGCCCCGCCCAAGCCGACCTCGATCGGCACCCCGACCCTGACGAGGGCTGCAATTTCCTCGTTAAACCCGATCAGGTCGTTCAGCGAGATCGGTTTGCCGGCTGACGGCTCAAATCCGGACATAGTCTCCCTGCCCAAAAGGACGGGGAAGACGACGAAATTCGTCTAGCAGAGCCAAGAATGCTGCAACTCGCGCCGGGTCACGATTGGTCGGTTTTAACTTCGACCTGCAAGGCGCCGAGGAGCTTGGTCAATTGGGCCTCTTTGCGGTTCACAAAGAAGACGTTGTCCAGCACGATCGCACGCCGTTCTTCGCTGGGGTGCAAAACCAAGCGCCCCGAACCCAACAGTAAGTATTCGATCAGGTCGTTGATTTCCTTGTCGATCCGCAGGTTCGGGGCGGCAAACCGCTCCATGTTGGCCCAAATGCCGTGGTGATGCAGCAGTTCGTTTTGGCGGACTTCCCAGTAATCGAACTGCGTGTTCACCCACACGCCGATATAGAGGAGAATCACCATAATGGCGAACAAGAAGTAAAACTTTGCATTAGCGGCCGGAGTCAACTTGGCGAGCAGTCGATGCAACGGCGGCCACAAGTCGGGGTATTCGGTGAAGAAGAACCAGGAAGCGATCCCCACGGCCAGGATCGCGAAAAACACGGTCAACGAAGTCGTTCGGGGAAAGTCGAAGGCGATCACGCTCAGATTGATTCCTAGGATCACCAGGAAGATCAGCGAGATGACGTGTTCTCCCCGGCCCTCGGGGTTTTTCGTCAGGTAGGTGTAGAAACCTGCGAATAGAGCGACCAGCAGCGACGGGTACAGAAAGACGATTTTCGGGTGGGGCACCAAGAAAATTCGAGTGTGTGTGTCCGGCCCGCTAGCAGTCGACATGGCGTTCTCCCTGAGGTTGGGTGCAAATCTAACGACCGACCGCGCCAGTTTCCAGCATTTCTCATGCGGTGCTGGGCCGAAGTGCTGAAACAGCGCATTCCGCCCGTCAATCAGACGGCCCGCAGCAGCTCACCCGACGGCGTTCAAGCGACGGAAACCGGCCGGAGTGAACCGTCGTGATAGGCCTCGGGCGTGTCGGCCTGGCACTGGAGCCTTCGCGAGAGTGGGAAATCGTTGTGCACGCCGACGCTCATCGCTTTGTGTTGCTCGTCCACGGATTGGGCCAGTCGCTCGAGTTGGAACGCCGGCCATTTCGTTTCCAGTTTCCGCAGCAGGTCGAGCCCGTGATAGTGCTGTCGGAGTTGATCGGGCAGCAGGGCCGACAACGCGACCGCCGCCACGGCCGTTCGGCCCAGTTGGGCATGGGCCAGAATCCGCACGCCGCTGTGTTGATAGAGAATGCAACAAACGAGTTCGTCGGGGAGGTTCCAACAGTGGGCTAGGCATCCGCCGGCCAGCGCGTGGTCCCAGCCGAACTGCTTTTGCTCGAACTCGCATAGCGTTTCGGGATGATTCGAGCGCGACTGGACGAAATCGAGGTAACCCTCCAGCAAATCGTTGGTCAGAACGGGAAGCAAAAAATCCTGCAGCAGTCCCCCGGCGAACGCGACTTCAACATCGGTCCCCAGGAGCTTAGCGACGTCCCGGGCGAACAGCGCCTTCTGCAGGCACGCATTCCAAAAGGCACTCTGGTTGATCAGCTTCGATTTGCGCGAGCGCAAGGCGGCTTCTGTGCCCGTGGCAAAGACCAGCATCCGCGACCGGCGGCGTCCTAAGAGCGAAAGCGCTTGATGGACCGTCTTCGCTTTCTGACGGAGGCCGAGGAACGATGAGTTCACGTAACGCAGCAACTCGATCGTGAGGCCTGCGTCTGTTTCCAGAATCTTTGTGAGCTCTTCCACGGAGGCCGCTTCGTCCGTCGAGCGCTGCATGAACAAGGTGACGGCGTGGGGCAGCGCCGGCAATTGGATTGTCGGCGGGATTGCCGTCATGGCGAATCCGTTCAACCCTTCGCTGCGAATGCCGGCCCAGTCCATCTCTCGTCCAATACTCGTAAGGTCGGCCAAGGCTGCTTCCGCTTACGGAAGTCAGCACACGCACTGTCGACCTATCTCCCCTCGATCACTTGCAGAACGGTCCATTGGGCCCGATGGATCACTCCGATTTCACGAAATTCTTGCTGTCAAACCGCGGAGCCCTGTTAGCTCGGATGGGCCACGTACCACTCCACCGTCTGGCGCAGTCCTTCGTGGAGATCCATTGTCGGGGCGTACTGCAGCTCCCGCTCGGCGGCCGAGATGTCCGCCCAAGAATGCTGCACGTCGCCTGCGCGGGCGGGACCGAATTCCGGGTCGAACGGCTTTCCCATCAGCCGGCAGATCTCTTTGAGCAAATCGAGGACGGAGAGCGAACTTCCACAGGCGATGTTGAAGACCTTGCCCGAAACTCCCGCGGCCGAAGCCGCCCGCAGGTTGGCCGCGACTACATTATCGACGTGAGTAAAGTCGCGCGACTGCGACCCGTCGCCGAAAATCGTTGGACGCCCCCCTTCCAAGAGTGCGGAGACGAACAGCGGAATGACGGCTGAGTAGGGACTCTTCGGATCCTGTCTTGGTCCGAAAACATTGAAGTATCGCAACCGAACCGTCTCGAGCGGATAACAGGCGGCGAAACACTCGCAGTACAACTCGCCCGCCAGTTTCGCGGCCGCGTACGGCGACAGCACTTGCGGGAGTTGACTCTCGGTTTTGGGCATCTGCTCTTGATTGCCGTAGCAGCTGCTCGAGGCGGCATAAACGACGCGCCGCACGCCCTGACGACGACAGGCGTCAAGCAGCGCGACCGTCCCCGTCACGCAGGCCGCATGGGTTTCCATCGGCAATTCAATGCTGCGAGGCACTGATGCCAGCGCCGCGTGGTGGAAGACGACTTCGATGCCGCGCGCCGCCTCTGCAATTGCCTTGGAGTCGGCGACGTCTCCTCGGATAAATTCAATACGGTCTGCGGGAAGATGCGCGAGATTGTCCGCGCGACCCGTGCTCAGGTTGTCGAAAATGCGGACGGTCTCGCCGCGCTCGATCAAACCTGCCGCCAGATGAGAACCAATGAACCCGGCTCCCCCGGTGACTAAATACTTTGCCACGATGCGGTTTCCTCCCCTATGGCGCGAAAGCCTCCGGGAACTTTAGCATTCGTCCACGGTCGGAGGCCGTTCACCGCTCAAAAAACCAGGGCAATGCGAGCCCGCGCGCCGTCACGCACGGAAAGCCGACCGCCGTTACAACCGCTGCTGCCGGCCGCGCGAGAAAAGACGGTTCCAACGGCTCGTTCGGCCGACCACCAACGCGCTGACCGCGGTCTTATTTTAATTTCACCAAGCTCCAGATCAGCCGGTGGTCGGACCCATTTCCGGTGCCGATCCCGCACGCCGAGACGGACCAATGGTCGTCGACCAAAATATGGTCGATCCGCACCCAGGGCACGAAGTTGAGCCAATGCCGGTGCGTGGTGCAGGGGGCCGTGTAGCCAAAGCCCCAGCCGACCTGCTCAAACGCGTTAGTAAACCCGTGCCAGGCCGTGTCATAAATCTCGCTCACGGTCGGCGTGTTGAAATCCCCGACGATCACTTGCGGGAGTTTCGCGCCGTGCCGATCGACGTCGGCCCGGCACTCCAGCGCTTCATCGCGACGCCAGTTGGTGTATTTCTCGACGAACGCCGGGCCTTTGCCGTCGAGAATCGAGCGCACAGAGAGTTCTGCGAATCCGAATCGTGCCGTGGTGAGATGCAAATCGTGTAGCACGATTGGTCCGCCCGGCGTTTCGATCTCGACCGACAGGCCGGAGAGGCGATCGAAGGGCTTCGAATGGCAGACGTCGATCCGCTTCAGCGGATAGCGTGAGCCGATCCAGTACTCATCCTCTTGAATTGTGTGCCAGCCCGGAAACGTGCGGCCGAGCCGCTCATCGGTCCACAGGGCTTCCTGCAACGCGACGACATCGGGATTGTGCGAGGTCACCTCGCGGAGCACCGCATCAAAGTCCGGCTCGTAACGTTGCACGTTACAGCTGACGACACGCAGCCCGTCGCCATCGGGCACCGAAAGCGCGAGCGGAACTCGGGCACCCATCAAGGGAAAGGCGGCGACCAGCACCGCCGCCAGATTCACGAAGATCATTCGCCGATAGACAAGCAGCGACGCGACCAGCAGCAAAGCGGGCATCGCGAGGAAGGCATGCCGCGGCAGAAAGGTGAGGGCGGTGCCCCACCAGGTCTGCTCGGAGACGAACCACAGCACGACCGTCGCCGCCAGAATCGTCGTGAGCGAGATCCAGGAGCAAAGACGCAGCACCTGCCGAATCCGGCTTCGACGCGGCGCAGGAGCAGGGAGCGGTCCGGCCGCCGGCGCGGAAAGCCCGGTCGTCGGCTGTTGCATGGACTCGGGCCTCGCGCTCTACGTTCAAAGAGGATCGTGCGGCTTTGCCTCGCTCACGATAACTCTCGGCGACGCAGGTCGTCCAGGATCGCTCGCTGAGGTCTGGCAGCAATCCGGACTCGACAACTAACGAGCGGCCTGATTGGTCGCAGGTCTGGTGCGTGCGGGTTGAGTTACGCTTTCGCGCCGGACCGAGCTCGCTGCCCACACGTTACGCAACGGGCCCGTAGCCTTTTTCGCAAGGCGCGTGGGGGCGTGCAGCACTCGGCGCCAGCGGCTTCCCGCGAGCAGGAAGAGTCCGATCAAAGCAGAAAGATAGAACAACTCGTGGAACAACAACAGATGCAGATAGAAGGGCGCGTTCGAGAGGCATGCGTTGCTGATGAAAGCCGCCAGCAGAAAGACCGGGCAGACTTGTCGCAACCGTTTGTGCAGGCGGGCTGGCACAACCATCAGCGAGGAGCGTGCGCCCAAGTGCGACGAAACCTGCCGCAGGCTACGACGAGTTTCGGTGCCGCTTTTCAGGCGGGCTCGCGATTCCGGTTCACTCGCGGGAGGCGTTTCTTCGACCGCGACGGCCGAGTCATCGTAAACCAGCCGGTAACGCTCATTGAGAACGGGCGGCTTTGCGGGCATCTGGCCGTCTGATCGAGTTTGCGAAACAGACGCGCAGAGTGTCTTGCGGACGGCGTAAATCCCGCCGTTAATTCGCGACAGCGAGCCCAGTCGGGCCTCGCAACGGCTCAAAAACGTCTCGAATTTCCAGAACACGCCGCTGAGACTGCGCCCGGTCGTCGGATCAATCGACAACAGTTTC
>Ga0210393_10004884_pt1 | contig 10571 bp, 12 predicted proteins | sample IncBWC27OmetaG_FD_160068 | JGI IMG/M metagenome (GOLD analysis project Ga0210393, IMG submission 160068) | Forest soil microbial communities from Barre Woods Harvard Forest LTER site, Petersham, Massachusetts, United States - Inc-BW-C-27-O ...
ACCAATGCGCTGCGCACCCAGGGCAAGCTGTTCGGCATCCTGGTGCTCATCATCGACATCGCCAAAGGCATGGTCGCGGTCTGGTGGCTGCCGACGGCGGTGTTGCCGGCCGTCGGAACCGATCCCGCTCTGCCCCGCGAGTGGTTGACGCTCGCCTGCGGCCTCGCCGTGATCGTCGGGCACGTCTATCCCGTCTGGTTCAGCTTCCGGGGCGGCAAAGGAGCGGCGACCGTGGTCGGAGTCGTCGCGGCCCTGGAACTTCGCCTGCTCGTGCCCATGCTGCTCTGTTGGTTCGCCGTGCTGCTGCTGACGGGTTACGTGAGCCTTGCCACCATGCTGGCCGGCGCCGCCCTCATCGCCGCCGTCCACGTGCTCGAGCCGAACAATGCGCCGCTGTTGATTTTTTGCTGGCTGGTGACCGCATTCGTGATTTACACCCATCGCAGCAACATCGTGCGCATGCGTTCCGGACAGGAGAACCGGGTAAGACGGCTATGGCTGTTTCGGTCGCGAACCGTCTGAGCCATCCGTTGCTGCTGGTGCTGCTGGCGGATGGCCGTCTGCATTCCGGCGAATGGTTGGCGAGTCAGCTCGATATGAGCCGCGCGGCGGTGTGGAAAGGCGTGCAGCGATTGCGCGGCATGGGACTCGATGTGGTGGCGCAGCCGCGGCGCGGGTACCGCCTGTCGGAACCGGTGGAACTGCTCGATGCGCAGCGCATCCGCGCGCAAATCGGCGCCGAGCGCCTAAGGCTGCTGCGCAAACTCGACCTGCTGTTCGAAGTCGATTCGACCAACACCCGGCTCCTCGGCCAGGCGCCGCCGCCCCAGGGCAGCGCGGATGCAGTTTTGAGCGAGATACAACACGCGGGCCGCGGGCGAAGGGGGCGACCCTGGATTGCACCGTTCGGGAGCGGGGTCGCCTTGTCGGTGGCCTGGACCTTCGGCGATGGCGCAGGTACTTTGCCGGCCTTGAGCTTGGCCGTCGGCGTGGCCGTGGCGCGGGCTGCCCGACGCGCCGGCGCTCGCGGCGTGACGCTCAAATGGCCTAACGATATCTGGTTCGCGGAGCGCAAGATCGGCGGGGTGCTCGTGGAGCTGCGGGCTGAGGCAAGCGGGCCCGCCCATGTGGTCATTGGTGTGGGCGTCAACGCTGCCCTGCCGGCAGCGGCGCGCCGCGAGATCGAAGCGGGCGGCGCATGCGTCGCTGCCGTGGCGGACGCCTGCGCCGTGCCGCCGTCGCGCAATGTGCTCGCGGGGGCCATCTTGGACGAACTTTTGAGTATGCTGGGGCAATTCGAGCGTGAGGGCTTCGCCGCGTTCCGGGACGCCTGGATGGCTCTCGATTCGCTGCACGGCAGGCCCGCTCGCGTGCTCCTGGCGGATGCGGCCATCGTGGGTACGGCGCGGGGGGTGGACCGGGAAGGGGCGTTGCTGCTCGAGACCGGGCACGGAATACGACGTTTCGTGTCTGGCGAGGCCAGTTTACGCGCGGGGGAGGATGAAGTTTGACGCTGCTAAAGAGCCTCGTGGTGTGCTTGGTGCTGGCCAATGTGGGCTATTTCTTGTGGGCCCGCGGCATTGCCACGACCGGCGATGCGCCGGCGCCGGCGGCACCGATGCCGACCTTACGGCTGAGGTCCGAATCAGCCGGCACCGAAGGTGCCGCGGCCGGCAGCACCGCCACCACCAGCACGGCCGCCACCGCCGCCACCGCCGGCGGGGCCAACGCAGGCACCGGCGACGGCGCGAGCAGCCCCGAGACGGGCGGGGGCGCGAAGGCGGGCCTCCTGACGAACGTGAAGCGTTGCATCAGCGTCGGCCCGTTCCGCGATGTGTCCGAAGCCGCCCACGCCGCGACCACTCTGCGCACCGCCGGCTACGATCCGAGGCAGCGTGTCGCCGAGGGCGACGTCTGGGCCGGGGTCTGGGTCTATCTGCCGCTGCCGCCCGCGCGGTCCAATGCAGATCAACTCTTGACCAAGCTCAAAGCAGGCGGCATTGACGACGCCCTGGAGATGCCCGGTCCCAATGAAGGCTCGGTCATCTCGCTAGGCCTGTACAGCGAGCCGAAGCGCGCCCAGGCCCGAGTTGCCCAGGCACAGGCGCTGGGATTCAATCCGGGCATCGCCGACCGCAAGCGCACCGGCAATGTGTATTGGATAGATATTGATTTGAAGCCAACCGAGAGTTTATTGAACCCCGCCGATTTGCAGGGGGAAAGCGGCCACATCGTGCGCCTCGAAGTGAAAGGCTGCCCCTCGATCGCGGGCGCGGCGACATGAAGGCCGCCGCCGCCTTGCTGCGGGTCTCGAGCGCCATCGGCGCCGCGATCGGCTACGGTTGTCTGTTCGCCTTCCTGGCGCTGGTCGGAGCGCAAGTTTACCACTGGTTTCGCGACGGCGAATGGACGCACGTTGGTTTGGCCGACGGGCTGCACGAGGGACTGCTGCATTGTTGCGTGAAAGACGGCGCGAGCGGCCGAATCGCAACCTTCATGCAGTGGCTCGACGCACCCGAGCACTGGCTTGGCCTGCACAAGGTGTTCGAGGTCGTCCCTGCGTCGCTCGCATTGTTCGCCGTGAGCATCGTGGGAAATTGCCTGTTCATCTACAGCCGGGATCGCCTTCAGGCGGCGATCATTCGACCTTCATCCGAATAAATGCCATCGCGCCTTGAGGATCGGTGCGGCCATAGAGGGGCGCCAAGGTCTGCGGCACGAAGTTGAATGCGTAGAGTGCTCCCGCCCCGACCTTGACGTGCCGGGTCAATCGAAAATCGCGAATCGCGCCGATCGATGTTTTGCCGACGGTATACGCGGTCCCCTGCAGCGGGCCCATGATGATCAGCTCATCGTTCTTTTCGCGCTCGACGCGGGCAAACAAGGTCCAGAGATCGGTCGGTTGCAACGAGCTCTCGAGCACGTAGGCGTTCAATGCTTCCTCACCCGTGCTGTGACGTCTACCCCATGCCACCGTCGTCGACCACGCGGTTTGCGCACCGAGCCGCCGCGTGTAAATCGCGCTCGCCGAGAAGCGCTCGTCATTCTTTTCGGGCTGCAGCTGCTCGGGGCTTATTTGATCGGCCCAAGAGGCTTGCATGGACCATTCGTGCGTCGGATTCCAGGAAAGCCTTGCACTAGTTGAATCAAGCGGGCCATGCTCGATGGTGTACCGAAACTGATCGGGCTCACGGCCGTGGAAACGCGATGCCTCGATTTTCCATGCGTCGTGTATCACGCCAACCGTCACCACGCCGTCGGTGATGTGCGTGGAGTCCAACCAATGATGGGCGATGGAAGCTTCCGGACTGTCCGAAATTGATTGCCGGTGCATGAAGGCCGGTGGACCGAAAGCCGGCTCGCCGGGCAGGCCTGCGTAAAGAAAGGCACTGTCGGTATCGGTGAGCGCATGTGAATAGGTGCCCGAGAGCTCCATGAAGAGATCGTGCGGATGCTGTCGATCGACGAGGGGCGTCGTGCCGTTGGCGGTCTCGCCGGTCGCGAGCAGCAAGGGGTACCCTGACTTGCCCATCAGGGGCTCCGGGCTCAGCATGGCACGAAACTGCAGGGCATCACCGCTCTCGAAATGCCGACTGGCCATCCCCATGACCATGCCGGATAGGAAGGTATCGGTATCGCCGCGCGGACCCTGCTGCCAATCATAGACGCCGTTGAGCAGCGTATGTCCCATGAGCATCCAGTCTCCCTCCATGAGGTGCACGCCGCCATGCGTGGAGCTGTCGGGTTGCCAGGACGTGCCGGATGCCTCACGCATCATGGGATACGATCCCAGTGCGCCCATCATCATGTGATCCATCGAGCCGTCACTCGGCATGGACATGGGGTTCGTGTCATCCGCGCCGAGCGCGGGGAGGGCGGCCGCGTCGAAGACCGCAATGAGGACCAGCGCGCCAAACACACGCTTCGGATGCCAATTTCTATCGTTCACGAAGTTCTCCGCGGATGCCTTGATAGACCGTGCTCACGGCCAACTGAGGTTGGCTCGAGCGTCAGTCGGGAACGCGGCGGCGCCGCGTCAGGTCAGGCGGGAATGAAACGAGGGGGACGATCCAGGCGATCGAGCGCCATGATGGGCGGCCGCCCGATCACGGCGCTGGAGATTTCCGCGGCGGCGGGGAGCGCTGCGATGCCGTGCGCGGTGGTCACCGCCATCACGGCGCCGCAGCAGCCTTTGCCGCAAGGGTGGTCGCCGTGCTGATGAGATGCGGGCGACCCGTGGGCGCAGTGATCCTGCGCGGCGAACGCGCCGGCTGCGCTTGCGGCGCTCGGGTTCACCGCATCACGTTGCCCGCAGGTTACCGCCGCAAAACTCTGCAGCGGCAGCAGCAAGGACAGCCACATGAATGCGGCGCGAAAAGTTCGGCGCAGTCTCATCTCGAGCGAAAACATACCACCGCGCAGGCAATAATACACGCGCACCGATCAGGTCTTGGGTTACGCTTGGGATTTCCAGGCAATGGAGGCGTAGATGCTGCTGAGGAACTCGTTGGTGGCCGTCAGCGTTGCCGCAATGCTCCTGGCGGGTCCTGCATTCGGGCATGCCAAGCTGCTCCGCACTCTGCCGGCCGCCGATGCGCAACTGCCGGCCGCGCCGCCATCGTTGACCCTGACATTCAACGAGAACGTACGGCTCGGCGTCCTGACCCTGACGGCGGACGGCAAGACCATTCCCGTGACAGTCGATCGAAGCCTGCCGCCCGCGCCGCAAGTGAGCGTTCCGTTGCCGGCACTGTCGGCCGGAAAATACCAGGTGCAATGGAGCGCTTTGTCCGCCGCCGACGGTCATGTCACGAAGGGCACGTTCTCCTTCGTGATCGCGGGTGCCACGGCGGCACCGCCCCGCTGAGCCGGTGTTCGCATCCCTAGGGCCGTGGGATGCTGCGGTGATCGCCGCCAAAGCGGTCACTTACGCGGCCACTTTCGGCGCCGCCGGTGCGGTTTTTTTTCTAACGGCATGCGGATCGTTGCTTGCCGGCGGCGATCTGCTGCAAATTCGGCGCCTCGTACTCCGCTTGGCGCTGCTGGCGGTATTGGGCGGCGCCGCGCAGATCCTCGCATCTGCGGCCTCGATGAGCGGCGGCGCCGCCGGAATCTTGGATGGATCGCTGATAGGCATGGTCTGGCAAACCGGTGCAGGCCGCACGAACGGCCTGCGTGCGGCCGGTCTGCTGTTGGCGGCGGTGACGGCGTGGTCGCAGCGCGCTTCCGGGTGGTCCTGCTTGGGCGCCGCGGCGGCAGCGACATCGTTTGCCTGGACCGGGCATGCGCGTGCGCTCAATCCGGACGTGCTGCCGATTCTGCTGCTGAGCGTTCATCTGCTGGGAATCGCGTTCTGGCTGGGTGCATTGCTGCCCTTGAGCTGGGTCGCGCGCGGCGGCGATCTGCCGCGCATCGCCGCGGCTGCGGCGCGCTTTGGCGCCGCGGCCGTCGTCGTCGTCGTCACGTTGGTGGTCGCCGGAACGGCGCTCTTGTGGCTGCTGCTCGGCCATTCCATGGCACTGTGGGCCAGCACCTACGGCCGCTGGCTGATTGTCAAGCTGGCGTTGGTTGCCTGTATATTATGCTTGGCGGCATTCAACAAGTGGCGCTTGACGCCGCGCTTGCTGGCCGGCGACGGTCGAGCCGCCGCGAGATTGCGCAGGACCATCCGGCTCGAACTGCTGGTCGGCGGTGCGATCCTGGCGGTCACCGCCACATTCACCACCGTCACCGGCCCGCCGGCGTTGTCGGATGCGGCTCCGGCGGTGCGCGACTACAATTGCGGGGCGTTTCGACCAGGTTGATGAGGTATCACATGCGAATTCTGCAGATCGTGGGCGCGATTCTGATTGCCGGCGGGCTTTTCGTTCTGATCAAGTCACCGTCCTATTCGAGCGAAAAAAGCGTGTTCAAGATCGGCGATGTCGAAGCGAAAGTCGCCCAACAACAGGCAATCCCGCCGTGGCTGGGCGGCGTTGCGCTCGCGGGCGGGCTGGTCTTGATCATCGTCGGCGCCCGCAAGCCTTAGGCTCCCGGTCATTGTTTGTCCGGTAGCGAACATACAGAGCGCAGTTGGTGGCGCCTGGAAGCGCACCGGCGAGCGCTATGTTTGAACCGTCATGGCCGCATGATATGTACGCTGGCAGACGGTTGCGATCGCGAATTTGATGCATACTCGGCCAGATAAGCGCGCCGAGCCTTGCAGCCGGCTACGCCTGCACCAGGGGAGGCACGGCAATGACGGCCGCCGAGAATCATTTGATCGAGTTGCTGCCGCGCAGCGACCGCCGGCACCTGCTGGCCATCTGCGAGCCGACGGAGTTGGCGATGGCCCAAGTGCTGCAACAAAGCGGCAGCCGCACGGCGCACGTCTATTTCCCGATCGACGCCACGATCTCGCTGGTCACCCCCATCGACGGCAAGCCGGCACTCGAGGTGGGCATGGTCGGCCGCGAAGGCATGGTCGGCGCGCAAGTCGTGCTCGGCGTCACGACTACGCCGCTGCACGCCGTAGTCCAAGGGCCGGGCAAGGCGTGGTCGGTCGCTTCACTGCCATTTCGGCGCGAACTGGCGCGCAGTCCCGCACTGCGGCACTGTCTGGATCGCTATCTTTGCGTGGTCATGGCGCAGTTGGCCGTCTCGGCGGCCTGCCTGCGCTTTCATCTCATCGGTCCGCGCTTGGCGCGCTGGTTGCTGATGACCCAGGACCGGGCTCACGCCACCAGCTTCCACGTGACCCACGAGTTCCTGGCCTACATGCTCGGCGTACGGCGAGTCGGCATCACCGCGGCCGCCGGCGCCTTGCAGCGCGCTGGAGTCATCGAATATCACCGCGGGAAAGTCGTCGTGCTGAATCGCCGCGGGCTCGAGGCGGCGGCGTGCGCATGCTACGCAGCCGACAGAAAATCCTACGCAGAGCTGCTGCACTAGCCCGCGCACTCACTTGGTCAGCTGTTTGCGCAGCGCGCGCAATTCGCGGCGGCGCGCGGCACTCGTTTTGGGGTAGCTCAATTCGAGCGCGTCTAGGGTATCGAGCACGATGCGCGACACGATGAGGCGGGTGTTCCGTTTGTCGTCGGCGGGAACCACGTACCACGGGGCATGCTTGGTGCTGGTCGCGCTCAAGGCTTTCTCGTAGGCGCGCATGTAGTCGTTCCAGAAACGGCGCTCCTCGACGTCCGCGAGGCTGAATTTCCAGTTCTTTTCCGGCCGATCGATGCGGTCGATGAACCGCTTGCATTGCTCCTCCTTGGAGAGGTGCAGAAAGAACTTGATGATCCGCGTGCCGTTGCGGTCCAAGTGCCTTTCCAAATTCAGGATCGAGCGATACCGGTCATGCCAGATGGTTTTCTCGCGCAGCCTGCCCGGCAGGCCCTCGCCGCGCAAGATCGGCGGATGTACCCGGGCAATCAAAACTTCCTCGTAATAGGAGCGGTTGAAGATTCCGATCCGACCGCGCTCCGGCAGGTCGCGCGTGGTGCGCCATAGAAAGTCGTGCAGTAGTTCGGCCGCGCTCGGATGCTTGAAGCTGAACACCTGGCAGCCCTGGGGGTTGACGCCCGACATGACATGCGCGATCGCACCGTCTTTGCCCGCGGCATCCATGGCCTGAAAAATCAACAATATCGCGTAGCGGTTTGACGCATACAGCAACTCTTGTTGCGCGCTGAGTTCCTTGACGTGCTTGCTCAGCAGGTCTTGATATTGCTCGGTCGTGTCGTACACGGGAGCTACGAGCGTCGGCCATTGCTCGAGGTCGATCTTGTCGCCTTCGCGCACGCGAAAATCGCTGGACTTGATGTGCATCGGCATTCCTCATACCTGGGCGTGATGAGTTTAAATCGGCGGAGAAGAAATACCGAGACAATCCGCGCGCCGGTAGGCGCTTTCTGACAGCGACGCGCACCCCACGCGTACAGAGATCGGCGCCGTTTGCGCGCAGCATGCGGGCTCAAGCGGCGTCGCAGGACGCGCGCGCACAAGGAAAACGCAATGAACGGCGGTCGCAATTATCGGCTGAAGATCGTCTTGGCCGTTGGGATGGCTTCGCTGCTGTCGGCCGCGAGCCCATCGACATCGAACGCGGCGTCATTCGAGTTGCCGCCGCTCAACTCGCCGGCCAGTCCCGAACACCACGTCGGCAAAGTGGTCTGGGCCGAGTTGGTGACACCCGATCTTGCGGCGGCCGAGCGCTTCTATGGCGGACTATTCGGCTGGACTTTTCAAAGTGTTCATACCGGCATGTCCGACTACGCCGTGGCCCTGGCGGATGGCCGTCCGGTGGGTGGCCTATACCAAAAAGCGATTCCGGCCGGCGAACATCGCCAGTCCGCATGGCTGACCTTCATCGCGGTTCGTGATGTCGACGCCGCGAAGCAGGCGGCGTTGGCGCACGGGGCCAAAGTCGTGTCGGATGCCAAGAGCTACCCGGCGCGGGGCAGGCAGGCTGTATTGACCGACCCGGAGGGTGCCGTGTTCGCGATGCTGGCGTCGAGCAGCGGCGATGCGCCGGATTTGCTCGCGGTCCCTGGGGAGTGGATCTGGAGTTCATTGCTGTCGCAGGATGCCGGGACCGAGGCCGCCTTCTATCAACAGGTGTTTTCCTACGATGTCTTCGACTTGGCGAGCGAGGACGGCTTGGAGCACGTGATTCTGTCGAGCGACGATTTCGCGCGCGCGAGCGTCAATACCTTTCCGCCCGGTGCCGCGCGCCGACATCCGCATTGGCTCAACTTCATCAGAGTCGAGCACACCATCGACGCAGTAGCCAAGGCCGCGTCCTCGGGCGGGCGGGTGCTGGTCGAGCCGCACGTCGACCGCCACGGGGGCCAGGTTGCCGTTGTCGCCGATCCGGCGGGAGCGCCCTTCGGGTTGATGGAATGGACCGACAGCGACAGCAAGGTTGAACCGAAATGAAAGTCCCGCACATCCCCTGGTTGGCGCCGGGACTCGCGCTGCTCGCGCTGGTACTCGGTTCTTGCGCGGTGACGGGCGTGGGCGTCGGCGTCGAGGGCACCGCCGACTACGGCTACGATGCCGGCTATTACGAGCCCTATGGCTACGACTACGGCGGCTGGGGTCACGGCTACCGTGTGGGGCCCGGACGCGGCGGCGATCGGCGCGGCGGCGGCGATCCTCGCGGCGAGCATCCGTCGCGGCCGTATCGCCCGGCACCCGAATCGCGGCCAACCCCGTCGATTCCGCACGGCTCGCGCGGCTCCCACCACTGACGCGCGGCCCGCGCGCTGCTACTATCGAGGACTCCTGGGTTCGCCGGAGTTCTGCGGATTGCTCGACTCGATACCCCGCCCCGACGCGCGGCAAACGCGCCGCATCCTGTTTGCGAGTCTCATCGGCACGACCATCGAGTTTTTTGACTTCTATATTTACGCCACGGCCGCGGTGCTGGTGTTTCCCAAGCTGTTCTTTCCCAAAGGCGATCCGGCCACGGCGATGCTGCAGTCGTTGGCTACCTTCGCGCTGGCATTCTTCGCGCGCCCCATTGGCTCGGCGCTGTTCGGCCATTTCGGCGATCGCATCGGACGCAAGGCAACCCTGGTCACCGCCCTGCTGACGATGGGCATTTCGACCGTGTGCATCGGGCTGTTGCCGACCTACGCATCCATCGGCGTGCCGGCGGCGGCTTTGCTGGCGCTTTGCAGAATAGGGCAGGGTGTGGGCTTGGGCGGCGAGTGGGGCGGCGCCGTACTGCTGGCGACCGAAAACGCGCCGCCGGGCAAGCAAGCCTGGTACGGATGCTTCCCGCAACTCGGCGCGCCGCTCGGATTCTTGTGCTCGACCGGCGTGTTCCTGCTGATGAGCAATCATCTGACTGAGACGCAGTTGCTCAGTTGGGGTTGGCGAGTGCCGTTCTTGGCCAGTGCGGCGTTGGTGCTGGTAGGGTTGTATGTGCGGCTGCAGCTCGTCGAAACCCCCGATTTTCAGCGCAGCATTGCCCGCGGCGAACGAGTGCGGGTGCCGTTCGCGGTGGTATTCGCGACATATCCTCGCCGGCTCCTGCTGGGGACGTTGGGTGCGATCACCGCGTTCGTCGTCTTTTATTTGATGACCGTGTTCGCTTTGGGATGGGCGACCGGCTCGCTCGGATTTCCCCGCCAAGAGTTTTTGATTCTGCAGATGGTGGGAGTGCTGTTCTTCGGCCTGGCGATCCCGATCTCCGCGATCATCGGCGACCGGATCAGCGAGCGCGTGATGCTGATGATTGCCGCGGTCTTGATCATCGCTTTCGGGTTCGCCTTCCGGCCGCTATTCTCCTCCCACGAGGAGCACAGCGTCTTCGTGTTCTTGGCGCTGGGTTTTACGTTGACCGGCCTCATCTATGGTCCGCTCGGCAGCGCGCTCGCAAAAATGTTCCCCACCGCGGTGCGCTACACCGGCACATCGCTGTCCTTCAATATCGCGGGCATTCTGGGCGCCTCTCTGGCGCCCTCGATAGCCACCTTTCTGGCTTTGCATTACGGCGTTGCCTATGTGGGGTATTATCTGTCGGCGGCCGGCCTCGTTACCTTGGTCGCATTGTTGCTGATGGGAGCCGACGAATAAAATCCAGG
>Ga0210393_10004887_pt1 | contig 10571 bp, 10 predicted proteins | sample IncBWC27OmetaG_FD_160068 | JGI IMG/M metagenome (GOLD analysis project Ga0210393, IMG submission 160068) | Forest soil microbial communities from Barre Woods Harvard Forest LTER site, Petersham, Massachusetts, United States - Inc-BW-C-27-O ...
CGCCGGGGTACGCTACCCTGGGGCCGGCTCTACGCACGAAGTTGGCGACGTTGGAGAAGGGGCAATTGATGGTGCGACACCCGCATTTCGCGCAACCGGTGTTCGTCCGGTTCCCTCGTCCGGCCGTCTTGACTGGCCGGCTGGGCGCCGAGCGTTACCCGCCGAGCACCGAGCCAGCCCTCGATGTGGCCGTCACCCGCGCCCTGCGCGCGATTGATCCGGGGGTGACGCTCGGCTGGGTCCAAGACGTCATCGCGCTCGTCGATGATGCCGACGTGCTGCGCGCCAAGGTCGCCGTCGAAGTCACTCGCCCGGCCGACGTCAAAGCGTTCTTCCGCGCGACGCTCCGAAATGTGGCGCGCGCGGCTGCGCCGCTTGCGCCAGCTCCCGCTTCGGCTGTCCCGTTGAAGACGGCACCGGACGACGATCCGTACGGTTTTTGATGCGCGCCTGGACCCTGCTAGCCGTGTTGGCGAGCCGCGTAGCGGCCGCCCAACCGGTTGTCCTGACGATTCACCCGCACGTCGGCGATACGCTGCATATGCGCTACGACCAGCGGGTGGAGACGATTGCGACGACGGAGCGCGGCCACGCGGACACGACCACGTCGGTCGTCTCGACCCTGCTGGTCATGAGTCGCACCATCGTCGAATCGAGCGACTCATCGGGCGCCGACGTGGTCGCCGTCACCGACTCGGTGGCCGCGACGTCGTCCGGCGGGCGGACGCCCGAGTCCGCCCAAGCCGCGCGCGAGATGTTGCAAGGCAAAGAGGTCCGCCTGCGCCTCTCCCCGGACGGTGCCACCGTCGCCGAGGACACCGCGGCCAATCCCGAGTTGCGATCGCTCTTCGCCGCCATGCCGGCGATCCTGCCCAAAGCGCCAACTCCGGTGGGGCGCCGCTGGAAACGGGAGATGGCTGGCCCGATCGGGGGTGCCATGGAAGGCGGGCACTCCGAGGTGAAAACGACGTTCCGGCTGGACTCCCTGTCGAAGACCGGAGATCTGGCCTACGTCTCCGTTCGCGGGACGATCACGGAAGCCTCCAACGGCCCCGGTCCCACCAAGGGCGAGTCCTCGGGTACGGTGCTCGGGACCGTGCTCCTCGATCTCCGGCGCGGTTGGGTCACCGAATCCAGGGACCGGATCGTGATCACGTCCACCATCCGCTCGCGCGGCGCGAAGATGCGGATCAAAATGACCGTCACACAGTGGCTGCGAGCGATAGATTGAAGGATGCGGCTCGTGCATCTGTCCGACCTGCACCTGGGGTTCAGACAATACCAACGTCTGACCCCGGCGGGGATCAATCAGCGCGAAGCCGATGTGGCGACCACATTCAAGAACGCGATCGACAAGACGATCGATCTCGAGCCTGATCTCGTCTTGATCGCGGGCGATCTCTTTCATACCGTCCGCCCGTCCAATCCCGCGATCCTGCACGCGTTTTTGCAGTTCCGGCGTCTCAAGGAAGCACTGCCGCGCACCGAAATCATCCTGATCGCGGGCAACCACGATCTCCCTCGCGCGAGCGAGACCGGTTGTATTCTGCGGCTCTTCGCGCAGCTCGGCGTCCATGTCGTCGATGCCGAAGCACGGCGGATCGACCTGCCTGATGTATCCGTGCTCGCCGTACCAGACACACCCGTGCTTCCGGCGCTCGTCGGCAACCCGGCCGCGAAATACAACGTGCTGGTATTGCACGGCGTGATCCCGGGGGTCCTCCCGGAGTGGTTCACGTCGGCCGATCGAGCACGCACGGAAGTCACGATCGAGGACCTGACCAAGGCCGACTGGGACTACGTCGCGCTCGGCCACTACCACGTCTATCAGCGCATCGATCGCGAGCGCCACATCTATTACTCGGGCGCCATCGACTACACGGGTCCGAGCGCGTGGGGCGAGCTGTATCAGGAAGGAAAGACCAAGGTCAAGGGAAAGGGCATCATCGAACACGACCTCGCGAGCGGCAAGCACGTATTTCACACGCTTGCGCCCTCGCGGAAGTTCATCGACCTGCCACCAATCCCGTCCTACAACCTGCCGCCGGCCGACATCGATCGCGCGATCGAGGCGCTGTTGCACAAGGTCCCGCTCGAAGGCAACATCGTGCGCGTCGTCCTGCAGGACGTCCAGCGCCACGTCGTGCGCGAGCTGAATCATGCCGCCCTGCGGGAGTACCAGCGAAAGGCGCTCCATTTTCAGCTCGACGCGCGCCGGCCGGATGCCACGCGCACGGCGGCATCGGGTGCCACCGGCCGCAAGATGTCGCTGACCGACATCGTGCGCGACAAGCTCGAGACCCGACCGATCGAGGCCGATCTGGATCGTCTCGCGTTTGTCGATCTTGGCCTGCACTACCTGAGGGAGGCCGAGGCCGTCGAGGTGCCAGAGTGAGGCTCAACAGCCTGCACCTGGTCAACTTCCGCCAGCACACCGACACCCGGGTGACGTTCGATTCGGGCCTCACGGGCATCATCGGTCCGAACGGCTCCGGCAAGACGACGATTCTCGAAGCGATCACGTGGGCGTTGTACGGCCACGCCCGCGGGACGCGCGACTCGATTCGCAACTCCCGCGCAAGCGCCAGAGCGCCCGTCCGCGTCGAGCTCGACTTCGAGCTCGGCCAGCACCGCTACCGGGTCGAGCGGGGGCTGAACAACGCCGAGCTCTATCTCGATAACGGATCGCACCCGATCGCGAACACGATCTCGAGCGTCACCAGCCAAGTCCAAAAGAAGCTCGGCATGACGCGCGCCGAGTTTTTCAACACGTATTTCACGGGCCAGAAAGACCTCGGGCTCATGGCCGCGATGGGCCCGTCCGAGCGAGCGCGCTTTCTCTCTCGCGTGCTCGGCTACGAGCGGCTCCGCGTCGCCCAGGAGATGGCGCGCGAACGGCGCAAGGCGATCGTCGCCGAAGTCACCGGCATGCGGAGCGGCATGGCCGATCGCGACACGATCCTCCGCGCCGTGACGACGGCCGAGTCGCGTCTCTCGGACACGACGGAACGGGCGGCGTCGGCCTCCGCGACCCTCGAGCGCGCCCGCACCGTGCTCGCCGCGATTGCCCCGCAGTGGGAGCGGGTGCAAGCGGAGCGCGAGCGCTGGCAGGAGCTCTCGACCCGCCTTCAGGTCGCCGAGGCGAAGGTCGAGGATCACCTCAAGCACGCGGTGCGGATCGCCCGCGATCTCGATGAGATCAAAGCCGCGCGCACGGAGCTGGATGGTCTCCGCGCGCAACTCACCGGCTACAAAGCGCTGATACAGGAAGCCCAGCAGCTCGACGTCCTCGCGCGCGAAGAGGGCCGCCGCAAAGCCCTGATGGATCAAGAGCCGCTGCTCGCCGAGGAACTGAAGCAACTCGAAGAAAAGGTCGAGCGGCTGGAGATCGCACCCAAAACGTTGCTCGATGTCCAGGCGGAGCTCACGACCGCCCAGGCCGCACTCGCCGACGTCCAATCGCGAGCCGACAGCCGACAAAACGAGTGGGTGCGTGAGCTGCAGGAAGCCAAGACGAAACTCCAAGCTCTCGTGGCGCAACGGAAGGACGTCCGCCACCAGCAAGACCAACTGACTGCCGTCGGCGAGCATGGCGAGTGCCCCACGTGCGGCCAATCGCTCGGTGGCGGTCATTACCGCAAGGTGCTCGAGGAACTGGAACGCCAGGCCGACGAGATCGCGGTCAATGGCAAGTATTATCAGGACCGTCAAAAGCAACTCACGGATCGGCCGGCCGATCTCGGAGAGCTGGACGCGCTCTCCTCCACGCTGAAAAAGCAGGTGACGGCGCTCGAGACGAAGCAGGTGCGCGTGCAGGAAGCCGTGAAGCAATTGGACGCGCAGCGGCGTGAGCTGGCGGAGAAACGGGTCCGGCGGAAGAAGATTCGGGCCGAGTTGGATAGCCTCCCTGTCGGCTATGACGAGGCGCGCCACAAGCAGGCCCGCGCCGATGTCGACCGTTTGACGCCGGTCCAGGAGCGCGCGAACCGGGTGAGCGGGGCGGTGGAGCGCACGCCGATTCTCGAGCACGACAAGGCGCAGATCGAGGCAGCGCTGGCCGCGGCACGCGTGTCCGTGGCCGAGCTCCAAGGGCAGCGCGACGCGCTGGCGTTCGATGTCGCGCTGCACGTGAGCCTGCGCGAGCAATTCGACCGCGCGGTGGTCCAGGTTCGCGCGACGGAGCTCGATGCGGTCCGCGTGGGCGCGGAAGCCCAGGCCGCACGCAAGGCGCTCGACGCAGCCGAGAACGCTCGACTGGAGTGGGACAAAGTCCAGGCCCGGTTGGAGGGACTGGTCGTCCACCGGCGACTACATGACGAGGTCGATCGCGCCTACACCGACCTGCGCGACGACCTCAATATCCAGCTCCGACCGGAGATCTCGGAGCTCGCCAGCGAATTCCTGGCCGAGCTCACAGACGGGCGCTATAGTGAGCTCGAGCTCGATGACGAGTACAATATCAATGTGCTCGAAGACGGCGTGCCAAAGCCCGTGATCTCGGGGGGCGAGGAAGATATCGCGAATCTGGTGCTGCGGCTCTCGGTGTCGCAGATGATCGCGGACCGCGCGGGCCAGCCGTTCTCCCTCCTGGTGCTCGACGAGGTGTTCGGGTCGTTGGACGACAGCCGCCGGCACAACGTCGTCGAGCTGCTGCGGCGCCTGCACGACCGATTCGACCAGGTCATCGTGATCACGCACATCGATTCCGTGCGCGACGGGCTCGACCGAGTGATCCCCGTCCGCTATGACGCCGCGCGTGGCACTTCAGTCGTCGACGCCCCGACGGGCTCGGCGCCCGACCCGACTGAGCCGCTGGCGCTCGAATTCGAGGCTGCGGACTGATGGCGGTAGTCCGGACGTGGCGTTCGACCCGGTCGGCCGACGGCCCGCACCCGGCGCGCCGTGAGGACATCCCCGGCCTCAACCAGGTCTTCAGCGACGCGTTCACCGAGCGGTATCGGCGCGATGGCATGATCGGCGTGCGCGTCCCGTTCTTAAACCCCGCGATCTGGCGCTACGCGATCGAAGACGCGGCCGAAGGCGCGATGCTGTGGCGCAGCGAACGCGGGGAAGTCATCGCGTTCAATATGACGCATCGCTCTGGCGTGGAAGGCTGGATGGGACCGTTGGCGGTGCGTCCCGAGTCGCAGGGCTCCGGGCTGGGAAAGGATCTGGTACGAGCCGGCATTGATTGGTTGAACCGTGCCGAGGCCCGCGTCATCGGCCTCGAGACGATGCCGCGGACCATGGACAACATCGGCTTCTACTCGAGCCTCGGCCTCGTGCCTGGGCGACTCACGATGACGTTGACGCTCGAGGCCGCGCCCGCGGATCGGCAGGCACTCGTGCTCGGGCGCCAGCCGCGCGGCACGCAGGACGATCTCATCGCCGAGTGTCGCGCGCTCGTCGGGGCGCAGATTCCGGGGTATGACTACACGCGTGAGTTATTGCTCACCGATCATCTCGCCCTCGGTGATACGGTGCTCCTGCGTGACGACGCCGATGCGTTGATCGGCTTTGCGCTGTGTCATACGGCGCCGCTCGTCGAGGGTCGTTCGCGCGACGAGCTCCGTGTCCTCAAACTCGTCGTGCGGTCGCTCCCGGATCTCGACGCGATGGTCCGGTTGCTCGCCGACTATGCACGCCGGAGCGGCACGCGCCGTGTGGCGTTGCGGGTGCAGGGTGAATACGTCGAAGCGTACCAGCGCCTCATCGCCTTGGGCGCGCGCGTGCGCTGGACCGATCTCCGGATGTCGCTCGCTGGTGCCCCCGAGCCTCGCGCGGCTACTGGGATTGTTTGGTCGAATTGGGAGGTTTGACCTGCTTGCGCATCGGCGCGCCCCGCGCCACAATGCGCCAGATCACAATGAACACTCCGAGCGTGAGCAACAGATGGACCGCCCCGGGCGCGTTGTTCACGACGAACACGAGCACGGCCCAGGTGACCAGCATAATGAGTCCGACGATGATACCGAAGTCCAATTGACTCGTCCTGTTCATGACGTTTAGTTTAGTGTCCAGTTAGGGGCGGAGAGGCTTAATTTTTGAGCCGATAAGTCCTCCGAGTGGGTTCGACAATCTATGCCGACGTCAGGCCCCAGTGCGGGGAAGACGACACGTGTGGTGAGGACCTCATACATTCGACAGGGCTTCAAAAACCCCTCTTCGTTCCGCTTTATTCGAGAAGCTCCGTCATTCATGGCGGAGCTTCTCTCTATTTTAGCTGAGCTATGGACACAGAAACAGAGCTAGCGGGTCTCGTCCGCCGCGAGTTGGAGCTGCTCGGCGAAAATCCCGACCGCGAGGGCCTGATCAAGACGCCGCAGCGCGTCGCCAAAGCGCTCGAGTTCTTCACGAGCGGCTACGCGATGGACGCCGCGCAGGTCATTGGCGATGCGTTGTTCGAGGAGCCCGGGCACGAGAGCATGATCATGGTGCGGGACATCGAGCTCTACTCGTTGTGCGAGCACCACATGCTGCCGTTCTTCGGCCGCGCGCACGTGGCGTATATCCCGAACGGCCGCATCGTCGGCCTCTCGAAGATGGCGCGTGTCGTCGACGTGTTTGCCCGGCGGCTCCAGGTCCAGGAGCGGCTCACCGAGCAGATCGCGCTGGCCCTCGAGCAGGCGCTCCGCCCGCGCGGCATCGGCGTTGTCATCGAGGCCCAGCACCTGTGCATGATGATGCGCGGCGTGCAGAAGCAGAACTCCAAGACCATCACCAGCGCACTGCGCGGCAGCTTCCGTGATGACGCGAAGACGCGCGATGAGTTTCTGAGGCTCGCCCACAACGAGCACTAAGTTCGATCCGATCGCCGGTCGCACGGCGCTGGTCACCGGCGCGTCCCATGGGATCGGCGCCGAGACCGCGGCGGTGCTCGCGCGCGCGGGTGTGCACGTACTGGCCGTCTCCCGGTCCGGCCCGATCGTTGCCGACCTGACCCGTCCCGAGGAGATCGACCGCCTGGTCGAACGGATCGGGAACGCCCCGGACTTCATCATCAATATGGCCGGCATGTTCCACCTCGCGCGCATCGAGGATACCGACCCGCGCGCGTTCGATGCCTTGCTCGCGCTCAACGTTGGCGCACCGTTTCGGCTGATCCGGGCATTCCTGCCCGCGATGCGCGCGCGACGATCCGGCCACATCGTGACCATCGGCTCGGTTGCCGATCATGTGGCGTTCCCGGAGAATGCGGCATACTCGGCGAGCAAGTACGCGGTGCGCGGACTCCACGAAGTGCTGCGCGAGGAGCTTCGCGGCTCGCCGGTGCGTGCGACATTGATCTCCCCGGCGGCGGTCAATACGTCCCTCTGGGACCAGTACGACGCGCGCCCTGGATTGCCAGAGCGTGCGGGGATGTTGTCGCCTTTGGCCGTGGTGGACGCGATCCTCTTCGCCCTGCGGCAAGCGCCCGGCGTGAGCATCGACGAGATCCGTCTCTCGCACACCTGATGCATCTGGACGTGATCCCCGCGCTGCGCTGTCCGCGCGAGCACGAGGAGTCGGGCCTCGTGCTCGTCGCCGATGAGATCCACGGTCGCCACGTGGTGACGGGCGTCCTCGGCTGTCCTGTTTGCGAGGCCGAGTATCCCGTTCGCGCCGGTGTTGCGTACTTCGTGAATCCCACCGCCACCGTCGCCGACACACGCCATGACGACATCATTCGCACTGCCGCGATGCTCGGCCTCACGGAGCCGGGCGGTGTCATCATGCTCGCCGGACAGTGGGCGTCGACCGCTGATGTGATCAGCGAGATCGCCGAAGCGCTGGTGCTGGTCGTCAATCCGCCGGCGCCGGCGGACTACGCCGAGCGCGTCTCCGTGTTGCATGCGGACCAGTTGCCGATTGCCGAGGGTGCGCTACGCGCGGCCGCGATCGATGCGCCGGTCGACGATGTCGCATCCGTGCTGCGCCCCAAGGGACGGCTCGTCGCGACACATACGGTGCCTGCGCCACCCGACATTGCTGAGATCGCGCGCGACGCGGAATACTGGGTCGGCGAGCGGAGAGAGGTGGTCCCGGTCTTGCCTCTTACGAGGGCCTCACGCAGGAGGAGCCTATGAGAGAACGAGACGAACCGGATGTCAAACGCGTTGATCCCAAACCGGATCGCGAACGTGAGGCGCAACCTGGCTGGAAACCGCCGCCGCCCCAGCCTCCGAAGAAGTCAGACGAGGTCGAGCGGGACCGTTAGTGAGCCATAACCGGCTGGCTCGGCGGTTCCTCGTATAAGGCGTCGATGATCGGCTTGTACTTCGAGTCGATCACTCGACGCCTCACTTTGAGCGTCGGCGTCAGCTCACCACTCTCGATGGTAAAGTCGTGCTCGATGAGCGCGATCTTCTTCGGCGTTTCGAACGTCGCCAGCCCTTGGAGGTGGTCGAGCACCTCCCGCTCCATCTTCGCTTTGACCTCGGGATTCGCGATCAGCTGCGTGTGGTTGGCGAACGCGATGCCTTTGTGCTTCGCCCACCCTTCGAGCTGCTCGAAGTTCGGCACGATGAGGAGCGCGACAAACTTGCGCCGGTCCCCGATCATGACGGCCTGACTGACGTAGCGATTCTGCCGGACGAGATTCTCAATGGGTTGCGGGGCGATGGCCTTCCCGCCGGCGGTCTTGATGAGGTCTTTCTTCCGGTCGGTGATGACGAGATAGCCATCGCGGAGCTCGCCGATATCGCCGGTGTGGAAGAATCCGTCGGGGTCGATCGCCTCGCGCGTCGCGTCCGGCTTATTGTAGTACCCGAGCATGACGCCGGGGCCGCGCACGCAGATCTCGCCATCGGCGGCGATTTTCACTTCGATGTTGCTGATCGGCATGCCAACGGTGCCGATGCGGTTGTGGTCCGGCGTATTGACGGAGACCACCGGAGACGTCTCCGTCAGCCCGTAGCCTTCCAGGACCCCGAGATCGGCGGCGTAGAAGAATTTCGCGACCTCGGGGGCCAGCGGAGCGCTGCCGGAGACGAAGATGCGCATCCGTCCCCCCATCCGCGCCCGGAGCTTCGAAAAGACCAGTCGTTGCGCAATCGCATTCTGGAGCGCGAGCGCACCGGTCGGCTGTCGTCCCGCCAGCCGCTCGCTGGCCGCCCGGTCCCCGACGCGGCGCGCCCACTGAAACAGGCGATATTTGAGCGCGCCGCCCTTGCGCGCATTCTCGATCGCCCCGGCGTACACCTTCTCGTAGATCCGTGGAACGGAGAACACGAACGTCGGGTGCACCTCGCCGAAATTCTGCAGCAGCTTGTCGATCGACTCGGCGTAGCAGATCTCGGCGCCGACGGAGAACATGAGATAGTCCGCCATCCGTCCGAAGATGTGCGACAGGGGGAGGAAGCTGAGCGTGACCTCCTCCTGCATCGGGAGCAACTGCCGGGACGCGGCGACGTTCGACGCGATGTTGCCGTGCGTCAACATGACGCCCTTGGGCTCACCCGTCGTGCCCGACGTATAGATGATCGTCGCGAGGTCGGTCGGCTGCACACCGAGCGCGCGCTGCGTGTACGCCGTCATCGCATCAGCCGAATCCGCGGCCGCGCCACGCGCCTCGAGCTCCGCGAACGTGCAGTCGACGCCAGGAAACTTGCCATCGAACGCGCAGACGGTCTTGAGGGCCGGGAGATGCGAGCGAATCTCGGCGATCTTGGCGGCCTGCGCGGCGGTTGACACGAAGATGGCCACCGCGCCCGCGTCGTTCAGCATGTAGGGCAGCTGATCCGCCGGGAGGCTCGGATAGAGCGGGACGTCGGTCACGCCTGATGTGAGACAGGCGTAATCGCAGATCGCCCACTCCGGTCGATTCTCGGACAGGATGGCGACGCGGTCGCCCGGCTTCGCGCCGGCCGCGGCCATGCCGAGCGCGACGTGGCGCACGCGCCGCTCGATCTCCTTGTGCGAGATCGGCGTGTACGCGCCATTGTGCTTGTACCGCATCGCCTGAGGGCGATCGTACTGGGCGATCGCGTCGAAAAAGAGAGTGTTGAGCGTCCCGGGAGTCAACATTTGCTCGGATTGACGAAGGTGATCGTGACCAGAACCGGGTTATGTAATTGGTGGCCTTGATACCGCGCCGTCGCCTGCACCGTGACGCTGAACGTCGAGTCGTGCTTGGCGACCGCCTTCGCGCCAAAGGTGAGCACCCGCGTCGATATCCCGCTCTTGGTGGTATCCAGGATCGACGGATTGCCGGATCCATCGGCAACGTAGGCAAGGAGTCCCGTATCCGCGATCGTGCCCGTTTGTTTGCCAACCAGGCTCGCCGGGCTCGTAATCGCCCAATGAATGAGATAGCTGCTCACCGGAACGGGCGCCGAGTCGGCCAGGTTCGACGTGTGGAACAGATCGGCGTCGAATCCAGCGCTGAGGGGAAGCCCCGTGCAGAAATTCAGGCTCTGCGCCGCGTCCGTCGTGTCCCGTCCCAAGCTGTCGGGACGCGGCACGACGTTGATATTGAACGGCAGGGACTGCAGCCCGCCGGCCTCGGCGACGATCCGCGGCGTCGATGGCACCGAGTCGGTGGACGCGAACACGTGGCCGAAGGTGTCGGTCGTGACGACGAGTGGATCGAG
>Ga0210393_10004888_pt1 | contig 10571 bp, 6 predicted proteins | sample IncBWC27OmetaG_FD_160068 | JGI IMG/M metagenome (GOLD analysis project Ga0210393, IMG submission 160068) | Forest soil microbial communities from Barre Woods Harvard Forest LTER site, Petersham, Massachusetts, United States - Inc-BW-C-27-O ...
GTTATTTGCTCGGTACCGTCGTTGGCATCGACGTCAGCGACGGTAATGGCACTCGCGCTCGCTAGAGTCAGCGAGGTGTTTTCGCCGATGCTGTGAGAACCCGAGGGAAGTGTGATCGTCGGCGCAGTATTGACTGCGGTAACGGAAACGTCATCCGTTGCCACGGTACTGGTCGCAAAGCCGTCGGTGAATGAGAATCCGATTCCGCGCAGCAGGGTACTAGGGTTAACGCTTGTGTCCCGGTAGGCCACACTATCGAGGGCGGCTTGATAGGTGGCGAGTGTGTCGTTGCCGGACAAAGTCAAGACACCGGTCGACGCGTTGTATGATCCGCTGATGGTCGCCGTGTCGGAAAAGGCGAGCAGGTCTTCGCCCGCGGCGAAGTTGCCGGTGATGGCGACGGTCGCTCCCGACAGTGTTCCTGAAGCATCAGAGAGCGAAAGTGCCGCGTCGATTGCGGCTGCCGATTGTCCTTCGGTGTATGCGAGCGTCGTCCCGCCTGTCACTGTGACTGTAGGGGGAACGACTGAGATACCCAAGCTGGCATTGGTGGTTTGCGCACCACCGTCCCCGGTATTGCCTTCGTCGTTGATGCTTACGGAGAGGCTGTCGGCGCCAGCGAACCCGGTTGTGGGCGCATAGGTCAATCCATCCAGTGCGGTATTCAGGTTGGCAATCGTGTCACTCAGGACGACTGTGTTTGTACTGTTTCCGCTGACAGTAGTGGACGTCGGTATCGATCCCAGGGTCAACACGCCCTGCCCAACAGTGAGTGTGACCTGTTCCACTCCACCATTCGCATCGATGTCCCCAACCGTAATGACGTTGCTGCTCGAGAACATCAGCGAAGTGTTCTCGCCGATTGTTTGTGGACTGGGCAAAACGACCGTGGGCGGCTGGTTAGCGCTCAACAAGACGCGCCCTTCCAGCGCTTCTGCGGCCGGTCCCATTCGCGAACTCGTTTGCGCCAGCTGCGGGCGCTCGAGGCGCTTACGGCGATAGCGTCGTCGCAGCGCAAGTCTTTGCCGCACATGGGACAGCCAGTGGAGCAGCAACATGGCCCATCGCTCCAAAAAGCAGGCGATCTGAGGCTACGAAAGCAGAACGATCCTCAAAGCCGACGTTCGACGAGTCCGGAAATCACAAGTTCTTCGCTCGTGGCAATAAGAATTCGACCGCAATCTGTCTGGACAATGCGCGCGGACGAAATTGCGACGCGGCCTTCGAACGTGCGGACGGTCAGAGATGGGAAGAGATGTGACCGACTGGCGACTAGAAAGCGCCGCGGCTGGAGTCCGGTGGCCGTCCACAAAGATTCCAGCGCCTACAAAGATTCCAGCTCTGAGAAAGTCTTGGCAGAGCTGTCGAGAGAATCTCGCCTATCGGCGAGACAGAGACGAGGCTAGTGGCCGGAAACCACCGAGAGTCGCTTGCCGGCCCGCAAGCAAGTGAGCCCACCATCGCTGCGCCCTTCATTCCAATGTGAAACGAAGTTTACCGACGTAGAAAACGCATACTACCGACGGAGACGGTCGCGGCAGGCAAACAACCTATCATTACAAGACATTTAGCGATAGCGTGGAGAATCCGAAATAGATCAAAAATCTCAAGTTTCTAGCGAGGCGGCCTCGCTCGGAAACTGAGGAAAGTCGTCACGCAAACAATTGTTGATTCGTCGCCAGCGAGGTTCGCCTGGAAAATGGTGTCGCCGTCAATCCGGCAACCGAAGCAATCATCGCTTCCTGTTCAGGCTACGATCAGGCCGGCCCGCGCCAGCGCCGAGAGCGTCTCGGGAAGCGATGCCGCGATAACTTGTTGAACCGCCGTGGCGTCAATCAAGCGGCGCCCGTCGTGATGCATCACAAGATCTCCCGACAGAACCTGTTCGGTTACCAGGGCAGCCTGAGCGGGTTGATCGCGTGTGCCGTCGAGAGTGCCGAGGACGCGGCGCTGGAAGTCGTCGAGTGATAGATTTTCATGCAGGCGATTCGTCACTGACGAGGCGCGCCGCGCCTGCGCCCGCGCCAGACGACTCGCCGTCGGTCGCTGGCTCACCTCGGTGACAAACGGGGGCTCGATCGTGCTTAAGTCGAGCTGCGATGTCGCGAAGCAGCGGCAAATCGTCTCAGCCAGGGTTCGAGTCGCTGCACTCATGACGTCGGTATTGACCGCGGAAGCTCGCGGTTCCACGGCAGAACGAGCGATCGACGCCAGCTCGACGAACGGAACAGACTTCGGCCAGATCGACCGCAGGTGCACCATTGCAGCTTTCACGACGGGGTTATTCGTCGTCAGGGTGGAGGCCCCGCGGCGAAAGACCACCTTGGAATCGTCCTTGATCGCGACTTCCGTCTCGGAACGTGTCGACGAGGAGACACGCAAATGCAGCAATTGCTGCAGGTGCGGCTTGTGATCGATGGGCTGCTCGCGCCGACATAAGAGCGTCTGGCGAAACGCTCGGTTCCGCAGAAAATCCATGTATTGTTCAGTCTCAATGACGTTCCGGGAGACGGTCTGCAACATGCTGCGCACGTTCTCGGGAAAGTTTTCGACAGCCGTAACTCCAAATTCTGCCTCGGCCAAGTATTGCAGTCCGACCGCCTCTGCGCGCTCCGCGAATTGGTGGAAATAGTTGGGTTGATTGATCTCTTCCAGTTGCTCGTGAATCAAGTACGCATCATCAGCCCGACTGATCGCCGAGAGTTCTGATTTCAGGAGGAGGCTATAAGCGTTCTCATCCTTTTGAACTGAGTTGGACAGGAACTCGAGCAGGCCACGGGCTTGAGCGAGCTGAGTCATCGGCGACTCGAACGAGCGCGCTCGGTAACGCATGATGTCGCGAATCATTCCGCGCATATGCCAGCCGGGATAGGTGTTGTAGCTGATGTACGCGACGCCGTCGGGTGTCAGGCACTTCCCGCAGATCTCGAGGATCGTCTGTTGGACGACGTCTGGAACCCAGGAATAAACCCCGTGGCAGATGATGTAGTCGAAGGAATGGTCTTTAATCGGAAAATTCAGGATGTCTTGGTATCGCAGTTCGACGTTCTCCAATTGGCATTCGTCGATCAGGGACTGCCCATCTTTGACCTGCAGCTTCGACGCATCGATCCCGACGAATTGACTTTCCGGTAGCTGGTCCGCCATCGGAATGAGATTACCCCCCGAGGCGCAGCCCAGCTCCAAAACGCGGCATCGCTCGGGTGAAGGAGGATTCATGCCCATCAGCCGGGCGATACTGGCAAGGCGATTGGGATGCGTCTGTGTAAAGGGATGGCTTCGGTAAGGAACGCGATCGTAGGAGGTCAATTCGCTTGCCATGCGATTGCTCAGCGTTGTTGAAGTCGATCAATGGTGGCGAATGCGGGCGGATTAGTGTCTACGACCACAGCGACAACTGGGTATTCGGGAAACTGGGTGGTCGAAGGTAGGGCGCCAGATCGAGGAACGCAGGCCCCTAGCAAGCGAACCAGAATAACACAACGCCGAGTCGGCCGCGCACCACTTTCAGTCGACCGTCTTGCGACAAGACTGTCTCGGCCAGGCGCGTTGGAAGCGCGGCACGATAACACGTTCGGCCCGTGATCTGAATGCGTCGATCGAAGTCAGACCGCCGAAACGACGGTGACGTTGAAGATCAGAATCGCGTTCGACGGGATTGAAGGCGGCGAGCCGGCGGCGCCGTAGGCCAAAGTCGGGGGAATGATGAGTTGGGCGACCGTTCCCACCGGCAGCAGGGCGAAGGCCTCGTCCCAGCCTTTGATCACCTGTCCCGCTCCGAGCGTGAAGGAGAACGGCGTGACGTGGCCGAATTGCGAGTCCGTGTTGGAATCGAACTCTGTTCCGATACTGCTGTCCGAATTCAACAGGAAGCCCGAGTAGTTGACCGTAACAGTCTTGCCGGCTGTCGGAACGGCACCACTCCCGTGGGTCACGATCACGTAGTTGAGGCCGTCGGCCGTGGTCGTGGCGGTGAGGTTGTTGGCCGCCAGGTACTTGGCGATGATGCCGCTGCCGTCCGTGATCGTCCCTGAGCCCGACTTTTGATTTCCAGCATGATCGACGCTGGTGACGGTCACCGTCGTGGTTGGCGACGTGAGCGTCGCACTCCCCAGGTTCAGGGACCACCGGCCGGCCGCCGGCGACGTCAACTGGGAACTGCTGCCCAGCGTGAACGTGCTTCCGTTGGCCGCGACGGTCAACACCGACGTGTTGACCGAGTCGAACGTGCCGGTGATGACCGGTGCGGTATTGGTCGTGATCGTTTGCGAGTTGACTGTGGGGGTGCCGAGAGTCGGGTTCGTCGTGTTGAAGGTTGCGTTGTGCGACGTCGGATTCACGCTAAAGAAGACGGACCCCGGGTCTTGGTTGATCGTGGTGTCCTTGTGCGCGGTGCCCTTGATCGTCACCGCGCTTTGGAACAGATTCGACCCCGAATTGGAACTCATCAAGTTGATCACGCCGCTCGGCCCCATCTTGATCATGGCGGCGCCGGTGTAGGTCGTGTCGGTCGAGTTAAGCGTCGTGTTCTGGCCCGGTTGGACGTTGTGCAGTTTGCCGGTGACGGTCGACCCGTTCATGGTGACCTGCCCTGCTCGATCGCTGAGGTTGCCACTCACGGTCGTGGATTCCAAATCGAGCGCGGTGGTCGAGGAGTTGCCGAGACTCGCGTTGAGGTTCCCCTTGATCGTCGACTGATTGAGCGTGACGGTGTCGTTGGGGCGGCGGCCGCGGATACTCATTTGATCCGCAATCACGCTGTTGAGCGTGATCGAGTTGCTCTGCTGCCCCATGCTCAGGCGTAGCCGCAGGGAGGACAAGCTGGCCGTGCCGTCACCCGAAATGCTCACGTCGTTCGCGTGTTGGTTGAGCTGAATTGCGATCGAGGGAGGGGCCGTGATATTGATCGTGTCGGTCGCAAGAGTTTGATTGCCAACTTTGAACGTTGTGCCGTTTGTGCCGGTCAAAACGACCTGCGAACTCGTGTAAGAGACACTAAAACCCTCTTGCGTCGTCGTATCGGCGTTTCTGAGTTCGGTCAGGTGGATCGAGTTCCCGCTGACTTGCACGCCCACCACGGCCGTCAACATTTGTCGCGACTCGAGGCACTCGAGCTGCGCGAGGGGGGCGTACTCTCGAAACCGGGTGATGCGTCGGCGTGCGTGGGCTCGCCGCCCCGCGTGAATCTGGTTGCGTTTGATCCACGCAGTGATTTGATGAGCCCAACTCAGCAGCATCGACGTCTAGTCACTTGAAATAGAAGCCAGCAAGAACCCCGACACAGCTCGAGACCAGCAGGTTGCCCCCCAATTATCGTCCGGGGAGAAGCCGCTCACATAAACTATCCTAGATGACGGATTGGGCAGCGGCCAGTGGTTGGGCACCCAACGCCCAGCGTCGGTCGAAAACGCGGATTCTTCGGGTTCTTACGGCTTTCCGGGACCGTTTGTTGGTTCGGCGTTGGAAAAAACCGGCCCGATAAGAGGGGCCGTTTTCAGCGGGCGGCTGAGACTAGCTGGCAGTGACCTGTCGCGATTGCCGGGGTGCTACTTCGGGTCGGCAGCGCCAATTTTGTCGATCTCCTCGTCGATTTTCCGCGCGAGGGTGAGATCGTCTTGCTCGGTGAGGGGCTCCGTTTTGCGAACCGCGAAGAGGATTGCAATGTTGTAACCGTCGAGACGCTGACGGACGAACGCCGTCGTCGCGACGATGTTGCCGTAGTAGGTCCATTGCCGCTCGTCGCCGGACGCACGTGGCTCGCCATTCACCCAATACGCATCGAGAAATTTGCACAGGGCCGGCGCCGAAGCCACCAATCCTGCGAACGAATCCATCGTCTCGATCGGCACGCGTCGCACCGGGTACCAGACCTCGCGCAGATCCCGTTGATCGGCAAAATGCTTCGCCGGTCTCACGTCTTCGACGCCCAGCGATTTGAAAAAATCTTCCTTGATATAGTTGCCGTAGGATTTGGCGGTCGCCTTTTCGATGATGCGGCCGAGCACGCAATAACCGAAATTCGACGGGGACTGCTGCTGGCCCGGATCGAACTGCAACGGCTCGGTCATCATGTAGCGGACGATTTCGAGCGGCCGGGGACGTCGAGTCACCCGCATCACTTTCCCGACCGTCGGCAGATTCGTAAACGGATCGACCGAATTCTGGTTCCAGCCCCCGCGATGCTCGAGCAACTGCCCGACGGTGATGTCGTTCAATCGAGGATCAGGATTCGCAAACCGCAACGGCTTGGTGTGGAGATACGGGAACGCCTTGGTGTCGAGCGAGAATTTCCCCTGTTGAATGAGCTTGCGGACCGCCGCAGCGGTAATCGGCTCCGTAACGCCTCCGATTCGCAGTAGCGCATCGGGCAAGGTCCGCTTTTTTTCGACTTGGTCGTTCCAGCCGTAGCCGCGCGAAAAGAGGAGCTTGCCCTGCCGCGAGACGGCGAGAGTCGCCGAGCGGCATTCGCAGCGGTCCATGAATTCCATGACCAATCGATCGAGCGGCGCGTAAGCGCGGACGGGAGTACCGGTCGGCGTCGGCGTTTTTGCCAAGAGCGGAGCAGCCGTAGAGACCGCGAACGCGCAAGCGATCCCGCAGAGTAGCGGTCGCATGCCGCTTAGACACATGGAGGTTGGATAGGGGCGAGCCATCTCGTGACCTTTCACGACGAGTGGACTGCTGCGCGATCCTTCGACGCGCCTCGAGAATCAAGTCGCGGTTTGGCCATCCGAAGGTCGCGGATCGGCCAGGTACTTGAGCCCGGGCAAACCGTCGATGCTGTAGCGGTTTTTCTCGGATTGATACTCCGCGATGCCGGCCGCTCCTTTGCGATCGCACCAGGCGAACAGCTGGCTTCGCTCTCCGACGTAATCGTAGAGCGGGATTCCGTAGCCGCACGAGTCGGCAACCATCTCGACGTGCAGCACGACGATGGACCGCGCGCTCACGTCTTGAGGCAACTGCCGGTAGTAGCTGTCCCACCGCTCGTCGCTCGGTTCGATGGCTTCGCCCCGCCCGCGCAGCCTGAGAATCCGCGGTGCACCTTGAAAGGCACAGAACATCAAAGTCAGGCGGCCGTTTTCGCGGAGGTGGGCCACCGTCTCGATGCCGCTGCCGTTGAAATCGACGTAGGCGACAGTCTTCGGGCCGAGGATGCGGAGGCAGTCGAGCCCCTTGGGAGAGACATTGACGTGCCCGTCCTCGGCCAGCGGCGCGGAGGCGACAAAGAACATTTTTTGCTGCGCGATGAATTCGCCGAGCCGTTCGTTGAGTTCGGGAAAGATGCTGCCCATCGCTGCTCCCGGCCCCGAGCCCCGACGAGGGCCCGTTACGAACATGTTAGCATCTCTTGGCAAATCGCAAACACAGCACGTGATCGACCATAGACCGGCCTACCTGGCACTTATAAGATGGCAAGCGCACTGCTTCCGAACTGCGCTGGGCGGGATATCCGATGGAACGCCGAGCCATCACCGTGGAGGGAATCGTGCAAGGCGTGGGGTTCCGACCCTTCGTCTACGCACTAGCCAAACGGTTGAGGCTCCGTGGCTTCGTCAAGAATCAGACGGGGCGCGTGCTGATCGAGGCCGAAGGCACCCCGAGCAACCTCGATCGCTTCCTTCGCGACCTGCGCGAACACTCGCCTCCTTTGGCGCGAATCAATTCGCTGTCGTGCCGCGCGCTGGCCGTGCGGGGCGATGCTGCCTTTGTGATCGAGTCGAGCGAGCACGACGCAGACAGCCCGATTTTCATTTCGCCCGACGTCGCGACCTGCGATGACTGCCTGGCCGAGTTATTCGACCCGGCCGATCGGCACTATCGCTATCCGTTTCTGAACTGCACGAACTGCGGTCCGCGGCTGACGATCATTCAGGGCGCTCCCTACGACCGCGCGCGGACGACAATGGCCTCGTTTCCAATGTGTCCGGATTGTGCCGCCGAATACCACAACCCGGCCGATCGCCGGTTCCACGCCCAACCAGCCGCCTGCCCGGCCTGTGGCCCGCGTTTATCTGTCTGCACGGCCGCGGGCCAATCGATCGAAACCGCTGACCCACTCGCCTATTTTGTTGAAGCCCTGCGAGGCAGCCGGATTGGCGCGCTCAAAGGTTTGGGCGGGTTCCACCTGGTCTGTGACGCCGGCGACGAGGAGGTCGTCCGCGAGTTGCGAAATCGCAAGCACCGCGATGAAAAGCCGTTTGCCGTGATGGTGTCCGATCGCGAGACGGCCGAGCGCTTTTGCGAAATCGACACGAACGAGGCGGAATTGCTGCGATCGCCTCGGCGGCCCATCGTGCTCTTGAAGAAGCGGGCTGCGTCGATGCTCGGTTCGATTTGCGACTCCGTTGCGCCGCACAATCCGAGATTAGGCGTCATGCTCCCCTACACCGCCCTGCACCACTTGTTGCTGGAGGGATTTCCAGGGCGGTCGCTGGTGATGACGAGCGGGAACCGTTCGGATGAGCCGATCGCGTACGAGGACGCGGATGCGTTCGAGCGCCTGAGCGGTATTGCCGATCTCTTTCTGGTGCACAACCGACCGATTCATGTGCGATGCGACGATTCGGTGACGCGGATCGTGGATTCGCAGGAGTCGCCTGTGCGTCGTTCGCGGGGCTACGCTCCGCAGCCGGTGGCGCTATCTGTTCCGTGCGCCCGTCCGATTCTGGCGGTCGGCGGCCAATTGAAGGGCGTGTTCGCGCTGGGCAGAGACCGACAGGCGTTCCTCAGTCATCATTTGGGCGACCTCGATCATTGGGACGCGTACCGTGCCTTCGTTCGGGATGTTGGCCTGTACGAAGAACTTTTCGCGGTCGCCCCAGAGTTGATCGTCCACGACCTTCATCCTGACTACGCCTCGACGAATTACGCACGAGGACGCTCCGCGGCGACAGAAATTCCCTTACTGGCTGTGCAGCACCATCACGCGCACGTTGCCAGTTGCATGGCCGAGCATGGTTTGGACGAGCCCGTAATCGGCGTTTCATTCGACGGCACTGGTTACGGGACGGATGGCGTGATCTGGGGGGGCGAATTCCTCGTGGCCGATTATCGGCACTTCCGCCGAGCCGCGCACCTGCGGTACGTCGGGCTGCCCGGCGGAGATTCGGCCGTGCGCGAGCCGTGGCGGATGGCGGTCGCCCAGCTGCGTGATGCCGACTTGTCGTGCGACTCCCTGAAGGGACGGGTCGACGGCTCCAAGCTCCGCACGATCAACCAAATGCTCGACCGCGGGATCAACACGCCACTGACATCGAGTGCGGGTCGGCTGTTTGATGCGATCGCGGCGCTGGCCGGCGTGCGCGACACGGTCACGTACGAGGGGCAAGCGGCGATCGAGCTGGAGTGGCTCGCCAGCGAATTGCGACCCGACGGCGCTTATCCTTTTGAACTCACCGCTGCCCATTGGCCCAAGACCGACGGGGCCCCCGCGACCCGCGAAGTCGACACGCGGCCGTTGATTCGCGAGGTCGTGGCCGACGTCCAAAGTGGCATCGATGCGCGGCGAATCGCCCGCCGATTTCATGCGACGATCGTCGAGATCATCGCGGCAACGTGCGTGGCAATTCGCGAGGAAACACAAATCGAGGCAGTCGTCCTCAGCGGTGGCGTGTTCATGAATGCGCTGGTTGCCAGCCAGAGCGCGGCCCGTCTCTCGGCGGAAGGCTTCCGAGTCTACCGCCATGTGCTGGTGCCGCCGAACGACGGGGGACTTAGTTTGGGCCAGTTGGCGATCGGAGCGGCCGTTCTGGCGGCGGGTGAAGTCGCATCCATCGGCGAGCCTCACGCCGTCGTCGCAACAGTTGGTTCGGCGCGGACAACTCGGGTATCAGAATTGCAGGAAAATCGAGACCTGTCCTCATGCACCTCCGCCCCGCCTCAATTTCGTCGCGCTCAGCGTCCCGAATTCTCACAGGAGGGATAACCGCATGTGTCTCGCCATCCCCGGTAAAGTTGTCGACTTATACCGGGAACACGATGTGTTGATGGGCAAGGTTGATTTCGGTGGCGTCGCAAAGCGAGTGTGCCTGGACCACACCCCCGACGTCCAACTGGGCCAATATGTCATTGTCCACGTCGGCTTCGCCTTGCAGATTGTCGACGAGGCCGAGGCCAAGCAAATCTTTGCGTTCCTGGAGAGTATGAACGAACTAGGCGAGCTGCAAACGGACGAAGCGTGAGGAGGCGAGCATGAAATTCCAGCAAGAATATCGCGATCCAGCCGCCGCACAAAAACTCACACAGGCGATCGCCGGCATTGCCACGCGTCCTTGGACGATTATGGAAGTCTGCGGCGGCCAGACGCATTCGATCGTCAAGTACGGGATCGACGAGTTGCTGCCTCCGCTGATCGAACTGGTGCATGGGCCGGGGTGCCCCGTATGCGTCACGCCGTTGGAGCTGATCGATCGGGCGATCGCCATCGCCGGCCAGCCGAATGTGATCTTTTGTTCGTTCGGCGACATGCTTCGCGTCCCCGGCAGCCAGCGCGATCTCTTCGGCGTGAAGGCGGCGGGCGGCGATGTGCGAATCGTCTATTCGCCCCTCGATTGCCTGAAAATCGCCGC
>Ga0210393_10004889_pt1 | contig 10570 bp, 10 predicted proteins | sample IncBWC27OmetaG_FD_160068 | JGI IMG/M metagenome (GOLD analysis project Ga0210393, IMG submission 160068) | Forest soil microbial communities from Barre Woods Harvard Forest LTER site, Petersham, Massachusetts, United States - Inc-BW-C-27-O ...
TCACGCGAGGGATTCGCTTCTCCCTCCTGATGCGTGGCATCGAGTTCCACCGCGAGTTGTGACTTGAAGCTGCGGCTGGCCTCTTCGAACTGGGCTTTAGCCCGCGCCACGTGCCCCAACAATGTATGCAACTGTTTCGGACCCAATACCAGCAGTCCGATCACAAGTATGAACAGGATTTCACTACCCAATCCCACAATTCACCCCTTAGTAACGCTTTGCTCCTCGGCGACGGCGGTTGTTATTCTGGCCGGCTTCTCTTCGTCAGCTTTCATGGCTGACTTGAAGCCACGGATGCTCTCCCCGAGACCTTTGCCGAGTTCGGGAAGCTTCTTGGGCCCGAACACAAGCAGGGCAATTCCGAAAATGATCAACATATGCATCGGTTGAAACAGGCCTTCAAACATATATGTGCTCCTCGTTTTCTCGTCGAATACGTGCAAACAATTGGTGGCGAAAAGGCAGGCGCCGCGACCGTGTTTCAGCTGCGGCGCCCCCACGAAACAACAAGCCGTCCGCAAAAGGCGGACAGTCAAGGTTAGGGTTCGGGTTACGGCACTAAGCGCACGGCGGAATCAGCCTCGGCAGCCATCCTCTGCAGTAGGTTGAGGAACTGCTTGCTCTGGCCGATGAAAAGCCCATCCGCGGTGAAGCTCTTGATCGTCGCCACAGCGCCCCCAAATTTATCGGTCAGTGGACGAATGATCGAGACCGGGGGAAGCTTTGGCTTGAATTCAGTCGGGACCGGGAAAATGAGGCTGGGCTGAATCTGTGCGTTGAGCGGGCTGAAAAAATTTGGAAACGTCAAGCCGGATATGGAGTCCGTAAATGGCGCCACGGGAGCTTGCACCGCATTGCCGGAAAAATCAACCCATTCCAGAAAGTGCGCGACCTCATCTCCACCGATGCCAAACATGATCTTAATCACTTCCAGATCCGTCGCTTTTTGAATCAAGGATCCATAAAGACTCGAACCGCCTTGTTCGATGTATCCGAAGTGAAAGGCCGCTACATTCGCGATCGCCTGAATGTGTGCGTTTCCGGGAACACCGAAAGTGGGGTCGATGATGCCGAAATCGTCATCGGTCCTGGGAATAGCGGTCACTCCGTTAAGGGTGATCGCCTGGGGGAACGTGGCGCCGAGATCCGGATTGGTCGCGCTGCGGTAGCGAACGTACCAACTGGTGTCGACATTGAGATTCATGATGTTCGTGAGGCGCCCAATGCCGGTTGATCCGGTAGCTGTGCTTCCCGGCAAGATTTCAAACTCGTCGAAGTTGACCGGTTCGGCTCCTCTGGACTCGAGATAGGCATTGAGGAAAGCGGCGTGGCTGAGTTCATCTTTCCAGTTGCTGGTTATGTATTGAGGGCCATCCCCGTCGAGGTTCGACAAGGCAACCTGATAGGTGTTCATCGTTTGGGTCGGGTCAACTTCAACGGGTAGATTCGCGCCGATACCGCCGAGTTCCGCATACTGCGTCCAAAGGTCTGCCTCAATCAGCTCTGCTGCTGCTAGAAAACGGAGGATGGCGACATCACCCGAATTGAGGGAACCACTTGCTTGCGTACTGGCCTGTGCACTGGCGAAAGTTCCGTTGGTTAGCAAACCGGCGCCCGCTACCGCTGCGCCCCCTGCCAGAAGACTGCCTTTCAGAAAAGAACGGCGGTCAACTGAACTGCCGATAGGTGCGAGATGCTGCTTTTCCTTCATATTTATTCTCATCTTCCTTCGACTACAAAGTTGTTCGAACTATGCGTCAGACGCGGCCGCACAGCGACCAGATACAAGAGGCATGTCATTTGATTGTCAAATTCTGCAAAGCTCCAGTGACGGATGCAGGGACAGTTTTCAGAACCGAGAAGGAGTTGAACGCGGGCAGGGGATTTATTAAATCTCCACCTTCCTTGGATCCGACTTCTTCCTTCTTTGTATGGAACTCCGCTATTCGCCGGTTATTCCCTATTCCCCACAATATTTCTTCAGAATTTCTTCAGACGACCCTGGCTTGCGTTCCTAAGCTTGCTCAACGGCTCGCATCGCTCTTCATGGTCGGCAGCTAGGGTATGCGATCGATTTCGGAGGGAAGAAGCTGGAAGGAGAAAAAAGAAGAGGCAGCCCCAGGGAGAGGCCGCCTCTTTTAAGTCTTCTGATTAGAAAACAAATTTCGCTTGCAGTTCGATGACCCGTGGTGACGCATCTGCACCCAGTCCGGAGCCATAAATGGTCGTCGGCTGACTCACCGTTTGAGTGATTTGTCCAAACTGGTTGCTATCCACATCGGTGTTTGGGAAAGCAAAATTCGGGTGATTGAAGAGATTGAAAAACCTTGCGCCCACGGAAAACTTTGCGCTCTCCCATTTCGGTATGGCGAACGCTTTCTCAACGTCGAAGTCTGTATCGAAGTAACCTGGACCGCGAAATTGATTACGGCGCTGGGTCGCGAAATTATTTGTTGGGTCAGAAAAATTGGCGGCGTTATAGCACGGATTGGGGATCAACTGCGCAGCTGAGGCCCCGCAGTTGATGTTGGGGGAGCCTACAACGTTGGCGAGCACAGCCGTGGCTGTGGCTGGAGACGCACTGCCGAACAAGCCTTGCTGTAGAGCAGCGGTCTCGTTGCTGCTAAAGATCGAATACGGGAACCCTGTGTGCTTGAAGATCGTTCCGGAGAACGTCCAGCCTTTCACCAGGGCACTCGGACCGTGGCTTGTGAGATGACGGATGGCGTCACTCCAGACGTAGTTCATGACGAACGACTGCCGCACATCGTAGTCAGCATTGCCGTAGTTAAGCTGCCGGATGTTGAAGGGGTTTAGAGGCGTGACGACATCAACATTGGTGTTGGTGTTCACGCCGAATGGGTTCAGCGAACTATTGGAGATTTCATCCAGAGCGTGACTATAGGTATAGGAAGCCTGGAACTGGAAACCGCCATTCATAGAATGCGCGGCAGTCAGCGTAACCCCATTGTAATTGGAGTTGCCCACGTTCTGCGTCTGGGCAACCACTCCAAATCGCGCGTCAGGCTGGGTGGTCGGCAAAGGTCCGAATGGCGCACCCGTAGCACTGAAAGCATTCAAGGCTGGATTCGTGATCTCTTCATGTTCGCCATGGTTGCCCACATATTTTGCGCTCAGCGTAGTGTGCCAGCCCAGGGAATGCTGGATTTCCAGGTCCCACTCGTCATAACGCGGAATCTGCACCGCGCCAGGATTGAAGAAGTTGAAGGCCGGCACAACGCCACCGTTCGCAAAATTGGTGCGGAAAGCGGCATTGGCCGCCGTCGCTTGCCCATTCAGGCTTCCCGGCGCCGCAGGGGAGAGGGCGCCATTGAATAGGTTGAATGACGGATCATTGGGAGCATTGGTTAGGATGTCGTCGATCCCACCGGTAGGAATGGCATCACTGAAGATGCCAAACCCGCCGCGGATGACCGTGTTCTTGGCACCAAAAGGCGACCACGCGAAGCCGACCTTGGGCTGATACACAATCGACGTCACTGACGGAAATGCGGTGTGCAACCCCGTAGTTAGGGCCTGATTCACAGGCGCGGTCCGGTTCAAGTTCTGAAATTGCTCCGACAGGCTTTGGAAGCAATTGGTTTGGCAGATTGGATTTGATAAGTGGTCAAAACGCATGCTGAGCGTCAATTTCAAGTTCGAAGTAACCTTAAACTCGTCTGAGGCGTACCATCCGAGTTGGTAGAGCGCTATGGGTACATTCGTATTGAGGGGGAAGTTCTGAGATAAAATGCTCCCTCCCCCCCCGGGCGCCACTCCTCCAAATGCGAAGTCATTCAGGCTCACTTCTTGAACAAACGGAGTCACGGTCTGGAAATTATGGTCGCTCACGTCGTCGCGGCGGAAATTGACTCCAAACCGGAAGCCATGTTTTCCCCGATTCCAGCTGAAGTCGTCGACGATTCCATACTGGGTTACATTCCGGCCTTGAGGAAAAGCATCACCCTCGTTGTTCAGAGGGAACAGAGAACCATCATCAAGAAAAAGGGTTTCAGGAAGGGCCTGAAATTCGGCGGTCGGATTCACAATCGTGAATAGCGCGCTATACCATTGCAGTGACGCAATGAAGTTGTTTACTTTGTTGTTTCCGAATGTGTGGGTTTCGCTCAACTGGCTCTGCCATTCCGGCTGAGCGCTGTGAGCATCGAAAGCCGGGGTCAGAGGGTCGGTGTAGGTTGCCTGCTGACCGCTCTCGTGTTGCACACGAATGAACAGTTTGTCGTTGTTGCCGATGTTCTGATCGTAGCGGCCCACAAGCAGATAATCGTTGGTTGCTTGCGAGGTTCCGCCCTGCAGTTGGGTGGCACACGGGTTGGCTGCCCCGAATGCGACGCCTGCCAAGCTGGTGACGTTCGAGCAACCTCCGAGGGGGATGACGTTCTGAGCCCGAGCCGCTCCCGGAGTTGCATTCCAGATGCCGAACAGTTGGTTGTAAAACGGTACCGAAGCCGGGCTGACAGTATTCAGATTCGCGATTACGGCATTTTCAAACTGTTGCGTCGGCAACTTGACCGCGAAAAGCGACGGGATCAACAATCGAATGCCTTCATAGTCCACAAAGAAAAATGATTTATCTTTCTTGATCGGTCCGCCAAAGGATGCCGCGTACTGATTCGCGTTCACGAATTGTCGCGGGGTGTTGGATTGGTTCAGAAAATAGTCATTGGAGTTAAGAGCGCGGCCGTTCCACCAGTACTCCGCATTCCCGTGGTAGGAATTAGTGCCGGACTTCGATACGTAATTGATATTCGCGCCGGCCAACCCGCCAAATTGGCCGCTGTAGCCATTGGTCACTACGCTGGTCTCCTGCACATCGTTCAGCCCGAGCGTCAAATTGGTAGCACCGCTGTTGTTAATGTTGAAGTAGGGGTCGTTATCATTGGCTCCGTCGTAAGTGAACACATTGGAGTTCGACGGCAACCCGAAGAACTCGTAGTTACCGCCGCCAAACACAGAACCCCCAGTCGTGTTCATCACTACCCCAGGCGCGGTCAGGGCAACAGCACTCAGGTCATTTCCAGGATTCGGCAAGAGGGCGATTTGCTGGGCATTGATGTTTGTCTGAAGGTTGGCATCTTCGGTTTGTACGCCTGCCACCTCATCGCTTACTTCCACGGACTCGGCTTGCGACCCTAGAGATAATTGCAGGTTCACCGTGGTGCTGGTCCCGAGCGTGACCGTTACGGTTTTGAGGATCTTTTGAAAACCAGCGACATTCGCTGACACCGAATATTTTCCAGGCTGCAGGAGAGAGAAATTGTACGATCCTTGCGCATTGGTGGTCGTGGAAGTGGAGCTGCCGGTATCAACGTTCTTTAATGTGATCGGCACGCCAGTGACGACGGCCGCTGTTGGATCTGTAACAACCCCCGCGATGTCTCCTGTGGTTGCAGTTTGCCCAAAGAGGCTCGCGACGCCTGTCATCATAAATACAACCAATAATGCTATCGGCGCGCACAAGGACGCAGCCGACCATTGCTGCTGACCGCCATCTTTCATTTTAGTGCTCCAATTCCTAGGCTTATGATTTTGTACCAGTACTAGCCGTAGACGCAGCGAGCACGCGATGGGATACAACAAAGATGTCATATGATTGTCAATTCTTTTGAAATGCCCATCACAATCGTGCTCGGATGTTGAATCTGAACGAGTTGACAACTGGCACCAGACGCATTCCTCTCCAATTCGTTCTGTTGATGACCGTGCTTCTCGCCAGATGTACAATTCAGCTCGTCGACCTTTATTCCCCATTGCGGACGAATATTGCCTGTCGACAGAACGGGGCTCTTGATACTTGCTCTGCCGACCGGAACCGAGGACTTCTCGCCCTGGTCTTGACTATCGTAAGGATCATTGATGCCTCGTTTGATTAGTCGTACGAGGACTTCTCTCGAATCGATGGAAGCTCAACACTGCACGCACAAAAGAATGCAACGACCAGCACCGCGGTCAACCCTATCAGTCCGTAAGACGCTAACTCCACCATTCTTGCCTTCCTCCCGTATATCGCGTCGGCGTCGGTTGGTGGTCAGCTCGAACTGACATGCATCGGACATCGCTCCCGGACAAGGACGCACACCGAGTGCGTCCTTGCGGGGGCAATTTTGCTTAGTTAACGGTGACAGTTACAGCTGCGGATTGGCTCACGGAACCAGAAGTGCCAGTTATCGTAAGGGTGGCTTGAGATGTGGGCGCCGGTTGGTTGTTCGACTTGCTACCGCCGCATGCGAGGGTGAACAAGGAGGCGAGTAACACCAAGCCCAGTACGCTCATCCCCAAAATGCTCTTGCGAGTAAGAGGTTTCCTTTTGCGAGTCGTGAGAAGCGTTCCAAACAGCCCGAGACCGGGCAGGAGAGCCGCCATCCCGGGCACGCTGTAGCCACCACCACCCGGCGGCGCTGTCGCGGTCGCTGAGATGGTCAATGTGGAGGCCGTCGCGCTTGACCCGGGCGAGATCGTTGAAGGGTTGAAAGTGCAAGTCAGACCAGCGGGCGCGGAGCAGGAAAGAGCGATTTGACCATTGAATCCCCCAACTGCGGCGGCGCTGACCATAAGATTAGCCGACCCTCCAGGCATGACGGTTGCGCTCGGAGCCGAGAGGTTCAAAGAGAATCCCGGTGCGCCAACTGCAGCCGCGGGGACAATGCCCGCGAACACGGCGGTTGCGCTGCCACCCGTCGGAAAATTGGGTTGGCCGGCGCTGCCCCCGGCGGTGATATAAAGCGTGCCCAGAGTACCGGGAACATTATTGGCACCGCCCCCGCCCCCGAACACCATGTCCCACAAGCCTGGGTTTGTCAGCACGTTGCCTGCAGAGTTGGTGAGTTGCCCGATAAAGCTCCCGGTCGTGTCGAACGCGCTAATGGTGCCATCGCCGAAGTTTCCCACCAGAATGTCGCCCGCGAACGTACCGAAGCTGGCCGGAGCCGCTACCACTCCCCAAGGCGCATTGAGGTGGTTGCTGGCGCCCGCAGCGACGAAGGTGCTTACGAAGTTACCGTTGCCATCGAATATATCCACCTGACCCACGCCAGCGCCAGGCACGGCATCGTGTTTCGGAGTATCCTGCATCGCGTAGGCAACATAGACCTGGTTATTGATCACGTGGATGCCGTGAGGAGCGAAACCGGCAGGAAGGTTTGGATCAGTGAACGCGCCGCCCAACGACCCCAGGTTGTAGGTCGAGTCGTAGACGTCTATCTTGCCGCTGTTGAAGTTGGCCGCCAATAGGTTCGTGCCAAGCAGGGCCAGACCCTTGTACACGGCACCGCTGGCGGAATTGTCTTTACCGACGATCGCGGTGTTGCTGGATCCGTTCCAGTAAACGATGAGTCCATCCTCGGTATCAAAAATGAACGATCCGCCAGCAAAGTAGGAACCACTTGCGTTCGCTACAGTTCCCGTCGGGCACCCAGGGCTGCAGTTGCCGTTTGGATTGCTCATGGCTCCGGGTATGGTGACTACCAGCCCGGTATCTTTGTTTCCATTCTGGTCATAGAGCGTGGAAACGCCGGCATTATTGTCGGAGATCCAGAAATCTTCCCCGGGTAGAACGGAAATCCCCCAAGGGTTCAAGAGCTGAGAGTCTGTCGTCGCGGCTACGCCGGCAGTATTGGAAACCAGGTTGGTCTGGGAATAGCCGGCCTGCTGAGCCCACAACCCTGACGGAATCGCCACCGTCATGAGTAGGCCGAATAGTAACAATGCCTTCTTCACGTTGTTCTCCATAATCTTGCGTTATGATTTGTACAGCTCTACATCCGACCAATTGCTTTTCCGCCGCAACCCCGTAATTTGCCGGTTGGACAGAGAATCTAGTCAGTGAGTGATACACTCCCAGGTGTCTGAACTCCCTGTCGCAACCGTATAACCTCCGATGCTATCGTCGACTTACTTAGTGCCGCTGCCGGAGATTTGCATAGTGTCGTGAGCAGTTGTCTGAGCTAGCGCGATCTGTTTCCGTGGCAGCGCCAAGGTATAGACACCTCCGAGCGTTTTAATGCTGCTCAGAAAGTACTTGTCGCCCACATGCTCGAAGCTCAGTATTGGCTGCTCAGAAGTGACTTCGTCGAAAGACAACGGAAGCAGAAACGCACCTCCATTGCCATAACTGCGGATGGCTAACTGTCGATTTATGCCGGGGCTGATACGGCTTACCTTGTAGTCGCCAGCCGGGAGCGTGGCGCCGCCGGCGACGAACTGGAAGGGGACCGTTACAACTACTGCGTCGCTATCCTGTGCGCGGGCACTTACGCCAATCCCTAACACGCACGCTAACGTTAGTACAGCTCCAAAGTAATACTTTTTCATGATTTCTCCTTAGTGAAACTGTTTTAAATTGTTCATCATTGATAACTGCGCTCTTGAAGCGTTATTCCACCAATATGTCGCAGCTATTTATCAACTTGTTTTTGACAACGTATGCGAGTTAGACGCGGCGAGTGAGGGGTTGGACTCTGGCGGGATGTCAATTGATTGTTAACGATATGTCAGTGTTTAGTAAACAAGCCTGAGCGATACCGTCGTGACCCGTGGAACCCGACAGGCAACGCGTCGGTAGGCGAGCGCTGCGGTCGACGCTCTTAGCTTCGTCTTTGGTCTATGGCCGCTAAGACTTGGTGGCGCGTGTCGTTGACGGCAATCCTCCAGCGGCACCTGGCAGAGAAGAGTAGGCGTGTCTGCGATGTCGAGCGAACCAAACCCACTCTCTGGGGCCGGGGACTGTTGTGGGAGGCGGACAGGCCGCCAGCTTGGGGCGATTCCATTCGAGAATTGTCATCGCCGACGCCTGTCCGTGCTGGGGGAGGGACCTGAAATCTCTGAGGCGGTAGTTCCGGTCTCCGGACATCGCAAGAATGCCGCGGGCCATCGAACAGCGGGAGCCTCGGCGCGGCCTTTCGGTTGCCAGGTTTTGCTCGCTAAGGTTGCAACTCGTCGAGCTCCCTCAAATACGCGGCAGCGCGTCACTGTGGTTGTGGTTGAAGTCGTTCACTCTTGGACCATGTCGCGCTTGATTGATCAGCACCTAAATTACGAGAAAGTGGCGCCGCTTGTGCCAGGTATTTGTAAAGAAACGAGACTGCTCCCGCAGAGTCGGTTCGTTGGCTGAAGTACTTGTTGAGGCGTTCGCGAAGCTGCAGGCGACTTCGCCATAGTCTCGCCTTGACCGCGGTGTGACTCACGTTGAGCACCTGGGCAGTCTGATCGATGGAAAGCCCTTCAATATCCCGCAATACGAAAACCGCCCGCAGGATCAGGGGCAGTTCTTTCAAGGTCCTGATTAGGATGGCTCGTAATTCAGACTCCCGGTAGAGTTGCTCGGGATTGGGCGCCCAATCAGCGATTTCCATTGGAAGGGCGTCACTGTCCGTCTGAAAATCTTCATTTAGGGATACCTCTCTTGTCGCGCGTTGCTTCCGCAGCTTCATCAACGACTGGTTCACAGTGATGCGAATCAGCCAGGTTGAGAATTGGGACTCCTCTCTGAATTCGCCCAGATTCTGAAAAGCCTTCAAGAGAGCTTCCTGGACTGCATCTTGGGAATCCTCTCTGTTATGCGTAATGCTTTGAGCGATTCGGTAAAGTTTGCGATCGTATCGCTTTACGAGTTGCTCGAAGGCCGTAACATCTCCGTCTTTGCTGGCGTGGACAAGATCCAGATCGTCGCTTGCCACTTCCAGCGATGCGCATTGTGTCGAAGTTTCGGTCATATTCGTGTACAGCGTTTGGAAGAACAATCGCGTTGCAACGGCAACTGATGCCACCGAGGGCGGAGAGCCGTTTCCATTGCACGCCATCTAGAAATCTGAGCTCACTGCACCACGACTTTGCCGGTCATTTTCGGGTGGATCGTGCAGTAATAGGGATATGTTCCCGCCTTGGTAAAGGTGTAGGAGAACTTTTCATCGGTATCCAGCACCTTGGACTTGAACACACCATCGGTGCTGACCGAGGTATGGGGAATGTCATCCTTGTTTGTCCATGTGACCGTCGCTCCGACGGGTACGGTGACCGTCTGCGGACCAAAAACGAAATTGTCGATGTTCACCACTGCGTTTGCTGCGGTAGGCTGGTCATTCGCCTTGACTCTCGGGGATCCCGCGACCAGCAGTACGATCGCAATAATGACCGAAGCTGTGAAGCTTGCGACCCAAACGTTGTTCCTTTTCATTTTCTCGTTTCCTTTCTAGTTTGATGTTCCTGCTCGATTTTTGTTTTGGCCGGACCCTTGTTGATCTCTAGCCGCGGCTCGAGCCAACTACCGCCCGGGGCGAGGGTGCGTTCTCTGCAGCCGGAGAGCCCGAATCTGCAAGCGGCGAGTCGACGACTGCCAGACTGCGACCGCTGACCAGATAGTTCACATCGGTAACTCCCAACACTCGCTGCAATTGGTCCGCTGGTACTTTCATGGGTCCGGCCGAAGGAGCGGTTCCTGGCGCAGGTTGAGGGAAAGCGGTCGACATGGCGGTGTGGAACGAGACCTTGCCCTCCACTTTCTGCATGATCTGGTGAATATGGCCGTTCAACACGGTTACGGAACCGAAACGCT
>Ga0210393_10004890_pt1 | contig 10567 bp, 9 predicted proteins | sample IncBWC27OmetaG_FD_160068 | JGI IMG/M metagenome (GOLD analysis project Ga0210393, IMG submission 160068) | Forest soil microbial communities from Barre Woods Harvard Forest LTER site, Petersham, Massachusetts, United States - Inc-BW-C-27-O ...
CCTGCTTCTCGATCTGCTCCTGATCGATGCCCGCGCCGTCGCCGTATTGGTCGTAGAACATCTCGACGACGTTCATTCCCTTCTCATCGACGACCGCAAACGGAGCAAATCCCATGGTGTCGAGGCGCACGTTGTCTTTCAGATTGATGAAAATCTGCGTGGTGCGCGTGTTCGGGCCGGCTGTGGCAAACGTCAAATAGCCTCGTTTGTTGCTTTGCGTCACTGCATCGTCCTTAATATTGGCCTTCGACCAGGCCGCCGAAACCGGGGGATACGCGCTAAGCCCAAATTGGGCCACGAAGCCGGGGACCACGCGGAAGATCGTAGCGTTGTCATAAAAATGGTGCCTGACGAGGTTGTAAAAGCGGTCCGCGCCAATCGGAGCCCATGCACGTGTAACGGTGACCGTAAATTCGCCCCGCGTCGTGTCGAATTTAACCTGGTAACTATCCGGAGCTTTTGCGACCAATAACGCGGGGCGCAACAGCGCGCGGTCATATGCACGAGCAGGAACTCTGCTGGTCTTCGCGGCGGTTCCGGTTTTAGGCGCGGTAGAAGCACCGCTTTGCGCGGGTGATTGCGCCGGCGCTTGGGCTCCAACCCGCCCCGCAATTCCCAGCAGTACGGCCAGAAAGAAACCAGCCACTTTTCTCATTCCTCTTCCCTCACTTTTTCAGGTTTTCGCTTTTCAGAAGCTTTGGACTATTTTACCGCGTTCAGCTCGAGGCTCACGCGTTCGACGTCCGACATCAACCGAAGAGTATTTTCGCCCAGAATCTTCTTTACGTCACCTTCGGAGTAGCCTTTTTGTAACAGTGCTTCCGTGATGCACGGAAGCTTGGTGGCATCCTCCATCCCATAGGGCATGTTGGCGCCGTCAAAATCCGAGCCCAAACCGACGTGATCGATTCCCGCGACTTTCACTGCGTGGTCGATGTGCTCAATGATTTTAGTGTAATCGACTTTTGGTAATTTTCCCTGCGCCACGTATTCCCGTGTGATGCGGTCACCTTCGATCAACTGGCAGCCTTCATTCTCTCCGCAAAGCTTCTGCACTTCCATGCTGATCGCCTTATTGATCTCCGGGTCCGCCTTTTCCGCGTTGCGAAACTCCTGGCTGAGAAAGCCGACGTGATAGTTGATCTGCACGACCCCGCCCTTGGCCGCCAAATCCTTCATCATCTGATCGGTCATGTTCCGCGGCGCGTCGCAAATCGCGCGGCAAGAAGAATGCGATGCGATCAGCGGCGCTTTGCTGACTTCGAGAGCGTCGTAAAATGTCTTGTCGCTTACGTGCGAAATATCCACCATCATGCCGAGGCGATTCATATCCCGCACCACATCTTTGCCGAAAGCGGTCAAACCATTATGAACGGCCTTGTCCGTCGAAGAATCAGCCCACTCGTCGTTGCCGCTGTGCGTTAAAGTCATGTACCGCACACCGAGCGACGCGAACTTTCGCAGCACACCGAGATCGGAGTTGATCATATGCCCGCCTTCGACCCCCATCAGCGCCGCGATTTTTCCCTGCTTGTGCGCCTCGCGAATTTCGGCGGCCGTGGTGGCCAACACTAACTCGCTCGGATGTTTCCGCACCTGCTCCCGAACCGCATCGATTTGCACCAGCGCGCGATGGACGGCTTCGGGACCAGTCACTTTGCTGGGAATCCAAATCGAAAAAAAGATGGCGCTGAGATTTCCCTCGCGCATCCGCGGAATATCGATGCTACCTTTCGAGTCCCTCGTGCCTAGATCAAATTTTCCGTCAAGAAAGCGCTGCGTCGTATCATCGTGCGTATCCACGACGATCGAAGAAAAGTGCAGCTTCCGGGCACGCTCGGAAATGTCGTTCGCCGTCACGCTCGCCGCCACAAAAACGCCAGCCGAGAAACACAGCCCCGCCGCAAGAATTGTTCGAACCATTTCACCTCGCCTCATTCTCCGTCTGTTCGAATGATTCTGCTACTGCGCCTGCATTTCCTTGCTCACGCGTTCCGCTTCGGCCATGATCCGTAACGTGTTTTCGCCAAGAATTTTTCGAATATCCTCTTCCGAATAACCCTTGCGCAGCAAAGCCTCGGTGATCTTCGGCAGCTTGGAGCAATCTTCCAGCCCATCCGGCATGGACGCCCCATCGAAATCCGATCCCAGCCCCACATGATCGGCCCCCACCAACTTCACCGCATGATCGATATGGTCGATAATTCTCTCCCAGCTCACGTGCGGCAGCTTCCCTTCCGCAATCATTTGCTGCTCCGCTTTTCCTAATTCCTTCCCGATGCACTCCTCGTCAAAATTGCATGCTTTTGTTATCGCGTCGATGTGCTCTTTTGCTCCGCCAGCGGCCTTGTCGTAGGCATCCTTGTAGGCCTGATCGATAAAACTTTTCTCGTAATTAATCTGAATCACGCCGCCCTTGGCCGCCAGCGCTTTGATCATGTCGTCGCTCATATCGCGCACATGGTTGCACAGCGCACGGCAGGAAGAGTGCGACGCAATCAGCGGCGCCTTACTGATCTGCAGCGCATCGTAAAACGTCTTGTCCGAAACATGCGAGATATCCACCAAGATTCCCTGCCGGTTCATCTCGCGCACGACATCTTTTCCAAAATCCGTCAGCCCGTTGTGTGCCGGCTTGTCCGTGGACGAATCCGCCCACTCGTCATTATAAAAATGCGTCAGCGTCATGTAACGCACGCCTAGATCCGCGAAAATCCGCAGCACGCGGATGTCGTTGCCCATCATGTGCCCGCCCTCGACGCCCATCAGCGCGGCAATCTTTCCCTGGGCGTGCGCCTGGCGAACCTCTTCGGCCGTTCGCGCCAGAACAATGTCCTTCGAATACTTCTTCACGTTCTCGCGCACCGCATCGATCTGGTCCAGCGCCTTCTCCACCGCTTGCGGGCCGGTGACCCGTCCGTCGATCCAGATGGAAAAGAAAATCGCGTCCATACCGCCTTCGCGCATCCGCGGAATGTCTACGTGCCCGTCAGGATTGCGTTTGCCGATATCAAATGTTTTCGAAAAAAACCGCTGCGTGGTGTCGTCGTGCGTATCCACCACGATCGATGAAAAATGAATCTTGCGCGCGCGCTCTGCAACATCATCCGCCGACGACGCACCCACGAACGCCAGCGCCAGACAGCAATAGACACTTGCGCGAAGAAGGCCACGAACACGGTTCATGCGGTTTTCCCCCACCGGAAAGATTGGGGAGTGAGTTTACCCTATTAGCCAGCCCAGGAGGGCCTGTTTCCACACATCGCGATTCACGGCGGCGATCGACTCCGTCAGCGGTATGCCCTTGGGGCAGGCCTTGACGCAGTTCTGCGCGTTCGCGCAATCCTGAATGCCCCCGGGTTCCATCAGCGCCGCCAACCGCTCGCTTTTGTTCATCGCGCCGGTCGGATGCATGTTGAACAGCCGCACCTGGCTGATGATCGCCGCGCCCACGAATTTGCTGTTTTCATTCACCTGCGGACAGACTTCCAGGCAGTTCCCGCACGAAATACAGTTCGACAGCGGATAGCCGACTTCTTGCACTTCTGGTGCAACCCGTGGCCCTTCGCCCAGGTCGTAGGTGCCATCGATCGGAATCCAGGCCTTCACGCGCTTCAAACTTTCGAACATGAATTGCCGGTCTACCGCTAAATCCCGCACCAGGGGAAATTTGCTCATCGGCTCAATCCGGATCGGCTGCTCCAACTTATCCACCAGCGCCGAGCACGCCATCCGCGCCTTGCCATTAATCAACATCGCGCAGGAACCGCAAATTTCTTCCAGACAATTCGAATCGTAAGAGACCGGCGTCGTCTTCTTCCCATCGCGCGTCACCGGATTCTCCGCGATGTCTCGCAAACAAATAATCACGTTCATCGACGGCCGCCACTTCAGCGCGAACTCTTCCCAGCGCGCCGGTTCCTTCGGCCCCGTCTGCCGCTTCACCCTTACGATGACTTGCTTCGTCTCAGCCATTGCTTCCTCGCGTGGCACGAAAAACTTCGCTACTTCGCCGCGTCATACCGCCGGGGTCTCGGCGTGATCTGCGAAATGTCCACCGGCTCGTACGTGAGCTCAATATCATTGTTCACCCATTTGGCGCGCGTGGTCTTCAGCCAATTCGCGTCGTCGCGGTCCGGAAAATCCGGTTTGTAGTGCGCGCCGCGCGATTCGTTACGATGAAACGCGCCGACGGTGATCACGCGGGCCAGAACCAGCATGTTTCCCAGCTCGCGTGCAAAATTCAGTGTTTGATTCGACCACTGCGTGCGGTCGCTCAAATTGATTTTCTTATAGCGCTCTTGCAGCCCTTGCAGCATCGCATACGCCGCTTCGAGGTTTTTGTTGATCCGAGTAACCGTCACATGCTCGGTCATGATGTCGCCCAGTTCGCGCCAGATCGTGATGGGGTTTTCTGCGCCGTCATTCGAAATCAACGCCTGGTTCTGCGCATCTTGCCGCTTTTTCTCCGATTCAAACACGCTCGACGCCACGCCATCAGCGCCCTTATCCAAACTCTTCGCGTACTTCACCGCCGCGGTCCCCGCCAACCCTCCGCCAAAAATACACGACACCAGCGAATTCGCACCTAGCCGGTTCGCTCCGTGATACTGATACTCGCACTCGCCCGCCGCGTAAATCCCCGGAATGCTCGTTGCCTGATCTTCCCCGTTCACCCAAATCCCGCCCATCGTGTAATGCATGGCCGGAAAAACCTTCATCGGCTCTTCGCGCGGGTCCACTCCGATAAATTTTTCGTAAATTTCCAGGATACCCTCGAGCTTGTGATTCAAAATCTCGCGCGGAATGTGCGTCACATCCAGATAAACCGCCGCCTGTCCATCGATCCCCAATTTTTCCTGATATACGATCCGATGAATCGCGCGCGTCGCAATATCCCGCGGCACCAAATTCCCATACTTCGGATACCACTCTTCTAAAAAGTAGAAGCGCTCCGCATCCGGGATCGTTCGCGGCGAACGTTTGTCGCTCGGATTCCGCGGCACCCACACGCGCCCGCCTTCCCCGCGCGCCGATTCGCTCATCAACCGCAACTTGTCCTCACCCGGAATTGCCGTCGGATGCACCTGAATGAATTCGCCGTTCGCGTAATCCACGCCTTGCTGAAACAGGGCTGATTGCGCCGAACCCGTGCACACCACGGAATTCGTCGACCGCCCAAAAATCGCTCCGATCCCGCCAGTCGCAAAAATCACCGCATCCGCGGGATACGTCTTAACTTCCATCGAGCGCAAATCCATCGCGCAAATCCCGCGACAAACTCCGGCCTCGTCGATGACTGCCGATAGAAACGTCGAGCCCTCAAATTTCTTTACCTTGCCTTCGGATTCATGCCGCCGTACCTGCTCGTCCAGTGCATACAAAAGCTGCTGCCCCGTCGTGGCCCCCGCAAACGCCGTCCGGTGATACAACGTCCCTCCGAATCGCCGGTAATCCAGCAAACCTTCGGGCGTTCGGTTGAACATCACGCCCATGCGGTCCAGCAAATCGATAATTCCCGGCGCCGCCTCGCACATCCGTTTCACCAGCGGCTGATTCGCCAGAAAATCTCCGCCGTAAATCGTGTCGTCAAAATGTTTCGCGGTCGTGTCGCCTTCGCCCTTCTGATTTTTCGCCGCGTTGATGCCACCCTGCGCGCACACCGAATGCGAACGCTTCACCGGCACGATCGAAAACAGATCCACCGGAACGCCCGCCTCCGCCACTCGAATCGTGGCCATCAGTCCGGCCAGACCACCACCCACGACAATTATTTTTGGCTGTTTCATTTGGTTATGTAAGAAGCGAACGGGTGCCAATTCAAACGAAAACTCAAAATAATCAGAATACCGACGACGCTAAATGTAATTCCCACCAGCGCGCCCAGCCGCCCCGCCGCTTGCTGCGCCTTCACCGTCGCCGCCAATCCCCATTTGCACAAGAAATTCCAAATCCCTACTCCCAGATGAAACGACGACGCCAGCACCCCAATCACAAAAAATGTCAAATAAATCGGATTCTGCATGTCCAGCGCGACGCTTTCATACGTCGACCTTCCGTGCGTCAGCCATCGCTCCGTATACAAATGCCATCCGATATACGCAAACGCGATCAGCCCCGTATATCGCTGCGTTGTATAAAGCCAGTTCCCCACCCACGGATATTGCGATACGTTCGACTTCCCTCGTAACCAGATATAAACGCCATACCCGCCGTGAAATAGCATCGGCAAGAAAATCGCTCCCCATTCCACAAATATCCGGAAGGGAATCGTCTGCAGCTCCTGCGATGTAGCGTTGTATTTATCCGCACTCACCAGCGCGGCGCTGTTGGACCAAAAATGTTCCGCTAAAAATGCGCCAACGGGAAGTAATCCCGTAAAGGAATGGAGTTTTCTGAGGAGATAACTTGAATCTGGCTGCGTGGCCGTGGAAGACATGCCCTCTCCGCCGCGAAAGTCCCTCTGGGCAGGCCTGGAATCGCGCGATCAGGCTGTTGCCAATTCATTGCCGAAGGGGCGCTGTGAAATCGCAGCGATTTCAGTATAGGCAGTTATATTTTCGGATGCAAGCCGGCCTCATTTTCCGCAAAGAACATACGATTTGAAATGTTCTTGCTCCTCACCCCCCCGGTGCTCTATAAAATAATCAGGTGATATCTCGACGACGAATGGGATTCGCCGGGCCCCCGATCTCCCCTCTGGCCGCGTACCCAGAACATTGGAAATTCTAATGAGCACCAGCCTCAGCCTCGTCTCCGAACTCGAACGCCTCGCCAGCGCTCTGGCCTCGCACGCTGCCGAAACCTCGCAAATCTCTCTCACTTCCGTTGGCGAACGCATCGCCAAGAACCTCAGCGTAAAAACGGATGAGGTTGCCATCTTGGCCGTCTCCATCCGCTGGAAGCATTTGTATTTCCTGATTCCCGAATCCCTGAAAAATGTCGGCTACATTCCCCTTTCCAGCACTACCGCGCTGGCCGCTCGCACGGCGCGCGAAAGCCGCCCCGAGATCAACAATAATTTCACCGCCGTTCGCCACGCCAGCGTCTTCGAAGGCGTTAAAGTGACATCCGAGGGCACCGAAGCCATTCAGAAAATCGTAAGCGCTCCCATTCTCACCGATGGCAGAATCGTCGGCGTTATTCAGATCAGCCGCAAGGGAGCCAACGCCGGATCTGCGGGCCCGGATTTCACTGCCGACGATCTCGGCCGCGTCCTCGCCTTGTGCAAGCCGCTTGGAAAGTTGCTCCTGCACATCAACGCCGAGTGATTCCGCTGCACCCTCTGTAATCTCGTGTTCATATTTCCCCCGCGCCTGCCAAAATTCCGTGAATTGGATTGACACTGCAATACCTTCTTGTTACTTTTTTACTGCGGCTGGATTTTTCTCCCACTTTAATTCACGGAGGCACGGCAAACCGGCACCATGGCGTTCGTCGCTAAGAAAATATTTCTCACCAAAGGCGTCGGTAAACATCGGGAAAGGCTGTCGAGCTTCGAGCTCGCCTTGCGCAACGCGGGAATCGCCTCGTGCAATATCGTCCGCGTCTCCTCGATTTTCCCGCCGAACTGTAAATTGATTTCGCGTAGCGAAGGTTTGAAGCACATCAAGCCCGGCCAGGTCGCGTTCACCGTCATCAGCGAGAATTCCACCAAGGAAGCGCACCGGCTTATCGCCGCCAGCATCGGTCTCGCGCTTCCCAGCGACAAATCCATGTACGGTTATCTCTCCGAGCATCACTCTTTCGGCGAAACCGAAGAAGTTGCCGGCGAATACGCCGAAGAGCTCGCCGCGGAAATGCTCGCCACCACTCTAAACGTGGAATTTGATCCCGATCTTTCCTGGGACGAAAAAAAAGAAGTCTACCGCATCTCCAACAAAATCGTCCGCACCATGAACGTCACGCAATCCGCCGTCGGCGACAAACGCGGCCTCTGGACCACCGTCCTCGGCGCCGCCATCCTCATCGGCGAAGACGACTAGCCTTTCTTTTCCTCTCACTCGGAGGCTCCATGAACCGCCTTCTCCGTCTCGCGAATTTAGCGTGCATCTTTTTCCTTCTGTTTTTCGCGCGCCCTGCTTACGCCGCCGACCGCGTCACCATCCTTTACGACGCTTTCGGCGATAATCCGCGGCTCACTCGCGACTGGGGCTTCTCGGCGCTCGTCGAGCACGATGGCAAACGCATCCTCTTTGATACCGGCAACAATCCCGAAATTTTCGAGCGCAACGTCCAATCCCTGAACGTCGATCTCACCAAACTTGATTTCGTCATCGTCTCCCACCGCCACTCCGACCACGCCTCCGGCCTCAAATATCTGCTCAAAGTAAATCCCGGCGTCACCATTTACGTTCCCGCCGACGGCGCCAACGGTTTCGGGGGTGCGGAGATTCCGCAATCTTACTTCCGCCCCGAGTCTTCCCTGCCCGCGAAAATGCGCTATTTCGATGGCGCCTATCCCGAACATCCGCATTCCGGCAAACTCTACGACGCCGGCCATTTCGTCCTCGTCGATAAGCTCACGGAAATTTCTCCCGGCATCTTTCTCATCTACACCGTTTCCAAAATTCCCCGCACGCTGGAACTCCCCGAAATCACTCTCGCCATCAAAGGCCCTCACGGCCTGATTCTTGTCGACGGCTGCTCGCACTCCGGCATTGAAGAGATCCTCCAAGCTTCCTTGGCCATCGACCCGCATATTCACATCGTCTTCGGCGGCCTGCACCTCGTGACCACACCCGTCCCTGACATCGACCGCATCGTCGATTCCCTCAAAAATAAATGGAAATTGGATTTAATTGCCCCCGGCCACTGCACCGGCGAACCCGCGTTCCTGCGCCTGCAAAAAACGTTCGGCGAATCCTACCTCTACGCCGGTCTCGGCACCCGCATCGACGTTCCTTGAAAGATCACGTACTTCGGCGCAAGCCGCCTACTGGTCTAACTCATACGCCGTCTTCAGCCACTTCTTCACTTCGTCATCGATCTGCCCCGCCGCCGTCAACTCAAACCGGTGCGTGATCCGGTCCTTCTTCGCTAGCCCACCCGTATCCACCAGCCTCTTCGGCAATTTTCCTTTGTAATGCGTCAGCGACAATCCGAAATCCACCCGCGTATTCGTGGTGGGTTTGATCTGCGCAAAAACATGATTGCGGTACAGCGGCACCATCGTCAAACACGGGCACGCTTTCACATCGCCGCCGATCGACTTGCCGAGCTTCAGCAACTGCTCGAAGATCGGCCGCAGCGACTCTTTCTTTCCCGAGTACTGCTTCTCGACGTATTCCGGCGCTGCCGCCAAATACTTTTCCGGTGAATCTTCATCCGACTCTTCCCCGGCGACGCGTGCCGCGATCCACCACGCCGAATTCGTTCCCAGTTTGTGCTGAACTTTCAACCATTCGCGCTGGCTCTTCTGGTCTTTCGGTCCCTTCTGCTTTACAAACGTTTCCCATTCCTCCAACGAGCGGCCCGTCTTCTCCTTCAATTCTGCGATCCACTTCTGCACCATCGCCACGCCCGGATGCACGTCATAAACAACGCTCTGCTTCGCCATTCCCGCCTTCGCCATTTCTCCCTCCACATCATCGCGTTCTCGCGAGGGTCCCGATTCCTGTCCGCGACACAACTGTCCCTCCTTCTCTGTCTCTACCTCTAACGTCTATCTCCAGGTAGCGGGCATCTCTTCCCACTCGCCGCTCATCACTTCTTCTCGAAGTATTTCATCCGCTCCAGCACCGCCCCCACAACCAACGGCAGCGCTACGGTCGCGTCATCAAACACTTCCGCCAGCTTTCCGCCTTCTTCCGTTGGAACGAACTTCCCCCACGATACCGCCTCCGTATACGTGCTGCCGCTCAGCCCTCCCCAATGCACCGGCTCCGGACAAATCCGCACTCCATACTGATAGCGCTTCAGCGGGACATCCATATTGCCACGCCGCGCAAGAAGTTCCGCGTACACTCCGAATTGCTGCGACCAGTTGCGCGGCACTCCGCCTCCCACCGTTAAAATTCCCATGCGTTTCGTAGGCATCATGATTTCCGCGAATTTCTCGAAATCGTCGAAAGGGTCGAACCGCAGGAGTTGCCGCTTTTCGCGGCGCCGCGCCAGCTTGTGCAGCACAAAATCAATCCCCAGCTCGGAATCCGAAAACGCCGGCACAAATACCGGAACGTTGTGCTCGTACGCCGACTTCAAAATGCCTCGTCCTTTTGCGCGCTTTACCAGGTACTCGCCTATTTTTCGGTGCACTTTGTAACTGCACACCACCTCGGTCGGGTCCCACTGGTCGTATATGTGATCGACAACCTCTTCGACATAATCCAGGTTCGTTTCCGGCTCCAGCGAGTCGTACACGCGGTTATAGCCCGCCTGGAAAAGTTCCCGGTCGTTCATTTTCTTTTCGTCGTACCGGAAATGCGAATGCCCCGTGGCTTCCACCAGTCCGTGCGCCATCAGCGCGCCCGTTGAAACAATCGCGTTCACAATTCCCGATTCGATCAGGTCGCAGAAAATCAGCCCCATTTTTCCCACCGTCAGCGCGCCGGACAGGGTCATCACC
>Ga0210393_10004891_pt1 | contig 10567 bp, 5 predicted proteins | sample IncBWC27OmetaG_FD_160068 | JGI IMG/M metagenome (GOLD analysis project Ga0210393, IMG submission 160068) | Forest soil microbial communities from Barre Woods Harvard Forest LTER site, Petersham, Massachusetts, United States - Inc-BW-C-27-O ...
TCTAGCTGTCATACCCCCATTCCCACTAATGGCTTTTCCTCTTTTCTTTATATCTCAAAATCTTATCTTATTTTCATTTATCTTTAAGCAGCCTAGTCTCCCATCAGTGATTGATAGGAGCAGTTTTATTTCCTTTTTCTTAGCTAAAAGCTCTACCATTAAAGATTAATGGCTAGCAGTTTTCTACTTTTCTCTTTTTCTTTACTTCTAGTTTATTTGCTTTAACTAGTTTCAAAGACCCCTAAAGAAGGGTGACTAGGGTACTATAAGAGTAGTATAAAAGCCTCCCTCTTGAGTAGCTAAACCTTTAGTTTGGCTTGATCCTTAAAATATAGATCTTACCTGTATCTTATCTAATCAATTGTCACTATGTCTGCTTCTCTAGTCCCCTTGCTTTAATCTTTCTTGATATCTCAAGAACTTGAAAGCTTCTATTCTAATTCAACATTCTATTATAATAACCTTATGGGAACTGTCCCTTCTGTAAAACAGTTTGCTGTAGCAGCAGTATCATAATAGCTATTTAGAAGCTAGATATTAAAGGACTATTTTATGAGAAAATACCTTCTAAGAAAATGCATGCAATGTTCTGCTTAGTTAGTGACTTCTGCCCCTTCTGGACTGAAAGGCCCTCTGTAGCCTTAACACTAGCTCCTGCTTGTGCAAAAGTGCAATATATGTCTACACCTCCTTGCTACACCATTTCTTCAACTGTTGCTGCTTTCTGCCAGATGGTTGTGGCTATAGTTGGGGTGTACAACACATCAAATCTAAATATAAACACATTCTCTTGTTCTGCCTTAGATATCTTTACCTTTTCTCAAAGATCATAGCTAACTCTTCTCTCTCTTCCAGCTAGTCTTGTGCAAGCACTGGCTCATCCTTATCTTTAGATAGATTTCCTTTCTGTTTAACACTGTTACTGACACTTGAAGTGCTTTTAGGCTCTTATAAAAGAAGCATAGCATATACTGACAAGGCATCTGCAGTTCCAAGGCTGAGGCTAATTGGTGTTTCTATGAGTAATAGAGGTTCTGTATAGTACTTCCCACTGTTCCAGTTCAAATAATACCACTCATTATTAATATATTCAGTTGCTGGGAAGCTAATATCATTATGCAGGTGATAGAGATAGTATGCACTAGCCTTAGGCAGCTTAGAATCCACCCAAATGGCTGCTTATTTAGTGAGTGTAAAAGGGAAGTCTGCTCTTGCTTAGGGTATTACCTTGATTGGGTCTTCTGTTTCTGGAAAATCTACCACAATGCTCTCTAAAGAGTATTGTTGATTCTCTAGCTTGAATCTATATTTTTATTTAGAAGTTTGGCTTATGTCAAGGCCACAGTGGGCCTTCAAATGCATGCAGGTCTGCTGACTAAGTGCTCTGGCCCAGATGTGTAGTTGTGGGATAATGTTCCCTTAGGTAATTCTTCTCTACCTAAAGATTTAGCAGAGTTTGCAAAACTATAAGACTTGAGAGATGTTTTAGAGAGGATACAGGCCCTGCAATATCCTCACAATAAATTGTAATATTAGGGGAAAGGTTTTAGAGTGTAAATAAAGCTAAATGAGGGTCACTCAGAGGCACTCCTATAGAAGCCACTGTAGGTTTTAAGAAAATAACTGGTTATGAGGTTATCCGAGTTATTGTGTACTAAGGTTGCCATGGGTAGGAGTCCACTCTACTCCTTATTATTTGCTGCTACCAATTAGAGGTATTGTTCTAGCCTCTGGTTCTTGCACTCCATCAGTCCATCTGTTTGAGGGTGAAACACTGTTAATATGTTCTATAGAATTCCCAGTTCCTTAGCTAGAGCACATCCAAAGTAGCTTGTAAATTGAGGGTCTCTATTAGATATTACCTTTGTGGGTAGTCTAAACCAGGGGTATATGTGCTTGTAGTATAATTGTGTAATCTGGAGTCCTGTGAGGGTGGTGTTACAGAGCAGGAAGATAGCTCCTCATGAGCACCTATAGTCCACAATTATTAATATTGCATCATATCCCCATGATAAGGGGAGTCCTGTGATCAAGTCCATCATGATCTGTATGAAAGGGGGTGCATTTTCTAGCACAGTAATTTTGTAAAGTGGAGTCTTTGTTACACATATAAGATTTTTGTTTTGTTGACAGGTTGCACATCCCTTGATGTATCAATCGATCCAGGCTCTTCCCAGTGGCCAGAAGTAATTGCATTGGATTCTTCTTATTGTTTCATCTTGACCTGGGTGCCCTGTGCCCCAGTGGTTGTGGTACTCTCTTAAGATTCTTCTTTTAAGGGAGTTATCTAAAGGAATGACTAGTCATCCTTTCTTGTCTCTTTATGCTATTCTTCCTAATTCTTCATCTCTTTTGATGGAGAGTGTCTCCTCCCATTGCTTCATAGTTGATTGATATTATGCTTATGCTTCCACTACTTTATGTTCTACCATTCCCAGGTCTCCTGCTTCAAAGATGTTCAAGAACACATCTGGCAATATCAGTGGGGTTAGTTTTGGTTCTTTGTTCTCCTTCTTCTAATGCATTCTCAATAGAGCATCTACTAGGCCATTGCTCTTTCTAGAGATGTGTATAATTTTGAAGTTGTAATCCTGGAGATTCTCATGCTATTGTGCTGTCTGTTACTGCCTAGACAAGCGGCTAAACTGTCTCGCTGTGGGTGTGACCCCTCATGGTTCTGTAGTCCATACGACGCATGTTTCATATATGAGTCGTGCCTCTGCGATGGGTCTAGTAAGTGGCCACCAGTCAAGCCGGTTCGTTCTCATTGGGTATCCAAGTCTCGTGAGTGGCTAGCAGGTTTATTGTCTCGCCAGTAGTGGCTTCCATCTCCCCCTTTCCTAATCCCTGCGCTTTGGGCCAGCAGGTGACTGCCTTATTGTTTCTACTGCCTCTATTGTCTCGCCGCCTCTATTGTCCATGTCTCCCCTATTGTCTCATCCACTTATTGTCCGAGGTAGCTAGCTCGTACGCTATTGTTCAGACTCCTTATTGTCTTGTAGTCGCTATTATTAGCGACCTTTCTATTGTGATTACTTATGCTTACTACTGAGTAGTATAAATAGCGTACTGTTCTGTCCTGTACTCGCTAAGTAGAATCTTTTGTGCAATCCCACCGCACTTGACTCTACTCCAGGCCTTAGTGGCATCCCCTCTTCCCCTTCTCTTCTCTTAAGCGACTCTAAGTGCGCATCACTTAGCTTTGAATCTACCTTAGTGGGGGTTGCTGTCTTAGCGGTAACACTGTCCTTCTAGTGAGTTTCTTGAGTTCCTTCTAGTATATCAGGTTTTTATGGTCTATTTCAATTATAAAGGGTTTTTCTGTCCATATTAGGTGTGCCCTCCAGTTATTGATCACTTTGATGACTGCTAAGAATTCCTTTTCATAGATGTCATAGTTAGTTTCTGCTGGCAAGAATGTGTATAAGAAGTAGGCAACAGGTTTGCATTTCTTATATCCTTCAACCTCCTGGGTTAGTACTGCTTCTGCTTCTGTTGTCAATGTGTCTGTCTGAAAGTAGAATATTTTAGATAGGTCAGGATTTATCAGGATTGGTCAGCTGCACATTCTAGTCTTAAGTTCTTTGAAGGCCTTCTGTTGATCTTCGCTCCAATGCCAGGAGGTGCTCTTCTTGGTTAGATCCAGAAGGGGTCGTGCTATTTGTAAGTATCCTTTAATAAAGTAACAGCAGTATCCAGTAAACCCTAAAAAGCATCATACTTCTGTCGCATTTCATGGTGGTTTCTAGTCTTTGACTTTCTCAACCTTAGCTTCATCTATCTTGATTTGCTTACCACCTACTCATATCCCTGGGTAGTTGACTTTAGTTTGTTCAAACTGGCATTTCTCAATGTTGAGGTACAGGTCATGATTGCATAAGATGGTGAGCATTTCTCTGATGAGTTCCCTGTGTCATTCGAGGTGTTGTTCTTCTGACTCATCTTGTTTCCATTTAGTATGGACTGCTATGTTGTCCATGTAGACTGTGAGTGTTCTGTGCATAATTTGTTTATGGAATATTGTGTCCATCATGGTTTGAAACATTGCTAGGGAGTTGGTAAGTCCAAAGAACATTACTGTTGGTTCAAATAGTCCTTAATTGGTTACAAAGGCTGCCTTGTGTTGGTCTTCTGGGGTGATTTGAATAGTGTTATACCCCCAATAGATGTCGACTGTAGTTATTAGTTCTGTGTCACCGAAGTGGTCAATTAGTTGGGGTATGAGCAGTAAGGGGTATCTGTTCTTGATGGTCCATTCGTTAATTGGTCGGTAATCTTAAACTGGTCTTAGTTTGCCATTCTTTTTCTTAATGAAGAAGAATGATGCTATATAATGGCTCTTCAATCTTTAGATAGTTTCTCATTCTAGATGTTCGTGGATGAATTTCTTGAGTTCTTCCTGTTCTGTTGTAGACAGGTTGATGGTTTTGCTAATTAGTATTGCAGGTGCTCCCAGCTTTAGTTCAATTTTGTGGTCCCAGGGTCTTTGGGGTGGATATTTCTTCAACTCTTTGTCACTGAAGACATCTGCAAATATTCTGTATTAGTGAGGGATTTATTCATCTGTCTTGGCTTGTCTAATCACTGCTTTCCTTCCTTTGATTCTGGTAGCAAATATCACTTTGTTAGTGTTGTTGGTCCAAAGTACGATGGGCAGCTGTTAGTAATTGATCTGGCCCTTATCCCAGTCAATCTATGGTTGTGTGCTAGCAAACCATGGGTAGCCTAATATAACCTAGTTGTCCCCTAGATCAGTGAGGGTGTAGCACAGATATATGCACTTTGTTCCAGTTCTTGTAATGATATTAGTGTAGTATTTGAGGGTTCCTGCTTTGTTTGGTGTTCCATCGACATTGAAGAGTCTTCTTTCCTGGGTGAGTTTTCATATTAGTAGGTTCAGCCTTCAAGTGTAGCTGATATTGATGAAGTTTTCTGTTGCTCCTGAGTCTAATAGGGCAACAGTTTTGGCTCTTTTCAACCTTGATTGCATATAGATGCACAGCATCATTAATTTCCAGTTCAATATAAATACATCTTGGTCTCAGTATCATCTAATTAGTGCCAACCTAATTAGACATCTTAAAAATCCTGTGACTTTCCTTTGTATCACTGAATAAATTGGTCCTTTATGTCCTCTAAGAGGCAGTCAAACATCAACAAGGCATTATCAAGTATCCCTTCAAGGGTAATTGGTGCTTGTACATTGCTCATATCTTCTGGTTTGTCAATGACTGAATTGATTTAGGTGTTTAGGGTAGATGACCTCTAATGTCGTTACCCTCTCTTAAGATAATGTCAGTGAACATGCACTACAATAATAACAGAATACATGCCCTATTACAAAAGAATGATGACATTCACATCCTACTAATTCAAGAACCATGGTTTGGCACTATAGCTACTCTTAGATCTAACAATGATCCTGCTAGCGAGACTCAGCTCAGAGCCCCCACTAACCCAATGTGGGATCTACACACCCTACGACATGCCCCTACAGACACATGCAAAGTTGTTGCCTACACCAGAAAGTCGACCACTTCTACAATCTGCAACATCACCTCACACCCCATGGTGTCACTCAACACAATGATAATGATCCTTAATGTACTCAATAATACTGCAATAACTCTCTGCATCATCAACATCTATCATGCTTGACCCACAAGAGGCTATAACCTCCACCATATCCTTCACCATAAACTAGACAAAACTATCCCCACCACCCTAGTTGGTGATTTCAACACACACTCCCCTATATGGTCCCTTTTTTTTTAGAGCCTATTACCATACATCTTAGGGTACAGAACCTGATGTAGCACTTCTTGTATGTATACATAACCACTGTGTAATAACTCTAAATATGTGTTACGCTCCAGGCTGGGCACAAGATAGTCTGATGTAGATATAATGAAGTCACTTAAGGCAGGGACAGGGGACGGGAACATTTGCAGGGAATAGAGGTCCTACTGCACGATAGGGACGACACTAGGTTAAGTCCACACCTGAGCGTGGTCGCTTTAGGGTGCTTGGATGAAGGAGATGAGAGGGGCGATAGACAGGGTCGCTACTCGAGTTGACTCAGTCTAAGACCAGGGACGGATCCCGCAACAAGAATAGGATGAAGAGGATGAGACACGGGCCTTACAGTCAGCAGCCGACTAAGGGCACTTCACTGAACTGGATCACAAAGGGGGAAGGCTACTAGCTTGGATTGGGGATCAAGTTAGGCTTAAGGCCTCACTGCCCAATAAGAGGGGCTTATATACAGTGGGAGGCACAGCCTTATACTAAACTGGGAACAAGGGCAAGCCCATAAGGGGCGAGCTAAAACACAAGGGAGCAATAAGAGTCAGGGAAACAATAGAGAGCTAATAATAGCTGAAACACAAGTGAAACATAACTGAAACACAAGAAGGGACCTATAGGAGATCTATAGAGATAAGATAAGTAGATAACTACTTAGCCAGTCTGTTACTGCCATAAGGGAAATGAGTAGGACAAACATGTTCTCGACAGAAGGTCGAGTGTTCTAAGGTATGAGTATGAGTGAAATGGCCCCGAGGGGTAAGCCATAGCTCTGTGGAGTCTCCATCAGTGCGTCGAGGGTGGAACTCAGTAAAGCGATGGGTAGTGTATGGCCAGGAGCGCATAAGGGAGTGAAGAGTGACGGGTTCGGGGGCAACGTGGGGGAGGATATCAAGGGGGTGAGCGGGAACAACATCGGGGAAGTCAGAGACTACGGTAATGCAGTCCCAGGTATCAGGAGTCTCATAGGAAGGTGTGTAAATGGACGGTGCGGTATAAGAAAAAGTAGAGGTAGGGTCAGAACGTAACAATATGGGACTTTACAATTCTGCTATCTCCCCCATGGCATCTTAGTCCATCTTATTGTAATATGTGCTTTAGCTGAGTCAATGGGTGCAGGTGTGAGTTGCGCCACAATGCCCGCTTGTCGTGTATGGGGGTGCTTCCCACTCTTGGTCTGCGGGTGTGCTTATGTGTGTGGGTTGCTTGACATCATTTGGCTTAAGCAGTTTACTTAGTGACTGCACTGAAACTATGCACGCTGCAGCATTATAGGGAGAGCTTTTGTTGCTTGCTCCTTAGCCCTTTGCATTTTTCATAGTAGTTTGTGTGTATTTCATCTTGCCTTCTGCTGGGATTCTTTATCGCGCAGTAATATTAGTCTGATTTGTACTGCACTCACCTGGTCTTGTGAATCTTCCAGTGGCATGAATGTATGCTGCCAATGGCAGAATGAATTGCAGGTCTCCTAGGATTGTTTGTAAGGTAAGGGGCTTACATTTCTTTGTGGCGTGCTGAGCGAGAGGCCACCTTTTGTGTGCGTAGTTTCAACATCTTAGTAGAAAGTGGGTGATGTCTTCTTTGTCTTCCCCACATGCTGGGCATCTAGCATTATCCATCCTGCTAATCCTCTTGAGATACCCGTTAAGCGGAAAGTGGGTTAGCCTGAGTTGCGTAACCGCACTAGCTGCTGTTCTTGAGAGCTTGGGGTTGCTTAGCGACTTTAGGAATTTGCTCAATGGTGTTGACTGGTTGAATAATGTTAGTGCTTTCCCTTGTTTTGGATTTCTCCATTCTTCTTGCCATTCCTTTGTGAGGCTCTCATTGTGCCCTTTCATTACTGTGGATGAATTAGTTAGTATGGGTTTTCTGAGATAACGGGGGAGCAGCTTTGTGTCTGAAGTGCGACCCTTGGCTGCTTCTTTGGCTTCTCTGTCTGCCAGTTTGTTTCCCTCAATCCCCTCATGGCCTGCCATCCACCTAATGGTTAGCGTGTGCTTGTTTTTACCTCCCTTTTTCCTCTCTTTGCTGATTTTGCTGGCTATGCACAGGGCTTCCCTTGTTAGGTGGTGGCCTAGGTTTCTCAGATTTGATGTGAAGGCTTTGATGGCTGCTTGGTTGTCCACTCCAATTATGGCTGATGCCTTTTTGCTCTTTCTGGAGCTAAGTATGTATAATCTAAGAAGTATACCTACCGATTCCACTTCATGCACCATGTGCTCCTTATCTGATCCAAGATGGTAGTATAGGGTCTGTGTATGCCTGCCTTTGTAGATTAGCACTGCTGCTGTGCCCACCTTGCCCTCGAGCGCTGAGCCATCTGAGAATATTTGGACTTCTTCTTTGGCATTCTCTGCCTCCGCAATTGAATCCTCCCTACTATCAGTGATACTTATTTGGATGGGGATCTTGCCTATTTTAGTTGGATCTCTTGCTGCAGTTGGGATCTTCTCGGTTTTGAGGGCATCTGGTTTGAACCATCTCACCAGGTTGTGTAGCAGTCCTTTGTATCTCTTGACTTTGCTTGTTCTGCGGCTCTTGATGATCTTGTGTAGTGGGTGCTCTTTGGGGAGCATCGGTATTCTTATTAGCGCTCGGTGACACCACTTTCTTACCATAAGTTTAGCAGGTAGTAGGTGGGCATGTGCGTTGAGGGAGTCTGTTGCTAATGTTCTGAGACCGCCGATGATGGCCAGCACTCCAGCTCTTTGTATTGTGATTATTTGGTCAAGGGCTTTAGCTGGCCCTATCCTACTCACTCTAGTCCGTGCTCCCTGCTTAGATAGACACCAGATGTCTGCCACATATAGGATGTGTGGTAGCGCCACACTGATGTAAAGTCTTCTTGCATACTTAGATGTGATGCCCCAGGTTGGTCTTGCTAGCCACCTAATTTGTGCCGCCCATTTTGTGCCTTTACCTACTGCATATGCTTATTGCGCCTTCCATCTGAGCCTTTGATTGACTATGATGCCTAGGTATTTTGTGCTGGTTGATGGCTCAATTTGCCTTTGCAGGAGGTGTAAGACTGTCCTTGCTTTGCTGCTGCTCCTGTGGGTGAAATCAATCAGTACAAGCTTTGTGTACTCAAGTGGTGAATTGTGGGTCCTGGACCACTCCGATGCTCCGCCTTCCCTCGTCATCATGTCTGCTAATGTTGTGTGCGCTTCAGTGAAGGTCTCCGCAGTGGCCACCAATATGGTGTCATCTATATAGGCCAGTGCATCCTCATTCTTCCCACTGGGGATGTCAAGTAGATCCATGTTGTAATACTGGTACAGGACCATTAAGAGCAGGTCCCCTTGCCCTATTCCATTATCTATCTTGATGAGCTCTAAGGTGTAGCCATCATATTTGAGCATTGTGTGCCTGCCTGTCAGCATTTTCTCTACAAAACCCACATACTTTCCATAGTGCATACTGTAAACCTCTTTCCAGCATAGCTTCATAGATATAGAAAAGCCTGTCCATTATCAAGTCAGCACTGTTGCTTAGTACTATGTTGGAAATACCATCTGGGCCTAGTGCCTTGAATGGCTTGGTCTTTCTGAGTTGTTCACAGATTTGCTCCCTTGTGATTTTTCCTACTCCTCTGCATGCTTTTGGGTACTTTACCTCGGCATTCCTGCCTTGGTCCTGCAGTTTGGTGGGAAAGAAACATTTGGTGAGTGCCCTGCTTTTCTCTTCATTTGTGCTTACGGTCAGTTCCTCGTCATCTACCTTGTGTTTAAGCCTTAGAATTTTAGCCCTGCCTCCGTCTGTGTGGGGGGCTGAGACTATGCAGTGCATCACCCAGATGTCTAGGTCTTCCACTTTCTCTAGCCAGTCTCTCCAGTGTTGCTGCTTGGTGACCTTAATACCGTTCTGGTACTTGTTTTTGGCTGCTTTGTGCTCCGCGTGCACTTGGTGCTCTAGGATGCCTCTGAGTTTGTATGTGGCTCTACCTAACTTATTGGCATGGGTTTGAAGCTGCAAAAGTTCTTTAGTCCACCATCTTTTGGATTTAGATGTAGGTTTTTCTACTGGGACTCCTACTTGTATGGCTTCCTGAAGGGCTTCTGTGAGCTCCTCACAGCACTCATTCAGTTGCGCCTGGTTCGAGATACAAGCTGGTTCCTAGACCTTATCTGCTTCCACAGCTCATCTCTGAAGTCGTCCCAGTTTATGCTACAAAAGTTTGGGATAGCTTTCGCCTCTATGATGGCCACCTCTAATCTAAGCTCTGTGAGGATAGAAAGGTAGTCCGTATTGATGCCTCTCTGTTCTGGTAACATGTTATATGTGGTCAGCACTTCTTTTGAATAAGTTAAGAGGAACACTTGGTCCAGTCTGCTCTAGCACTTGGTGAAGTTGTATTCATGCATTGAGATTCCACTTGGGAGCACTAGTTCTAACCTTATGTCTATTATTGCTTCTATGAGCTTCTCGGCAGCATCCATAGCTTCATTTGTGAAGAGTTGCGTGTCCTTGGGGCTGTTCTAGAGGGGGTGGTGCCTGTTAAAGTCCCCTACCCATATTATGTGCACCTCGCCCATTGTTGTGCACTTTAGGGAGTCTTTGTGCCTGCTATAATAGTCTGTCAGCAATCTTATTGTATTATCCTGCTCACCATCATTGTACACATTGAATATTATTAGTTTACCCCATGGCCCAGTGATTTGCGTGACTGTAACATTGCTTGATGGGAATTTGAGCTGGTTTCAGCTCTTGCTGCTGGTGTCTGCTCTGATAAGCATAATAGATCTAGTTTTCTGGGGGTTGT
>Ga0210393_10004892_pt1 | contig 10564 bp, 9 predicted proteins | sample IncBWC27OmetaG_FD_160068 | JGI IMG/M metagenome (GOLD analysis project Ga0210393, IMG submission 160068) | Forest soil microbial communities from Barre Woods Harvard Forest LTER site, Petersham, Massachusetts, United States - Inc-BW-C-27-O ...
CCGAATCCGATCATTAGGACTGCGTCGCACTTTGCCTTCGCGGCCATCGCGTCAGCGCGCGCTCATCTCGTGAACCGCGTCAATCAGCGCGATCGCATGATCGACCGGCGTCTCCGGAAGTATTCCGTGACCGAGATTGAAGATGTGCCCGGGACGTCCGCCCGCTTGATCGAGAATCGCGCGCGCGCGAGTGCGGATTTCGGAAACGTCGGCGAACAGCGCGATCGGATCGAGATTGCCCTGCACCGCGACGCTGTAGTTGAGGCGCGCCCACGCGTCCGCGAGATCGACGCGCCAGTCGAGGCCAAGCACGTCGCCGCCCGCCTCGCGCATCAGCTCGAGCAGGTTGCCGGTCACCGTGCCGAAATGGATTACGGGCACGTCGGCGGGAATTGCAGCGATCACCGACGCTGTATGCGGCAACACGAAGCGGCGGTAATCGTCGGGGCCGAGGCTGCCGACCCAACTGTCGAAAATCTGCACGATGTCGGCGCCCGCCGCGATTTGCATCTTCAGATAGTCCGCGGTCACGCGCGCCAGCAGCTCCATCAGGCGATGCCACGTCTCGGGCTGCGTGTACATGAAAGTTTTGGTCGCCTGGTACTGCCGCGACGAGCCGCCTTCGATCAGGTACGACGCGAGCGTGAACGGCGCACCGGCAAATCCGATCAGCGGAGTCTTCGTACCGAGCGCGCGATGCACCAACTTGATCGCGTCGCCGACAAAGCCGAGCGCCGCTACATCGACGTCGGGAATCCGCTCGAGGTCGGCCTCGGTGCGAATCGGACGGTCGATCACCGGGCCGTCGCCTTTTTCGAAGTGCAGCCCGACTTCCATCGGGATCAGCGGCAGCAGGATGTCGGCGAAGATTATCGCCGCATCCACCTTGAGCCGCTCGACTGCCGTCACCGTGACTTCGGCAGACAGCTCGGGCCGCCTGCACAAGTCGAGAAAGTCATGCTGCTCGCGGACGCGCCGATACTCCGGCATGTAGCGGCCCGCCTGGCGCATCAGCCAAATCGGAGTGTACGGCGTAGCCTCGCGGCGGCACGCCTTCATCATTGGATGATCGGCGAGCGGGGAACGCGGCGCGTTCGAAATTGCCTCACGATTCGGAATTGGCGATGCGACCGCTTTAATGCGATCAGTGTTCACGCGCTTGGCGACTAGAATCGAAGCGGCTCGCGTCGCCGCCTCTTTGACCAGGTGACCGAGCTTTGAATGATCCGGTTCGAAGTCGACGCTGAGTCCGTATGCGCGAATCTGCTCCGAGCACACCGGACCGATCGAGCCGATCGCCATCCGCGCGAAGCCGCGCTTGACGCCGTCGCCGATCCCCTCGGCCTCCGCGAGCTGAATGACGTTGGTGACCTGGTTCGAGCTGGTGAAAATCGCGACGTCCGCCGCGCCATCTGCAATCGCGGTCAACGCGGTGCGCAGGGGAGCACGGTCGGCGGGCAGCGTCCATCGATAGACCGGAACAATCGTGACGCGCGCGCCGCGCGCTTCGAGCCCGGCGGTCAGCTCGTGATTGGAGACTCCGTATTCCTGGATTGCCACGCGCTTGCCCTTGAGCTCGACCTGCGACGCGAGCGCGCTCAGCACTTCGCGCCAGGTGTTCGGCTCCGGTACTACGATCGACGCTTCGATCCCTAGATCGCGCATCGCGCGAATCGGTTTCGGCCCGCGCGCCACAGTGGTGATTACTGAAAGTGCCGCAACCAGCGCTGGACGCTGATGCCGTGTCTCCATCGCGGCGAACAGCGCGCGCGTGCCGACGCCGGTCATGAAGATGACGGCGTCAAATTCACCGCCGAGCAGGCGCTCGGCGAAATCGAGCGCCGCGTGATTGTCCTCGAGCGGCACCTCGCGCATCGCGGGCGCGACAATCGCGACGCCGCCGCGCCGCTCGATCATGGTGGCGACCTCGGCCGCCATCCGGCTCTCGAAGGCGACGACGCGCAGGCCGCCGAAGCCGGGGGTGATGTCGGAGGGATTGGATGTTGTCTCTGGGTTCATCGCGAGCGGCCGCGGCCGCATCGTCAATCTTGCCGCGCGCACGCTACCCCGTCCACTCCCCGGATGATTTAGAGGGTCTTTTTCTTCCATCTCAAATTGGAGCTTCGCTTGGTTGATAAATTTCGTAAATCATTTTATATTCATGATATTGTGAAAGTTATGAATCGAGACAAGCCGCGATCCGCATTTATCGAGCGCTTCGCGTCGGTGCTTACCGAGTCGGGGTTTCCGCGGATGCCGGCGCGGGTGTTTGCCGCGCTGCTTGCGACCGATTCCGGACGGCTTACTGCGGCTGAGTTGGCCGGGTTGCTGCATGTAAGCGCGGCGGCGATTTCCGGCGCGGTCAGTTATCTCGTGCAGGTCAATCTTGCCAGCCGGGAGGCGGAGCCCGGGTCGCGGCGCGAGCATTACCGGGTGCATAGCGAGACCTGGTACGAGGCTATCGCCAGCAAAGACAAGGTGCTCGATCGATGTGAGCGAAGCTTGCGCGAAGGGATCGACGTGATCGGACGTGAGACGGCGGCTGGCGCGCGCATTGCCGAGACGCTGGCGTTCTTTGAGTTTATCCAGACCGAGTTGCCGGCGATGCTGGAGCGGTGGCGCGCGCGCAAAGCAGAGATCTCTTTCTCAAATATGAAGCGGCCAACTCCCGTAGCGAGCTCGAAAAAAGAACGCGTGGCGGCTGCGCGATGACGCTGAACAAAAAAGCGTCGCTGGGGCTCGCCTGGTTAATCGTCGTGATGGCCGCGATGACCTTCCTTCCCGCGTGGACGCTGGACTACTGGCAGGCGTGGGTTCTGTTGGCGGTGTTCTTTGCGTGCACGGTGGCGATCGATCTCTACCTGGTAAAAAACGATCCGAAGCTGCTCGAACGGCGGCTCAAGGCGGGGCCGGGCTCGGAGCCGGAAAAGAGCCAGAAGATCATTCAGGTGATGGCGATGGTGGCATTCGTCGCGATATTCGTTTTCTCAGCGCTCGACCATCGTTTCGGATGGTCGCCGGTGCCGCCGTATGTATGCGTACTCGGAGACGTACTGGTTGCGCTTGGACTTTATTTGGTGTTTCTCGTGTTCAAGGAAAACACTTTCACCTCCGCAATCATCGAAATCGACGATGAGCAACGCGTCATAAGCACCGGGCCGTATGCGCTCGTGCGACATCCGATGTACGTCGGGGCGCTCGTGATGCTGATCGGCGTACCGCTCGCGCTTGGATCATGGTGGGGATTGATCACGATTGTTCCGATGGTGCTGGTGCTAGTGGCGCGGTTGCTCGATGAGGAAAAATTCCTGGCAAAGAATCTGGCTGGATATTCGGAATATCAAAGCAAAGTGAGATATCACTTGCTGCCGTTGATTTGGTAAATCTCGTTTCTCAAGATTAGAGGCGCGATGAATCGACGTATTCTTTTTGCCGCGGCAGCGATGCTGCTTTGCTCCGCGCTGGCCAATCAAGCTTGCGCCGACACTAGCGACTTGCAGGCGTCGATTGATTCGGTGCGGGAGCCGATTTTCGACGGGCTCGGCAGTCTGCATCATCCGGTCACCACAAAAACCAATTCCGTGCTCGCGCAACGATTCTTCGACCAGGGTCTGACGTTCGTTTACGCCTTCAATTCCGACGAGGCGGCCGGATCGTTCAAGCAAGCCGCGCATCTCGATCCCGACATGGCGATGGCGTATTGGGGGATCGCGCTTTCGCTCGGGCCGAATATTAATCAGCCCGAAGACATCGATCGCGGCAAAACGGCATACGCGGCGATCACGAAAGCGAAGTCACTCGAAGCGAATGCGAGCGCGCCCGAGCGCCAGTATATCGACGCGCTGGCCCAGCGTTATGCGTCCGACGGCAAGATGAACGACACGCTCCAACTCGCGTATGCGAACGCGATGCGCGAGGTCGCGCGCCAGAATCCCGACGACCCCGACGCCGGCGCGTTGTTTGCCGAATCGATGATGGATTTGCATCCGTGGGAACTCTGGAAGCTCGACGGCAAGCCGGTTGACGGAACGCCTGAGATTGTCGCGACGCTCGAGGGCGTTATCGCGAAGTATCCGGACCACCTCGGCGCCAATCACTACTACATCCACGCGGTCGAAGCGTCGCCCGATCCGGCGCGCGCGTTGCCAAGCGCTCAGCGGCTCCCAAAACTGGCCCCAGCCGCCGGTCATATCGTGCATATGCCGTCGCATATCTATTTCCGCACCGGCGATTACGACGCCGCCGCTGAGGCCAACGAAGCGGCGATCAAGGCCGACAAGGTTTATCTTCGCGAGCGCAATCCCACAGGCTTCTACCCGACGATGTACGTCTCGCACAACATTCAATTTTTGTGGGCGTCGTACATGATGGAGGGCAACAGCCGGGGCGCATTTAAAGCGGCGCGCGAACTGGACGACGCGGTCCCGCTCGACGCGGTCCGCCAGATGCCGCCGATGGAAGTCATGTTGCCGACGCGATATTTCACCGAGGCGCGCTTCAGCAAGTGGGATGCTGTTCTCAAAGAGCATGCGCCGCCCGCCGATCTGACTTTCACGACCGGCGTCTGGCATTATGCGCGCGGCCTCGCGTTCACGGCGAAGAATCGGCCCGACGACGCGCTCGCTGAAAAGAAAATACTCGATGCGATCGTCGCGGCGACTCCGCCTGAGCGCGTTGTGGGATTCAATTCAGCGAATCGACTGCTTGCGATGGCCTCGGCGACGCTCGCCGGCGAGATCGATTCCGCTAAGGGCAATCACGACGACGCGATCAAGAATCTGCAGACAGCCGTCGCGATTCAAGACGCTCTCAACTACGAGGAGCCGCCGCCCTGGTACTATCCCGTGCGCGAAACGCTTGGGATGGAAATGCTCGCCGACGGCAAGACGGCAGATGCCGAGCAGGTATTTCGCGACGACTTGAAGCAGAATCCCGAGAATGGCCGGTCGCTCAACGGGCTTGAGCTATGCCTTCGCGCTCGCAACGCATCGGACGAGGCGGCGAGCGTCGACGCTCGATTCAAGAAGGCGTGGGCGCACGCCGACGTGACGCTGCCGGCGTCCGTTGCGGCTGAGAAGACGGCGGCCTCGCGCTAGGGGGAAGGACAGATCACGAATTAAAGCGGAACCCGCCGTGGGTTCCGCACCTCCTTGGGCAGGGGTGACCCCTGCACCCGGTATTGAGAGCAAAATGGCGAGGACGCCATTTTGCTCTCAGGTTCGTTTTGGGCAGCATAGTAGGACGAAATTTATTTCGTCGCAGTTCTCTCTAGCGTCTCCAGGACAAGAAGAGGTCTGACGTTAATTCCGTCCTACTGGGATGAATGCGCAAAACGCGTGTGAGAAGTCGCATTGCCCAGTTTGCAATCTGTGTGTTAGCTGTCGGTCATGGAACAAGAACCAAACGCTTCGCGGAGAACCGCAATGACTACTGGAATGCGTGAGAGAACCCACCTCTTGATCCTTTCAACCGTGGTCGCATTCGCAGCGGTTGGATCGATCTCGTCGCCGGCGCGCGCGCAGTTGCAGCCGGTTGCGACCAGCACGGCTGAGTCCGCACCGATTCCGGCCACGCAGATCCCCAAGGAAGTTACCGACGCAATCAATTCGCCCGATCGGCCGGCCGCCGATAAGGAGCTCGACGCGGGACGCAAGCCCGATCAGATCCTGACCTTTTATGGAATCAAGCCCGGGATGAAGGTAGCCGATATTTTCGCGGGTGGCGGCTACATGACCGAGCTGTATTCGCGAATCGTCGGACCGAAAGGCACCGTGTACTCGCAGAACATTCCGTTTCCGGAGCAGTTCAAGAAAATCGGAGATCAATGGGATGAGCGGCTCAAGAAGCCTGCGCTCAAGAACGTCGTCAAAGTCAGCAAGCCGTTCGACGCGCCCGACCTGCTGCCGGTGCCGCCGGACTCGCTGGACGCCGTCATTATCCATCTCAACTATCACGACATCGTCGGCTTCAAGATGAATACCGAGACCCTGAACGCGGCCGTGTTCAAGGCACTCAAGCCCGGCGGCATTTACGGGATCGTCGACCACAGCGCCCCGCCGGGTACGGGAGCTACCGACGCCACCACGCTTCATCGAATCGATGAAGATTATTTAATCAAGGATGTCGAGAAGGCCGGCTTCAGACTTTACGGCGCATCGAGCGCCCTGCGGCATCCTGAGGATGATCGCACCTGGCTCGTATTCAAGCATCGCGGCGAGACCGATCGCTTCATGCTCAAATTCGTGAAGGCGCCGGCGGTCGCAACGGGCGCAAGCGGTTCCGGAGCGGGTCGATGAGAGTCGGACTGTTCGCGCTCGGAATCGGCATCGGCGCGCGTCCCGGCGCGATTCTGAAAACGGCGGCAGAGGCCGAGCGTCGTGGCGTCTCGACGCTGTGGGTGGGCGAGCACGTCGTGCTCTTCGATCGTCAGGATTCGAAATATCCGTACGCGGCGAGCGGAGAGTTTCCATTGCCCGGCGGCGCGGACTGGCTGGACCCGTTTATCACGCTCACGTTTGCGGCGGCCGTCACCAAAACGATTCGGCTGGCGACGGGAATTTGCCTCCTGCCGGAGCACAATCCGGTTGTGCTGGCGAAAACCGTCGCGAGCCTGGATCAGTTGTCGGGCGGGCGATTCGCGCTGGGCGTGGGAATTGGATGGTCGGCGGAAGAATTCGCGGCGCTTGGGATTCCGTTCGAGCGGCGCGCGCAGCGGACGCGCGAATATATCGAAGTGATGCGGCTGCTGTGGTCCGTCGACGCGACGAGCTTTCATGGCGAGTTCGTGAATTTCGACGCGGCGATGAGTTTTCCGAAGCCAGTGCGGCGCGGCAAGCTGCCGATAATCTTCGGCGGCGAGAGCGGGCCCGCGTTGAAGCGTACCGCGGATGTCGGGAATGGATGGTTTGGGTTCAACGTCGGACCGGATGATGCTGCGCCGCTGGCGGACAAGCTGCGCGCGATGTTGAAAGCCAACGGACGCAATGCAAGCGACGTCGAGATCATCGTTAGTCCTTACACGAAGAAGATCGTCCCTGACGATTTGAAGAAGTACGCAGCGGCCGGCGTCAACGAATTGGTGATAATTGCCAGTCCGCCGGAGGATGAGTCGCAGATTGGCGTGTGGATCGAGAAGATCGAGCGAGAGTGGGTGGAGCCGGCGGGGAAGATTCGGTAGTGGGGTCCGGCGACCTAACCCCTTCCCGAGCGGGAAGGGGGACCGGATGTTGGAGAAGGCGTGTTTAACTCTGTCGACAGGATTTCGCGGGCTTTTTTTAGATCTTCGGTGATTTGCGTTTTTAGGTATTCGGCGTTTTCGAATTTTTTTTCGGGGCGGATTCGTTCTACCAGTTCCAACTTGATTCGCATTCCGTAGATGTCGCGAGTGAAGTCGAAGATGTGCGCTTCGATCGAGCGGGCGTGCTCGGAGAACGTCGGGCGCATCCCGATGTTGGTGATCGACGGGTGCGCGCCGTCGTCGAGGATGACCCGCGTGGCGTAAACGCCGTCGGGCGGGATGCATTCGGTTTCGCTGGCGAGATTCGCAGTTGGAAATCCGATCGTGCGGCCGCGCTCGCGTCCGCGCACCACCGGACCTGCCAGGAAATGGTAACGGCCGAGCAGCCTGGATGCGAGATGCAAGTCGCCGGTCGTAATCGCTTCGCGCACCTTGGTTGAACTGACTTCGATGCCGTCGACTTTGACTGGGCCGACCACGTCCGTGTCGAAGCCCAGTTCGCGCCCGAGCTCGACCATCACCGTCGCGTTGCCGGCGCGATTGTGGCCGAAGCTGACACTGTGGCCGACGACGACTTCGCGCACGCCGATTTTTCCGATCAGGTAGTCGCGCACGAAATCGCGCGGCGGGAGCATGCTGAGGTCAAGTGTGAAATTGATCACGATCACGCCGTCGATTCCCGACAGCCGCAGCAGTTCGAGCTTGTCCTCGGGCGTCAGGATCAATCGCGGGGCGCGGGCCGGGACCAGCAGCTTGGCTGGCAGCGGATCGAACGTCAGAGCGAACGCGGTGCCGCCGGCGGCGCGGGCGCGATCGATCGCGGCCTTCAGTATAGCGTGATGCCCGAGATGGACGCCGTCGAAATTTCCGATCGCGGTGACCGGGTACGGATGGCGCGCGAGCGCGTCGAGGTCGCGAATTATTTCCATTCCATCGTGTGCGGAGGGCCGCCTTAATCGCTCGCGAGATCTTTCATCATCGTGTCAGCCGCCGTCGCTTCCGGCGTGCCGGCGTGATCGGCGATAAGCTTCTCCAGCGTAAGTCGCGCATCGATTCGATCGGAGGGGGTCATCTTCAGGAATGCCTGTGCCTCGCGCAGGAGCGCAGCGCTGGAATATTTACCCTTGGGAGAGCGCCCCACTAGATCGTTGAATTGCAGAACCGCCTGATCGTACGCGCCGTTTTCGTACAACGCATTCGCCGCGAAATATTCGGCGGGCTCGCTCAACGGCGATTTTGGATACGCGTGCTGCAACTTGGTGAACCTGGCTACCGCGAGCGGATACTTGGCGGCCTTCATCGCGTCGAGGCCTTCGCGATAAATCTTGATGCCCGGCTCGTTTGACGTCGCGGCGTCGGCAATCTCCTGATCGAGTTCAGCCGGCCAGGTCGGCGCGATCTCGGCGGGCGTCGCGGGCGGAGCGGTCACTCCTTCAGGCGGTGGAGCTGATGCCACGGTGCCGGGGCCGATGCTGTCCGCCGGGGCGCCCGGCGGTGGAATCGCGCCCGGAGTCGCTGCCATCCCGGCTTGCAGCGCCTTCACTTCAGACTCGAGGCTCGCGACCCGATCGTTCACGCCCGACGCGGTGCCGCCGGCAGTGCCGGCGCCGTGCTGGAGTTCTTCGATCTGATCGTTCTGTCGTGCGACCTGCGCCTTCAACGCGTCCAACTGCTGCCGGTCGGCAGCGATCATCCCGCGCAGGGCGAACTCGTTTTTATTGAGCTGCTCCATGCCGCTTTGATCGGCGCATCCCGCCAGCGCAAATGCCGCGAAGACGACGCCGATCATCCAGTTCGTTTTTCGCACTCGTCTAATCCTTATTGGCTCGCCATTTTGCTGACCGAAAAGTGATCGCGCCGGTTCTGCGACCAGCAGCTTTCGTCGTGCTCGGTGCAGACCGGAAGCTCCTTGCCGTAGCTGATCGTCGACATTCTGCTCTCGCTGATTCCGAGCGTTGCCAGGTAGTCCTTGCCGGCCTGCGCGCGTTTGGCGCCCAGCGCGATATTGTATTCCTCGGAGCCGCGCTCATCGCAATAACCCTCGACCTGCACCCTGGCCTGCGGATGCGCCTGGAGCCAGCTCGCGTTGGACTTCAGCACGGGGCCGTCCTGGTCACCAATAGTGTAGTCGTTGTACCCGAAATGAATGTCACTGAGCGGACCGCCGATATGTCCTCCCGTGAAGTCGGTCGTATCAGTTGCGCTGCCGTTTGAGCTGCCTTCATTAAGTTGATTCGGGTTGGGATTCGTGTCGCCGACCGGCGCAGGCTTCTTCGACGAGCATCCCACAATCACCAGCGTCACCCACAGCCCCGCAATCGCCATCGCCATAGGAAATGCCGAACGACTATTCACCCAACCACCCCGACCATGCTGGACAGGAATCATTGCCATTACCCTCCGTCAATGCGGAAATAATTTTCCGGTTGCTGACCATCATTATATAGACCCGCGAGTTGTGTGCGCGGGTCGAGCTGAATGCCAGGTAGCGTCCGTCGGGCGACCAGCTCGGATATTCGTTGGAGCCGTTGCCATCGGTGACCTGGGTCGGATCGCCGCCATCAATTGGAATCGTCCAGATGTCGAAGCGTCCGCTCTCGCGGCGTTGGTAGGCGAGCTTGTCGCCTTTGGGCGAGAATGCAGGCGTCGTGTTGTAGTCGCCGCTGTAGGTTATCCGTTTCGGCGAGCCGCCAGAGAGACTCATTACGTAGATTTGCGGAGAGCCGGACCGATCCGACGTGAACGCCATCCGCGCGCCGTCGGGCGAAATCGCGGGGCTCACGTTGATTCCCGAGGTGTCGGTGAGCTGGCGGATTTCGGCGCCGTCACGAGTGAGCAAATACAGGTTGGTGGTGCCGCTATGCTCAACCGCCGCTACGATTTGCTCGCCGTCGGGTGAAATCGTTCCACCAATCACGCGCCCGTGAGAGCTTGAGATCTTCTCCTCGCGCTTCGCGTTCAAGTCCGCCAGGTAGAGCGCCGGCTCCATGCTCTTGTACGAGAGATACAGCACGTAGCGCGTGGTTCGGTCAAAGCTGGGGAACAGGTTGATCGTCGGATTGTCGGTCAGCTTGAACAGATCCTGGCCGTCGATCGACTGCGTATAGACTTCCTTGAAGCGGCCGCCGCCCTTGGAGACAAACGCCAGCTTGGAATCGAACGGACCTTTCTGCCCGGTCGCCGCCTCGAGGATTGCGTCGGCGAATCGGCGCGCCATCCGCGGCACGTCGGCGGGGTCGCCGCTGTAATTCTTGCCCATCATGCGCCGCTGCTGCGCGACGTCGTAAAGGTAGGCCGTCAGCTTCAGGCCTCCGCCGCTAGCATTGA
>Ga0210393_10004893_pt1 | contig 10563 bp, 11 predicted proteins | sample IncBWC27OmetaG_FD_160068 | JGI IMG/M metagenome (GOLD analysis project Ga0210393, IMG submission 160068) | Forest soil microbial communities from Barre Woods Harvard Forest LTER site, Petersham, Massachusetts, United States - Inc-BW-C-27-O ...
CATATTTCTCACAAAAGTTAGGTATCTTATTTGTAGCATTTCAAGTAGGACTGTTAGAAGTCCTCTAAAATCTAGTATATAAAGAGCTTATATTTACTATAGGAGAACCAAGCTTAGCTTAGTTCTAAAATCACAGCTATAATCTTTTCTTTTCAAAACTCCTTACAGTATTAGACCCTTAGCTACCACTGCCTTCCACTATAAAGGAGTTCTATAACTCCTCTCCTAATCTAACTTTGTATTATAAGGGAACTATATCTTCCTTGAGGCAGTTCTCCCTCCTTATTGTAACAAATACTTTGCTAGGCTATCAGGTAATCTAAGATCAGTTATCTTGAGAATATCCTTCTTGAAAATGCCCTCAAAGAATTGCTTAGTCAGCAATTCCCATGGACATTCTTAAGGCCCGCTATGGCCTTAACATATATGATTATCCACTACACATCAAAGCATCTTCTATCCTGATACCTCTAAAGCTAGAAGGAGTGCTTACTACTAACTAATATCTAGAGTGAATGGTCAAACCCCTATTAAAGAGGGCTAGGGAACCTAAGCATTAGCTAGGCTTATTAGGCAACTGGTGTTATGCCTCTAACCACTAAACTTCAGATTTCTTTTCTCTTAACCCATTTTAGCTTAGCTTATCTATCTCTTTTGATTGATAGCTATAGATGTGTTAGGTATGTTATCAAAAGCACAGCTATTACTGATTAATAGATGCATATCTTTTGTAAAAAGTTAAGTACCTCTTTTGTTTTTCAAATAGGACTGTCAGAGGTCCTTTGATACTATAGTATAAGGCAGTATTTCACATTATGTGTGTGGGGAGCCAAATATTGAGAGCCCAGCCAAGTGGCTGAAATCTAAGCAAGAAAGTGGGCAAAATAAGCTGATTCTGCAATTTTTGGGTTTTTGGGCACTTGTTTCAAATTCTAGGGTAGTTTTTCACTTAAGCACCCATTTGGAATAAGGGAATTTAAGTTTAAATCATTAATTTTATTGTATTGGAACTGTTAAGGGAGTTGTTGCACACACACATTCAGTTAGATAACACAATTTCTAAAAAAGGACTTAACACATGTCAAGCTGCCTTTCAAATAAGAAATACATATTATATTGGAGAGTTAGCCTCCCAAGTGATACAACTACTTGTCTTGCTGCTAAAGATGACCCAGAATGTTCTTAAATACTTATGAATCATATTTTCATAGCCATACAGTAGTTTTTAGTGTGGGAAAGTGGATATTTCAAATTTTGTTTCAAATTTTGGTCAAAAAAGGCTGGCACTAATTATTTTTGAAACACTAATGAGTATATTTTATCCTACTATTGAATGTGATACTACTATGCTTTATTTCACAACATTTGAATGAGATTTGAGGGAGAAGTAGCTAAAATAAAATTTGGCATGTTGAGAGGCTGGAAAGTGCTGCCTTACACTGTAGTATATAAAGCCTGTAAATTACTGGTAGAAAACTAAGCTTGGCTTAGTTTTCTAATTATAGCAGTTATCTTATCTTATCCTCTAAAATCTTTAAAGTAGTGGCAAATCCTCAGCTGCCCCTACCCTTCACTATAGAAGAGTTTTATAACTCTTTTTCTAATTTATCCTAGTATTGTGATAACATAGAGGGAACTGTACCTTTCTTGAGGCAGTTCTCCCTTATTGTTGTGACAAACACACTTTTGAGGCATCAGGTGATCCAAGATCACTTATCTTAAGAATATTCCTCTTGAAATTGGCCTTGAAGAATTGCTTAGTCAGCAATTCCCATAAAGCTCCCTAAGGCCTGCTATAGCCTCACAACTAGCATCTGGAGCCAAAAGGCTAGTCCTTCATTGATGTACTAGAGTAAGTGTGGGAACTGGCCCATCTATGCCTTTATCTTATATTATTATCACCTTCCTCTAGCTAATATACAATCATCTACCATTACTTATGTTTCCATCATGGTTGTCCTAGTTCATATTCTCCTTATATATAATAACCCTTTACCTTGTGTTTCTAGCATGTTAGTGTTAACTCACCTTATATGCATGCCCCTTATCTCTGCCTTATGCTTGCCTCATTTCTAATACCACTACTAGTAGAATTAGGATCTTCTTGTACTTAAGGACTTTTTAAGTGTCTCTAAGACACCAAGTTGAGTCTCTTATCTATCTTGACAATAGTAATTGACTCTCCCCTCTCTTCTGTAATTTGTGCTTTAATAAGGGGTCACTAGATGTACTTAGTGGCTGGAACCCTTAACTTGTAAATCTATACCTAAGGGATAATGTTGCCTTAGCAGTCTTATACTACTAAAAGTCTTAGCAGTGACATATGGCATATACCATGAACTCTATGTGTTTTTTATACTCAGCAATTTAACTTTATGACAAATTCATGTTAATAAGTTATTTATTAAGAACAATACAGATCTATCAAGTTAGGTAAATTTATGTGGATGTGGTAAACTCAGATATAGGCCCCATAGCATAGAAAGTGAGTGCTTGTAAAAGCATAGAAAATATGGGGCCTAGAGGCACAATTCTAGGAGTGTAGGTGGGGGGATGTGCAAACACATCCACTTGTGCAGGGATTGCAGCACTTAGAGGTGCAATTCTAGAAGTGCAGGTGAGGGGAGATGCAAACCTATCTGCTTGCACAGAGATTGCAACATCTGGAGGTGCAATCCTAGGAATAGAGGTAGGGGGAGGAACAGCTATGTGTGATTGCATAGGGATTATGGGACCCAGAAGTGTGATACTAGGAGTGGACTTGATAGTGGGGGGGCCACATTTGTAGTGGAAGGGGTGTTTAGGTTTTGTGTGCTTTCCTGATCACTCTTCTCCAGTGTATTGGTCATTATGAATATAATAGCACTTGCTCTTAACAACACTGATACTCTGTGCTGTGAGCCTGCTCTTCTTGGCAGGATACAGGCAGTTAGACAACTTATTGATAATGCTCATTTGTTTAGCAGTGTCCATCTATGACTTGTGATTCTAGGTGATGACATCTAGATTTGGTAAGGGAGCATTACTCTACATTGCTGTGACCATAGCTAACAAGTTGTACTTAGCTGAGTGAGCAGCTTTAATCACCACTATAGATTGTGCTGCTATAGATTCAGCAAATTGCCTGGCCTGCATGGCTGCCAGAGTATGACTCAGCATGCTGATGTCTTGAGTGAGTGTATGTAAAGTGTTCTTGGGCCTATAAGTGTGAACACATTGGGGACAGCTTTGAGACTTGGTTCTCTCAGGGAACAATCTAGGGAATGATCCAGAATTAATTTCCTAAGGGGATAGCTTAGAGAAGTGATAGAGAATGGCTGCAATGTGCCTGCAGAACCATATCCTTAGGTCTTCACATTTGCAGGTCGATTGGTGGAGATCTACTGTGTGATACAAGCCTAGCTAAGACTTGGATATGATATAGAATTGTGTGTTATTAAGCTTTTGAATTGATTCACTAAAAATCTCTGCTGCATGTTCCAAAACCTCCTGTCAGTATTCTGCCATAAGATCCTTCCCATTTAGGCTGACAATCTGGCAGCTGTGCCTATTTTTGTAGTATAATACCATTTCCTTCATAAGCATTACAATAATGTGATTAATCTGGTGCTGGCACTTTCCATCAGGCTAGTTCATCTTCAGCATATGATGATACCTTTTGGGGATTAATTAGCTTATCTTATCTCCCAAAAAAATGCATAGACACATATGCCTCTATAAGCATGTTTGTATCCCCTTCTTTATAGATACATTAGCCCTTTCTTAGCACTCTAGACCACTTAGGTGTGATTAGAAGCCACTGTGATTTCAAATATGCAATGAAGGACTATAGGATAGAGGGATCACTAGAGATCTCAACCCAAAGCATAGCAAACTTGATCTGATCTGTGGTCTTTACCCATAATTTGACCTTATCCTATAGTGCTGAGTATTTTTTTGTATTGAAATGTGATCTTATAGCATATAATATGTGCCAAGTGCACAGATTCACTGTGCTCCATAGATAGATGGCCTCGAGCATATTGATCTAGGCCTGGTCACAATCAGTTATAATAACCATAGGCTAAACTGATGAGCTAGTATCCCTAACTCATTGGAGGAAAAAGGTGATTGTTGCTTGTCATTCCATTTAATGCTAGCATTCAGGTGATAGAAATGCCTAGAATGGAGTATAAGTGCCCCTGAGCCAAATTACCATAGCAATAATTACTCACCATAGCCCTAGTGATCACATGCAATAATTGTAAATAACAAAAATCCTAGAAATGTGGTAACATTATGCATTGTGTCAATTCTGATAAATCTGTCTCTAAGGCACTAGAACTTATTCAACTAAAACTTAGCTTAGATATACAGCACAAAGGAGTTCTGCTTCAACTGAGAATCCAGGGAAGGGAGATTAAGCCTGTTCTTATAGAATACAAGTGTATTATTATCTTTGATTCTGTCAATCCAAAGTTGCATAGAGATAGCATCCAGTGGGTGCAAGTGTATGGCTTGCTATTCCATCACTCAGCCTATTTAGCTAACATCAGCTGGCACAATGAATTTGTCTCTATAGCCATTGGGTGCAGAATTATGAATAGCACATATCTATAGGCAAATTAGAGAGGGTGCTAAAAATAGATGTTGGTTACATATAATCTCTTTGTGATCCATCTTCTGCACTAGCATAGATTTGTTTTGTTTCTATGCAACATCTGACATCTATATGTAAGCAATGTTGTCTGAGCCAACTTTGTAATCATGGATGCTTATGTAATTCCCCAAAATAGTGTCTGTGTGCAGATAGAGTTTAATGACTACCTGGCAATGGCAGCCCATTTTTTTGAAGCTGCTCTTGTAATGCCAGCTCAGATTCTTTTTTTTATACTGTTTTTAGCCTCCAGACAGTTGGCATGAGCAGACATAAAGTCGCTTCTTGGTCCAGAGTGGTTCCCCACACTTACTGTAACAAGCAATGAGCTCAATTGAGTAATGGAGCTCTTTCTTATAGTGCCAAGCATTAAAAGTGGCAAAATCACTCAATTTCAACAGGTATCTGCTGTGCTCCTAGTCATAATTGTAGCTTCCACACTTTATTAAAGTGACTGGGGCCTTTGCAGTACCCAGAGGGATATTGCTTAGGCATTTAGTGCATGAAGATTGCTCCAGGGTAGTAGGGGCAACTAATCTCAAATTGAGACATAGCTTAGCAGGGTGCACACTCAGCCTAGTTATCATTGAGGCATCAAGTGGGGTGATAGACATCATCATCATTGTGTTGGTAGGCAAAGGGTTAGTAAATTCAGAAAAGATGCATGCATGATATATTATATATTACATTCCCTCCTTTGCATTGTGGTTACTACAATTTGCTACAATCTTACAGAATTTTGGTCTTTCCCAGAACTATAGATTGTATTTACTTAAGACAAGTTTTGAAAGACCAGTTTAAAAGACTATTCTGATAACTAAGAATCTGAACATAATTCTTAAAAAACTATTACTGTTACATATATCTGAGGGTTAGAGTTAGCATAAAAGCTATAACCTCTTATAACCCATAGCTATCCACTTCTACTGAGGGATATAGGTTAAGAGGGGTTTGACTGTACAGGCTTTCTATAGACTTAGTTAAGTACCCCTAAAAGTTTATACAGTATCTCCTCTGCCAGTCATAACAGAGGCTTTTATAAAATAAAGAAATGAGAAAAATAAGTCTCCATCAATTAGTGATAAGATAGAAACAGAATTAATGATTAGTTAAGAAAAAGAGGTGGCTATTAATCAATAATAAAATAAGAAAAGAGCAAAAGTTGGGGTAGTAAAGAAACTGTGACATACTGTAGCTGCATATACTACTACAGTTTCTCTTTCCCTTGCCCTTCCCCACCTTGTTGCCCCATTTCTGCAATGACAGGCTTATGTCTAAATGCAGCATCTCACCACTCATGCTTGAGCAGTGCATCAGGAGCTGAATCCTAGTTGTTGTTGTTGTGCTCATCAGCATCATGGACCTAGATATCATCAACACATTATCCACCACAATGCCTGATGCCAACACCAATGCAGATGCAGATGCAGATGTAGCACTAGGTGAACCCTTCCAGAAGGGCGAGCTGTGCATCTGCGTCTGCGATGGCATGCCTGACTTGTGCACTGTCACTGTTAACATGATCATTGTTATGCGCCAGGCTGGGCACAAGGTAGTCTGATGTAGACGTGACAAAGTCACTTAAGGCAGGGACGCGGACAGGAATGTTTGCAGGGAACAGAGGTCCTTCTGCACAACAGGGACAACACTAGGTCAAGTCCACACCCAAGCGTGGTCGCTTTAGGGTGCTTAAATGAAGGAGATGAGAGGGGTGACGGACAGGGTCACTATTCGAGTTGGCTTGGTCTAAGACCAGGGATAGATCCCGCAACAAGAATAGGATGGAGAAGATGAGACGCGGGCCTTACAGTCAGCAGCCAACTAAGGGCACTTTACTGAACTAGAACAGGGGGAAAGGCTACTAGCTTAGATTGGGGATCAAGTTAGGCTTAAGGCCTTAGTGCCCAACAAGAGGGCCTTATATACAGGGAGAGGCACAGCCTCGTGCTAGACTGGGAACAATAGCGAGCCCATAAGAGGCGAGCTGAAACACAAGGGAGCAATAAGAATCAAGGGAACAATAGGGAGCTAACAATAGCTGAAACACAAGTGAAACAATGAGAAGGGACCTATAGGAGATTCATGGAGATGAGGATAAGATAAGTAGATAACTACTTAGCCAGTCTGTTACCACCATAAGGGAAATGGGTAGGGCAAATGTGCTCTCGACAGAAGGTCAAGTGCTCTAGGGTATGGGCATGAGTGAAGTGGCCCCAAGGGGCAAGCCAAAGCTCTGTGGAGTCTCCATCAGTGCATCGAGGGCAGAACTCAGTAAAGTGGTGAGTAGTGTACGGCCAGGAGCACATAAGGGAGCGAAGGGTAATGGGTTCAGGGGCAATGCGGGGAAGGATATCAAGGGGATGAGCGGGAACAACGTCAGGGAAGTCTGAGACTACAGTAATGCAGTCTCAGGTATCAGAAGTCTCGTAGGTAGGAGTGTAAATGGACGGTGCAGTATGAGAAAAAGTAGGGGTAGGGTCAGAACGTAACAATCATGTTCAAGCTTGTGCTTAGCATGGCAATACTATACAATGGTGCTATAGACATTCTCCTCACATGCATGATTCTGCCTACTTATGCAATGCTTGCACAGGGAGTGCACTCCACCTTCTGCGCCATCCTTAGCAAGAATCTCCATCATGCACACCACACTGTGCCTGCAGCGCCTGTCAATCAATATAAGCAGGTGTGTGCACACGATGCCACCTGCACTCACCATGCTCATCATGACACCCATGCTTTGGAACAGCAGCACACTTAAGGCTATGAGGAGCATGGGCAAGTCAATGGACAGGAGGCCTATGTTTGCACCTAGTAGAATGTCTCTGGGGTGGTAGCTGGTTGGCAAGGCAGGTGTGGCTTATTCAGACAAGGTTAGGCTTGAGAACATTGAGGATGAGGCTATTGGGAAGATCCAGTGGTGGAGGTAATTGGGGTGCATGGACACCGGTTCGGTGACAGTGACTGCAATATAATTGCTCAAGTTAGTGATGGCCTGGCATGCTCAGGTCTAACTTGCTGCTGTAGCTGCACAGGCTGCTAAGAAAGATAGAGACATTGGGTATTTGCTTTTGTGAAAACTCTGCCTATACCTGAGCTTGGAGTATGGGTAATGTCTGGGTGAGGAGAAACCTACCCTAACCCCTACCCAGGAATACCCTACCTAGCACCCAGTCGGGTAACACTGTGGGCATTTTACAATGTAATCCTATTCAGTTCAGAAAAACTGACCAATCAGATTGCATAAAATAGTTGACTGAATTGGGATATATTGTAAAATGCCCACAGTGCATGTTGAATGCACCGCGTTCATGCGCGCATGCCCATATTTGTCTATATGTGCTCATGTTTTGCCTTGTTCTCTTAGATCACATTCTTGCTTACCTCTTAGCTCTGTACCTGCATAATTGGTGGGTTTATCACACTCATTAGACTCTTATTTCAGTGCCCCATATCATACACTCATTAGTAGCTAGATTGGTACTTGTGTTACAGTATATTACATTCCTTTTCAGTACTTAGTTTACCTTACAAGTAGCCTTATGCCGGAGTGTGGGAAAATGCGACACCAGTGTCTGCGAGACACCGTGTGCACCTGATTAATAAGCATCAAGTTTTAGTGAAAACCAACATAACCTTATTTATTAGTTCATATACTTTCCACAGTGTAACCCATACCTGCGCCAATCACTAGCACACTGCATGCAAATCAGGGTTGTTAGTCCAAAAATAGTCATAGAAAACCCTGATAAGTGTTAAAAGAATTTTTATGGTATATCCCTGTAGAAGAGTCTGAAAAAAGAGTTTGAATAAATTTCCAGTTACATGATGTGAAATTTTTTTTTGCAGATATATTCCTGCCAGATATGCTCTAGACATCATGTGACTGGAAATTTACTCAAACTCTTTTTTTAGACTCTCCCACGAGAATAAACCCTAAAAATTCTTTAACACTTATTAGGGTTTTCTATAACCATTTTTTGACTGACAACCCTGATTTGCATGCAGTGGTAGCTCACAGAGTCATTATCATTAGGGTTGCCATCTTGCAGTAACATAAGCCTTAAGCTTGGCTTAATCATTAAATCACAGCTTCATTAATTATTCTAAACTAAGTGTTGGAATAATAGTGATCAATTGGAACACTGGAGCTAATGCTTAGACATGGCACTTAGAAGTGGTCTACAACCATCAGTATTTACATGCACTGTGTTTCACACAGATGCACCTTAGATCCAATCATAAAAGAGATCTTTCAGCAGCCCTTAGGCACCACTTCTTTTGGTTTACTATACTGGGTAGTATTAGTACTATACAGAACATCTCCTGCAGTCTTAGTACAATTATTTGGGCACCTGGATGTGAAATGTATTAGGCAACACTGTAAACTCAATATTATGGATGCCTTTACTCACTCTTATTGTTGTATTTGTCATATACAGTAGCTACCTATAGGTATAAATACCCTACTATGTAGACTCCCAATACACATTGTCTCACTCACTCAAGTGTAACATCTAAGTCTATATGTAGTACTAGCAAACTACACTCCAAACCCACACAACAAGGTGGGTTGCTTAGCCTACAGCTGCACCTATATGGCTGCACAATAGGTTATGGGCCCTGCTAGCCAATAAAGTGCCTTTACTAGCTGCTAAAAGGCAAAGTAACCCATTGGCCTAAAAGCTACAATGCTGCCCTATGGGTGCATTATGCCTCTATCATTTCTGGTACTTTAAGATGTTCTGCTGACACTTTACAAGCCTCTCTTAACAGAACTATGTCTTCCAACAATGCTGCCTCTTTGGTTCCCATCCTTGATGGAACTAACTACAGATAGTGGGCAGTGTGATGAAAGCCTTCATAATGTCCACTGGAATGTGGGCATATGTTGAGGGTAGAATTGAAAGGGAATCCCTCCCTAACAAAAAGGAGAAGCTTGCAAAGCTCTCCAATGCTCAAAGGGAGGAGATCTGTGTTGCCCAGAATGCCTGGAATAAGGACAATGGCATGGTTATTGGGCAAATCATGCTCAGGCTTTTGCCTATGGTTCAGCAGAACCACACCACCATGGTCATATCCTACCAGCTCTGGAATGCCTTGGTAGGCTCCTATAGCAAAGCAATGGCCTCATCAGTCTTTAAAGATTTCAAAGACTGTCTGAATGCCTGCATTTCAATCACTGCCAATCCCAACATTTACTTTGACAAGATGTTTGGTGCTTTCACCTGGATGTTAGTGGCCAATGTAGAAGTCCCCAACCAGTTCCAGGCAATGATCACCCTTGCTGCTCTCCCACAGAAATGGGAGATGCTCATCTCCATCATCACTAGTGATGTTGAGATGGATAACCTTGACTTAAGCAAAGTGCACAATGCTATTATCACTTAGTTTCAAGTGGACTCTGTCCACCACAGCTCAAATAAGCACAATGCCAATAAAATCAGCACGGTGAAGCACATGCATGGCAACCCAAACTGGCACAACCAGCAAGGGTTAAACTAGCAGCAGCAGCAGAACCAGCAGCACTCCTACATCACTAATATCACCTCTATGGCACCTCCCACTACCTCCACCATTGCACTCCCTGCTCTATCTGGGATGCATAAGCGCACTGTCACTCATCCTGCTCCTAAGCAGCAAACACCTAGCCCTTACAAGGCCTTCAACACTGCAGTTGATACTGCTCAAGCCTCTAGGTCTAAGCTGACCATCCAAACGGTAAAGACCCTTGAGCAGCGCATCACTGACACCTACCTTAAGTCCCCTTGGGCCAAGGTTTCTCACATTTCTGATGTAGAGGACTCTGACATCAAGATGCATGCCCCACAAGGGAAGGAAGACCAAGGCAACTGGGTCTTTGAGGAAGCAGACAAAGAAGCCAGCCAAGAAGCTGGTGAAGGAGAAGAAGCTGACCCTAGCTTTAA
>Ga0210393_10004896_pt1 | contig 10561 bp, 18 predicted proteins | sample IncBWC27OmetaG_FD_160068 | JGI IMG/M metagenome (GOLD analysis project Ga0210393, IMG submission 160068) | Forest soil microbial communities from Barre Woods Harvard Forest LTER site, Petersham, Massachusetts, United States - Inc-BW-C-27-O ...
ATACTGCGATAGCGTCTTTTTTTGACATATTTTTTTTACTTTTGAACTGTGGTCTAGACGAATAACGGTTTAGCAGTAAGCAGGACCATAACAAGGCCAAGCAAACGATTTGCAGGCCTCCGTCATCCGAGTCCCTCTGCTCTCTGACCGACAACGACAAAACTCGCAAACTTGAAAAAAAGGACCATTCGGGACGCACAAGGATGTCCGTTTCTCCCGTCCTTGCTGCGACCCGTGTGCTTGAGCCCCGCAGTGTCCCTAATCCGCTTGTTCTTCACCTCTCCGGAACATCGGGGGCTTCAGAATCAGAATATGAACATGAACCCATCTCTAGGCCCGTCAAGGGTCCTTCTCGCCGACCGGTGATTGTGAACGGGAAGCTCTTGTTAAACTCTAAACGCATTTACAAGTGCACCTTTGACGGCTGCGAAAAATCTTATACCAAACCCGCTCGCCTGCAAGAGCACGAACGGTCTCACACTGGCGATGTAAGCTGCTCATATACCCCCGGGCGTTGTTTTGCTGATACATTTCTCACAAAAGCGACCATTCGTTTGCACGACGTGTGATAAATCTTATCTCCGCGAAACCCACCTGCAAGCACACGGACGTTCCCATCTGCCCAAATCAGACCGACCTTTTGTCTGCGGAGAGTCCGATTGCGACAAACGCTTTTGGACTGCTCAGCACTTAAGAGTGCACGAGGAAGTCATACATCGCGGGGAAAAGCCGTTCAAGGTGTGACTTTCTTCGTTCTATCTTTGGCATTCTTGACGATGTGATCGATGTTCAGTGCACGCATGAACGATGCGCGGCTGCGTTTCTGAAGCACCACCAGCTGCGCGCCCACATGGCTAGTGAACACGCTCCACCCGGGACAAAGTCCTACCAATGTGATCATGGGGACTGCAGCAAGTCCTTCAGCACAAACCAAAAACTCCGCGCCCATCTCAAGGTGCATGAAGGTGAACAGCTTCCCCTTTATGTCTGTTCCCCTCTCACTCCTCGCTAAAGAAAGCCGATACGCGTGCGCGAATCCTGTGTGCAGGACTAAACCCGAATCAGCATTTTATCCTACCTGGACTGCGCTGCAACATCATATCCGCACGACACACCCGCCAATGTGCCCCCATGATGTGTGTGAGAAGAGGATACTTTCCTCTCAAAAAGGTCTTCGGGCTCACCTGAAGCTGCATGAGCAACGTGTTCTCGAAGATATACTGTCTGAGCACGAAGACGGTAGCTCAGAGGAGGATGCGCCACCACGGAAGCGTCGACGCGGAGGAGAGGTAGGGCGCGACTGGAAGTGCGAGGTCGAGGGATGTACTAAGGACTTCAAATCTGTGTGTTTCGCCTACGCCTGTTGTAATTGCGGTCCTGATATCCTAATTCTGGCAGAAAAAGGCTCTCACAACGCACTACGCCATCACTCACCTAGGACAACGTAATTTCGTCTGTGCTATCGAAGGGTGTGGCCGCGCCTTTGGCTACAAGCACGTCTTGCAGCGGCACGAAGCCCGAGGGCATAGAAAGGATAGTATCAAGGTTGAAAGATCCGAAGACCACGAGCATCAAGCGGACGCTGATGGAGAGTCTAGCGAGACCGAGCGTCCAAGGCCCAAGAAGCGAAGGACTCAGCGTTCTCAATCTCCGGACACCTCGATAATCAATGAGATCACCGGCGTCGCGTACGAGGAACGCGCAGCAAGAATGCAAGCGCCTTTGAAGTGCCCGCACCCAGCAATGGAGGGCCTTCCGTCGGCGCCCTCCGTGGAAAGTCTCAGTTTGTGGGGTGACGAGGCGCCGTGCGAGTACGTATTCGGGCGCGCTTATGACTTGCGCCGGCACCTGCGGGCTGTGCATGGCGTCGTGTTAGACAAGGAGGTTGTAGATGCATGGGCACGTAGAATGCGGGGATAACCGATGGCCTGTTGATTAGATTGACGGGCTTCTCGGGCCGTGATTAGATCCAACAAATACCAAGAATTAATATTTAAGCCACGTCTTGTCTCTGCCTCCTTGCTTGACTCATTCTCCACTCCAATCCTCCCTGTCCTTGCTTGAAGATGAGCAGACTCAATGCTGGTGCCTTTGAATTCGTTCCTGGAAAGAGGTTTGTTGCTCCCTCAGCACAACAGCAACAATTGCAGCCTCAGCCGGCGTTCGAGCGTCCTGAAGAGCCGTCTACACCACCTGTGCCTCCACCAACGATCAGCCTGAACATCGGGGGAGTCAAACGTGCGCCACCAGCACACCCGCCTGCAGCTCGCGATCCTGCACCTGTTCATGCCCCATCAACCGCTCCCCCACCGGCAACGAGACATAACACACATCCCGCAAAGGCAGCTGCTCCTTCGTCAGCTCCCTCCACACCATCACGAACTCCAGGCAATGCATCTCCCTCACCGGCCTTGGCGCCACCGTCAAAGACATTCACGATGGGTCGTGCAAAGACGGATACGGCAATGATTGCCCAGGAAGTGGAGGCCGTCGCCGATCAGGATATGCTGAACGAGCTGTTCGGCGACAGTGCGTCACTCTCTCATGATATTCTGTATAATTTCGTGCGCGGCTGACGAGTAGGGCTATTGCGGTGGGGAACAGTCAAGGAACACCTGAACATCGTCTTTATCGGCCACGTCGATGCTGGGAAGAGCACGATGGGCGGGAACATCCTTTTCCTATCCGGGATGGTCGACAAGCGCACGATGGAGAAGTACGAGCGTGAGGCGAAGGAGGCCGGCCGGGAGAGCTGGTACCTCTCCTGGGCGCTCGACTCGACGCCCCTGGAGCGGTCCAAGGGCAAGACGGTCGAGATCGGCCGCGCGTACTTTGAGACGAACGCGCGGCGGTACACGATCCTCGATGCGCCAGGCCACAAGACGTACGTGCCGTCGATGATTTCCGGCGCGGCGCAGGCGGACGTCGCGCTCCTCGTCATCTCCGCGCGCAAGGGCGAGTTCGAGACGGGCTTCGAGAAGGGCGGGCAGACGCGCGAGCACATCATGCTCGTCAAGACCGCCGGCGTGAACAAGGTCGTCGTCGTGGTCAACAAGATGGACGACCCCACGGTCAAATGGGAAAAGGCGCGCTACGAGGAGATCAAGGAGAAGCTGACGCCGTTTGTGCGTGGCGCTGGCTTCAACATCAAGACGGATGTGTCTTGGCTTCCCGTATCCGCATATACGGGTGCTAATCTCAAGGATCGCGTCAGCAAGTCGGTTTGCCCGTGGTGGGAGTATGTCATTCCAATCTATTCGCTTATCTGCCTTCTACTGACAATGACCCGCAGCGGACCTTCGCTCCTCGAACATCTCGATAAAATCCCGATGGTCGACCGCAAGGTCAACGCACCAGTGATGATTCCAATCTCAGAAAAATACAAAGATATGGGTACGATCGCCGTTGGCAAGCTCGAATCGGGCCATATCCGCAAGGGAGACACCCTCTTGCTCATGCCGAACAAGGACGAGATCGAAATCGCGGCGATCTACAACGAGCTAGAAGAGGAGGTGCAGATCGCGCTATCTGGGGACAACGTGCGCATGCGCGTCCGTGGTGCGGAGGATGACGACATCAGCCCGGGCTTTGTGCTCACGAGCCTGCACAAGCCGGTGCATGCTGTGCGCCAGTTCGAGGCGCAGCTCGCCATTCTGGACCACAAGAACATCATCTGCGCGGGCTACTCCGCCGTCCTGCACGTGCACACGCTCGCAGAGGAGGTCACGCTCTCGGTACGGTTTCACAATGGCTTCCTTCCCATGTACTATGCGGGATCCATCTGGCTGACTTTGATTGGGGGGGTGCGCGGATCAGGCACTGTTGCATTACTTTGACAAGACGACTGGCCGCAAGTCACGGAAGCCACCCCAGTTTGCTAAGAAGTCCCAGCGGATTGTAGCGCTGATAGAGACGTCCGCGCCGATATGTATAGAACGCTTCGTGGATTATCCCCAGCTTGGACGCTTTACGTTACGCGATGAAGGTACGGGGCGTTGTCCTAGTTGCATCCAACATTACTAATTCTTTCCTTTCAGGAAAAACGGTGGCCATTGGAAAGGTTCGTAGTTTCCTAGTCCCCTTCGTTTCCAAAAGAGAACAAAAACTGATCTCCTGCTCGTCGTTCGACTAGGTTACAAAACTAATCGAACATCACGTCGACGAGGTTGCAGAGGCGACGGCCAACCTCAGTGTCCATGACCACGTCGCAGCCTAAGCATGAGGTATACCGGCTGCTGTACGATCGATAATTGGCAAGAAATAAAAAAACAAATGTCGTTGACGCACACGGAAACGGAATATGTTGTATGTTTGTTATCAGAAGTGCCTAGATGCAGTCACGCGTACTAGTAGGAAGTACGACATCTCCATGAGGTGCAGTTGTTAACACGACTTTGCGCTTTGCGCTGCCGCCCGATGAGGAGAAACTGGCAGCGTCGGGGTTAGCCGAGAATTATATAAGCATCCATCACTACTCGATCACGTGTCGACGGCTTCAGCCAGCGCTGCGCTAGATGCCACCGACAACCTCCTAACATCATCATGTCCCGTCCCGTAACCTTGGCAGAAACGAAGACGGGCGATGCGGCGCTGAGCATCGACCCTTCTGGTGCAGGAACAAAGCGCGCACCCGCGGCGGAAATCACTCAGGAGGATTTGCCGGCCATGGCTGGTCCGGGTTCGGCGGGCGGTAGCCGAAGCCGCGACGGACGCGACTTTTCTCCTCCGAGTCCGAGTCCGAGTCCGGGTCGTGCATCGTTGGCCGCGGGATCGTGCGATGGCCCTTCGGACTGGAACGGTGTCGCGCCACGGGAAAAGGAGGCAGAAGGAGATGTCCTCGCTACCCCTGTCCCTGTCCCTGCGCATCAAGGTCCGCCTTCGTTCGCCCAGAGCGAGTTTCACACGGTAGATATCTTTTTTTTTTCGGTCGGTCCAACTCACCGGTCCTAGCTTGCTTATTTGCGCTCCTTTATTTCTTTTTTTTTTTTCGGTATTGGTATTTCCTTTACTGTATAGATTGTTCGTCGTCAACGTCGTGAGCGCGGCGACGACAGCCTCAAGATGAAGGTCTCTCATTCTCGCACGCCCCATCTGAACGCAGAGTGGGAATTTTCTGTGATTGGTTTTATTATTGACAGATGTCACTTTTCTCCCTGCATCGTCCTGACTAGACTTTCTTTTCTTTTCTTTTTCTTTTCCTTTTTCTCTCTGTTGTTGTGTTGTTTAGGGATGGGGGTCGATGCGCTACCTGGATATCTCCCCTGAGAATTTGAGGGATGCGGAAACACGGCTGAAAGCCCCCCGCGAAGTGCTCGGATATATTTCTGCGATATCTGTGTCAGGCAACGACGTATCTGGGAGCGTTTTTTACGCGTTTCCTTTGGTCTTCGCGGTGGCCGGTGAGCCCCCTCGGATTGCCCTCCGCCTGACAATTTTAATTTGTTCCAAGGGATATATTCGCCCCTTTGTTTGCTAACGGCTTCCCTGCTCCTCTTTGTCTTTCGGCCGCTTCTGCTCGAGCTCGCCTCTACTGTTCGCATTAACGGATCGTAGGTCGTCTTTAGATAAACTTTCGCTAACTCTCGGCTCATGCCATGATCGCACCAGGAACTACGTCTATCTGCTGCAATTTTCGGGGAAAGTGCTAGCTCTCATTGGAGCGGCTGCGACTCTTTTGGATGCAGTAGCCACGTCCGCCGTTTCCGCGGCGACAGCGAGTGCCTATCTCAGCGCGGAAATTCATTCCATGCCCATTCCGACGACCTTGCTGACCGTCTTGTTCCTCGTTGCGCTTGGCGTTCTCTCCCTTGCGGGAATCAGGGAAAGCGCCTCTGCGACCGCCGTCGTCTTCGTATTTCACGTACGCGTCGCTTTCTCATTTTCACACATGCCTCCCGCTCTGACGTAACCCTCCCCCCCCCGCCCTTAGATGATAGCGATGGCCACACTCGCGATTGCGAGCATTATTCACTGGGCAACCAAGGATCCCCATTCTACCGTTTTGAAGCATAACTGGGCGTTGCGCCCCGGATCCGCTCTCGAGACTGCCACCGCAATATTTTATGGCGTGTGCATCGCATTTCTCGGCGTGACTGGTATGGAGCTAGCGCACGTTTCATATCGAAGCCATGCGATTTACACACGTAGGGTTCGAATGCACGCCGTCATATATCGAGGATATCCGCCCAAAGGATTACCCCTCCATACTGCGGAACCTGATCATCGTCTCTCTCGTTCTCAACACCGTGCTCTCTTTCTTTGCGTGCGCATTGCTTCCGATGAGCACCATCGTCGACGGCATAAACGTCCTGTCCGCCCTTGGTAGTCTCACTGGTGGTAGTTGGCTTCGCATTTTGGTCTTGATCGATGCGGTTTCTGTTCTACTTGGAGGGGTGATGACTGGTACAGTCACGACCATTCAATTACTCGACCGCATGGCCAAGTAAGTCCTATATGTCAACAATGGCTGGTTTTTTTAACAGGAATTCCGTCCTTTTTAGCGACCATATTCTACCGCATTGGTTCAGCTCGAGGCTTCCTGTGACAGGCAGCCAACATATCGCAACACTATTTTCTTCAGGATTGTCCCTCCTGCTCTACGTTGGCTCAGGAATGAGTCTTTCGACCGTGTCATCCGTGTTTTCTATGGCATTTTTATCTATGATTCTTCTCGTGAGTCGTGCTAATTGAGGCCATCAAACATCGCTTGACTCTGAACACTACGTCCCAGTTTGCAGTATCATCTCTTTGTCTTAAACTGAAACGGCCCTACTTGTCCAGACCACCACACTCGGGTGTGGTCACTCTTTTCATGGCCTTTGTTGTCGCAATCGTGACCTGGGCAGGCAATGTTGCGCTTGCGTACGCGCCGTCGCTCCGTTATCTCAGGTCATCACTTATCCGTTGTTTGTACAGCCCCATAGCGCTTGGTGTCTTTTCAGTATCTTACCTCGCGGTTCTCATCGCATTGCTCGTAATAAGTTCACAGCCCACTATCTTGAGACTTGTTCTGTTCTTCTATTCCGCTAGCCCATTCTCACGATGGGCGATAACCCGGGATTTACAACCCCGGTTGGTATCGTGGTACAAGACTCGCCGGGCCGCACGTGTCTGTGTCTGGATTAAGGATGATGATGTGCGTTTGTGAAATGTTACTCTCTGCAGTTGTGTGCTTCTCCCTGATCCAGATTCATGTCATGCTACGAGCCCTACTTTCGGTACAAGAGAATGTTCCGGATGCCCGAACGGTCATATTTGTTCACGCATACCGGAGTATTGATGCGATACCCAGTGAACTGCATCCGAACGCGCGCCTCCTTGACGAAGCATTTCCAACGATCACTGTTGAGTGAGCCGGGTTATCCCCTACCTTCCTGTTTTGGGTCTCATTCGTTTCAGTCTTGCATTTGCTTCGGGAAACTTCAGCCCAGCGGTGAGTCCTTACCCGGTTCGGCAACGCCAACCGGGGCGCTCGTCACCGAAGGCGCACTGACCTGCCAAAAACAGCTTGTCGAGGCGACTTCTCGTACGCTGGACGTCCCACGGAGTCGAATGTGTATGATTTCACTTGGCGAGGATCATCCTTGGGAACTGGCTGAATACGGGGGAGTGCGAGTGATCATGTAGGATAACAAGCGAACGATGCTGGGCAAGGTGAGGAGAGATCGTGACATTTCATGACATGGACTGGAATCTTACGGCCTAGCATGGGATGTCAAGGTTACCATACCTCCCAAGTGTAACAACGCTATCAGCAAGATTGATACCCCTAACTGTTGTGTTTGTCAACATTTCATTTGCAAAGTTTTCGGGTCGTCCTGTCTAGAATTTTATCTTATTCCCTTGAACGTCTTACATGACTTTAATGAAGCCGCTCAATGACTAAATCGGACCTAGGTGGGCTCACCGCTTGCATGCGAACGATATTATTCCGCGTCGCGCAACTACTGCGCACTCGCCATGCGCGTTTCGCTGCTACATGCCTTCGATTTCCCAAACATGCCAACGTTGACTATTATGGAACATTCCCACACCGTTGATCGCTTACATCGATGTGGATCACGACTTATAACTCTATATTATCTCTTTCCGTAATTAGACCTTCGAGGAGCTTCTTCGGCTGGACTTGCACTGGCCCGGTAAGTCGGTTTTGTTCCGTCGTCTCTTCACCTTGATGCCAGATGCGCGGACAGCACCGGATCTTCCCGTGCGGCTCTACATTGGCCCATGTGACGCTCTCGCTGCGCACGACGCACAAAATGTTTTGATCTAGTCTGCGCCTCCAGATTCCGGTAGACATCCCTACCCGCATTGAACGCCCATAAAACAACGCTTCGAAAGGAAGGAATTCCATGAACAGGTCATCACATCACATGGCAGGGCGCTAGACTTGCTATCGACCGTTGGGTTGGAATATGATCGAAAACAAGTTCGAAGCACAGAAAAAGAATTTCTCTGCTACTTTACCACTCTCCAGCCCGAAACCTCGGATGTCATCGTCGTCTTGGGGTAGCTCGTGACTGTGTACTACTTTCTTGTTCATATACGACATGATCGCGAAGGGCAGAGTCAAACTGCACAGCTTTGTGGCATATCCTTTACCCTGACGTTGGCAAAGGTTGTTTCGGCCTCTAGAAACGAATAGAGCCACATGCTCCGTTGGATGAAATTATGCTCAACACAGGTCGATGAATCTCTGCACACCACCACCATGCGGTACGCCCCGGCCACTCGCCTGGAGCGGATACTCACACTCCTCAGGCCTATATTGGCCTGCATTGTCGAGACATGTCAAAATCGTAAATCTGGAAGTTACTCCGCTAGCGCTGGCGGTTAATCTGCTATTTAAGCTGGATGGTACCACGAGATGTAGAGTGTAACAACCTCCAAGCCCCTCTCCAACATCAAACAATCGGCACTAGATCCATGCTTAGTCTCAACGGCTGGATGCCCCAGAAACAACTGGAACATGGCGATCAGCGGGTAGAAGCAGCTCGCCGGTTTCTCGAGATTCACAGGGGTAGCTTGAGCCAAGAAAGCCTCGATGAAGCCGACAGCCTGCTCAATAAGTGAGTAGGCATTCCCATTCTGATACTGTGCTCAAAGATGATGGCGTCTCTCCAGTTTGAATGATTTCAAGCAAGTCCTGACGACAAAGAACCTGCTGAAGCGAATGGTTCTGGCCAGACGATATGCCAATGATGCAGACACAGCGCTGAACAGAATCTACGTGAGTTGCTGTATCATAATCGGTTGAGCGGCCGTATGATATCAGCTTTGCAGATGATGCGACCTCGCCGACGTGTTCGCTTCGACAGACCAAATCATTTGTATCTCTGTCGGGTGCGCAACTAGTGCTTGTACTAAAACAGAAGAGGAACGGGTGGAAATTTTGGTTTACTTCAAGTTTCTGATATGGTTTCGGGTATCTTTTTCCTCTTCAAGACGATCCAGGTTTACCCATCTCTCGATTAACTAGAAGATAGACGAGTAGCTTGTGAATTGTTTTGGACATGTAGCGAGGTCGCCGTTGTTTATGTCAGTGTTTGTGTCACACTAAATGGCCGCCTTGAGTGTCTTGACCCTATAATTACAACTGTTGACTACGTTGTGACGTTGCTACCGTCATCATGATCAAGTTACGAATCAATGTTGTTTTACTGTGCCGCTCTGCTTGTTCCATTTTCCAGTCAAATGTCATATCTACTAGCATTCCGATCCGTCGTATCACCACCACTCACTGCAAAGGAGTACAACGCTACCTGTAATCGAGTTGTAATGAGTGATAGGCGCCTCGGGTGAGAAGAATGAGCACTGTACTTATAAATCTGACATACAGTAAGAAATTCTCAATTTGGCAGGATCGAGACTGATCATGAATTCATGATATGCATGGTAGTCTGAGCGAGTGCCGGCAGTACAAACTGTACAATCAGTCATAATGCGTAATTGTCAACCATTGCTTTTTTTCCTCGATTAACTTCCCTCAAAATTTCGCATGTGCATAGAGACTATGTATTTCTACTTATTGCTCCATTTCATGTATTTCTGCGCAATGAAGTGAAGAACCGGAGGCAAGCCGAACGCTAAGCGCGCAATGCATTATGACTGTAGTACTGCAACGGATATCGCGGCCCGCTCTGACCAAGCGGCTACACGCGTCCCGGCTCGGCTGTATCCGAATCTGTATCCGAGTCCGAGTCAAGTCTGTCGAACGCACCGCGTTTGTGCGCGCGCGCGCTTGTGTTTGTCTGTTTCCTTACAGTACCTTGTTGATTATCTTTAGCTTCTGGATCTGCATACCTAGCAGCCTTACCACATTCATTAGGCCCTTATTTAGTGCTCCATATCACACATTCATTTAGTGTTTGGGTTTTCAGTAGAGTACATTCATTTAGGTACTTAGTTTACCTTACAAGTAGCCTTGTGCCGGAGCGTGGGAAAACGCGACACCGGTGTCTGTGAGACACCGCGCGCACCTGATTAATAATCATCTGTTCGGAGAAATCAACCATAACATTGAAATCTAGTTCTTATACTTTCTACAATAACATCCTGTGTT
>Ga0210393_10004898_pt1 | contig 10559 bp, 9 predicted proteins | sample IncBWC27OmetaG_FD_160068 | JGI IMG/M metagenome (GOLD analysis project Ga0210393, IMG submission 160068) | Forest soil microbial communities from Barre Woods Harvard Forest LTER site, Petersham, Massachusetts, United States - Inc-BW-C-27-O ...
TACGGTCGTTTGTTTCTGGGTGCGAGCCGCAGGCGTCAACCCACAGCTCCTCTCCAGCGTTCGTTAGACTTTTCTCAACCAACCCGTATTCGAGAGAGAGAATGAATCAGCCCAAATACGTTCAGGAGCCAGAAGACGACAACAATAACCACCACTAAGTTCAGGATGGACTTGATGCTTCCGGCCATGGGGATGAAGCGATTCACGAGCCACAGCAGAATGCCAACGACGATCAGGACTGCTACAAGGTTAATCAGGGGCATGGTCGATTGCTTCTTTCTTCGCAGCACACCCGGACTTACCCAAGGTTGATCTGTTACCGTGATGATCCGAGAGGCGATGCGACAAGTGTGGAGCGGAGTGGAACCTGGAATTTCTGGATGGTTCAGGCTGAAGCTTGGGGTCGTGTGTAAGGCTTCGGTCTTTTTGCTTCCCCCACAAGAAACATACTAGAAGAGACGGGCCTCGATATCTGTCTAGTTACGGACATATTTGTATTTAGTTTGCGCGCGCGGAACGGAGTGCTAAAATGTACGCTACCGAACCATGCCAAGGTCAGCACTGCCGCGAAGTTACGAGACGCCCAAGCCCCCCGCTTTCGATGTCCAAGCCTTTCTCGACTCCACCGGTGTAGCAAGGAGAGTTGTCGACTTCCGCAAAAAGACCACTATCTTTGCGCAAGGCGATGCCGCTAAGCATGTGCTGTACATTCAGCAAGGCGGCGTTAAGCTTTCCGTCGTGAACTCCACCGGCAAGGAAGCCGTGGTGGCGGTCCTTAAGCCGGGCGATTTTTTTGGCGAAGGATGTCTCGCGGGCCAACCCATTCGTATGGGATCGGCAACCAGTACCGCCGCGACCAGCGTACTGGTGATTGATAAAGAAGAGATGATACGCGTGCTGCACGCCGAACATGAGTTCTCTGATCGATTCATCACTCACATGCTTTCCAGAAACATCCGCGTGGAAGAAGACTTAATCGATCAACTCTTCAATTCAACAGAAAAGCGGCTGGCACGCGCGCTCCTCCTTCTGGCGCGCTATGGAAAGAATGACGAACCGCAAAGAATCCTTCCAAAGGTATCGCAGGAAACACTGGCTGAAATGATTGGTACCACGCGCTCTCGAGTGAACCTGTTTATGAACAAATTCAAGAAATTAGGCTTCATCGACAACAAAGATGGCCTGCAAATTAATAGTTCTCTCTTGAGCGTTATTCTGCACGACTAATTCAACTTCGCATTTCCGTTCGACCGCGAGAAAAAGCAAGCGTGGATCCAGGTAGCCGTAAGGCTGCCGGTGCTTTAGAATGAATGTCGCAGTTCATGTCGGGGCGTAGCGCAGCCTGGTAGCGCGCCTGCCTTGGGCGCAGGAGGCCCCCGGTTCAAATCCGGGCGCCCCGACCAATTGTCTCAATAACTTACGCGCTGGCATGTGTGTGGTTTTCATTGCAATGTAGTGGAAATTGTAGGTACTCCCTGCCTTTCTTCAGCGAGTTTGATCGCGCTAAGCGCTTTGAAGTTCTCGATCTTTGTGGCCGCTTCCTTCTTGTGTTCTTCCGCTGGGTGAACGTAGCGCATGGTCATTTGAATCGTTGTGTGGCCTAACAAAGCTCCAAGCGTGGGAAGATCTACGCCCGCCATCACGGCCCGCGAGGCGTAGGTATGGCGTAGATCGTAGAGCCTGAAGGCCGGCTTCACCTTCGCTCTACGCACCGCTCCGTCATGTGCTTTTCGCACGCTCCCGATTGGCGCCTCAGAATTGTCGGGAGAGGGAAAGACGTACTTGCTGTCGGACGAGCCAACACGCTTCTTCATGATCATCCACACTTCTCCGGTCATCGTGAGCTTGCGCCTCGCAGCTTTCGTCTTCCCAAAGGGGTTCATGATCGTCCGTTGCACAAGATCTACATTCGTCCGCTCAATGCGAAAGACTTCCTCGGGCCGCATTCCCGTGTCCAGCATGATCCTGGCAATGTCCTTCAGTGGCTGGCTAGCGGTGGCTAGATAGGCCAGTTCCTCCGATGCCGAAATGATTCGCTCCCTCCCCGTCTCCCTGAAGAACTCAACATGCTTCACGGGGTTTGAAACCTGAAATCCACATCGCTCCGCATAGTTGTAAATCAGACGAAGAGTGCTGAGAGCTCGATTCACGGTTACGATCGAAACAGTGCTTCCCTTCTGGCCTCCCCACCGCTTTTCACATATTCGTGCCGTCTTGAAATCCTCGACCATTCCCTGCGTAATCTCGTCGAGCCACTTCCCGCGGAAAAATCTCTTCAGTGTGCCGCAGTTGCCGGCGTGCAGTTCTTGGGTCTTTGGTCGGTGCTGCTGCTTTGACCACTCGAGGAATTGCTTCGTGAACTCTTCGAACTTGGGGGGAAGCTTCGGCTTTGCGAAGCCGACGCGCCTATCGAGAAGGTCCGTCCTTCGCCGTGCCTCAGCCCGAAGAGCCGCAGCTTTATTCTGATGGCCGGACGATTCCTGAATCTTCCGTCCGCCAAATTCGAAGACGTACCACCAGGTTCTGCCCCGCCTATAGAGGGACATCGGCGTCCTACCTCTGGTCCGACCGGCTTTGGTCGGTCAGGACTGTACGCTCAGCTAGCCACGAGTCAAGGTCAGTCTGCCGGTAGCGAACGCAGTTTCGGCTGATCTTTACGAACGGAATGCCGCGCCGTTGGCTGCGCCATTGCGCCAGTGTCTCGATGGAGAGGCGAGTGACCTCGGCTACCTCTTCCGCTCGAAGCAAACCGCTGGCTTGCCCCCTCTCCGTCGCGGATCTTGACACCTCTACAGCTTTCTCTTCCTTCGCCATTCGATTCTCAACGCACTTTCACGACTCGAACTCCGCAGCCTCGGAGAATCTGTCGATTTCGAGTGCTACTGCCACACCCACTTGCGCGAGCCGTTCGATCAACTGAAAGACACTCCATCCAACCCAACGTTTGGGGTTCGGCAATACAATCCTCAACTGCTCCAAAGTGGTGCTGGCAAACAAGGCCGGCTCGGTCACCACGGTGCAGGTTTCAATCGCCACTGGCGGCTCTTTGAGTTTCCACTTCACCAGGCGGACCCCCGGCGGCATCGTGGGAATCGAGGCCCGCGCCAGCAGAAATTCGGCTACCTCGTCTCGATGAGCGCGGAGAAAAAGCACCTGCTCGGCCAAGTCCTCGCGCTGCTGAGCTTCCGGGAACCGGATGCGGATTTTTTCGCCGTCTAGCCGGAGTTCGATCCCAACAGCCTCAACCTCGCTCAATACCCCGCTTACACTCAAAGGTCTTCTTCGATTCCACTCCGCTTCTCTGCGAAGGTGGCCAATTCCTCTTGCTTGGCACTCTTCGGCGAAGTGCTTGATTTAATAGATGTTGAATCAATGGTTTGCTCGAAGGATGCCAAATCCGGGGTCGTGGCATCCTTCATTGGAGGCTTGGCACCCTTCGTCGGAAGTTTCCAAACCCAGGCGCTGCCAGCCCCGAATCCGCTACGGTAGGCGACGATTCCTATGACCGTTTTTGGTCGCTTGACTGTTCTGTTCGAGAATCCGGCTCCTGCGATCTTTCGAAACACGTCTTTTGCCGGAAGCGCACCTTCTTCAAGAATTGCCCGCAGAAACTCCCCTGCTTCTTCGAGGGTAGTAAGTTCCTGTTCGCCACTAGGCAGGACTAATAGGTCAGTCGCTTGATGCGATGACTCCCCGCCCCAACAGACCCGAATGGACTCAAGGTGGGGTTGGAGCGTGTAACGGAAAGAGACCGGGCTTGGTCCGAGGTTGGATTTGGTCGAAGCAAGAATCCGGGAGACACCGGTTTCATCGTCAGGGTCGCGGGCCACCAGTAACCCGCTGCGCGCCGCGCCGATGATTCCGATACTCCCACCTCCACGGTAGATCGGGCTACCGTCTGAATTCTTGTTCAGGTGTCTCACGATGAGAACGGCAGCGCCCATGCGTTCGGCCATCGTTGAGAGTGGTGCTAACGCCCTCCGAATATCCTGGTCGCTGAAGGAGTTTACTGTCGCTGCGAGAAACGCCACCAGGGGATCAATGATGATCATCTTTGCTTCAACAGACTTCGCTGCTCGTTCAATGACGCTAACGTCGCTCGGTATCTCCAGATGCCGTTCTCCGTGGGAGTCGCGGATCGTTTTCAGAATTCGTACACGCTCTGGGTTCGCGCCTACGGCCAACAAGCGAGGGACAATCGTGTCGGCTGGACCATCCTCGGCGCTAATGACGAGGACACCGCCGTTGACACCTGCTGATCCGTCCGGCATTGGACTTCCCGTGGTGGTCCGCGCCGCAAGGTCCAAAGTCAGGGCCGACTTCCCAAGTCCAGGGTCTCCATCAAGCGCAGTGATTTTTCCAAGAGGAATGCGGCCCGCCCAAAGCCACTTAACGTGCTCCGGTTTGACTTCGGACGCGAGAACGCCAAAGATATCGCCGCCGAGAGAAGCACAAAGCGAGTTGGCAAGGGTTTGTACGCGTTTCGCTATTTCCTCAGTTTCGGCATGAGGTTCGAGGGCTGCGCGAGTCAGCGACTCGCCTTCATAAGCCATCTGTCGCAAAATCGCGGCGTTCTTGACCATCCGCGCCCAGTGATCGATTGGCGCATCCCTATGCACTCTGTCTCCGAGCGATGCGATAAAGGCAGCCCCGCCCGCAGCGATGACCTCTGAATTGTCCGAGAGCACATCCCAGAGACTGAGCAGTTCAATGGGCTCCGCGCGCGCCGCCAAACTAAGCATGGCCGCGAAAATGTGCCGATGCGCCACAACTGAAAAATCGCACACCGACAAAACCTGACTTGCCATTGTGAGGGCTGTGTTGTCGACGATCACGGCACCGAGGATCGCGCGCTCAGTCTGGGGGTGCTGCGGTAGCCGGACTGCCAATTCCATAGTGTCAGGGGGTGCTCAGGGCCGTCGGCGAATTCGCCCGGCTGTTGAACACTTAACGAAGCGTATTTCAAGCTGGAAGGATAGTTTTGTACTAAAAATCCGATTTTCGGTACAAATCAGCGGTGTAGCTACCGAAGCTTTTGGCTTCCTATTCGGGAGATAATCTGCCGGGATTTCCCATTGGCCGTGCAGCCCTGGTAATCGAACCATCCATTAACGATGGATGCGGGTGTAACTTGACCCGTCACAAATCGCGTAGTAAGCAGGGTAACCGTATTGGACGGGGAGTCTTCTCTTTCGAGATAGCTCATGAAAGAGGTAAGGTTTGCCATTAGGTGGCCGTACGAGCGTATGTTTCCGGCAATCGTCGAGCGAATCTCCCTATAGAGCTCGCTGAGATTTGGTGGACGGTGCGTCTTTCTGATGCGAAACCGAGAATGCAATTCTTTGCGCAAGACCTTCACTGCCTTTAGTGCAGCTTTTCGGGTTGCATACCATTCGGGCTCGGTAAAAGGATGCTGCGCCAAACCTCGTTTGAGCTCAGCATTGCGAATGATGGCTGATTGGAACCTAGCGAGTTTATCGACTCCGTCGTCCGTGCGGTCGGACCAGAGCGCGATGCGCGCCAGCACCACGACGCTTTCATACATTCGCCAACCTAGGGTCGCAGCTTGTTCGATTAAAACGATATCGAACTTGTCCAGCAGACGGGCTCCTTCCGTCGCATCGATTCCTCCTTCCGCGCTGCGTTCCAGCAAGCTCCAAAGGTTCGTCTCCGCAGGCGAAAGCCTGCCTCGCAAAATTCTACAGAACTCTGCGGTCACGCAGGCACTCCGCACCTTTTTGTCCTGCGGATCGTTAGCCGGAAACGTGAAAGACATCAAATCAAGCACACCCGCCTCGGCGAGCGAGAGGGTGTCCGTCATTGGAAGCGAAGAATTGATTTCCATGTGAGTTCTCCAGTTTTTATTGTTACACATCGCGATTCTTTGGCGGATGGCCCTGACAGTACCGTTCGGTACCCGGAATCGAACCTGCGCACAGTTCCGTCCAACTAAAGAACCGACCGTCCATCTACCGTCCAAAACCTTTAGACTGCATTCGCGCGCCGGTGTGTGCGGTACACTTTTCCGTCATGCAAACACAAATCTCAGATGCGAAATTCCGCATTCGTCCGTTGCGGCTCGCCTTTCTCGTCGAGCCCGATGATCTTGCAGCAGTGAGGAAGGTGTTTCGAATCAGTACGGCGCTTTGGGGAGGCCGTTACAACGCGATCCTGCCCGTGTTCCGAAGAGCTCCGTCGCGCTATGCAGAGCAATGGGTGCCGGGCCCTAGCGCGCGGGAGTTTCTCAGTGGAATGGTAGCGGCCTTCGAGCCGGATTTTCTGGTGCCCATGCGGGACGAGTTGATGGCCACCGCCAAAGGATGCATCGCTGAAAATCGAATTGTTGGGCCGACGGAAATTCTAAGGCCGGGAGAAAACGAAGACGAGGACCCCATCGGAATGGGAGTTTCGGTGCGGGAGCTCTTCGCGCATCTTTACGAAAAGCAGTTTCAGTTTGTACGCCGGCACCCGCCTACGGTGATCCTGCCGAAGACCGACCGGCGCTTTGAATCGCTCATCGCTTGCACCTTCGGCGAGTTTCCCTCCGACCAGCGACATGAGTTCCTGCGGAAGGCGTACGTTGAACTGCTCGACGCCAAAGAGCACGAGGTTACAGGCGGAAACCTACTTTCGTTGTCCTCCCGCGATATGATCTCGCCCCTCCGTATTGGTTCGGCGCTGCTCGACGTGGATCGCTTCAGATTTCATGAAGGCCCCATGCTGTTTTATATGAAGGAGGGCTCAGTCGCTGATTTGATCGACTACTGGAATCTGCGGGCCATCGGCTGGCCGATCTGGCCTTTGCCCCGCGGTTGGGCGAACGAGATGATCACGCAGTGTGAGAACTTCATCGCGCAAGCGTTTGCGCCGATGCCAGGCAACAGAAATCTGATGCGACGCGCGACGTTTGTGTGTTCGCGATCGAGCGATTTTGAAGAAATGCAAAAGTACGTAATCGCTCTCAAACGACCTGCAGGAGATCCAGTGACGGTCGATCCTCGTTTTCCTCGCCTGTGGGAAGAGTGGGGACGGGACGCCGACCACGCGGCACGAGCGCGAGTCACCTACCAAGGCGACGGTACATCGGCTGTAAGCTCCTGGGGAGAAATGGTCACGTTTTCGGAGGTGGTTCCGGAGTTCGTGAAGGGGCGCGGACTTCGCAGGAAAGCCACCTGTGCCAATGTGGTGGAGCGGCTACCGGGCGCCGCTCGGTTTATACCGCCAGGCATAAATTCACTGCACACTGCCGTGGGCGAGATGAAAGCGAACGAAGCGTGGGTCAGCCGCGAAGGGATTACGATCGCGTGCTCTTCTTACGAAAGGCGGCGGATGTGGAGACTACCGACGCCGTTTGCGGTCTTCAGCGCGTGGATGAAGGAGAAAGGATACGAAATCGAACTTTCTGGAACCGGCAAGATCGCTTCGCAAATGATCGAGGCCCTGGGTGGCCCTGCGAGTGCCTATCTGGTGGCTCACCAGGAGCTGATCAAGACCTTCGGTCAGATGGCTCATGCGCGCTTTGAGACCCATGAAACCGACGAAGCCAATACTAGGACCACGTTGCTTGGAAAAACAGTCCCGCGTTCGAGCCTCATGGCGATTCTTGCGAGGGCCAATCCGCAATTTCCGACCGCTGCGACGAATCATCTCGAATCGCTAACCCAGATCGGCGCGTTTCGTCTCGGAATGCGGATTCGGTGCAACCATTGCGGGCAGCGGAATTGGTACGCACTCGAGGAATTGAACGAAACATTAGAGTGTGGGCGCTGTCTCAAAGAGTTCGACTTTCCAACGAGCTCTCCGCCAGCTGACGCATGGCACTACAGTGCGGCGGGGCCGTTTTCGATCGAGGGTTACGCGCAAGGCAGTTTTTGCGTGGCACTGTCCCTGGGTCTGCTTCTCGACGGATTTTGGACGACGGCGACGTGGATCACAAACTTCAATCTTCGCCGCGCCGGCAAACATTTCGACGAGGCCGATTTCGGGATCTTCTTGCGTGATGATTCTGCATTCGTTCGGGGAAACAACGTTTATCTGATCCTCGGCGAGTCGAAGAGCTTTGATTCGTTCGAGCCTCGTGACTTTCGGCGCATGACAGCGCTAGCCAAGGCATTTCCCGGCGCGACGCTCGTGTTTTCGACGTTTCGCAAGACACTCACAGGGGCTGAGAAAAAAGCTATCGCGAAAATCGCCAATCGAGGGAGGCGTTCACTTGGCGGGGAGCGCTGGCTGAATCCGGTGATCGTGCTGACAGGAGTGGAGCTTTTCTCACGGAAAAAGATGCCCTATTGCTGGCGGAATGCGGGGCCGCCTTACGAACAGTACGCAGAAAGGCCCCTTGATCCTGAGTTTGTTCAGGCGGTCGCGGATGCGACCCAGCAAATGCATTTGGGAATGGAGCCGTACTTCAAATGGGCGGAGAAGCGCCGCCAAACGAAGTGGGAGAAGATGCAGAAGAAGATTCAGCAGCCTGCGGTGAAGAAAGAAGGGAACGCGTAGAAAGTATGGCTGGCCGAAAGAAGTGGTGCAGGGGCCTGCAAAACCATCCGAATTTGCTAGTCCCGCCATTGAGCGTTCGACTGAAGCGGGTCGGACCGGCTGTGATCTCATAAACATCAGATCTTCGTATCTCTCGGGTCCCGGGCAGCTTGCGTCGGGTGTGACACCAGGTTCCAAGTCCGTGCATCTTCGCCAGATCTAGATTAGTTCCTCCAATGGTGGGAGCAGCCCGCGGAGAAACCAAATCTCCCGCTACCGATCGCTGGCCACGTGCTTCGCGTGCGAGGCCGTCGGCCTGTTATAAGACGCGGGTGAGATTTGCTAGACGGACGATCAGTTTCGAATATGCCTGTCAAGCGCGCGGAGCGATCTGTATTTGCAATGCGGAACGGCTATTCCCAAAAGCCTAAGCTCCGTGTAGTTTGCAAGTACGTGATTTGACGCGCCGGAAATCCACAATCTCATCTGCCCACAAACAGATATTATTTGAGCGGCTCGCTGGCGGGCAGCGATAAGCGCATCTGGCCCTTTGGCTGCAAACGCGTATTTCCCTGGCGAACCGAGACACCCAATCTGCAACCTCATAAGTCGTCCACACATCGTAGTAACAGGAGTCCGCGGTGGCATTTTTTAGTTTCCAGCCTTAAAGTCTCGCGCAGATTTTTTGTCTTCGGGCCCAACGCAAAATGGGGACCTGTACCATCGGGCGGTGTTGTCCTCGCGGCATGGCCAGTTCGGCTTCGCCGTGGTCTGCGAGAATTACACAATGACGTGTCGATTCATTTTCGTGGCGTTGTTCCTCGCGACGGCCTCGGCGGCCCTCGGTCAGAATGTCCGGCCAGCCCCTGCGGACACGCCCGTACCACGTCCCATCGCCAGAACCGAGGGTCGCAAGATTCTGGCTACCATTCCCATGGTAGACGCTGAGCCCGAATTAGAAACGGACTGTTCCCACCTTGTCCACGACGTTTACGAACAAGCCGGCTTTCCATACAACTACGCCAGTTCGCACGAACTCTACATCGGCAACACAAATTTCACGCGCGTGCGTACCCCCCAAGCCGGAGACCTAGTTGTTTGGCGCGGCCATGTCGGCATCGTCATCGATCCCAAAGAACACTCCTTCTTCAGCTCCGTGCGTTCCGGTCCGGACACGCAGTTTTATGACTCGCCCTACTGGCGGTCGCGTGGTACCGCTCGTTTCTTCCGTTATATGACCGAGAAGCCGCTCCGTTCCGGCCAAACGCTCGAAGCTACGCGTCACGCGGACCAGCACCCTCTTCAGGACGCCAGCCGCAGTTCGGAGAATCGGCCACCTTCCAGACTGCCCAAGCCGGTGCCTGCGTCTGCGTCGAACACTGCTCCTGCAGATGAAGCCTCCAGTTCAGCAATAGTCGAAACTCCTCGAGAGATCGTTCTGCAAGCGGCCCGAAAAAACCCTTCGCCAGACGAGATCGCAGCCGCATTTGTCGAAATGAATCAGGATTCCGGTGAATCCCTCCGTACGCGCAGTCTGGACAGTCTCGGCAAACCCATAATCGTTTATCGCGAGATACGCGTCTCAGCAATCCAAATCAAGGGCAAGTACGGAACTGCAGTCGTTCGGATCGAATCTTTAGGCGGTCCTCCGAATGCGCAAACGGGCTCACAGTTTCGCTGGAATGAACAGTCTGTGGGCTTCGAGAAGACGAAAAGGGGCTGGGTGATGAGTCCCATCCCGGAAGCTGCTTACGTCAAGCGTGAAGTTGCGTTGCAAGTGTTGTCGGCCCGGCTCGCCGAGCTTGCGCAGAACACGGACGCCACTCCCGAACAGGAACGCGAGCAGAAACAAATCATTCGCCTCCTGAATTTGCTGGTTACCGACGATTCCAGCGCCGCGTCAACGCAAAGCAATTAAGACACGAAAGCATGCTGGCCTTCGTGTTCTCTTCCGTTTTTCTCATCAGCTGCATCATGAGCGCACCAATCCAATCGGGGATGGACAGGCCTGCTCTGGCAAGATTTATCGAAAGTGTGGCCGTCGTCCTCGATCAAACCGGCCCTCACTCGCTCGATGGCAA
>Ga0210393_10004899_pt1 | contig 10558 bp, 12 predicted proteins | sample IncBWC27OmetaG_FD_160068 | JGI IMG/M metagenome (GOLD analysis project Ga0210393, IMG submission 160068) | Forest soil microbial communities from Barre Woods Harvard Forest LTER site, Petersham, Massachusetts, United States - Inc-BW-C-27-O ...
TGTTGAGGCCTTCTTTCGAGGATGCGGCCATGGCGGCGCGTTTCCCCGAGATTCGCTGGAGCGTGACCGCCGGCAACGCAAGCCAAGTGACGGACGGCGCGTCGGCGATCCTTATTGCGGAAGAATCCGTTGCGGCCCGCCTTGGCCTCAAGCCCCGGGCGGCGATCACGCACTTCGCGCTCGCCGGCGACGATCCGGTCATGATGCTGACGGCTATCATCCCGGCGACAAGGAAGCTTCTCCGGCGAGCCGGCCTGTCGCTCGACCGCATTGATTCCTTCGAAGTCAACGAGGCTTTCGCTTCGGTCGTGCTCGCATGGTTGAAGGAGACCGGGGCGGATTCGGCTCGCGTCAACCCGTGGGGCGGGGCAATCGCTCTCGGACACCCGGTCGGCGCCTCAGGCGGACGACTGCTTGCCAACCTCCTCGGCACGCTGGAGGAGACAGGGGGCCGCTACGGCTTGCAGACGATGTGCGAGTCGGGCGGCATGGCCAATGCGACGCTGATCGAGCGTCTGTGACGCGAAATCAGGCGCTCAGATTCGCGCCGCCGTTGACGAAGATGACCTGCCCCTGAATGAATTCGGCGGCCGGCGAGGCGAGCCAGAGCATGAGGCTGGTGTAGTCCGAATCCCTAACGCCTCGCCCAGTCGGATTGTGACTGGCGGCCGCTCGAACGATGTCGCCCGCCTCCGCGCCGAACAATCTCCTGACCGCGTCGGTCTCGACGATAGCTGGCGCAATTGCGTTAATCCGGACGCCTCGCGGCGCGAGTTCGACCGCGAGGTAGCGCATCAGGCTTTCCGCGAGCGCCTTGGCGCCGCCGACCGCAGCATAGTTGGATACGACGATTCGACCGCCGCGGCTGGTCAAATAAAAGACAGTGCTGCCCGAGGCCAGAAGCGGCAGGACCGCCTGCACCAGGAAGAGAAGGCTCGTTCCGTTTGTTGTGACGGCGCGGGCGAAGCGCGCGGGATCGGCCGCGAGCGCTGTCGACGCGTAAGCGTCGACCACACAGTGAACGACCTGGTCGAGGCGCCCGGCGAGGCCGCGGGCAGCCTCGGCCATAGCAGCGCAGCCTTCCGGCGTTCCGGCGTCCGCCTTGACGAGATGAGGCCGCCCGCCCGCCTGGCTCACGGCTTCCGCCGCCGCGGCGGCGGCCGCATCGTCGCCGTGATAGCCGAGGAACACGTCACCCGCTTGCTCGGCAAAAGCCGTCGCAATCGCGCGCCCGATCCCTTTCGTTCCGCCTGCGACAAGGATTGCCATGTGTTCAATCCACCGTGCGAACAACCGGGAACGCCTCGTCCGGAAGACGCATCAGACTGAGCCGCGTTCGCCGGATGTGCAGTCCAGCCACCTTTTGCGCCCTTAGCGAATCGCCTTTCAGAATCGTTTCGGCTATCGTCCCGTATTCCTTGAACTGCTTCTCGCGATCGCGCGGCGTGATGTAGGCTTGGAACTGCATGCGCAGCAGATGGATTTGCATGAGCGGCAACATCCGTTTCAGTTCGAGGTTGCCGCCAATCTGGATGATCGTATCGTAAAAGCTGCGCCGTTCGTCGAGAAAGGCGGCGGTGCCGCCGTCGTCCTTGAAGGCCAGCAACCGCCGGTAAGCCTCGTGCATGCGGTTCGCATTGTCGGCTTCGCTAATATGCCTCGCGGCGAGGTTCGCCATTAGCCCGACCAGCGCCTCTAGCACCATCAGGCTGTCGCGAACCTCGATCCTCGACATCGCCCTTACATAAGCGCCGCGGTGACGCGTCAGCGTCAGGACGCCCTCGGCCGCCAGGCGCTTGAGCGCCTCGCGCACCGGTCCTCGGCTGACATGGTAGTCGCGGGTGAGGTCGGCCTCGATCAATCGCTGGCCCGGGACGTAGACGCCGGTCCGGATGCTCCGGACGATCGCGTCGACGACCCGGTCAGGCGACGTCATCTTCGGGACGGGGTTCGCGGCGACTGCACTCTTGCTGGCTGCCGCGCGGCGCTTAAGACGCGTGGTGACGGTGTCCATGGTCCTTCTGTCCGGGCTTCCCCGCTTGTTCGCACCGCGATGGTCCGAAGAGGCGCCCACGCGGATCGCTTCGGAATCCAGCCCTGCTTATCCCGCGCCGCCGGGACGATCAACGCAACCCTCGGGGGACCTCTGGAAATCCGGCGAGCAGAGGCGCGCAAACGCCAAGGCGCTACACATTCGGCTGGACCATCACCTTGATCTGGGTCGTTGGCTTCCGCAGCGCTTCGAACGCCTCAGGAAGATGATCGAGCGTGACGATGTCGGTGATCAACGGCCGGGGATTGACCCGTCCCGAATCGAGAAGATCGAGCACGAGGCGCCAGTCCGGCCGCCCGTAACCCAGCACGTACTGGATATTGACCTCTTTGAAGATCGCCGAAATCGGCACCATCGTATCTTCGACCATGCAGACGCCGACCACTACGATGCGGCCGAAGGGTTTGGAGAGGTCGACACATTTCTGGATCATTCCCGGGACGCCGATGCATTCGAAAATGACGTCCGGCGGGCCGCCGGACTTTTTTAGGAAAGCCTCAGACACATCCTCCTTCGCCGGGTCGATGGCGGCCGTCGCGCCGAGCGCGCCTGCAGCCTCGCGCCGGGCCGGCGCATACTCGCTCACGATTACGTCTCTCGCGCCGGCGAGCTTTGAAAAGACCGCCGTCGCGAGTCCGATGGGGCCGCCCCCCAGGATGAGCACACGCTCTCCGACCGTCACCTTGCCCCGGTTGACGGCATGGAGCCCGACCGCGAGCGGCTCGACGGCGGCGCCTTCGCGGCTTTTGACGGCCGTCGGAAGCCTCAGCGCCTCCTTGACGCTGAATTTGACGAACTCCGCATAGGCGCCCTGCGCCGACGGATGAAAGCCGGTCAGGGTGTTCTTCGGGCACATGATGCCAAGATTGTCTTTGCATTCCCCGAGCCCGAGATTGCGGCACTCTTCGCACGCATTATTGGGCAATGCGGTCGCCATCTCGCCGACTTTCCAGTCCGGCGCGCCCGATTCGACGATTTCGCCGGCGAACTCGTGGCCAAGGATGGTCCCGTCCGGAACAACGAATACGCCGGGATGGGTCGAGTGCAGGTCGGAGCCGCAGACGCCACAATAATGAACCTTGAGAACGATCTCGCCGGGGCCGGCCTCGGGATTGTTCACGTTTTCGATGCGCAGCGGTTTGCCCAGTTCGTGAAAAACGGCGGCCTTCATGTCTGTCCTCCTCCCGTCGCGGTGGGTCCGATCTTCAGTGGACCTCGCCGATTTTTCGTCCTACAATTTCGGCCTACAATAGGTTGGCCGGCCTGGGATGTCCATCGCCCAATGGCGCGGCCAATTCAACTCTGGGAGGGAAGCCATGGATCGTTTGAAGGGCAAGATTGCGCTGATCACGGGCGCGGGAACCGGGGTCGGCCGCGCCTGCATGAAACTGTTCGCCGCCGAGGGCGCAAAGGTTGTCGGCGTCAGTCGTACCAAGGCCAACCTCGACGAGACCCTGGCGCAGGTCAAAGCGGCCGGCGGCGACGGTCGGATCGTCGCCGCCGATCTGTCGGCGCCGGACGGAGCGGAGCAGGCGGTTGCCGAAACGCTCACAGCCTTCGGACGGATCGACATTCTGGTGAACTCTGCCGGCGTCGGCTACAGCTGGCTCGAGAAGAGCCCCGGATCGATGGGGCCAGTCGACGACACGACGCCAGAAAAATGGGCCGAGGTCATGGCGATCAACCTCGATTCGGTCTTTCACATGTGTCGGCTCGTGATCCCTCAGATGAAGAAGCAGGGCGGCGGTTCGATCGTCAACGTCACCAGCATTTCCGGCTTTCAGGGCCTGCCAGCCGCCCACACCTACACCGCCGCAAAGGGGGCGGCGATCAATCTCACCCGCTCCCTCGGAATCACCTATTGCGGCGACAACATCCGCGTCAATTGCATTGCTCCGGGATTTATCGATACGCCGATGGTCGCCCCGGTGCTCGGCCTCTTCAACGATCCCGCGATGGCTGACCGCCTGACGCCGATGAAGCGCCCCGGCACGCCCGAAGAGATGGCCTACGGATGCCTCTACCTCGCCTCCGACGAGGCGAGCTACTGTCAGGGCACGGTGCTGGTTATCGACGGCGGCACGACCGCTCGGCAGTAGATGCGATCTTCCATTGCTGGGGGCGCGGGAGGCTACGTGCGGGTTGGGAAACTGCCGAAATGGTCGCTGTCCCGAAGGGCGTAGCGCTGCGAGTGTCCCACGCGTCGCCTCAACCGGGCGGAGACGCAACCAGCGACCGCGCCAACGAAAGACACTGACCAAAGGCCCTTGGAGCAACGCGATTCCCCTCCGCACGCGACTTTCGTCGCAGCAGGTGCGGTCTCGTCATGCGCCGCCGTAACTTTTTGGGTCGAGCATCGCAATCAAGCATGCGCGGGCCGGGTTACGAAACTGACTGCCGCCGCATCCCGCGCGCCAACTCCAACCGCCCAACCGGCTTCGCCGTTCTCAAGACCTTGACGTTAAGCGCCGCCTGCGAGCAGGGCTCGTAGCGATCGAATGGCGCAAGGCCTACACTAAAGCCTAACCACTGCGCCGGATTCGAGCGATCGGCGCGCCGCCTCGGCGCACAGGACGGCGAGCCTCGCCTGCGCCGCCGTGCCGGCATTAGGCGTGTGCCCGTTCCTGACGCAATCGACGAAATAGGATGCCTGATTCTCGTAGGCGTCGCCGGGCTTGGCGTCCAAAGCGTAGGATTTGCCGGGTTCGTAGACGACGAGAGAGTTCGTGCCGCCCATCTCGACACTGACGCCCCCGGCACGGAACACGAACTCGACAACCCCGCCTTCGCACAGAACCCTCAACGCAGCGGTGAACGGGTACCCCTCAGGCATGAACTCGCTGCCATCGACGAAGCCTTCGGAGTTGCCGTAGTCGACGGCAGCATGGATGTTGTTCCACAGTCCGGGCTTCAACTCACGGCCACGGGCATAGACCGACTTCGGCGCGCCAAAGACCCAGTTGAGGACGTCGAAGTCGTGGACGCACAGATCAAGCACTGCGCCCCCGCTCCAAGCCGGGTTGAGGAACCAGTCGGCCCAGCCAGGCAATTGCGAGAGGCGGGTCGCCACCGCAGATAGCGGCTTCCCGATTTTGCCGCTCTGCACGAAGTCGACGAGCGAAATATAGTCGCCCCAAAAGCGGAGGACATGGGCGACCAGGAGCACCTTGCCGCTTTCCTTCTGCGCGGCGATCATACCGTCGCAGTCAACGGCGGTGAGCGCAAAGGGCTTCTCCACGAGCACATGCTTCCCCGCCTTGAGCGCGGCGATCGTGTACTCGGCGTGGAGATGCGTCGGCAGCGTATTGCTGATGGCGTCGATCGAGGGGTCGTCGATGATCGCCAAATTATCGTTGGTGGCGCGACCGCCGACTTCATTCGTGAGCGTCTCCGCCTTCTCGAGGTGGCGCGAGGAGATCGCCGCTACCTCAACGCCCTTCATCTTGGCGTAGGCGCGGGCATGCGTGCGGCCCATGAACCCCGAGCCGAGGATTCCGACCTTCATGACAATCCGCCTATCGAGTTTTCAGGACAGACCGAGCGACGCCAGCTTCTCGTGCGAAGCCCGCATCGCGCGGTTGACTTCCGCAAGCGGCGGCCAAGGGTCACCGAGGAACTCGATCTCCACGCTGAGTGGACCGGTAAAGCCGCCCTTCTCCATGGTGTCGAGCACCGTTTTGAAATTGATGTGTCCCTCGCCGATCGCGGGAAAATCCCATACTCGTCCTTCACCGCGCTTGTCCTTCAAATGGCAGTGCACCAGTTTCGGCAGCGCAACCTTCAGATCGGCGACGGGATCGACGCCGCCGTAAAACTCGGCATTCGCGGTGTCGTAGTTGATAAGGACGTTCTTGCGGTCGATGCGCTGCAGGACTGGGATCGCGGCTACGGCCGACTTTGTGATCTCGCCGTGGATCTCGATGCCGAGAAGAATGTCGCGCGCCGCTGCGTAGTCGGCGAGGTCATGGATGTTACCCATGAAGGCTTCCTCGTCTTCGCTCTCGCTGTAGTGGCCGCCGATGGCGGTGTTCATGATCTCGAGGCCCATGCGCTCGCAGAGATCGACTGCCTTGAGGCCATCCTTCAATCCATCCTTGGTGGTTAAGTCGGAATGACCGCTGAGGCTTAGGGATATCAGTCCGAGCTTGTTCATCATGCGCTGAATCCGGCCAAGCGTTTTGGCGTCAGCCTCGAGCGGGACGTGCTCGGTCCAGCCGCGTACCGCGCTCAATTCGACGAATTTGTAACCCGCCGCCGCGATGCCTTCGAGGGCCTCTTCAAGGCTGTAGGTGTGGTAGCTGTTGGAATGCCCACCGAGCCTATTTCTGAACGCCATACAACCCTCTCTCTCTTTGGACCCGAAAACCCATTCCATACTCACGTTTCGCGAATTTTAGTTGTCAATCGCGGGTGGCATTGTTGGCCGCATCAGAAAAATCAGGCTTAGAGGCCAGCGACACTACAACGGTTCAGATAGCGGGCCAGCCCAGGTAGAGGGGAACACGGAAATCAACACGACAGCCGCGAGCATCCGCCGGCAATCCCGCCTTGATGCCGGCCCGGCAGTTCGCGACTTCGCCTGCATGGTTGCACTACTGAGGCGGCAGCTTGCGATCGGCGACCCGCCTTTCGCAGACACCGACCACCTCGAAGCCGGGAATCCGCGTGTAAGCGAGCGCGTGGCTCATTCCCATATTTCCGAGGCCGACGAGAACTCTCTTGGCCATCCGTTTGACCCTCCACTGCCTTTCTAGTTGTCGATGCGGATCACTTGGCCGGCGCGGGCGGATTCCTCCGCTGCGAGCGTCGCCTGAAGCGCCGCGAGCGCATCCTCCGGGCGGCCGATCGCGGGCGCCTCTCCCCTAAGGGCGCACGAGGCGAAATAGGCGAATTCCTCGCGCAACGCCCCTCCGCGAATTCCGTCGAATTCCGGCCAATAGGTGGTGTCTGGACTATGAAGTTTGTCGCTCGATACGACGCCAAGGTTCGGAAACGTATCCTGGATATGAATGATCCCAGCGTCGCCGATAATCGACATTCGTTCGTCGATGTCGAACGGCGTCTTCTCGGGCATGCACCAGACCGTCTCGAGCGTCGCTGTCGCGCCGCCAGCGAAGCGATACATGGTCTGTCCAATGTCGGGATATTTGAGGCCGCGCACATCGACCGTCTGCGCATATGCGCTCACGATGCGGTCGCCGGTGAACCAGAGCATGAGATCCGTGTCGTGCACGGCGTCGCCGACAATGGGGCCGATCTTGTTAAGAATCTCCGGCGTCCAGGCGGCCGGGATGTTTCGACGCGAACTCATCGCGACGATTCGGCCGATCTCGCCCGCAGCGATCGCCTGCTTGGCCATCCGATAGCGGGGGTTGAACCGGCAGATGTGTCCGACTTGGAGGATGCCCTTGGAGCGCTTGGAGGCGGCGATGATTTTCGAGGCGTCCTCCACCGTCGAAGCGATGGGTTTCTCGAGAAAGACGTGCTTGCCGGCAGCGAGCGCATCGATCGCCGGCTCGGTATGCTGGTCCCACATGGTGACGATCGAGACCGCGTCAATGCTGGGATCGGCAAGCACGTCGCGGTAGTCGCGCGTCGCCTTCGCCACCCCAAATTTCGTCGCCATAGCCTTGAGCCGCTCGGGCGTGCGAGTGCACAGCGCGGCGAGCTCAAGGTTCGGAATCCCGACGATAGCTTCGCATTGGATCTCTCCGAACCATCCGAGTCCGATGACGCCAATGCGTAGCTTATCCATCGCTGCTCCTCAAAGCCCTGGAACTGCCCTATGATCGCCCGCGATTGTCACGGTATCGAGCCGCAGCGAGCAGCAGCGGTCGAGCGTGGATGGCACCCCCGATTGCGACGGGGTTCCAAACGTAAGCATAGATGGCCCTGTAGCCGACCGCATCCTCGCTGACACTTCAGGCGCCGAACCAGCTGTCGTTCAAATACTGCATGTACTCGAACACCATTCCATACTTTCTTATGAAAACGACGCGCACGAAATTAGCGACTACGAAGGGTGGAATCAGGATCTCTTGGCCCTCCATATGAGGCTCGAGCGACCCGACCCGGAACGCTACATGCGGATTGGCCCGAACGGCCTCCGGCACAGTTGTTCCCTCGGTGTAGCGTAAGAACTCAATGTGCTCGGGGTGATTGCGCGGATTGGTCACCCAGCACCGGCTTTGTTCAATCCAATTTTCGTCCGGTTGAGGCTCGGATGTCGTGAGGCCGACGTGGTCAAAAACGAGCATTGCCCCTCTCAGCCGTTTGCAGTCTCGCTGAAAATGAGGAGGCGCGCCCGCGCCTCCTCATCATTGGTCTAAAGCGACGTCTGAATCGCCTTGACGTCAACGGCTTGATAGTCCGGCGAAAGCGCGAAGCCTTGCGCGTCCGCCTGGACCTTGGCTTTGTCGAAACCGTTTGCCTGGTCGATCAAGTCGTTCTTGCAGACGTCCTCGAACTTGATTGGGTTGCTGATTTGCCCGATCTTTTGAGCCGTCGCGAAGAACAGCTCCCAACTCGAGGGCAGGTGGTAGCCCCATTTCTTGCGCTCATCCATTCGACCGCCAAACACGCTCGCAAGCTGCATCATCGACTCCGTCGCAACCGTCGGATTCATTTGCGACGCAAGGCCTGGGAATTGCATCATGACGATCTGGGTCGCGGCGCGCGGGTTATCCTTGCCGAACTCAAGACCCGCTGCCCAGCCTTGCAGATAGCGCGCATAGAGTTTTTGCTTCGCGGGATCCTCGAAGTCCGCCTTGCGGATCACGAAACTGTTGGCGGGCAGCTTCGAATAGTCCTTGCCCAATATACATTCAAAGTCGAGACCTTGACCCTTCCACTGTGCGCGCAATCCCTCCCAGCAGAGCGCAGCGTCGCCCTTGCCGGCCTTCAGCGCCGTTCCCCACGTCGGCCAGCCGGCCTCCACATACTTGATCGTCTTAACATCGACTCCGGCCGCATAAAGCATCGGGTCGCAGATAGACTGCCACCCGGCGCTGCCGAGCAGGATTGTCTTACCTTCAAGGTCCTTGACGCTCTTCCCTTTCTCCCCCTTCCTGAAGGCGATGTCGAACACGTCGCTGCCCCCCATGTGGAAGACGGAGACAAGTGGTATCCCCTGCTCCAGTCCGAGGGAGAATACCCCAGGGGAAGGATAGCCCATGTCGGACTGTTTCTGGTCCACGAGTTTGACAGTGGCGGTCGCATCCGATGGGCCGGGTTCGAGCGTCGTCTGTATGTCGCCGAAGTAACCGTACTTTTTTGCTACCCAATAGGGATAGTCGTCGAGCACTTCGATCGTCCCGCGCGGTGAAACCCACCGGACGCTTTCGCCGGCGGCGAAAGCCGACTGCATGCCCCCCAGGCCTAGCAGCGCGGTTGCGGAAACGTTACCCGCGGTAAGTGTCAGAAATCGGCGACGGTCCAACATCAGACCCTGTCCATTTTCAACAAGCATTGCTCTCTCCCTGGTCGTTTTTCCTCTTGAAGACGGTCCGCGTTTTTCGTGGCGCGCTACGCTTCCCAACCGGCCCACCTCTTTCCAAACCAATAGAAGAAGACGTAGATCGATATCCCGATTATCGCGAGAATGAGGATTATCGCAAAGAACTGGGGCATGCGGATTAAGGCAGAATAATAGGTCAGGCGGTTACCCAGGCCTTCCGCGCCCCCGACCATTTCCGCGCCGATAGTAGTCAAAAGACCGAAGATCGATCCGACCATCAAGCCGACAATGATCATCGGCATCGCCATCGGGATGCGAATCTTCGTGAAGATTTGAAACGTGTTCGCTCCAAACGAACGTGCTAGCGCAATCTTGGCGAGATCGACGCGCCTGAAACCAGTCGCGGAATTGATCATGACCATTGGGCCGCTCGCGAGCGCGACCGCAATGATGCGAGGCTCGCTGCCGAAACCGAAGCGCAGGATGAGCAGCGGCACCAGTGCGAGCATGGGCGTCGTGACGAGAAGCAGGATGTACGGTGTGACAATCTTCTCGACGAAGGGAAACTGTGTAATGACCGCCGCCATCACGAACCCGATCGCCCCGCCGATCGCAAAGCCAACGAACAATTCGTAGAGCGTGATCAGAAGATGCGGCCAGATGAAAGGCCACTCCGTATATAACGCGATGAGAATCTGGCTCGGCTTCGGCATGATGTATTGCGGCACGTTCAAGACGCGTAATAAAACCTCGGCGCCGCCGATGATCACCACCGCGACCAGCGCAATAATGGCCGTCTCCAGATGCGTGCGCGATCCGCCGAGACCAAACGAACTCAACTGCGCGATGCCCGGTTCGTCCGCCACCACTTGGCGGTTGAATTCGGGAATCTTGTCGCCTAACGCCTTGTCCACAAACTGTCTCCGAAATCCCGGAATGGCGGCATACGCTCAGGCGACCTCGAGCCCCGGCGCCCTGACTCGTCCGCGATCGATACTAGACTTGATGTCGAGTATGCGGGCGATGAAATCGGGCTTGGTTTGGATCTC
>Ga0210393_10004900_pt1 | contig 10558 bp, 9 predicted proteins | sample IncBWC27OmetaG_FD_160068 | JGI IMG/M metagenome (GOLD analysis project Ga0210393, IMG submission 160068) | Forest soil microbial communities from Barre Woods Harvard Forest LTER site, Petersham, Massachusetts, United States - Inc-BW-C-27-O ...
CCGCTTGGGACCACCCATTCAAGACGACGAGGGCGAGTTCCATTGGGGCCGTGAGTGGCTGCGGTTCCCGATCGGAATCGATCCCCGCAACGGGCAGCCAGTGGCCATCGATTTGAAGGAGACGCACGAGTTCGAGGGGATGGGCCATCACGTCGTGGTGGTGGGAACGACCGGTAGCGGTAAGTCGGTGCTGTTGACGGCGTTGATCACCTCGGCGTGCCTGACGCATTCGCCGGAATCGTTGAAGGTCGCGGTGTTCGACTTCAAGGGCAGCGCGCTGGCGCATGTGGTTTCCGGATTTCCGCACACTGTCGCCGCGATGAGCAACCTGCGCAACGACAAGTTGTGGCTTAAACGGATGGCCGATGTGCTCTACGGCGAGATGGACCGCCGCAAGAGCCGCCTAGACCGAGCCCAGGTCAGTGATATCGCTGAGTATGAGTATCTGCGGATCCACAAAAAGAAGAAGCTGCCGCCGATGCCGCACCTTCTGCTCATCGTGGACGAGTTCACGCAAATGTTCCGTGAAAGCGACGAGGCGAAGGATGTGATGGATGAGGTTGCACGCCAGGGCCGTTCGCAGGGGCTGAGGCTGGTGATGGGATCCCAGCAGCTGGGCCATCAGATGCAGGGCGGCATCATGAACAACGTGCCGGTCCGCATCGCGCTGCGCACAGTTGTTGATTCCACCGATTCGCGCGTGATGGTGGGTAGTGACGAGGCCAACCATCTGCCGGCCAAGCCTGCCGGCGCTGGCCTGCTGCGGGTGGGTAGCGGTAAGAAGCTGACCAGGTTTCAGACCGCATTCCCGATGAAGAGCTATGTGCCCCCGCGGCAGGCGGCCCCGGCCGCCGTCCGCCGGGAGGCCGGTTACGTTGAGCCGCAGGAGTTCCGCGCGGTCGGGATGCCCGCGGTGCGGGTGCAACGTAATGTCAGCGACGACGCGGCGGTGGTGGAGCCGCAAGCGATCATCGGCCCGGACGGGCGCACGGTCAAGCAGGTACAGGCCACCATTGCGGCGTTGAACCGGCTGGGTCTGCCGCCGTTGGCGCCGATGTGGCTGCCGCCGCTGGAACCGCTGCCGGTTGATGAGCTTGTCCGCCGGCTGCGGGGCAAACCGTGGGATGTCGATTACGGCAGTTCAGGCCAAAACCTGGATGTGTTGCGGTTCCCAGTTGGCCTGGAGGACAGGCCATTCGATCATCGCCAATTTGTGTATGCGCCTAACCTGGCCGACAGCAACTGCGCCGTGGTGGGCCAGGCGACGGCCGGCAAGACGGTGGCGCTGGCGACGATGATTACCGGCGCTGCGCTGCTGTACAGTCCGCGCCGCGTGCAGTTCTATGTGATCGCGTTAAGCGGACCCGATCTCAACGTTGTCGAATCGCTCCCGCACGTCGGCGGCTTTGCCCGGGAGATCGACCCCGAGCAGGTCAAGCGGATTGTTGCCGAGATGCTGGCTCTGATTGAGGAGCGCGAGCAGGCGTTCAGCAAGCTGCGATTGACGTTGAGCAGGTTGCGTGAGCGCAAGTTCGGCGGCGTCGAGGGACCGGTGCCCGATGACCCCTTCGGCGATGTGTACTTGGCGATCGACGGGTGGCCGACGTTCGCGAAAAACTGGGAAGTTCCGCTGGTTTTCGATATCCAGCGGATTCTGGACAAGGGTCCCGACGTCGGGGTTCACGTGATCGTGTCGACGAACGGATGGACCGTAAGCAAGTTCCCCTCTGGAATGCTCAGCCGGTTGACGAGCAATGTGGAACTCAAGCTTGATCCAAACGATGACGTGACGCATAACAACGGACAGGTAGCCAAGGTCGTGCCGTTCGGTGATCAGCGGGTCTTTCTCGATGAGGATGACGAGGACGGCGAGGTCGAACAATTCGAGGTGGTCAAGATCCGTGGGCGCGGCACCTCGATGGACGGCTACCACTTTCAGGATGGGTTGCCCGAGCTGACGATTGACGGCCGCCGTGTGGATGCCGGTGTGGCAGCTGATGCGATCACGAAGGTGATCGGGCCGGGTAGCGCGGCGACGCGAGTGCGGATGCTGCCCAAGCGGATTGGCATTGACGACGTGTTCGAGAGGTGGCGGGAGCGTGGCGGGCAGCTCGGCGGCGCGGTGGTGCCGTTCGGAATTTCTGAAATCGGTTTGGTGCCGGCGGTAGCCGATTTCACGAAGTCCGCGCACTTGCTGTTTACGGGTCGCCCCGAGTGCGGATTGTCCAGCGGGCTGGCGACTGTCGCGCAGTCGGTGATGCGGGTCTACCGTCCCGATCAGGCCCAGATCTTTGTCGTCGACCCGCACAACAACTTGCTGCGCGTGGTCGAGGGCGAGCACTTGGGCCGCTATGTGCACCGACAGGAGCAAATCAGGGAAGTCGGCGAATTCTTGGGCGCCCTGTTCGCCGAACGGATGCCCAGCAGCGATCAAACCCAGGAGGAGCTGGCGGCCGGGACCCGGCGCTGGAGCGGCTCGGACATCTTCGTGCTGATTGACCGCGAAGAGACCCTCGCGAGCTGGGACACCGGCGGATTCGTGCCCGGTACCGGCTACCCGCTGGCCCCACTGACACCCTATGTCGGCCGCGGTAGCGAGGTCGGCCTTCACCTGGTGGTCTCGCGCCGCATTGCGCAGTGGGGCCGCACGATGGCCAACCCGATGGTGGGGGAGATGGTGAAAACGAAATCGCCGGCAGTCGTGATGGATGGCGACCCCGGCGAGGGCCCGATCATCGGCGACACCAAAGCCCAGCCGGCCGAACCAGGACGCGGACTCTATGTCACCGATCGTGTGGTGGCACCCGTGCAGGTGGCGCTGCCGGTGAGGACGGCTTGAGCCACGAGCCGGACGCGGCACGCCGTTTGGCCCGCATGATCGACGAGTCGCGCCTGGAACTGGGTTGTCCAAGCACGATCTGGCCCGCATCGCCCGGGTGGCGCGCCCCACGGTGTCGAGGCTGATCAACCATGCCGAGATCCCGGCTCGAGCCTCGACATTGGGCGGGATCGAAAGAGCGCTGGGCTGAAAGGCTGGAGCTTGCGCGGCCCTGCTGGACGGCCGGCAGCAATCTGTACCGACGCTGGTGGTCAGTCGGTCGTCGCAGGTGGTGGCGCAGCGTCTGACCGAGATCGCCGAGGAGGCGGGCAGCGTCGCCGACGTGATCGCGCACGCAGCAGTGCGGTTGAAGGGCATTGAGGAGCGTGCGCGTGCGGCCGCGCAGCTGGCTCTGCGGACTGCGCCAGACTAAGGCGAGGTTTGTTAACGGCGCCGGGTGAGCCGTAGTCGTAAGCCGGCGGGTTTGAGGGTGATGGTTTCTGACACGTCGAGTTGGTAGCCGGGCTGTGGCTCAATGTCGTATCGGTGCACGATCGCCGCAAGGGCGATGAGCACTTCGTGGATGGCGAATTGTCGGCCGATGCATGCGCGAGGCCCGACGCCGAAGGGCTTGTAGGTGTGTGGCGGTAGGCCGCGAATGTTCTCGGGTAGGAAACGGTCGGGGTTGAACTGGTCGGCGTCCGGTCCCCAAGCGGAGTCGCGGTGCGCGGCGAGGGTGACGACGAACACCCAGTCTTTGGCTTTGAATGGGTATTTGCCGTCGCCGATGGTGGTGTCGCACTTGGCTTGCCGGAAATACCCGGGCGCTACTGGCCATAGTCGCAGTGTCTCGTCGATTACGCGGCGTAGGTAACGCAGCTTTGCGACGTCGTCGAATTTGATGTCAGGGTAGGTGTGTTCGGGCCATCGTTCGTCGACCTCGGCCTGTGCGCGCGCTAAGAGGTCGGGGTTGATCGACAGGTAGTGCAGCGCGAAAGCGATGGTGTTGGCTGATGTTTCGCTGCCTGCGGTGAGCATCGTGAGGATCTGGTTGGTGATGTTGTCGTCGTCGAGGGCTTCACCGCTGTCGGGGTCGGTCTCGCGCAGCATGATGTCGAGCATGTCGGGCCGTTCGTTGCTGCGTGGGCCGCTGTGTCTGCGGGTTTCGATGATCTCGGCGACTTGTGTGTGGATGAACCGTTTGTCGGCGTAGTGCTGTGCTCTGCGTTTGCGTTTGAAGATCCGTTCGTAGCGGCGCAGCACATCGGTGCGCCGGCTGGCGTATTTGAGTTCACGCAGCACCGCAGCCAGGAACGGGTCGACGGATTTCTCGCTGAGCTTGTTGAAGGTGTACCCGAATCCGGCGCGCGAGATCGTTTCGATGGTTAGCCGATTGACCTCTGCGGTGATGTCGATCCAGGCCGATGCTGCGGCGGCGGCATCCCAGGTTTCGATGAGTTCGTGCACGGTGTCGGTGATGGTGTCGTGGTAGTTGATCATGGCGGCCTTGGTGAATGCCGGCATGAGGATGTTGTGTGCTTTTCGCCAGTTCGGTTCGTGGTTGAAGGCTGTGAAAAGACCATCGCCGCCGATGGTCCGGAGCTTGGCGATGATGGGGCCGACGTTTTTTTCCCAGCGTTGTTCGTCGTTGAGTTCGTTGATGAGTGCGGTGTCGGAAACGATGATGGCGGGCCAACCGAACACGCATTGTTCGTAGATTCCGCCGAGGTCGCGGGTGTGTCCGACGAGGCGCTGGGTGGGTTTGGTGAAGTCGAGGGTGAAGATGTCACCGAGGAATGGCATACGAAAGCGCGGGTGGGGCAACGATAGTGGGCTGCGTATGGGGGTGCGGGAAGGTGAATTCATGAGATGGCGTCCACTTTCGTGTCGTCGGCGTGGGGCGGCCCGGCGGCGACACGCGCGAGTGGCCACCAGGTGGATAGGTTCACGAGGTCTGTGGCTTCTTCTTCCAGAGTGGTCGGGCGTGACGTGAAAACGGCTGATACATCTATTGGGACTGGTTGAGCGCCAGCTGATTTAGCGCGAACGGCGTATGCGAGGTCGAGGGCGAGCTCTGCTTCGCTGCGCCGCTGTGCTGGTACACGCCATAGACGGCAGAAGTCATCGATCTCGTGGGGATCGTGGTCGCGAAAGTAGTGACGCAGCTGTAGCAGTGCGTCACGGATTTGCACTGTTGTTTGATGCAGTTCTAGCCGTGTTCGTCGGCGCCCGGTGCTTGGATTGATTAGCTCGAAGGCAACTTCGGGTACGGCGGCAATCATGTCGTGGCGCAGTGTTGCGAGTTTGCGGCAGTCTCGGCTGGCACGGTCCCAGCCGAAATGGCCGATGACGCGCAAGGCGACGGGCACGCCGGCGAGGCACGTGGCCACCACGGTGACCCAGAAGAAGACGAAACCGTGGTTGAACAGTCGCCACTGCACGGTGTCGGCCCAGCGCATTTGTTGTGCGAATTCGAGGACGGCGGCCTGCAGGGTGCTGGCGGCGATGGCGCAGCCGAGCACCACCCCGATCAAGGCCAGGTTGCGTTCGCGGGGATGCGCGGTCGGGCGCCGGCCCTCGGAGGCGGCCATGAGGATCACCCGGACCCCCAAGGCGACCAGCATGGTGGACTGGGCGAATAGCGCCGCGACGCCGTCCCATCCGCCGGAGACTTCCAGCAGCTGAGCGTGAGTTCTGGCGCGGGTGGCGAACACGAGAAAGGCGATACTGAGCACGGCGGCCGCGAGCCGGTACTGACGTTGGCGGCGTCGAGTGTGTTCGGGTGAGCGCGAGGACCACATGGACACGAAACCCATGAATTCCGTTGAGGCACCGACCATGCCGACCATAGAGAGCTCCTGAGCGCAGGTGACGCTCAGGAGTGCGGATTGGGCCAGCAGCTGCTCGACGGCACGCTGGCGGAGTAAGACGGTGCCCAGCATCCACACCAGAGTGTTGTTGAAGTACTTGTCATACGGGCTGGTGTTGACCCACTTGTAGCGGAATGCGGTCATGACGGTGGTGAAAATGATCAGTGGCCAGGCGATGGCGGCCGGAACCGTGTCGGTCATTTCGGCCAGAAAAAGACGCTGCGCAGCATGGAGTCGTCGGCGGCCGCTTCAGCCGCCGCGACCATGAGCATGTTGGCGAACATCTCCGCATCGCGTTCTTCATCGTTGGGATAGTTCGTCCGGCCGAGGACCGCGCGCACGGTGGCCGGGTCGATGTCGGGCAGCAGGGCCAGGCACAGTTGTGCCTGGCGGGTCTTGTTGTCGCCGAATTTCTTACACCGGCTGTGCCCCAACACCATATGTCCGACTTCATGGCACACGATTTGGTCGATGTGATACTGCGAGGTTCCCGTCTCATGCAAGATCAGGTCTTCGTCATCGAGAGTCACCCACAGGCCACAAGGGCTGTCGGTGAGCGCGGCGGTGCTGGTCGGAACCAACCGGATCGGCCGTCCGCGTGCTTGCGCGAGGTTGGACACGAAGACATCGCGGTCCCACGGCACCGGAATTGGAAGTTGGCGCGCCAGGGTCAGAAGCTCAGCGTTGGTGACGGTCATCGGTACCGGAACCTTCGGTTGGCGCGATGGGCGGCAACCGCTCGAGTTCGCGCACGTGGTCAATCATTGCGGCCAAGCTGGTGAGGCCTTGAGCGCTCACGCCCGAGGCGCGCAGCGCGAGGTCGCGGATGCCGGCGTCGCGCAGAACTTGGAGTAGTTCGAGTTGCGCCTCGATCTTGGGGTCGACGTCTGGGTCGATGAGATACGACGGGGAGATGCCGAAGAACTCGGCGATCGCGCGCAGATGGGCGACCGTTGGATTTGTTTTGGCGCCAGTGCGCAGCTGCCACATGTAGGCCGGGCTGATGGAGACCCCGGTCGTGCGCGTAATGGCCTCGGCTGCAGCCGCATTCGACAGCGGGGGCTTGTTGGGCTTGCGCATGGTGTCGAAGAGCCTATCGAGCTTGGCGGCCAGATCCGACTTGTCGGATGGAGCGTCACTGGCGGCGGGCTCCGGTTCAAGCGAGCTGCTCAATAGACTCTCGTTTCATATTGGGCCGGGCACTGTGCACTGAGATTACTACATCGCGGCGGCCGAGCTCGGCGCCAGGCCACGGCGCTGACCTGCTGAAGGCGCCTAGGCCGGAGCGGTTTACCGGCCGTCGACGTCATCTACTTTAATATACGTTGCGGGGTGTCTGTAACGGCTGGTATAAATGGCACTTGTGCGCCACCCCGGCGATTTCACAGCTACCCGGTCGTCGGGCACCGGGTCTGGTGCACCGCTGCGACGAGAGCCCGGTGCGGCAGTAAGAACGTATTGGCCGCCGTCGCCCCCCATTCCTGAAGCGCTGTCGGGATGTGATTACCGAAGCGCCGAGGTGGCTATCAAGATCGGCAGGCCAGACCATTCTCAACCAGTTGGTTGGGATAGTCAGAGAACAGCGCTTGAGCAGTGTAAACGATGGCCGATACAAATTTATCGGTCAGCGGATCGATTACCCGGCCGGGCAGGTCAGCGCAGTGACAACGCGCGCATTCGTAACCCGGTGTCCACATGGGGTGTTTCCTTTTGTGGAATTTCCGAAGCATTGGTTGCTGGTGTCAGTGAGGGGCATTATCGTCGCCCTCACGGACGTGACTGTAAGACAGGGGTGCAATTCAGATGATGTTTATTGAAGCGCCGGCGCTGGCCGCGCAAGCAGCAGCCGAAGGGGTCGGCAGTGCGACCACCGCGGCCAACCTGGCGGCGGCCGCCGCGCCGATGGGCGCCGTGGTGCCGCAAGGGGGCGAGGAAGTCTCGCAGATGCTGGTGGCGGCGATCATGGCTCACGGAGCCCAGTTCCTGGCCGTGGGCGCGGTGGGGGTGGCACAGCGCGCAGCCTTTGCTGCGACGGTCGCCACCTCCGCGGCGACCTACACCGCGATGGAAGCGGTCGACCAGGCGTTGATGGCCCTATAGGGACTGACAATGTACTGGGGCATTCCACCGGAGATCAACGCTTTTCGGTTGACGATGATGGGCGCGGGTCCTACCGCACATGTCCCGGTGGTGGCTGCCTACTCCGACGCTGCGGCCACTCATCTTGAACAGGCCGCCCAGCAAGCGGTGACGACGATTGCCACCGCGCCATCGTTTGTCGGATTCGGCGGGGCGAGCATGGTGTCAGCGGCGACACCGATGTCGATGTGGATGTCGGCGGCAGGGGCGCACGCCAGCGCCGCAGCCGCCACTGTGCAGGGCGCGATGGCCGGATACTGTGCGGCGGTCGCCGCGACGATCCCCCACCCTGTGGTGATCCAGAATCGGCTGCGTCAAGCCGCGTTGGTGGCCTCGAACATCTTGGGGCAGAACACCCCTGCGATCGCCGAGGCCGAGGCCGAGTACGGCGAATTTTGGACCCAGAACGCTAGCGCGATGATGGGTTACCTGGCGTCGACCACCACCGCCGTCAATGCGCTATCGGTGCCGCTGGCGCCGTTGACGGACATGACCGACCCTGCCGGTGCGGCGTCGGGATTGGCCGGTTTGGTCAGCGAAGGCATAGGCAGCGGTGTGCAGGCCCTGGGTTCAGGTGTTAGTGCAGGCGGGCAAGGAGTGTCCTCAGCGGTGGGCGCGGGCATGGGCGCGGCGGCCAGCAGCGTGGCCGGCCTGCAGTCCGCCGAATCCGGTGTGCAGGCGCTGGGCGCATCCAGCGGCACAGGTCAGGGAACCGCCAGCACACCGACGGGAACAGGCCTGCTCGGCGCCTCGACCGCGGCGATGGCCCCCAGCACGCAGGGATCGCCAAGCAGCTCTCCCGCGACGCCGGGATCACCAAGCGCGCCAGGCCAGGGCCAGGGTCAAGGTGGTCAACCGCCGCTGGGTGAGGCAGGTCAGGGATTGCTGAACCAGGTGAGCGAAATTGGCCCGCAGGCGTTTAGCGCCGCCGAGGCGCCCCTGTCGACGGCGGCTGGGCTGCCCGCACAGGCCGCGGGCTCTTTCGGCGGGCTGATCAGTCCGCTGACGGCGCTGACAAGCGGCATGAGCGGCGGGCTGGGCGGCGGGCCGGGTGGCGGTGGTCCTCCACCGCTGAGCGCGGCTAGCGCACCGTGGTCGGGGCTCAGTGGCGCCAACGGCGGTTACGCCGGCGGCGGATCGGAAGTCAGCGGAGCGCTGACCAAGCCCTCTGCTGGCAGCTTGGGCGGCCCTGTCGGCCTGCCCGGCGGCTGGTGGGCCAACGCCGCCGCAAGCGGCGAAGACAGCGCCGGGCCGGCTGCGGGGCTACGTAGTGGTGCCAGCGCGGGACGATCAGCAATGGTGCCGGGCATGTACGGGCCGATGGGTGCGGTGGGCCGCTCGGGACGCGGCTCGCAGCATGCTGAGGTTGCCGAAGCGGACAAGATGATCACGCTGGGCGGCTCGGCGCGTGATGCGCCGGTCCTGACCTCTGAAGGCGTGGTCCACGTCGGGCAGGGAGGGTAAGACCCGGCAGGGGCGCGGGGCCATGACTGAACAGTTCGACCAGCTGTAACCAATTACCGAGTTAGAGGAGAGACACCATGGCGTTGAACGCAGATGTGGCCCAGATGCTTTCAGCAGCGGGCCAATTGAAGAACATCCAAACCGAGGTGCTGGCCGCTTTGGGCCGCTACCAGACGATGAACGTGAACCTGCACGGTACCGGTTTCGACGGGGATGCGTCGCTGGCCTCGCTCAACAGCGTTGACCAGATCCGGCATACGGGTACCCAGGTCAGTACGAGGTTCGAGAACGTCATTCACATGATGCAGCGCGCTGCCCAGCAGTACCAGGAGACCAACGCGCAGAACCGCGCCACCCTGGGCAGCATCCAGTCCACCTAGTCCACATCCTCAGCATTTCAACACTTTTAAGGAGAACCTTGTCATGGATTCAATGAGGTACGACCACGTGATGATGGCCGACCACGTGGCGGCGCAAGCGCAGTTGACCGCGCACCTGAACGATCTGCGCCAGCAGGCGATCAACGCGGTCCAGCACGCCGCCACGATCTGGACGCAGCACGGTTCGGATGCCGCCCAGGTGTGCTTCCACGAGATCGATCAGGCGTTTCAGGCGGTGTTCCACACCATCGACCGCCACGGTGCGGCCATCGGCACTTCTTCAAACAATGCCCTGACCGCCGACCACGGGGTTCAGGCAGGCTTCCGGGGCCTGTGAGCACGACCGGCACTGCGGCGCGGCTGGCGACCACATCTGAGGGATTGTGGTTGGCAGCCGCGCTGTGCCATGTGGCAAACCTGCCTCCGGCCTTGAAGATTCGACCGGTCGGTTCCGTACAGGCCACGTTGGCCGACCATCCGGGCTTGGCGGTGCTGGAGACCGCCGGCGTCATCGAGGACGGCGCCGTCGACCCTGACGTCGCATCGTGGGTCACCGCGCTGGGTCGACCAGATCTTGAAATCGACGTGATTGTGTCTCGGCCCGAAGAACATTCGAACCAACTGCTGGGCCCGCCGCCGCTGTTCGTAGCACCCGATGACGCCATCGAGGCCGCCGCCGCGCTGGCCCAGTGGTACGCCGAACGCCCCCCGCAGCGGGTGGTCGCGTTGTGCAGGCGCGACGGCGTCTGGGTGGGGGCTGCCCGGCTGTGGCGGCCGGGCCACGACAGTAGCGACGACATCGTGATCAGCCCACTAGGTTCGGCTCAGATCAGCGGGGCAATTGTTGAGGTGCTCGGCTCCGCTGAGCCCGCACACTTTCACGGCAT
>Ga0210393_10004901_pt1 | contig 10555 bp, 9 predicted proteins | sample IncBWC27OmetaG_FD_160068 | JGI IMG/M metagenome (GOLD analysis project Ga0210393, IMG submission 160068) | Forest soil microbial communities from Barre Woods Harvard Forest LTER site, Petersham, Massachusetts, United States - Inc-BW-C-27-O ...
CTCAAGGCCGCATGCAGGTCGGCCCCGACGGGCTTGCCCGGAAGCGTGTCGAGTTGCAGCGGCACCGAGACCAGCATGCCCTGCCGGAAGTTGCCCACCGAAGGCACAAAGATCGGCCGGTACGTCAGCCTTGAATAGAGCTGCATCTCCGGCAAATGCTTGTGCTCGAAGCCGAGCCCATAGAGTTCGAAGGACGGCGCACTGCCGTCCTCAAAACTTGCGATCATCGACTTGCCGCCGCCGGAATAGCCGCTCACCGCGTTCACCGTGACGGGATAATCCACAGGCATAAGGCTCGCATCAACCAGCGGCCGCAACAGCGCGATCGCGCCGGTCGGATAACAGCCGGGGTTGGCGACTTTTTTCGCCTTTCGAATCTTGTCCGCCTGATCGGCTGCAAGTTCCGGAAAGCCGTAGGCCCAGTCGGGCGCGACACGAAACGCCGTCGAAGCATCGAGGATCTTGGGCGCAGCCGCACCCATGCCGTCGATCAGCGCAACGGTCTCCTTCGCCGCTTCATCCGGCAGGCACAGGATGACGAGGTCCACCTCCTCCATCAGCGCACGCTTGGCGCCGGCGTCCTTGCGCTTGTCTTCCGCAATCGTCTTGACCACGACATCGTTCTGCAGCCGAAGCCGTTCGTTGATGCCAAGGCCCGTCGTGCCGGATGCGCCGTCGACAAACACCGCGGGCTTGGTCGAGGCACCGGAAGCCTGGTTCTCTCTGGTATCTGAAAGGCTCATGGCGTGTTCCCTTCGAGCTCGTTCGCGAAGGCCTGCGGCCGCGCTTGTCTCATCAACACGGCGATCTGTTGCGAACCGGTGTCGGCTCGCTCCTCCAACGCGCCCGCGACCGCGGCATAATCGGCCTCGGATTTGTGCTGGTTGAGCTTGAAACTACCCTCGACGTCTTCCACCGTCATGGCAAACCCGACGATCGCCTTTTTCATCGTCTCCAGCCGCGCAGGCGTCATTTTCGACGACGTCCATGGCTTTTTCGGCAAGAGCCAATTCTCGAACTTCGCACTCAGCGTATCGATTTGAACCGCCAGTTCGTCGTCCGACAGGACCCGTACCGTTCCGGTCAGATGGACCGACTGGTAGAGCCAGGTCGGCACCTGATCTGGCGAGACGTACCAGTCCGGCGATACATAGGCATCGGGACCATTGACCGCGAGTAGCCACGACGTCACGCCGTCCGCGAACTTTGCCAGCGGATTCTGGCGGGCGACATGAAACAACACCTCGACCGTGCCGTCATCGGCATAGCGCAAATAGAACGGCAACGACGAGGCAATCGGCCGTGTGCCGGTCCAGGCGCAGACCATGCCGAATCCGCGCTCTTCCGCGAAGGCTAGGCTTGCGGCGCGACCCTGCTTGAACAATGGAGGCGTATACATCTCAAACTCCTGCTTGGCTTAATCTGAAGCCCTCGGGATCGGATGCGCTGACAGGAGAAAATGCCGCGGATCGGACCCGGCGGCAAAGGCGATGATCTAAACGCGAACGACCGCCCAAACCGCTGAAATGCGGCGGCGACGGGCGAGCAAAAGGGTTGCAGCGTTGATCATGGCGTGGCGGCTATAAGGCCATGGCCGTCCGCCGTCAAGGTTTTAGGCGTCTTTTCGTGAACTAGTGGTCCGATTCTAACATTCGCATCCCGTTGCGGCGCCTCCTTTTGCGAATGTCAGAATCAAAAGGACCACTAGTAAATATAGCTTTCTAGTGGAGTTTTAGATTTGACATTCGCTTGGCGAGCCTGTGGCCAGGTGGGTAGCGAATGTCAAATCTACTCCACTAGCCCTAAACACGGGCCGCCTCAAACCACCCGCCAAAGCCACTCGACGATCTCCGCGATCACGTCGCCAAACAGCAATAATGCCGCCGACCAGACCAATGCGGAGACGAAATTGGCGATCTGGAATTGCCAATACGGCATTTCGAAAATCCCGGCCGCCAGCGGCACCGAGGCCCGCAGCGGACCGAAAAATCGCCCGATGAAAATGCTCGGCACGCCCCAGGATTTCACGAAGGCCTCGCCGCGCGGCAAGATTTCCGGGTAACGCGACAGCGGCCACATCTGCGCCACGCGTTCCTTGTATTTGAAGCCGAACCAGTAGGAGACCCAGTCGCCGAGCGCCGCTCCAATTCCGCCCGCGATCCACAGCGGCCAGAAGCTCATGCCGCTGACGCCGATCAAAGCACCGATCGCCACCAACGCGCCCCAGGCCGGGATCAAGAGCGAAATGAACGCCAGTGATTCCCCGAACGCCAGCAACAATACGATCGGGGAGGCCCAGACCTGATGGTCGCGCACGAAATCGGCCAGCGCGCGCGTATATTCTTCCATTCCAAAAGGCCTTTCCCGGCAATGCCTGTAAGCTGGCCGGTTTAAGCTGGCCAGCTCTAGCGGTCCGATTCTAACATTCGCATCCCCTTGCAGCGAGCACCTTTGCGAATGTTGGAATCAGAGGACCACTAGCAAATATTAGATTCTAGTGGAGTTTAGGATTTGACATTCGCCTTTCGGGCACGTGGATAGGCGAGGAGCGAATGTCAAATCCACTCCACTAGCAACATCAAGTCACAATGGCGCCCATGGCGAGCTCAAAGGCAAGGTCAAGCCTTGCCCAGCCGATCTCCGATTCCCAGCCGAATTAGACAGGACGAAGCACATGATTGATTCACTGATGATGCGCGCGGGCGTCATGTTTCTCCTCGTCGGCATGGTCTGGGGAATCGAGATGGGCATCCGGCAGGATTTTTCCATGGCGCCGGCGCACGCGCATTTCAACCTTGCCGGTGGCGTTCTGCTGTTCGTCTTCGGCCTCTACTACAGAATGGTCCCTCTCGCCCGCGACAGTGCACTTGCGAAATGGCAGGGCTGGCTACATATCGTTGGCGCCATCCTGTTCCCTGTCGGCGTCGCGGTCGTGATCCGAAAGGGCGAGGCCTTCATCGTGTTGCCGATCATCGGCTCGCTGATCGTCTTGGTAGCCGTCGCGCTGTTTGGGCTGATCGTCTTCCGCACCTCGCGCGTTTGAGGCCCGCCTCCCTTACGGCCGTCACTTTTCACGTCCAACCGTGGCATAGTCGGAACAACCGATTCGCCCCGCGCGACTTTTTCGCCATCACCTGAAAAACCATGCCCAAGCCACTGAAATCAAACACGAAAGCAAAGCCCGCCGACGACCTTTTCGGGGCCAACGCGCCGAAAGCCAAGTCGGCGGCCAAAGCGGCGTCGCGCCCAAGCAGCGCCGAGGCCGGCTACACCGCACGCGACATCGAGGTCCTCGAAGGGCTCGAGCCGGTGCGGCGACGGCCCGGCATGTATATCGGCGGAACCGACGAGAAAGCGCTGCATCATCTCTTCGCCGAGGTCATCGACAACTCGATGGACGAGGCGCTCGCGGGCCATGCCACGTTTATCGAAGTCGAACTCGGCGCCGACGGATTCCTGACCGTCACCGACAACGGCCGCGGCATTCCGGTCGATCCGCATCCGAAATTTCCAAAGAAGTCCGCGCTCGAAGTGATCATGTGCACGCTGCATGCCGGCGGCAAATTCGACTCCAAGGTTTACGAAACCTCGGGCGGCCTGCACGGCGTCGGCGTATCGGTGGTCAACGCGCTGTCGTCGCGCCTCGAAGTCGAGGTTGCACGCGAACAGAAGCTGTATAGCCTGGCGTTCGAGCGCGGCCACCCCAAGGGCAAGCTGGAAGATCTCGGCAAGGTCAGCAATCGCCGCGGCACGAAAATCCGCTTCAAGCCCGATGCCGATATCTTCGGCGCCAAGGCCGCCTTCAAGCCGCAACGCTTGTTCAAGATGGCGCGCTCCAAGGCCTACCTGTTCGGCGGCGTGAAGATTCGCTGGCGCTGCGATCCTTCGCTGTTGAAAGGCATTGAGGACGTTCCGGCCGAGGACAGTTTTCATTTTCCCGGCGGTTTGAAGGATTATCTCGCCGCCGCCATCCACGCCGACACGCTGGTGCATCCGGATATTTTTTCCGGCAAATCGGGCCGCGTCGGCGCGCACGGCGCCTGTGAGTGGGCGGTGGCCTGGACCGCAGATGCCGACGGCTTCTTGTCTTCCTACTGCAACACGGTGCCGACGCAGGATGGCGGCACGCATGAATCCGGCATGCGCAGCGCGCTTCTGCGCGGCCTGAAGGATCACGCCGAACGCGTCGGCCAGGGCAAGCGCGGAGCTTCCATTACTTCGGAAGACGTGATGGTGGGCGCCGCCGTGATGCTATCCGTGTTCGTTCGCGAGCCGGAATTTCAGGGCCAGACCAAGGACCGCCTCGCCACGGCGGAAGCCCAACGCATCGTCGAGCAGGCGATCAAGGACCCGTTCGACCATTGGCTCTCTGGCAACCCGCTGCAAGCCAACAAGCTGCTGGATTTCGTCGTCGAGCGCGCCGAGGAGCGGCTGCGTCGCCGCGCCGAGAAGGAGATTTCGCGCAAGACCGCGGTGAAGAAGCTGCGTCTGCCCGGCAAACTCGCCGATTGCACCGACACTGCCGCGGACGGCTCCGAACTCTTCATCGTCGAAGGCGACTCGGCCGGCGGCAGCGCCAAACAGGCACGCGACCGCAAGACCCAGGCAATCCTTCCGCTTCGTGGCAAGATCCTCAACGTTGCTTCCGCCACCAAGGACAAGCTCGTCGCCAATGCGCAGCTCGGCGACCTGATCCAGGCGATCGGCTGCGGCACCGGCGCACATTATCGCGAAGAGGATTTGCGTTACTCGCGCATCATCATCATGACCGACGCCGACGTTGACGGCGCCCATATTGCTTCGCTCTTGATCACGTTTTTCTACCGGCAGATGCCGCGGCTGATCGACGAGGGCCATCTCTACCTCGCGGTCCCGCCACTCTATCGCCTCGCCCATGGCAGCAGGACGCTTTATGCCCGCGACGAGGCGCACCGGGATGCCCTGCTCAAAAGCGAGTTCAACGCTAACGCCAAGGTCGATGTCAGCCGCTTCAAGGGCCTTGGCGAGATGATGCCTGCCCAACTCAAGGAAACCGCCATGGACCCCGCCAAACGCATGCTGCTGCGCGTGGTGCTTCTGGCCGACGACCGCGAAGGCACCGCCGATTCGGTGGAGCGGCTGATGGGCACCAAGGCCGAAGCACGCTTCGCCTTCATCTCCGACAAGGCGGAATTCGCAAGCGACGACCTTCTGGACGTCTAGTTCTCAGGGGATTTTGGGCTTCCTTATTGCTGTGACATCGCTGCGGCATTGCTGCGGCGGCGAAGAAGGTAATATCTTGCCCTTATCCGCTGATTTTAAAGGATTTTTGACTTTCTGATCCCGGTGGATTCCGTCGTTTTAAGGCCCTGTGTGCTCCACCGGCCACAGCTTTTTGGGCGAAACCGGCTATAACTGTGTTCAGAGATTCGAAATTGCCTGCCGCGCTTTGCGGTTCGGCGCCAAAGCTGGGGACTGTGACTATGAAAAAGTTGGTGTTGGCATTGACCGCGGTTGCGGCGTTTACCGGGTCGGCTCTCGCGGCTGACCTTCCCGCCCGTACCTATACCAAGGCTCCGGTGGCGGTTGAGCCGGTTTACAACTGGACCGGCTTCTACATCTTCGGTGGTGCCGGCGGCGGTGTCTGGGATGCTGATCAGAACAGCGTGAATGCGGCTGGAAACGCGACCACCATCAATCAGAGGTCAGGTGGCGACGGCTGGTTCGGCACGGTTGGTGCCGGCTATGACTGGCAGTTCAACCATTCGTGGGTTGCCGGTATCTTCGCTGACGGCCAGTTCGGCAGCCTCCGCGGAAACATCACTGATGCCTTCAACGGCCTGCAAGGCACCGAAAAGCTTCGCGATACTTGGGCTGCCGGTGTGCGCTTGGGCTACCTCGTCGCACCGAACGTCTATTCGTATGTCAACGCCGGCTTCACCGAGTCGTTCTGGTCGGGCAGCCAGCTCGGTCTCGTGACCGGGACTGCGGCCACTGTCAGCACGCCTTCTTTCAATCGTAACGGCTGGTTTGTCGGCGGCGGCGTCGAGAACAACCTGAACATCTTCGGCATCACGGCGCCCGGCTGGTTCATGAAGACCGAATATCGTGCGGCCTATTTCAACCGCGCCACGCTGGCGGAAAGCTTCATCACGACCGGAGTGCCGACCGGCAGCTCCACCACCTTCCACCCGCTCGTGCAGACCATCTCGACCTCGCTGGTCTACCGCTTCAACTGGGGTGGCCCGGTCGTCGCCAAGTACTGATCTGACAGGCACTGAGCCAATCAGTAGTGATCTGAGCTAAGATCGAAATTCAAAAGCCCCGGCACCGCCCGGGGCTTTTTTGTGTCTCATGCGAAAGTCCCTCGTGACGAAGCCGCTCGCTTGCCGGTAAATGCCGAGAGAGCCGAACAGGCCGTCATTAGAGGAAACCCCATGCGCAATTTGCTGCTCGTCCTTGGCTTGCTCGCGCTGGCCATCGGCCTGCTATGGATCGGTCAAGGCACCGGCATGGTCAGGTGGCCCGCCTCGAGCTTCATGATTCGGCAGATCGAATGGGCCGGCTACGGCGCAGCGCTGGCCGGCCTGGGCCTGGTGCTGATCTGGCAAAGCAAGCGCTAAAGGCAAAAGGAACGTCGACCGTGAAACAGGGACTGTTCGACCTCAACGGCAAGGTCGCCATCGTGACCGGCGGCAACGGCGGCATCGGCCTTGGCATGGCCCGTGGGCTCGCGGCCAATGGCGCCGCCGTCGCCATCGTCGGCCGGAACGAAGCGAAATCGGCCGCCGCCGTCGCTGACCTGGCGAAAGCGGGCCACAAGGCCATCGCGGTCGCCACCGATGTCACTGACGAGGCGGCGGTCGCAACCATGGTCGAGCGCGTTCGGCGCGAACTGGGCCGTATCGACATTCTCGTCAACAATGCCGGCATCAACATCCGCAAACCCCCGCATGTGCTTTCGCTTGCGGAGTGGGACAGCGTGATCAGCACCAATCTCACCAGCGCCTTCCTGTGTTCGCAGACGGTCCACCCCACGATGAAAGCGGCCGGCGGCGGCAAGATCATCAATATCGGTTCGATGATGTCGATCTTCGGCACCAGCTTCGCGCCGGCCTATGCTGCGAGCAAAGGCGGTATCGTGCAGTTCACCCGCTCCTGTGCGGTCGCCTGGGCCGCCGATAACATCCAGGTCAATGCGGTGTTGCCCGGCTGGATCGACACCGAATTGACGCAGCGCGCCCGCGAACAGGTAGACGGCTTGCATGACAAGGTGCTGGCTCGCACCCCAGCGGCCCGGTGGGGTCAGCCTTCCGACTTCGCCGGCATCGCGGCATTTCTCGCCTCAGGCGCCTCGGATTTCGTAACCGGCACGGCGATCCCGGTCGACGGCGGCTTTTCGGTGATGGGCTAGGAAGCCAGCTGCGCGGGCGAATGCACGTGCTCAGGGCGCACGCCGATCGCGACAAACCGCGCGGTGATGCCCTGTAGCCAGGGGATCGCGTTGACGATTCGCGCAAACAGCGGCGAACGAAGCGGCTGATCTCCTGGCCTCAAGGCAACGCTGATGATCCTATTCTGAACGACGACTTGCATGGCCTGCGTCATCCGCACCGGAAATTCGCGCCGGCGGCGCACGGCGTCGAGTTCTTCCTCCGAGGGGCAGCCCCTCGTGCTCCTAAGCGCGACCAATTTCGCCGCAAGCAGGTTCGCGGTTGCAACCGCATCCTGGATCGCGAGGTTGACGCCGACGCCGCCAACCGGCGACATCGCATGCGCGGCATCGCCAATGCAAAGCAGCCCCGGCAGCGTCCACCGCTTCAGCCGGTTGATGGCGACCGTCAGTAACTTGACGTCGTCCCAACTCTTCACATCTGACATGCCCGCGCTCAGGACCGGCGCCATGCTGATGACGTCATTGCGAAAGACGTCCAGCCCCTTCGCCTTTACGGCATCCAACTGGCCTTTGGCGATGACGTAGGCGCACTGCCAGTAGTCGCCCCGGTCGAAGGTGACGAGCATCTTGCCGGTTTGAACGCGCGCAAACAGGTTCTCGGTTTCGTTAGGCCGCCTGCCCGCGCGAAACCACAACACGTCCATCGGCGCGCCCTTTTCCTCCACCTCCAGGCCTGCGCCTTCGCGCACCATCGAATGCCGCCCGTCGCATCCGATCGTTAGACCTGCGCGGGTTTCGACCGGTCCCTCCGGCGTGTCGGCGTTGACACCAACCACCGCATCCCCCGATCGGATGAGGTCGGTGGCATTGGCGTTCATCATCACATTGAGGCAAGCAAACCGTTTGCCGCTCTCGCGCAGGAAATTGAGAAAGTCCCATTGCGGCATCATGGCAATGAAGGGGTATTTGGCGTTAGTGCGGCTGAGGTCGGCAATGCGGATCGATTCGTCGCCGAATTGGCCATCCATCTTCTGCAACTCTTGATGCGGGACCTTCAGGAACCCGTCGATCAGGCCCAATTCGTCCATCACCTGCAAGGTCGAGGGATGAACGGTGTCGCCGCGAAAATCCCGAAAGAAATCGGCGTGCTTTTCCAGCACGACCGTCTCGATGCCGGCCCGGCCCAACAAATAACCCAGCATCATGCCGGCCGGACCGCCGCCGACAATGCAGCAATGGGTTTGAATGGTTCGGGGCATCCCCTAACTCCCGCGTGATGAACAGATTGTGCTGTTTTCCTATTCTGCGCACGACACTTCAGCGGCGGAAGCTTTTTATTTCAGAGACGCTGCCGTCGCGATAAGTCAATTCGACCGAGACGAATTGGTTCGACGGTGACAGCTTGAGATAGGGCTTGGCATCATACGGAATGGCGCTCGGATCCTTCATGTCGCAAGGCGGCATTTTCAACACCTGATCCGGCACTGAAGTGTCGATCCCGATGCGCACTTCGCGGATCGCACAGCGATATGACATCAGATGGGTGTAATAGACCAAAAGCCCGTTGAACTCGCGAAACGACAGCCAGCTTGTCGCGGTCATGTCGAGGATTTTTCGCTGATCGTGGATTAGGGCCGCTTCCGGTTCGAACCTGATCGGGAACGGTCCCTGCAAGTTGCCGGACACGTCGACATAACGCACCTCGATCGTGGCCGCCGGCGCATCCGCGGCCAGTTCGACCGAGGGGTTGGGCATCCGCTTGCGGGTTCGCGGATCGAGCGTGTCGAGGAATCCGGTTTCGCGGAAATCGCCGGCGTTTCCCATTCGCCAGGAAATGCCGAGCGTCGGGTCGGCAATCGAAAACACCACGCTCCAGCCGCCATTGTGACGGGAGAACATCGCAATCGGCGCATTGACCGAGTCTTCTTTCGGTGGCCGCGGAATCGCCGCCGGCGACAGTGCAGCGACTTGCGGCTGCGGCTCAGCGGGTTTCCCCGCATCCTTGTTCGTATCCTTGGCCGCATCGGCCTGCGCTTTTTCGATGCCGTTCAAAAAGACATCGTCGACCATCTGGTCGAAATAAACCGGAATCTGTTTGTGGCTCACCGTCTCCGCCATTTCGCTGACAATGCGGCGGGTGTGCTGGGCCACCTGCACGAGATTTTCGCCAGGTTGCAGCAGCTCCTTGGCAAAGGTTCGGGTGAATACCGAGTTCGGATTGTTGTCGTTGTTGGAAAGGCGATCGAGCGCGGTCTGGCGGGGCCCCGCCGAAAACACCGAAAACACGCCTTCCGGCAACTGCGTCATCGGTGCCAGTCCGCCGCCACCGGCCACCGCACGCGTGCCCGTCCGCTCGAACGGATTGTTGCGGCAGGCATCGAACACCAGGATCGCGGTGCGCGCCTTCTTGTTCTGCAAGCGCTCGATGATGCGGTCGGCGAGCACGGAAGCGTCGCGCACCAATTCTTCCTGGCCTTCGGTGGCCGCCGGCACGTCGATCGGCAACAGGAAATTCTGCCCGGCGATTTCAAAGCCGTGGCCGGCATAAAAGAAAAACGCGGTATCGCCCGGCTCAACCGCATGATCGAAGGCGAGCAGCGTTTCGCTGAAAGCCTGTCGGGTCTGGTTTTCCGCCACCATGACGGAGAAGCCGAGCTGCTTGAGCGTCTCGCCCATGGTGCGGGCATCGTTGACCGCTTTCTGCAGCTTCGGCACGTTCTTGTAATCGTTGTTGCCGACGACCAGCGCCACCCGCTTGGCCGCCTGAGCCGGGACAACGACAAAAGCCGCAAACGCAAGCCCCAGCGCCGCCATCGCCAATCTCAACCGTCCCGATTGCCTCATCGTGGTCCTGCGCCTGCGGAAAATGCCCTTGTATCGTAGTCGGCCAGCGTATTTGAAGGGTTCAACCTGCCTACGTCCGATGAAGCGGGTTTGATGTCTACGCTCTTAGTGGCGGCGCCATTTTTCAGGGGAAAGGCATCGAGCGTAGCCTTTGGAAACATAGCCATTCCCCATGGCTCGTAAGTTCCCCTGTCTGTTCGTGATTTGAAGGCTAAATGACAAAAAGCACGTTATTTGTGCGAAAACATTAAGCTTTTTCGGCCTTTTGCCGCGTCCAAGATTGACTTTGGCGGTTTCGACCCTATGTTCGCGCTGAAAGCGGATTTGGATCGAATG
>Ga0210393_10004902_pt1 | contig 10555 bp, 5 predicted proteins | sample IncBWC27OmetaG_FD_160068 | JGI IMG/M metagenome (GOLD analysis project Ga0210393, IMG submission 160068) | Forest soil microbial communities from Barre Woods Harvard Forest LTER site, Petersham, Massachusetts, United States - Inc-BW-C-27-O ...
CTGCACATCCGAAACGTTGATTTGATAGCGGGCCGCTGCGTCGCGGTCCAGGGTCACGTTCAGGTTGGGTTGCCCGAGCACGCGCAATACCCCGAGGTCCTCGATTCCTGGGACCCCGCGCATAATGCCGACGATCTCATTTGCTTTATCTTCGAGAGTCTTCAGGTCATCGCCATAAATTTTGGTTGCAAGCTCGCCCTTAACGCCGCTGACCGCTTCTTCCATGTTGTCTTCGATGGGTTGAGAAAAGCCCCACACGACGCCGGGGATTTTGTTGAGTTCCCGGTTCATGGCGGCAATTAATTCATCTTTATTCTGGTGAAAGATGGGCCGCCACTGCTCCTTGGGTTTCAGATCCACAAAGTACTCGGTATTGGAAAAGCCCGTGGTGTCAGTTCCGTCGTCCGGCCGCCCGGTTTGACTGGTGCATTGCGGGACCTCGGGAAAGGAACAAAGCACGATTCGGGCTTGATTTGCGATATGTATTCCCTCGTCCGGCCCGGTGCTGGGGGCAAGTGTGCCACGTACCCATAGGGCGCCTTCATCCAGGTGGGGCAGAAATTCAGAGCCGATGGCACCGCTGAACGCGAGGAAGCTCCCCAGCGCGACCGCGAGCCCGCACACCCCGACCGTGATGGCGCGTCGACGAATGGCCCACCGCAGGGCATCGCGATACCGGTCGGTCAGGAAAACCATCACCGGGTTCTGCCATTCGTGCGCACCCTTGGCAAATGCGAAACTGGCCAGCACCGGCGAAACTATGACCGAGAAGAACAGCGCGCCAAGCAGGGCGAAGGCCACAGTCCAGGCCATGGGATGAAAAAGCCGGCCCTCGACGCGTTGCAGGGTAAAAATTGGCAAGAATGCGGTGATCGTGATGACGATGGAATAGAACACTGGCCGCTGAACTTCGTGCGACGCCGCACTGATTTTTTCGGCCGGCGTTCTGGAACTTCCGTCTTTTTGGCTTAGGTTGCGCACAATGTTTTCGATCAAGACGATGGCGCCTTCCACCACAATTCCGAAATCCAATGCGCCGATGGAGAGAAGGTTAGCGGGAATGTGATTCAGGTCCAGGCAGGTCGCGGCAAAGAGCAGAGCGAACGGAATCGTGGCCGCAACGATGATGGCGCCACGCACGTTCCCAAGGAAGAGAAACAGAATGATCGATACCAGGATCATTCCTTCCGTGAGGTTGTGAAGTACGGTATGGGTGGTGAAGCGAACCAGGGTACCGCGATCAATGAAGGGAACAACCTTCACCCCCGGAGGCAGAATATGGTCGTTAAGTTCCTCCACTTTCTTGTGGATGCCTTCGAGGGCAGTCTGCGCGACAGCGCCCTTGCGCAACAGCGCAATGCCTGAGACCACGTCATCGTTATCGATGATCCTTCCATCCTCGCGGTGAATGGCTTTGGCGAACTGGCCCAGTCGAATCTTCGGGCCCTGTGCGACGACTGCAATGTCCTTCACGCGCAGCGGTATGCCGTTCTTGGTTGTGATGACCGTCTGCTCGATGTCGTGGACACGATCAACCAACCCGACCGAGCGAACGTTGACCTGTTGCTGACCCTCTTGTATGAAGCTTCCCCCCGCGTTGACGTTGTTATTGGCGAGTTGTTGCTCGACCTGCGCTAGGCTCAGACCGTAGGCAACCAGCTTGTTGGGGTCAACGCGAACCTGATACTCCCGCGTAGGGCCGCCGAAGCTGGACACATCGACCACGTCAGGGACCGCCTTTAAATTCTTTTCAACGACCCAGTCCTCGATGGATTTCAGTTCCATCGGGTCATATGCCGGATTTGTGCTGTGCAGTGTGAAGAAATATATCTGGCCGACCGGGCTCCAGTCCGTGCCCATTTGAGGTACCACCCCCGTTGGCAGGGTGACTTGGCTGAGGCGTTCCAGAACCCGTTCCCGGTTCCAGGCGTTGTCCGATCCGTCCTCGAAAATCAGCTTTAAATCCGACAGCCCGAAAAGCGAGAAAGAACGCAGATGCACCACCTCAGGGATACCGTTCATGGCGCCTTCAAGTGGAATTGTGACTTGCTGTTCGATCTGTTCCGCGGAAATTCCCGGCCACTGCGTGATGACTTCAACGTAGTTGTCGGCTACGTCGGGGTACGCCTCAATCGGCAACCGCTCGAACGAAACAATACCTCCAGCGAAAAGGATCAACGCCAGAGCCACGACGAGGAGGCGGTTGTTGAGAGCGAAATCGACGACGCGTCGAATCATTTATTGCTCCACGGTGTTCTGCAGGGAAAGCGCATTCGAAACCACCTGGTCTCCGGGCTTGACGCCCGAGACCACCTCCTGCAGGTTGCCGGGGAGCATATTTCCGGTGACGACTTCAGCGCGCTTGAAGTGCCCGGGGCTGATGGGCGTGTAAACCCAGTCACGGTCGTGCAGGTGCAGAATCGCGGTTGCGGGAACCGCGGCATGGGTTTCGGGCTGTTTTCCAAAAAAGGTCGCGGTTGCGAACATTCCCACGCGCATCAATCCCGGATTTGCGATCTCGATCCGGACTTTGGCCGTCCGAGTGTTGGGATCCAAAACCGGCAGGATGTTGTCGATCCGGCCTTTGAACACCCGGTTCGGATAAGCGTTCAAGCGGATGTCCGCGTATTCTCCGACATGCACGGCATCGAGATCATTTTCGTAAACGTCGCAGATGATCCAAACATAGGAGAGATCAGAAATGGTGAACGGGTTGGGGCCGGAGAGACCCTGAACCCCCGCCGCATTGGTCACCTGCTGGTCGGTAATCACGCCGGAGATGGGCGCAACCACATCCACGATCGGCGACGGGTGGTCCTTATCCACTCCCAAGAGGCGTAGTTGCTCGACCGCCGCGTTCAAATCAACTTTGGCATCTTGTTCGGCGTCTTGGGCTTGTTCAAGAGCGCTCTTCGCAACCGCGCCCTTGTCGTAAAGAACTTGTTCGCGTTCGAGTTGCTGACGAGCTAACCGCTCGTCGTTTTCGGCCTTCAAATACGTCTGATAAGCGCCGGATACATCGCTGCTCTGGACCCGCAGCAGCAACTGGCCTTTCTTCACCACATCGCCAAGCCTGGCCTTCATTTCCACTACGCGGCCGGCCGCCAGCGAGATCACGGGCACGGCGCGCGAAATATCCGGTTGCACCACGCCAGTCGCGTTCAGGGCAGGGGCGGCCTTGTGCTCAGTTGCCTTCACCAGCGGAAACTGCTCCGGATTGTCCACCTTGAAATTGTTAGCGTCGAGGTCAGGCTCAACCGTCGCCGGAGGCGGAGCCTCGGCCTTCTGATCGGGCTTGCCCTGATCGCAGGCCGCCAGGAACAATGCCAAGGCCAGCCCAACATTCGCTAAGAAGATCAAGCGAGCAACATTTGTTTTCATGGGACCACCTCCCGGCCCACGGCCATATTCAATTGGGCAGCCGACGTCAAGTAAGAGCCGATCAAGTTCATGTAGTTGAGCTGCACCATGCGATAGTCAGATTGAGCATTCAAGTAATCCAGCAGCGATGCTCCGCCATGCTGGTAGGAAAAGAAAATCGTGTCGCGCACCCGCGTTGCCTGCTGCAGGTATTTTTGTTTGTAAGGCCGCAACAAAGTCAGATTGCTTTCGAGCGTGGCGTAGCTGGAATCTACGTCGCTGAACACCTGCGCTTGGGCGGCGTCGCGCAATCTCTCCTTACGCGTGATATCGAGCTGCGTGCGCAGCTTTTCTCCCTGGTTGCGGTCGAAGATGCGCAACGGAATACTCACGCTGACGCCGAGGGTATTTACGCCAAACGGGTTATTGGTGGAGGCGTTGTGCGTGTACCAAGCGCCCAACGTGGGATCCGTTGAACCGTTGGCAATCGCCAGCTTGTGATCGGTTTGTGCCTTGTCTATGGCTTCGACGGCGGCCTTCAGATCTGGCCGGGTGTCCAGAGCAATCTTGCGGACGTCATCGCGGGGAAGAAGTTGATCGTCAAAATCGTAGTTCCCGACCACGTCGAATTGTTCAATCGGAGTCCGGTCATTCAGCATGGTGAGCAGCTGGATTTTGGCGTCTTCGAGATTCTCCTCGGCAGCTTGCAAATCCGATTCGTATTGCACGCGCTGTAGTTCCAGGCGGTCGAGATCAATTTGCGCGATGTCGCCGGCGTTGAAGCGATTTCTGCTGATATCGAGGACGTGGTCGTAGTAGGCAAGATTGTCTTTTGCGAGTTGCTGCACGGCTTTGGCTTGCAGCGCCGACACAAACGCCCCTCGCAAAGTGAATAGTAAAGTTCTTTCCAAATCGGCATGGCTCGACTCGGCAATCAGAGTCCCCTTCTTTGCGCTCTCCAGCCGCAACTCCCGCTTGTGCTGCCGCTCGTGCAGATAGCTGATGGCTGGCGATTCAAAGGTGCCGGCGAATGGCCGCCAGACGCCTTTATCCGGAGCGATTTGCGTCCCATCGAGGGTCATGGTGAAAGTCGGGTTCGGGCGTAGATAAGCAGTAATCTCCTCTGCCCGTGATTCGTCGATGCTCAGCTTGTCGGCCAGCAGCGCAGGGTTTGTGGTCTCGAACCTGTCGCGAATCTGATCCCATGTGAAGCTTTGCTGCTGGGCATAAACAGTTCCCGGAATGCCCACTATGAGCAGGGCCACCGCGAGGTGCGACCGGCGGCGCGCCCACAGGGCCAGGAATACGGCCGAGGCCGCGCTCAAAAATGAAAGACTGGCTGGCATAAAGGTGTCTACTTCAATCGCAAGAGGCGGAACTCCGCCATCGTACCGTTCAAATTGTTGCGGAGCACGACACGAAACAGCACTTATCTTTCGATTTTCCTGGCTATCTTTTGGGCGCGCCGCGAAAAGTCATTTCACTGACGGAGCGACTTGGTGCAACAATTAATTCGATGAAGGGTCTGCTGTCCATTTTCGTCCCCGCAAACCGCACCCGGTTGCTGACCATCGCTGCTCTCATGGTCGCAGCGATTGCGGTTGCCGACTGGCTCACCAAGCCCTACATTTCGCTCGGATTTCTATACCTGTTTCCCATCATCCTGGTGGGCGGCTTCCTCTCGCGTTGGCAAACCATCGCGGTGGCGCTGGTTTGCACCGTGTTGCAGGAAGCTTTCAGCAATCTTCCGGAAAACGAGGCCATCTTCCGATTGCTCCTGAGTTCGATCGGCTTCACCGGCACCGGCCTCTTTGTCTCGGAACTCCTGAACAATCGTCGTATCGTTTTGGAGCACGTGGAAGAGTTGGAAAACGAAGTCAAGCTGCGGCGCGACGCGGAAGATCAGTTGCAAGTGCTGGTGGAGAGCAGTCCGGCAGCAATCGTGACCATCGATACCACTGGAAGAATTCTTTTAGCGAACCACGCGGCCCAGCAGTTGCTGGCGCCGGATGCATCTTCGCTGCGTGGCGAGCCCATTAGTTCCTACCTCCCCTCTCTTCAGGCCGTGGTTAGCACTCAACCATCGATCGCGTTCCGAACCACATTGCATTGCCGAGGGCAGCGGTCAACCGGCGAAGTGTTTCTGGCCGGCGTCTGGTTTTCCACGTACCAAACCGTCTCCGGCCCGCGACTAGCCGCGGTGGTCGTGGATTTGTCCGAGGACCTGCGCGACCGCGAAGACTTGAGCCTGGATCATTTGCTGAAAAGCAGCAGAATCCTGGTGGGGGCAATGGCGCACGAGGTCAGGAATCTGTGCAGTGCGGCCGTGGTCATGCAGAAGAATCTTTCGCGCGTCCCGCAGATGGAGCACAACGAAGACTTTCAGGCCTTAAGTTCACTGATTAAGAGTCTGGAGCGAATCGCCGCGCTGAGCGCGTCAGCTTCTCCCACGGATGCCGCAGCCTCGGTTGAACTGACTTCAGTTCTCGACGAGGTACGCGTCCTGATCGAAGGCGCATATCGTGATTCGGATATCGAAATCGAATGGCGAACTGAGAATGACCTGCCATTGGCGAAGGCTGACCGCTACGGCCTGATCCAAGTATTCTTGAATCTGGCAAGAAACAGCCAGCGTGCAATGGAGGCGACTGCAACCAGGAAACTGTCGGTCAGCACCGCGTCCGATTCAAAACGCGTCACCATTCGCTTTGAGGATACGGGAGTCGGGATCACCCACCCCGAAGACCTGTTCCGTCCGTTTCAGCCGAGTGCGAAGACGGCTGGCCTGGGGCTATATGTCTCCCGCTCCATCATGCGAAGTTTTGGCGGCGAACTGCTTTATGAGCCCCGAGACCACGGATGCTGCTTCGCCATCGTAGTGCCGGCGCTGGCCCGGATCGAGGGGGTGGCGAATGGCTGACTCTCCCAAGCCCGGCATCAATATTTTGCTGGTGGATGACCACGCCCTGTTCCGCGAGAGTGTGGCGCGGCTCTTGTCCACGGAACCCGGGTTCGAGGTTAGTGCGCATTGCAAGTCCATCGAGGAAGCCCTTGCCGTGTTGCGCAAAAAGCAAATCGACATTGTGCTGCTTGACTTCGACCTCGGTCAACGCGACGGCGGCGAATTCGTCCGCTTGGCAAAACAGCAGGGATTTAGCGGCAAGGTCCTGGTGGTTACCGCCGGTGTCGAAAAAGAGCAAGCCGCCGAATTAATTCGCCACGGCATTTCCGGAATCTTTATGAAACACGACTCGGCGGCATTGCTCATAGAAGGAATCCGCCACGTGCTTGCGGGAAAGGTCTGGTTTGACCGGGAACTCTTGCAGGAGGCAATCGGCGGCGCCGAGCCCGGTCAAGAATCTAAAGCAGAGCAATTCACCGAACGCGAGCGGCAGGTTCTTTCTTGCGTATTCGAGGGCTTGATCAATAAAGAAATAGCCGAACGAATCCGCGTGTCGGAGAGTTCGGTGAAAGCAACGCTGCAGCAACTCTTCTCCAAGACCGGCGTGCGAACCAGAAGTCAACTGGTGCGCATCGCATTGGAACAGCACCGGCATGAGCTCTAAACTTCAACCTTGTTCGATCTACCGGCGGCGTCTATAACAGTGCTACGGGGGAGATTAGAAACGATTCGCTGAATTAGTAACAATTATGATACTTGCGGGCGATATTGGCGGAACCAAATGCACGTTGACGCTTTTTGACTGCGCAGGAAGCGAAGTCAAACCGGTGTTCCGGAGCAGTTCGCCCACTCGCGAGGTCGCCAGCATGGAGTCGCTGCTGGGCAACTTTCGAACCCAGGCGCAACGAAAGGGTCTGCATCTGAATGGACAGTTGCGGGCCGCAGGGTTCGGGGTCGCGGGAACGATTGTGGATGGACGAACCGTCAGCAACAACCTGCCTTGGATTGTCGAGAGTAAAGAAGTTGCCGAGGCTGTGGGTCTTAGTCCGGAGCGGATGCTGCTTCTGAACGATCTGGTGGCCGCGGCGTCAAGTCTGGCTCACCTCCAGCCCAGTGACTTGTTGCAACTCAACGAAGGAAGCGCAGAACCTCGTGCTCCCAAGGCGCTGATTGCGGCTGGAACCGGTTTGGGCGAAGCTATCCTTTTCTGGGATGGCTCGGGCTACCGGGTTTCGCCCTCCGAGGCTTCGCTCACGGATTTCGCTCCGCGCAACGACCGCGAACTTTTGCTGTTGCAATCGCTCCGGCAACGCATGCCTCGAGTTTGTACGGAGGAAATCATTTCCGGCCGCGGCTTCCGCGCCATTCACCAGATCATGTTCCCCGGAGTGCATCATTCGTTCTTCGATGACCCCGGCGTCGATCCCGCCGCCCAGATTACGCAGCAAGCTTTTGCGGAGTCTTGTCCGGCGTGCATGGAAACCCTGCAGATCTGGACCGAGGCCTACGCCGCCGAAGCCGGGAATATGGCGCTGCGCATTTTGCCCTTCGGCGGAGTCTACATCGCCGGAGGAATCGCGCTGAAAATCTTGCCCAAACTCACACAGGGAAGCTTCGTTCGCGTCTTCAGCGACAGAGCGAAGCTCAGTACTCAACTCGCCAAAATTCCGATTTACGTTGTCTTGAATGAGGATGCGCCCGTGCTGGGCGCGGCTTACGAAGCGCTTGCGTTAGCGCGTGGATGACTCGCTGCTGCGGTACTGGTTGCGGGTTCGACTAATGAGAAGACGCGCTGGCTGATTTCTGTAAAGCACCCGACGTGGTTCGGAACAACAGCAATTCGCGAACTCGGTGACTCAGCGACTCAGGATTGAAAGGCTTCTGCAGAAACTGCGTCGTGACGTTGAAAAATTCCTCTTCGGTGGGAATTACATCCGAATAACCGGAGATGAACAAAACGGGAAGTCCCGGACGTCGAGCGCGCAAGGACTTGCTCAGTTCGCGGCCATTCATTTTCGGCATCACCATATCAGTGATCAGCATATCAATGGCGGGGAGAGCTGACTTCGCGAGTTCAATCGCTTCCTCTCCGTCCCCGGCTTGAAGAACGGTGTAACCCAGACCGGTGAGAGTTTCCGCTAACAGCGTTCGTAGCTCTTTCTCATCTTCGACCAGCAGGATATTGCCTTTCCCGCGTGCCGGGGGTAATTCAGATGTTCGGGAACCGCTGACGCTCACCGGCTGCTCCACCAGTGGTAAATAGAGCTGGAATCTGGAGCCTTTGCCAGGAGCACTTTCCACCACGATATGTCCGCCACTCTGCCGTACGATGCCATAAACCATGGAGAGCCCAAGGCCGGTACCTTTGCCCATTTCCTTGGTTGTGAAGAAGGGTTCGAACAGCCGCTCCTGGGTGGCGGAGTCCATGCCTGCTCCCGAATCAGCAACGGTTATGAGGACGTACGAGCCAGTGGCCATGGGTGAAGGTAACCGATGTCCTGGCTTCACAAGCGATCGTTCCGTGCGGATCAACAAAAGGCCGCCGTCCGGCATGGCATCTCTGGCATTCACTGCTAGATTGATCAGCACCTGCTCGAGCTGGTTGGGATCTACTTTGATGCGTGCGTCCCGACCGTTCAATTCAGTCCGAAGTTCAATGTCTTCCCGGATTAGCCGGCGCAACATGCCTTCCAGGTTTTTAACCAATGGGTCAATGGCCAGAACCTTAGGTTCGAGGACTTGCTTCCTACTGTAAGCCAGGAGTTGGCGGGTTAGTCCAGCCGCACGGCTGGCGGCCCCTTCAACAATTTCTAACTTCTCTCCTTCCGCGGTATTGCGGCCGAATTTATGCAGCAGGAGAGATACGTGACCGCTGATAATCATCAGAAGATTGTTAAAGTCGTGTGCCACTCCTCCAGCCAGACGTCCGACGGCTTCTATCTTCTGGTTTTGAAACAGTTGCAGCTCCAACTGGCGCTGCGACGTGATGTCTTCAAGAATGATTTCAACCCGGCTGGAGATATTCGCTTGTTCTGGGATCACGTGCCCCGAAACACGCAAAATAAGCTCCGCCGTATTACGCTTCTGGCAGGTGAACTCAGCGTGCTGAAAGGTCCCGCCCAGTGCCAGCAGGCTATTGAATCTGCTCAGGTCGGGCGGAGAGAATTGCAGCACCTCATGCAACGGCAAACCCAAACCAGAGATATTCTCACTCAGGCTTAAGCCAGCGATCTGCCGGAACGCAGGATTGACATCCAGCAATTGGCAGTCTTTGTCCAGAGAAGCAATTCCGTACGGAGAATTCTCAATCAGTGAGCGATAGCGCTGCTCCAGATGGGCCTCGCTCTCGATTTGTCGTCGAATAACTCCCGTTTGGTGCAGTACGCGGCGTCGTAAGGACCGCACCCACAGCAATGCCCCCACAATTACCGCCACCAGAAGTCCCAGCAACGACAGGGCACGACTCGCGTTCAACCAGGGTGGCCGGGCGAGCACCGCAATGTCTTGAGGGCTGCGAAGGATGATGCGGAACTCCGACGCATTGCCATTTTCATCGGCTCGGACTGAGCAAATACCTGTGAGCCGCACCCTGGTTCCGGCAAGAAGGTTCGGCCAGGGCGATTGAATTCGCGCGTTATCTATCAGAGCATGAAAAACCAGGTTGCCGGACTCGGTGACCAGGATATGCCCGCCCGCGTTATCTGGCCGGTCCGCCTGAAGCACTCCCTCGATTTCCACTAACTGCGCATCATAGTTTCCGAAGAGGGCTTCTTTCGGCGTTATGCGAAATGGAGTAAGCGTCTGATGCTGGCCGGTTGGCCGAAATCGAGCGCTGCGCAGCAGCGGTGTATATTCTCCGAGCGCCGGAAACCCAACCGCTTCAACTTCTGTCCCAGGTTCCACAATGCCGCCATCTTCCGTCCGGACGTAGAGTCCCCCGGTCGCATCCTTTACGTAGAGTCCCCGTCCCGGCAATTGCGCGGTGACAATGCCCTTCAGTTTTACCCGGTGGACATTGATCCCTTTGGCGGCGAATGTAGCGAGGCTGCCGATAGGACTGGTCGGCATGGAAAATGGGTCAGAGAGTGCCGGGTCAACCACAACCAGATTAGTCATTCCAGGTACAAACAGATGGACACTTACGAGTTGGTGCTGCCGGTTGAAAGCGGTACCGCAGACTCCACGGAAGCGCACATTCGCGTCGATCAACTCCATGGGAAAGGGCGCATGGTAATCCGGAATGCGTACCTTGATTACTCCCCCGGCCGTCGAGACATCGATAACCAGAACGCT
>Ga0210393_10004903_pt1 | contig 10554 bp, 7 predicted proteins | sample IncBWC27OmetaG_FD_160068 | JGI IMG/M metagenome (GOLD analysis project Ga0210393, IMG submission 160068) | Forest soil microbial communities from Barre Woods Harvard Forest LTER site, Petersham, Massachusetts, United States - Inc-BW-C-27-O ...
ACGATGGAGCGGAACCGTTGGCTGGATTGATATTTGACACAGCCGGGAACCTCTATAGCACGACGTCGGCTGGCGGCGCGAACAAGCAGGGAGTCGTCTTCAAGCTGAGCCCGAACGCCAACGGAACTTGGAAGGAGAGCGTGCTCCGCAGTTTCACCGGTAGCCCCAAAGGCGGAGCCAATCCCGCAGCCGGATTGATCTTCGACCAGAAGGGCAATCTCTACGGCACGACACTACGGGGCGGGCCTCACGATTATGGCGTCGCCTTCGAGCTAGAGCCGAACGCAGGTGGTGGATGGCACGAGACCGTCCTAGTCTATTTCAACGACCATCCAGGAGCGATTCCCTATTCCGGCTTCATCTTCGATACTGCCGGAAATCTTTATGGCACGACTTTCGGGCATGGTTTCGCGAACGATGGCTCGGTCTATGAGATTGCTCCTTAGCTCGTTGCAAGTGCCGGCTCGGCACTTTAGATAACCACTTTCGCGAGTAATCTGCACTCCCACCATTCGTTGTTAGACGTTTCAAGGCCAGGTGATGGCAAAAGCTACCGCCTGGTAATTTTCCCTAAAACTTAGAGCGGCGATTTATCGGAGTCCCAGCCGCAGCTTCATCTTGCGGAACAGCATGCACTTCTGAGTGGCCGCCAACATGTCCTAAAAGGACTTTTGGCCAATCCCGGAATTGGTCTTCGGATACCTAGTCGCGTTACCCCTGCAACGTTAGAGTCGGACTTGAAGGATCGTAGTCGAGCACGGTCCCCCGGTAAATCCTTCGTGCAGGAGCGTCCACAGTGTTTGCAGCCTTCGTCCGGCATTACCAGCGTGTCCTTCTTCTTCTGGCTATAACAACCTTAACGATCATATCCATACCAGTGCAAGCTCAAGTGCCGGCCGAATATTTCGGTCTGCAAGCAACCGACGGGGTGGTGCAACAGCCGCCACAGTGGTGGTCCAATCCCTGGCCGCAAGTAACCTTCGGCAGCATGCGGCTCTGGGATACAAACACAACCTGGCGTGACGTCAATACTGCAGATGGCGCTTATGACTGGACCTTGTTCGACCAGTGGTTGGATGACGCCTCGCAGTTCAAAGTCAATGGAGTTCTATATACATTCGGCGCGACGCCGCAGTGGGCATCGTCAAACCCCAACGATCAGACTTGCGCCTCGGCTTGGGGCCCTGGCGCATGTGACCCTCCGAAAGACCTGAACGCAGACGGCAGCGGTCCCGACCAGATATGGCAGACCTACGTTGCGGCGATTGCCGCACGTTCCGCGGGACGAATCAAGTACTGGGAAATCTGGAATGAGCCCAAGAACACCTACTACTGGAACGGAACGGTGGCCCAATTGGTACGCATGGCCAAGGATGCGCGCAGCGTGATTCTCAGCATCGATCCGCAGGCCGTGATGCTGACGCCGCCCAGCCACGGTCCCTACCAGACCGCGTATTTCGCCGGCGGCGGCGCCCAGTATGCCGATGTGATCAGCTATCACGGCTACACCTATCATTCGGGCTGCACCGGTTTTCCCCGTTCCGAAGACGAACTGTCGATGGTCAACGGAGTGCGGGCGGTCATGGCGACGTATGGACAATCGAGCAAGCCACTGTGGGATACGGAAGTGAGCTGGGGAGTTACTTCCGCCAGTTGCTTCTACCATTCGAACCTGCAGGCAGCGTACCTGGCACAGATGTACTTGCTGCATTGGTCAGCCGGAGTGGAGCGCGTATTCTGGTATCAGTACAACAACACCGAGAATGGCACTCTATGGCTGGCCAACCCTGATCCGCACCAGCGAAATGCTCCCGGAACACTGCTCGACGCAGGCATTGCCTACCAGCAAGTCTATAAGTGGATGGTAGGAGCGACCATGGAAGGTCCCTGCGCCGTGAACGGCACTACCTGGACCTGCCAGTTCTCACGGCCGGGAGGGTATGTGGCCGAAGCTGTGTGGGACACATCGCAAACTTGCAATCGCGGCGTCTGCTCCACGATCAATTACAACGCTGAGCCCCAGTTTACAAACTACTCAACCCTGTATGGAAAGAACCAGAAAATCCAAGGGGGCAAGGTTCCGATTGGCGCCAAGCCCGTTCTGCTGCAGAATTGATGGTCGTATAGAAAGTAGACTGAACGTTATCCGCGGCCCTTAGTCGGGATCATCAAGATCTTCCTGGCTCGGGGCCGCTGACTCTTCCGAGCATTTGTGCGGCTTCAGAAGCAGCGGGCTCAACGGAGTCTGGTTGAAGTCGAAAGCATCCATCATGTCGTTGGCCTTCTTGTCGCGCTTCGTCAGTTGCGCGAGTTTGAAAGTCTCCTCCGCAAACTTGAGCACCGAAGCAAACTCATATTGAGTGTGGATCACGGTCTTAGCTCTAACCCAAGGCGAGATGATAATCATGGGCACACGAATACCCAGGCCGAAGTAATCGACGCTGGGAGGTGGAACGTGATCGTAGTAACCGCCCCAGTCATCCCAGGCGATAAAGATAACGGTGGACTCCCAGAATTTGGATTGCATGATCGCGTTGACTTGCGCGACCGACCAGTTTTCCCCATCGCAAATATTGGCCTTGGGGTGTTCGGAGAAACCCCACTCCGGAGCAATCCAGGTGAAATTCGCCAGCGTGTCTTTTTGCGTCAGGTCGACAAGGAAATCTTGTGGCAGCGAGATATTCGTCGTCCACTCTTTCCCATAACGGATGTGGGGCACACTATCGAAAATCGACCAGATATACCCAGGCTGCCCCTCGGCCGGGGCGTAGTAGTGCCAACTCAATCCTGCTCCATCGAGAAGATCCGAGAGGGTGGTCGCCTCCATGCAGGGAAACGTCCACACGAACGTCTGGCTCTTATGCGGATTCGGAATGCGGGCGGCGGTCGCGTCCGCCGGCGCGTCACAGCCCCAATCTGTGTCATCGGGGCCATTGGGAAATTTCGGGTCCGTTACGAACTCGTTCGAAGTCGCTGCGGTTAAATACAAATGGTTTCCAAACGACGCACCGGTCAAGCTACTGAAAAAGTTGTCGGCTAAGACAAACTGCTGTGCATAGGTCCAGTAATTGGGAATGTCGGATTGATAATATTGGATATATGACCCATAATTGGGGGTAATCTGACAGAAGCCATCCATCTTGCCGTTATCGATCGAAGTGCGAGCTGGATTCCAATCATGCGGCAGGTTCGGGGGACCAAGCGCAGAGTGGGTCAAGGGAACCTTGGTCGATCCGCATAACCCCGTGGTTGCCCCATTTGCTCCTGCGAAAGTTCCGAAGACATTGTCGAAGCTGTGGTTCTCTTTGACAATAAAAACGATGTGCTGGATAGGATTCTGGGCTGGCAATTGCGCGGCCAACAAGAGTATTACGGCTAAAGCCTTCATCACTGCACCCCATTTATCTCCACGGCCTGGAGAGAAATCCAAATTCAAGGAAGGTTGACGACCGGGGAAACGACATCCCAGATTCTATCTGCAAAACGGGAAGAATCAAGCCCTAAATGCGACATTAAACAATCAATTAACAGAGATAGAAACGGGCGTGCTCTCGAATAGGCGAAGACAAAATCGAAGCGAAGAATCCGTGCAGCAGTGAAGTGCCCCACCCAAGCCAAACAGCAAAGAAGGCTTGAGCGGGGCTCGACAACTCGCTATTGCACCGACAGCGTGATGCTGGTTGAGTGTTGCAGGCTTCCACTAGTCGCGTTGACGGCGATAGTAGAGCTTCCGGTCGGTGTCCCGCCCTTGCCACCTGCACCAGCGCCGCTGGTGCTGCCACCGCCGCAAGCCACCCACAGGCCTACCAACCCCAGGACCAGACTTAGTGACAGCAGTCGCATGATCCGCAACGTGCGTTTACGTCCTGAGATCGAAACCATACCCAAGAAACCTGGCAGCAGGGTGGCATAAAGCAGCTCCTGATAATGTCCGAACCGCGGCCAATGGAGCCCGCTGCTGGTGGGAGCGGTGGTGCTTATCGTCAGAGTAACCTCATCGTTGCTGTTGACGGAGCCGAATGAGCATTGGCTGGCGGCCGGTAGTCCGGAACAGGCAAACGTGACGCTCGAAGCGCTGAGATTGCCCTCCGTCTTAATCGTTATGGTGGTCGTGCCGCTCTGCCCAGGCGCCGATACGGTGACCGTCGTGGGATTCGGCACGATTGAGAAGTCCTGCACGTTTAGCGTCTGTGGCGATGACGTCGAGGCGCCAAAATTACTATCGCCAGGATAGCTGGCGACAAGCGAGTAGACGCCGGCGGGAATCGTTGTGCTGGTCAAGGTCGCCGTTCCATTCGAGAGAGTGCCGGTGCCCAGCTTGGCGGAGCCACTTTCGAACGTCACGGTTTCGCCATTGGGCGGAACATTCTTCCCTGAGGCCACCGTGGCCGTAAGCGTGACCTTGCCACCGACCGCCACCGACCCCGGCGAGATGCTCAAACCAGTGGTGGTCGCAGCTCCCTGCACGACCTGCTGCAAGGCAGGCGAGGTGCTGATGGTGAAATGTGTATCTCCGCTGTACACGGCCGTAATGCCGTGCGTCCCCACGGCCAGCGTGGATGTGGCCAGAGTCGCTACGCCGCTGCTATTTAAGGCGGCCGGACTGCCCAGCGCCGTCGTGCCATCCTTGAAGGTTACAGTGCCCGTAGGTGTTCCCTTGTAAAAAGCTGGATTCCCGGTTACCGTCGCGGTAAAGGTCACAGCGTCCCCAAGCGCAGATGGATTCAGCGAAGAGGTGAGCCCCGTCGCGGTAGTTGTCAAACTGGTATTTAAAAGCACGCCCAGCTCGCCAGCCCCGCTGCCACATTGATTGCTGACGCAGTTCGCCGCGACCAAGTCAGGTCTCCCATCTCCGTTCACATCTCCGACTGCTAGTCCGAAAGGACTGTTCCCACCCGAGCCATGACTGACTGGTGCCTGGAAGGTTCCGTCGCCGTTGCCCAACAGGGTTACCAGATCGCCGTCAGCGTGCCCACAGCCCATCCCGGTAGTGCCACAATTTGCCACGGCCAGGTCGAGCTTGCCATCCCCATTCACGTCCGAAATCACCACCGAGGTGGCGCCGACTCCGGCACGGCTGTAAGGAACCGCTGTCTGAAAGGTTCCGTCGCCGTTGCCCAACAGAACGCCTACATTGCCAGCTGAGACGGTAGTGCTGGTGTTGGCGTTGCCCACCACCACATCCGGCTTGCCATCTCCATTCACGTCTCCGATTGCGACCGAATTGGCCAAAAAACCGCCCGAATCGTAGGCTACCGCCGCGTCAAAGGTACCATCGCCCTTGCCCAACAGCACGCCTACCGAGCTGGCTACGCAGGTGTTATCGGTACACCAGTTCGCTACGACCAAATCAGGCTTGTTATCCCCGTTCACGTCCGCTACTGTGACTGACAGGGCGGTAAATCCGCCCGAATTGTAGGGTACCGCCGATTTGAAGGTCCCGTCACCATTGCCCACAAGCACGTCCACAGTGCTGCCGGTTGCAGAGCCGGCGGCTACGATCAAGTCGAGCGTGCCGTTCCCCAAGTCCGCTACCGCCACCGAGGCGGCGCCGATGTTCGTGCCCAATGAGTAAGGAACCGCGGAGGCAAACGTCCCGTTCCCGGTATTCAAAAGCACCGCTACATTGCCGTTACTAGCCAAGTCGCAAGTGGTGATTTTGGGGTAGCCGCAGTTCCCCACTACGATGTCAGGTTTACCGTCTCCGTTAAAGTCCCCTACTGCGACCGAGTCGGCATAAAGTCCGCCCGAAGGGTAGGCCACCGCTGTCTTGAACGTCCCGTCGCCATTGCCCAACAGCACTCCCACTGAACTGGCTGTGCAACCGCTATTGGTGCACCAATTTGCCACGATCAAATCAGGTATGCCATCCCCATTCACGTCCGCCATAGCGACCGCATTGGGACCATTTCCGCCCGAGCCATACGGCACGGCGGGGGCGAAGGTCTGCGCCAGTACCTGCGCGCTAGCGAGGACTGCGAACACACAACAAACCAAGAGACGACGAGACGGCATTGAAAATCCTCCTAGGATTTAGTTCCAAAGGGTTATCTCTTAGAGAAATGCAGGGCCAGAGGGATGACCAAGACTACATTTAACGGGGGAAAACATGGAATCGGCCAAAAAAACTGACCACAACAGCTATCGTGTATTTTAGCGAAATTGCCTCTCTTGTCAAGCTCTTTCGATGGACTCCGAGAGTCCTTAAAATCTCGTTGGTTGCGTGAAAGCGCGGGCGGATTGATAAGGGTGGTCAATCGCGACACACCACTAGTTAGCGATACATGTCACTAACCCATTATTATTAGGAGGGCCTCAGCCGGTCTTGGGTGCGATCTTTATGTTCCTTGATATTAGTAAGTAAATCCATTAGTATGCTAGCCTATTATTGTGCTATAGTCTCCGGTTTCAGCCCATCGGGACAGTCGCAACCTCAAAATAGATAGATGGAATCATTACTAAACCTGTGCTGGCTGTTGCTGATGGTACCGGCGCTCGCTTTCTGGTTGCCCAAGCGACGCCTCCGTAACTCACTCCAGCTTGCGGTTGTACTCGTCTGTTTGCTGGTTCTGCTCTTTCCGGTCATTTCCGCCACCGACGATCTGAATGCCATGCGCCAGGAGACCGAGGAGTCCAGTCCTGGCAGCCCGGAACTGGTGGTGGCAAAGGCTTCTTCCGGACAAAGAGCTGTAGGTCCCGCTCCCGCCCTGATAGGCGCTATTTTCCAGATTGCTGTTTCGAATCATACCTGCGGTTACGTTCAAGTCCTGAGCCCGGCAGCACGCCGAACCGCTCGTACTACCCCTTCTCTGTCGCGCGCGCCGCCGTCCTCTCTGCCTAGCTGAGCAATCCGCGCTGATTGGTTCGCGGCGCGATCCCCTACATGACAGTTCGAGGCACCGCGCCCTGTGGGCGCCGGGCCTGCTCATTGGCGGTTTCCATGCGGCTTTCAGATTATTATGAGTTCTCCGGCGTGCTGAGCCGTCTTCGGCGCGCTTCGGCGGCGGACGTGTGGCGCTGGGCTTCCACCCTGCCGGCACTGCTCTCTGCGCCCTCGCCGATTGATTCGGTCGCAGCATTGTGCCAGGTCTTTCCGGGCACCACTCAGTCCCAGGCGCTGGCACTACAGGACGAACTTTCCTCCGACAAGGGCTTTTTCTGCGCCTTGGATTGCGAGATGCAAAAGCGGCGGGGACGCACTAACATACGTTTGGAGTGGCATACATTTCTTTACGGCGCGGTGCGCATCGTCCGCCCCAAGGTCGTCCTGGAAACCGGTGTCTTTGACGGCATATCCAGTTCCCTGATTTTGCGCGCCCTGGAGCGCAACGCGACGGGAACCCTGGTTTCTATCGACCTGCCTGCACGAGAAATGATCACCGACGCAACGGACCGGATGCGCGAAGGAGCTTTGCCCTGGCACTGCGATCCTGGGTGGATTGTTCCCGAGGGATTGCGGGAGCGTTATCGCCTGCATCTGGGCGACAGCAAACAATTGCTGCCCGGTTTACTCAAGGAATACGGACAGCTGGATATCTTTCTTCATGACAGCCTGCACACTTATCAGCACCAATTCTTCGAATACGAGGTTGCCTGGCCGTATCTCGCGCAGGGCGGACTGCTGTTGAGTGACGACATCTTCTGGAGCAGGGCCTTCCATCGTTTCGTATCCAGACAGAAGCTTCAATATATGAACACGGGCAATTTCGGCATCGTGCGTAAGCCCGCCTCTCGTTAACTCCCCAGTTCCCTGCCCCACCGCGACTGATTTCCGAAATCAGTTTCCCCACCGCAGTTCCCAGGACAGAAAAAAATTCGGGATAGTGAGGGAAATGATCGGGAAACGTCGCCTTTAATAGTGAGCGGGTAAATAATGGCCACACGGTCAATTCCGGTCACGCACGCATAAATAAAAAAAAGAGGAGAAACAACATGAAACTCAAATCATTCGCGCTCGGCTTAGGTTTTGTGGTTCTGGCAGCCATGTCTTTGTCGGCGCAGACATCATACAGCTTCAAGACCGTCATCTATCCCCACGATACTTTCACCCAACTGCTGGGGATTAACAACTCTGACAGAATTGCAGGCTATCACGGGGCAGCGGTAAATCGCGGGTTCAGACTGACCCTGCCAAGCAATTTCCAGAACGAAAACTATCCCAGCTCAGCCATGACGCAGGTCACGGGCATCGATACCAAGAGCAAGACCGTGGGATTCTATGTCGACAACTCCAACGTTACCCATGGTTTCATCCTGAGCTTGCCGGACACGTACTCCACGGTTGACTTTCCCGGCACCGCCTTCAACCAACTTCTGAGCGTCAACGACCTCGGCCAGGCATCTGGCTACTACAGCCTGTCGGCCGACAACAGCACTCCGGATTTTCCTTATGTTTACGACGAATTCGGTGGCGTGTTTGAAGTCATCACCATCCCCGGAGCTGTGGGCGGAGCGCAAGCGACCGGCATCAACAACGAGCAGCAGGTTGTCGGTTTCTGGGTTGACTCCAACAACGTTAACCACGGCTTCTTCCTGAACGCGGGCACGCTCACCACGCTCGATGTTCCCAATTCTACCTTCACCCAGTGTCTGGGATTGAATAACAAGGGCCAGATTGTCGGAACCTACATCGACCAGTCGAACAACCAGCACGGATTCGTGCACAGCAAGGGGACCTTCCAGACGGTCGACGACCCCAACGGAAACGGCACCATGTCCGTGGTCAACGGGATCAACGACAATGGCGCTGTGGTGGGCTTCTATGTAGACGAGAAGAATCACACGGATGGTTTCGTGGCCACGCCAGGAGCTGAGTAGGAATCAGTCAGTAAGCAATCCTGTTGGCATCTCTGTTTTGCCATCGCGCCCTGAGGACCGGAACCACGGACCTCAGGGCGTGATTATTTCCAGTTTAACTTAGTGAACTCGCGTATACCTTGATTCTCTGCGCCCGCATTCGCGGGCTCGACGGTACACTAACCGCGGTTCAAATGCGTAAGCCTAAACGGTTTGGGAACTGCCCCGCTCAAGCCAAAGAACGCTTGAAGGGGCTACCCCGCAGCGCAGGGGGCCGAAAGTCCATTTGACGCCGTGCGCCCTAGGGATATGATGGCAGGGGCTAATAAACAGCGAGGCAAACATGACGAAGGCGCTGCAACATCGTGGTTCGGTTTCGGGATTCTGCGTGCGGATCACCACTGCCACGCTGTTAGCGGTCGCACTCGCACCCGCAATCCAGGCGCAAACTTTTACGGTCCTGTATACATTCACGGGGATGAATGATCAGAATGGTCCTGATACAACCTTGCTGCGGGACTCCGCAGGCAATCTCTTTGGGACCACAGTGATGGACTCTGTCTTTAAGCTCAGCCCATCTGGCAAGCTGACTACCATCCACACGTTTCGTGGTTTTCGTTTTCCAGACGGCCTGAACGGTCTGTTTATGACTCCACAAGGAATCTTCTACGACACCAGTGCCCGGGGAGGGCACTACGAAGAAGGGACTCTTCTTAGAGTCCTCCCAAGCGGAGGGGCGACGCAACTATGGCAGTTCTCCGGCGTACAAGACGGGGCTACCCCATCGGGCGGCTTGATCCGCGATGCAGAGGGCATTTTTTACGGGGTTACTGCCATCGGTGGTGCCGGGAATTGTAACCAAGGATGCAACGGGACTGTGTTCAAGATCGACATAGAAGCAAATCCAATCGAGCAAGTCTTGTACTCCTTCACGGGTGGTGCTGACGGAGAAACCCCGACGGGGACACTTGCTCGGGATGCCGCAGGCAACCTTTATGGCACCACCAGGGCAGGCGGAAAATTTGGATGGGGAACAGTTTTCAAGCTGGATAAGACAGGTAAGGAAACCGTGCTGCACGCGTTTACTGGAGGAGCGGACGGGAACGCCCCATGGGAAGGTGTGATTCGAGACTCGGCGGGCAACCTGTACGGTACGACTCTATATGGCGGGGACTTGAACTGCTCAGCCGGGGGTTTCAACGGTTGCGGAGTGGTTTTCAAAGTAAACAATTCCGGCAAGCTAACAGTTCTTCACACCTTTGAGGGCGGATCGAACGACGGTGCTGCTCCTATCGCGGGTTTAGTCCAAGATTCCTCCGGCAACCTCTACGGCACCACCGTTGACGGAGGCGCACTGTCCTGCTTGAATGGTGATTTCGGGTGTGGAGTGGTCTTCAAGATTAATGCCTCCAATACTTTCACCATACTGCATGCGTTCACAGGCGGAAACGACGGGCTGGGGCCCGCAGCAGGGGTAACTCTAGACTCAGCCGGTAACATCTACGGTGCTGCCGGAGAGGGCGGGGGAACCGGCTGTACCGGTGGCTTCGGCTGCGGAGTGATCTTCAAGATCACGCCTTGAATTCGACCACTCCCTTCGCTGCCGGCGAATGACGATGGGTGGCCCACCCTAACCGTCTAATCTTCTCCTGAGGATGCCCCGTTTAAGCTTGCTTGGGCAGGGCTTTGTTTGCCGGAACGAATCCGAACCGCTGGTACGATCCCCAGTCTTTCCCGCCCGCGCGCAGCCCACATCAC
>Ga0210393_10004904_pt1 | contig 10554 bp, 5 predicted proteins | sample IncBWC27OmetaG_FD_160068 | JGI IMG/M metagenome (GOLD analysis project Ga0210393, IMG submission 160068) | Forest soil microbial communities from Barre Woods Harvard Forest LTER site, Petersham, Massachusetts, United States - Inc-BW-C-27-O ...
CGCGCGCGCTTTTTCCAGCAGGGACGCTGGTCACTCCTGCTTCGTCGCGGAACGGCTTATCTTGTGCAAAAACCTCATACACAATGGCGTGGCTGAGCAGGAACGCAGCCTCGCCGGAAACCCAGAATTTATTTTCTGCGTCTGTGGCAGTGTAAGAAACCACGCTTGGAGGAGAAATCCAACCGACCCAATGTGCCGCGCGTTCCCAAGCGCGGATAACATTTGCGTTGTTTACGCTGATTTTTCCATCGGACTCGATGATGTGGCCGCCTCCTTCCGCCGCCTGCCATTCCAATCCTTCCATAGTCAGTTGCTCGCTGTCGGTCGCAATCGCTCCGGCCCAGACGAACCCCCAAAAATCTTTCTTACCTCTTGCGCGCTCTCCCGCCTGAATGCGGGCGGCCATTTTCTCCAGCTCATCCCAGGTTCGGGGTGGCGTTTTGTAGCCGTACCGGGCGAGAAGGTCCGTCCGATAAACCAAAACCTGCACACCCAGCGGCTGATTAGGCATGGCCACTACCTTCCCCTGAACCATGTAACTTTCGATGATGTCGCGATTTTCCGCGGAAATCTCCGAGGCAAAGTAAGGTCGCAGGTCGATGAGGTATTCACCCATTGTTCCGGCCCAGATCGTATCAACGCCATAAAGGTCGGGGGATGGGGCACCGCTGCGGAGCAAATTCATGGCAAGATCGAGTTTCGATCCGTTGTCTTCCGGTGTTGGAAGATCGTTGACGCGAATACCTGTTTTTTGCGTGAATTCCTGCAAATAGGCATCCGGAATCATCCGATGATCGCCAGGAACTCCTCTGCCGTCAGAATCGAAAAATGTGATGGTTACGGGCTGTGCGGTCTTATGGCAACCGAAAAAAAGAGACGCCGACAGCAGAATTCCCGCGATGCCCAAACGTCGAAGGCAATGAGATGCAGACCGGCGCCCTCCGGCGCAACGCATCACATGACTCATAGTTTTGATTCGGACGGATAACGGAAGCAGTTTTCACCGCCTTTGCAACGCCAGGAATAAGCGATAGCGTGCACCCCTCGCACATCAATCGATTTCCCTAGTTTTCACGTAGGAATGGTAGCAGAAATCGCGAGCAAACGTGCCAACCCCGTCGTGAATGCGCGGCTAAGAGGGCGCTGTTGGCACGTCCCGTTTACCTCACCGGCTGGGATCAAAACGATGATGAGCGCAAAGCGCAGAACCAGGCGTGGACCAAGGTTGACTCGCAGTCGATTCATCTCAGTGCGAACCTGTTCCCGGTTGAGCCCCGTTTCCCATGATCCGAACCAGATTATTCTCGAGCGCCGCGGCCGCCGCTGGAGCTGTGGACTCTCGCGTCAACACAGAATGCAATGCGTGGGTATAGGCTTTGGAAACCGCCTCGTAGTTCATTCCCGTAATCGCCGAGGGGCGCGAGATTATCTCGCTCCCTCCTGATTGCCCTGGTTTGTACCACCAGGGATAGACTTCCTTCATTACTGGAGGAACTTCAAAGTACTCCACCTTTCGGCCCTGTTTTTCGGGGCGTGTTGCCCTGAATTCTGCCCGCTTGCGAATCAGAAACTCGATGAACTTGATGCATTCGGCACGGTGAGGCGTAAAGCGCGATATCCCCAAAGCAAAACCTCCTATAGTGGCCACCCGCGCGATCGCTCCGGCAGGGACGCTGGTCACTCCCGCTTGGTCGCGGAACGGCTTATCGTCCGCAAAAGTTTCATACACCGTGGAGTGGCTGAGAAGAAAAGCAGCCTCGCCCGAGACCCAGAATTTAAGTTCTGCGTCCGCAGCACTGTAAGAAACCACGCTTGGAGGAGAGATCCAACCGACCCAATGTGCCGCGCGTTCCCAGGCCCGGATAACGTTTGCGTTGTTTACGCTGATCTTTCCGTCCGACTCGATGATGTGACCGCCTCCTTCTGCCGCCTGCCATTCCAATCCTTCCATAGTAAGTTGCTCGCTGTCCGTTGCAATCGCTCCGGCCCAGACGAACCCCCAAAAATCTTTCTTACCTTTTGCGCGCTCTCCAGCCTGAATGCGGGAGGCCATTTTCTCCAGCTCATCCCAAGTTCGGGGGGGCGTTTCGTATCCGTACCGGGCGAGAAGGTCCGTGCGATAAATCAAAACCTGCACATCAAGCGGCTGCTCGGGCATTGGCACTGCTACAACCTTCCCTTGAACCTTGTTGCTTGCGGCTAATTCGGGATCCTCCGAGGAAATTTCTGGGGCAAAGTAAGGTTGCAGGTCGACGAGATAGTCGGCCATTATTCCGGCCCAGATCATATCAACGCCGTAAAGGTCAGGGGACGGAGCGCCGTTGCGGAGCCAATTCATAGCGAGGTTAAGTTTTGCGCCATTGTCCTCTGGCGTCGGAAGATCGTCGACGCGAATGCCTGTTTCTCGCGCGAACTCCTGCAAATAGGCCTCCGGAATCATCCGATGGTCGCCAGGAACCCCTCGGAAGTCGGAATCGAAATATGTGATGGTCACAGGCTGTGCGGGCTTATGGCAACCAAAAAAAAGAAACGCCAACAGCAGGATTCCTGCTATGACTAAATACCGAAAGCGATGAGATGCAAACCGCCGCCGTTCGCCCCAGCGCATCACATGACTCATGCTTTTGAATCGGATGAATAACGGAAGCAGTTTTCACCGCCTTAGTGACGCCGGGAATAAGCGATAGCCTTGCACCCCTCGCACGGCAATCGATTTCCTAGTATGTACGGAGGAATGGTAGCAAGAATTTCGAGAGGATGTCCCGACCCCGTCTAACCCCGTATCCGTTTACGGTGGTGACAGATTTCCGGCCGGGTGACTGTTTTCTCCCTGGAACTCGAGTTCACACAGCTTATAGTTTCTGACCCTAATCGAACATTCGGTTTGGCAGTTAATGTGCAAGGTTCTTGCAGATCGCGAGGAAGCTCTGCGGCTGCACCTGGAGCATCGAGGAAATGAGATCCATAACCTGTATGGAGTTTCATTTTTTTCGTTCTCAATGCGAATTTTGGTTTCGTTGGCCACTGGCGACGCATCTATTCAACGTGCCGCAACTTCGCGGACATCTGGAGAAATCAAACGGCACAACGAAGGCCGATTGAGGCAAGGAGATGATTGTGACGAATTCCGATGCATTGGTTTTCTTTGGTGCAACCGGCGACCTTGCGTACAAGAAGATCTTCCCTACGTTGCAGGCGATGGTGAAGCGGGGCCACCTCGATGTGCCAGTGATCGGTGTTGCCAAGGCCGGTTGGACGCTCGAACAGTTCAAAGCGCGAGCGCTGGACAGCGTCGAGAAACATGGTGGAGTCGATGCCGCGGCCTTTGCGAAGCTGTCCAGCTTGCTCCGCTATGTTGATGGCGACTACCACGATCCTGCCACTTTCGAAGCGCTTGGCAAGGAATTGAAAACTGCGCAGCGGCCAGCACACTATCTGGCGGTCCCTCCCGAGATGTTCGAAACTGTCGTGGAAAACCTGACGCACTGCGGCTGCACCACGGAGGCTCGGATCATCGTCGAAAAGCCGTTCGGTCATGACCTGGAATCGGCGCGACATCTCAATCAGGTCCTGCTGCGGCATTTCGATGAAAACGCAATTTTCCGGATCGACCATTACTTGGGCAAGCGGCCGGTGGAAAATATGGTCGTATTTCGTTTCGCCAACACGTTCATGGAAGCGTTCTGGAACCGGAACTATGTCGAGAGCGTGCAAATCACCATGGCCGAAGATTTTGGCGTCCAGGGCCGCGGCGGGTTCTACGATCAGACTGGCGCGATCCGCGACGTCATCGAGAATCACTTGTTTCAGGTGCTCTGCAATCTGGCGATGGAACCTTCGGTAAGGTTGGACAGCGAATCCATTCGTGACGAGAAGGTTAAGGTGTTGAAAGCAATTCCCGCGCTGGACGAGAGCAACGTCGTGCGCGGACAGTTTCGCGGGTACCTCGACGAAAAAGGGGTGGCTCCCGATTCGAAAGTGGAAACCTTCGCTGCGCTTCGACTTGATGTCAATTCGTGGCGCTGGCAAGGCGTTCCCTTTTACATCCGCGCGGGGAAATCTTTGCCCGTCACCTGTACGGAAATCGTCTGCAGGTTGCGGAAGCCGCCGACGGAGATCCCAGCGGAAGTTCTGCACTCAAATTACTTACGGTTCCGGATCAGCCCCGATGTGTTAATTGCTATGGGCATGACGGTGATGGGACCCGGAGAGAAATTGGTCGGACAGCCCGCGGAGATGATTGCGAGCAGTCCACTCGACACCGAGGAAATGGACGCCTACGAACTATTGCTTGGCGATGCGATGGCCGGAGACGCTACTCTGTTTGCGCGCGAAGATTATGTCGAAGAGGCTTGGCGTATCGTCGATCCCGTGCTGAAGAAATTGACACCGGTCTATCCTTACGACCCAAAGACCTGGGGGCCGAATGAGGTTGAGCGGGTTACGCCGCCGGGAGGCTGGCAGAATCCGATCGTGGGACACGAACTGCCAGTTGTTCCCAATCGGGCTGCTTGAAAGTAACCGTTGACGGTCAATCGACTCTTTCGCCAGAGAACGTGCCCACTTTAACACCCCGGTCCACTCTCAAAACGAGCGAGACACTTCGCTCACTTCAGCGGAAGTGCGGCACGGAGCGCCTCAAGCAGAGCGGTTTCGGTGATTGGCTTGAACAGGCACTGAACGGCACCTTGTTCGAGTAGGCGTCGACGGAGGCCCTCATCCCGGTGAGCGGTGATGAAGACGATCGGAATCTCTTTCCCGCGACGAGCCAATTCCCGTTGGAGATCCGGTCCGGACATGCCTGGAGGCATGGAGACATCGAGGATAAGACATCTGGTCTGGTCGATGTAATCGGATGCGAGGAACGCCTCTGCCGAGGAGAACGCCTGAGCCGCATACCCAAACTCCCTCACGAGGTCCGGCAGCGATTCGCGCACGGACTCATCGTCATCGACCACCGATACGAGTGGCCGACTGATCATCACAGGCTGCTCACGCCCCATCAGACGAGCATGCGCCCCTTGATGGAACGAGTCTATTAGACTTTGGTATCGGTTTGAGGTCATCAGCACTCGCGGACATTCGCGCTGTTTTCGATCTCGGTGCCACCGGTGACGGCAGTGCGGTGGAGCAAGTGGAGCGAGCGTTGATTCTCAGCGCGCTGCGCGAAAGCAACTGGGTTGTCGGAGGAACTCGCGGAGCAGCCGCGCGGCTTCGTCTGAATAGGACGGGCCTCGCATATAAGATGAAGAAGTTTGGTATCTCGCGTCCGACCTACTAACAGAATCCCGGGCGACCTATTTATTTTAAGATCGAGACCGCGAATCTATCGCCACACCGCCTCTCCCGCCCCCGATAGCGCTCTGTCTAGATAAGTTGCCGCGCTGATCAGTGCAAGATGCGTGAACGCTTGTGGAAAATTCCCGAGATGTTGCCCATTCGAACCAAGCTCTTCGGAATACAGGCCAAGATGATTGGCATATCCCAAAAGTTTTTCAAACAACAACTGCGCCCTTTCCAACTCACCAGCACGGGCCAGGCATTCGACATACCAGAACGAACATGCAGTGAAGCTCCCCTCTTCACCGGGAAGGCCATCGACGTGGGTGCGTTCTACCTCGTAACGACGGACGAGCGTATCTTCGATCAGTCTGCTTTCGATCGCTCTCATCGTAGAGAGCCACATCGGGTCCACGGGACTGATGAAGCGCACCATGGGCATCAGCAGTGCCGAAGCGTCCAAATCTTTTGTTCCTTTCGCCTGTACGAACGACTGAAGTTCGTCGTTCCAGAAGTTCGTAAAGATGTCATTCCGAATCTCGTCGCGCGTGCTTTGCCACACATCAAGAGGGCCCGAGAGCGAGCGTTTCTGGGCAAGGCGCAAAGCGCGGTCGAACGCGACCCAGCACATTACGCGAGAGTGAAGGAATTCTCTCGCGCCGCCGCGGACCTCCCACATCCCTTCATCAGGCCGCTGCCAATTCTTTCCCAGCCAGTCCAACATACGCTGAACACCCTGCCATCCGGCATACGAGATGGGGTTACCGTATTTGTTGGCGAGGTAAATAGCGTCCATCATCTCGCCGTAAATATCCAACTGAAGCTGCTGATACGCGGCGTTACCGATGCGTACCGGTCGTGAATTTTCGTACCCGCACAAATGATCCAAAGCGAATTCGTCGAGCTTGCGCCTGCCATCGATTCCATACATTACTTGCAAGGGGCCGCGCTCCGCGTCATCACTCGCCCGCCCTCTCAGCCAGCCAATGAATGCCTCTACCTCTTCGACAAAACCCAGGCGGATCAGTGCGTAAAGCGTGAATGTTGCATCGCGCAGCCACGTGAAACGATAGTCCCAGTTGCGCACTCCCCCAATATTTTCGGGCAGAGAAAATGTCGGCGCCGCAATCAACGACCCGTGCTCCCGGCTGATCAACAATTTCAGCATCAAGGCCGAGCGGTTGACCATTTCTCGCCATCGACCCTTATATTTCGATTTTGCGATCCACTTCTTCCAATACCGGGAGGTTTGCAGAAAGTGTTTTCCGACGACTTCGATCTCATGCAGCCGACCTCCAGGCCGCGGGCCTCCCAGTACGAAAGTCGCGGTCGCCCCGGCTCGCAGGCTGAACTCTGAGGCTACATCTTGAGCCTGTTGTCTAAGAGCAACAGTGGAATACAAAGCCATCGGCGAGAAAGCGTTGTCATCAGGGATAAACATCGCGCAGCCATCCGAGATTTCCGTCCGGTGCGCTGATCTTGCATAGTTAAATCGCGGCTGGCAATGCATTTTGAAACTTACGTTGCCCCTGATTACGGAAACCATTCGAACGATCTCATTCGCATGTTCTCCGTTTTGCTGAATAGGCATGTAATCCGTCAGCTCGGCTACACCTTCCTCGGCAAGGAACCGCGTCACCAGAATATTTGTATCCGGCAAGTAAAGCTGGCGCGTGCGCATGTTCGTGAGTTGGGGTTCAATCTGAAAGCGGCCACCTTTGCTGTCATCGAGCAATGCCGCAAAGACGGTGGGAGAATCGAAATCTGGGTAGCAGAGAAAATCGATCGAGCCGTTCATGCCTGCCAGCGCAATCGACCGCATGTTACCGATAACGCCGTAATTCTCGATAGGCTGAAAACTCATATATTGGAAGACCTCTACAATCGCTCTGCATGTCCGACGCGAAGCTCTAGCGCGATTTTGGCTTGCGAAATTGTAAAACGGATTGCTTGTTTTTGTCGTCTTAGTGCGCGTCACCAGTTCGGAACTGTTGCTCATCCACTGCAACGCGCGTGCAGGCTATAATTGCGCCAAGCATGGCCCTCGCCTCTGGCACCAAACTCGGTCCTTACGAAATCGTCTCCCCGCTTGGCGTGGGCGGCATGGGCGAAGTCTATCGCGCCAAGGACACCCGCCTTGACCGGACCGTCGCCATCAAAGTTCTGCCGTCCCACCTGTCATCGAGCCCGGAATTGAAACAACGCATGGAGCGCGAAGCCAAAGCCATTTCTGCGCTCCAGCATGCCAATATCTGCACGCTCCACGACATCGGCACTCAGGACGGCACCGACTTCCTGGTCATGGAGTATCTCGAAGGCCAAACTGTCGCCGAGCGACTGGAGAAGGGCGCGCTTCCGCTTGATCAGGTTCTGAAGATTGGAATAGAAATCGCGCAAGCCCTGGAGAAGGCACATCAGCAAGGCATCATCCATCGCGATCTAAAGCCCGCCAACATCATGCTGACCAAGGCTGGTGCAAAGCTGATGGACTTCGGGCTGGCAAAACCAGAAATGTCCGTTGCCTCGCGTGCCGTCGGCCCGCTTACTCCTTCCACGCCGACGATGAACCTCGCATCGTTCACCGCGGCCGTATCGCCGCTGACGCAGAAAGGCTCGATCGTCGGAACTTTCCAGTACATGGCTCCGGAAGTTTTGCAAGGAGCGGAAGCCGACGCTCGCAGCGATTTGTTCAGCCTGGGATGCGTGCTCTACGAAATGGTCACAGGCCATCGCGCTTTCGAAGGTAAATCGCAACTCAGCGTATTCAGTGCGATTCTGGAAAAAGATCCAGATCCCATCAGCGCCAGCCAGCCGCTCGCGCCGCCGATGCTCGATCGCGTGATTCGTGCCTGCCTTGCCAAAGATCCCGCCGACCGCATCCAATCCGCGCACGACGTCGCGATGGACCTGCGCTGGGTGGCCGAATATGCGCCGGACCAATCCGCAAAGTCGCCGTCCCCATTCAAGAAGAGTTGGGCAGCTTGGGCGACTGCGCTTCTGCTCGCCTTCAGCGCCTTGGTCGGATTCGCCGGATACCGGTGGGCGAAATCCTCCGAGGCGCAGTTCTCGCTGCACGCCGAAATCCCTCCGCCAGATAAGTTCTCCATCGACAGTACCGGCGATGCTGGCGGCATGCCCGTTCTTTCCCCTCAGGGTGATAAGATCGCTTTCGTCGCCCACTCCGGTGATACCAAGCTGGTGTGGGTCCGCTCGCTGAACAGTGACTCGGCGCAGGCCCTTGAAGGAACCTCGGGCGCTTCCCATCCTTTCTGGTCGCCCGACGGCCACAGTATCGGCTTTTTTGCCGGCGGCAAACTTATGAGGATTGCCGCCGCCGGCGGCCCTGTCGCGACCGTCGCCGACGCGCCGAATTCCCGCGGCGGAAGCTGGAGCGCCAGCGACGTAATCGTGTACGCCCCCGATTTTATAGGCTCGCTGGCGAAGGTGAGCGCGCAAGGCGGCGCTGCGGAACCCGCCACAGTAATCAATAGAGCCATGCACACCACCCATCGCTGGCCGTGGTGCCTGCCTGACGGAAAGCATTTCATTTTTCTCGCCACCAGCCATACCGGAGGCGATCCCAAGGAAAGCGGAATCTACTTCGGGTCCATCGACAGCACGGAAACTCACCTGGTTCTGGCGACCGATTCTGCGGCGCAGTACGCATCCGGCTATCTTCTCTATCGTGCCAACACGGCGCTAGTGGCGCAGCCTTTCGATCCACAAAAAGGCACTCTGTCGGGATCGCCAATTCCCTTGGTGAGCAACCTCCGCGACGACGTTGGGGTTTGGCGCAGCATTTTTGCCGTCTCGCAGAATGGACTCTTGATCTACCAGCGAGGCAGTATCGACTCGGCAAAAAGCCACCTAGTGGTGTTCGACCGCTCCGGGAAGACCCTCGCCGACTACGACCCTCAAGAGGCTACGATCACGAATGCGCGCGCGCTGTTGGGGGTGCGGGATGTGCGGCTCTCGCCGGATAACAAGCGAGTCGCATTTGCAAGCGGGAATGGTATTTGGACGCTGGACCTCGACCGAAAAACCAAGACTCGGATTACCTTCGATCAGCAGGTAGTTCAAGAACCTGCCTGGTCGCCGGACGGAAAAACTCTGATCTTCTCGGCGCTGGTGACCTCAGGCGGCGGCAACGTCGAAATTCGATCCAAAGCCGCAGACGGCAGCGGTAGCGAGAAAACATTGGTTGCCGACCAGAACAATTATCACAGTCCGGGCTGGTCGCCCGATGGAAAGTATATAACCTACCTTTGGGGCGAGGGCGAGAAGATGGTTTCGCTCTGGATAAGACCAGTGAACGGGGATGCCAAGCCGGTGGCAGCGGTGCAGCCGCCTTCCTTGCAGTCCAACCTTTCCGCGTATCGAATTTCTCCGGACAGCCGCTGGGTCGCCTACGCTTCCGACGAATCCGGGCAACAGGAAATTTATGTAACCAGTTTTCCGGAGGGAAAAGGAAAATGGAGAGTATCGGTGAATACGGGAGCCTATCCCGCATGGAATGGAAATGGCAAGGAGCTGTTCTTCAAGGATCTTAATGACAATATCTTTGTCTGCACCGTGATCCCGAAGGGACAGGAGGTCGAAGTCGGCACGCCCCAGCGTCTGTTCCACGCCGCTTCGCCGGGGATCGGTGTAGCCTTCGACGTCTCCTCTGATGGGCAGCGCGTGCTGGTAAACCATTCTCAGGATGAGGCTCCGGCTCCACTCCAGTTAGTCACGAACTGGCTCGCGCAGATTAACAAATAACTCCGCGTGGGGTCATTGTGTTTTGGTCCGAACCGCCCTGGCTTTCTCGACCGACCGGTCGGTCGGTCGGTCGGGGCAGTCCTTAGCTTCGCGGATGGTATGATTTTTGAGACTCTATGACATCGCTCACTCACGTAGCTCCTTCCGCCTCCCAGCAGCAGACTTTGGCGTACGATCCGCTGCTCGACGACGTTGGATACATGACCTGCATGACCCTGGTGCTGCTGGGAAATTACGCGCAGACCGGGCATCTGGGCGGACCGCTCGCATACACACCGTACAACGTTGCGGCGCATTTACTCGGTCCTGAAAACGGCGGACTCCGCGTCGATTACCGCCGGCCGAAGCATCCTTACTCCGACAAATTCATGCTCGCGGCGGGCCACTCGATCCCCACGTGCTACGCGCTGTGGATGGTCATGGGCCAGGCCCTGTATCGCAAGTATCAGCAGACGGGAGATCCGCGTTACCGCGTCGGACCGCTCGTCGCGATGTTGCCCATCGACGCCTTGG
>Ga0210393_10004907_pt1 | contig 10551 bp, 9 predicted proteins | sample IncBWC27OmetaG_FD_160068 | JGI IMG/M metagenome (GOLD analysis project Ga0210393, IMG submission 160068) | Forest soil microbial communities from Barre Woods Harvard Forest LTER site, Petersham, Massachusetts, United States - Inc-BW-C-27-O ...
TGTGCCACGCGTTCTCGGCGGTCGGGCTCGGCGGCTTCTCCACCCACGACGCGAGCATCGCCTGGTTCAACTCGGCGGCGATCGAGGCGGTGCTGATGGTGCTGATGGTGATCGCCGCGCTCAACTTCGCGCGCCATTTCAGCGCGCTGCGGCGGCTGTCGCTCGCCAGCTACCGCCAGGACCCGGAGGCGCGCGCGATCTTCGTGGTGCTGGTGCTGTCGGTGGCGGGGATCGCGCTGCTGCTCAATGCGCACGGCGTCTACCCGCGCTTCGCGCTGGCGCTGCGGCATTCCGCCTTCAACGTCATCTCGCAGGCAACCACCAGCGGGCTCACCACCCAGGACTACCAGCGCTGGCCGGTGTTCGCGCCCTACTGGATGCTGTTCCTGTCGTGCATCCTCTGCAGCACCGGCTCGACCGGCGGCGGCATCAAGATGTTCCGCACGCTGCTGCTCGCGCGCCAGGCGGGCCGCGAGATGCAGCTGCTGATCCACCCGGCGGCGATCGCGCCGCTGCGCATCGGCGGGCGGCCGATCGCCGACAGCGTGGGGCGCGCGGTGCTGGCGTTCATCTTCCTGTACTTCATGACGGGGGCGCTGCTCACCTTCGCGCTGCTGCTCACCGGCATGGACTTCGACGCCGCCTTCGGCGCGGTGGTGGCGTCCATCAACAACACCGCGCACGGCTTCGGGCCGCCGGGCGGGGTGCACAACCTGCATGCGCTCACCCCGATGCAGACCTGGATCTGCACCGCGGCGATGCTGCTCGGCAGACTCGAGATCTTCAGCGTGCTGGTGCTGTTCCGGCCGGCGTACTGGCGCAAGTAGCGCGCTTGAGGCGCGCGCTCACAACTCCCGGTCGACGTGCAGCAGCGACAGCAGCTGCACCTCCAGGCGCTGCCACGGGCTGCGCGCCGGCTCGCGGTGGGTGCTGACTGGCCGGCCGTCCGCCTGCGTCGTCCAGGTGAGCCGCGGCCGCGCGCCGCTGCCGCCGGCCTCGAGCGTCACGGCGTAGGCGCTCTGCGGCTGCGTCATGGCGTCGAAGCGCCGCGCGGTCTCGGCGGCGAGCTCGGCGCTGTGGATGATCACGCCGACCTCGGTGTTGAGCCGACGCGAGCGCTGGTCGTAGTTCATCGAGCCGATGAACACGCCGCTGCGATCGAACACCATGAGCTTCGCGTGCAGGCTGTAGTTGCCGCTGCGGGTCAGCCGGCGGGACTCGCCGCTGCCGCGCCGGCTTTCCGGAAGGGCGCGCAGCTCGAACAGCTCCACCCCGGACTCAAGCAGCGCCACGCGGTAGTGCATGTAGCCCGCCTGCGCCAGCGCATCGGTGTTGGCCTCGAGCGAGGTGGTGAGTATGCGCACGCGGCGCTGCTGCGCACGGCGATCCTCGAGGAGCTTCAGCTCCCCGGCCGTCGGCACCAGGTAGGGCGTCACCATGGCGAGCTCGGTGCGGGTCGCAACGATCTCGCGCTCCAGCGGCGCAAACAGCAGGCCGCCGACACGCTCGCCCGCGGCGATCTTCGCGCCCTTGTCGGGAGGGTCGCAGGCCACCTCGCTGGCCGCCCAGGAAAGCGCCGCGCTGCCGGCGAGCACCCCCGCCAGCGGCTCGCCCGCGGCGAGCCGCTCCTGGTAGTTGAAGCCGGCGCTGGCGGCCTTCTGCGGCAGCGTCCTGCGCCGGGCGAGCTCGGCCGCCGCCGCGCGGCGGGTGGTGAGCAGCGCCTGCGCCGGGATCGCCAGGCGGCTGTCCCAGTACTGCTCGAACGTCGCCGCGAGCGCCGCCACCACCGGCCCGCTGGCGAAGACGTCCTCGTCGGCGAACTGCGACTGCGAGTCCACCTGGAAATACTGGTCGCCGATGTTGCGTCCGCCGACGAGCGCGATCGCCCCGTCGGCGACGAACAGCTTGTTGTGCATGCGGTAGTCGAGCCGGCCGTGGCTGAAGGCGAACTCGAGCACGCGCAGCAACAGGTTGTGTCCGCGATAGCGAAACGGATTGAAAACGCGGATGGCGACATTCGGCTGCGCGGCGAGCGCGAACAGCTGCTCATCGCCGGCGACACTCTCGGCGTCATCGACCAGGATGCGCACGCGCACGCCGCGCGCGGCCGCCTTGCTCAGCGCCTCGGTGATCAGGCGGCCCGATTCATCGCCATGGAAGATGTAGTACTGCAGGTCGATTGAGGCGCGCGCCTGCGCGATCAGCTCGAGGCGCAGCAGCAGCCCGTCGACACCCACCGGGAAGAGACGAAAGCCCGACTGCGCCGGGTGGCTGCCGGCCTGCGCCGCGAAAGGCTGCAGCAGCGCCGGGTTGGGCGGCTGGGTGACGGGCGGCGAGGGGCTGCGCGGATAGTCGCGCCCGGGGAGCGAGCTGCAGGCGGCGAGCAGGATCGCGCAACCCGCAGGGACCCGTCGCAGCAGCCGTGTTGCGCGCAGAGCGTCGATGGGGTGGCGCTTTTAGCTGTGGATGTAGCTCTCGAGCTGCTCGATCTGCTGGCGCTGCTCGGCGATCACCGCCTTGACCAGGTCGCCGATCGACACCATGCCGACCACGCGGCCGCCGTCGACGACCGGCAGGTGGCGCACGTGCCGGTCGGTCATGAGCTGCATGCACTTGTCGACCGTGGTGTCGGGCTGCACCGTGATCACCGCGCTCGTCATGATGTCGCGCACCGGCGTGTCGGCCGAGGAGCGTCCGAGCAGAATGACCTTGCGGGCGTAATCGCGCTCCGAGACGATGCCGGCGAGCGTCTCATCCTCCATGACGAGCAGCGCGCCGACCTGGTGCTCGGCCATGGCGCGGATCGCCTCGAGCACGGCCGCCCCGGGAGCGACGCTAAAGATCGCCCGGCCCTTGCGATCGAGCAGCTGGCGCACGATGGTCATGGCTCATCCCTCCCGCTGTCCCTAAGGCTAGCGCGCGGCGGGGCTGACTTCCACGGTAAGCGTGACGTCGGCAGTCACCTCGAGGGCGCCCGCCTCCACCGGGGTCGGTACAGCACTCGCCGACAGGCCGGCCGCACGCGCCACCGGGTGGCTGTAGAGCGGCGTGAGGCGCGGGCTGTTCTCCTCGACGGCGAGCACCCGCACCACCTTGAGCCCGAGGGCCCCCGCCAGCACCTCCGCCTGCGCGCGCGCCCGGGTCGCCGCCTCGCGCAGCGCCTGAGCGCGCACTGCGTCCTGGTCCCGCAGCGTGAAGCGGATGCCCTGCACGTGGTTGGCGCCGGCGCGCGCGGCGGCGTCGATCACGCTGCCGATCCTGTCCAGGTCATCGAGCGTCACCTGCACGACGTTCGCGGCACTGTAGCCGTTGATGGTCGGCTCGCCGCCGCTCACGTGGTAGTCGTAATTGGGATTGAGCGAGTAACTGATGGTCTTCAATGCCGCCGCCGGGGTCGCCTTGCGCACCGCGTCGAGCACCGCGTCCACCTGGCGGGCGTTCTGCGCCGCCGCTTCCTGCGAGGTGGCGGCGCGCGTGCTGACGCCGATCTCGACCTGCACGCGATCGGGCCGGGCGCTGACCTGCGCATCGCCGGTGACGCGGATCGACGACAGCGGCGGCTGCTGCGCGAAGGCCGTGCCGAGTGCCGCGCAGGCGAGGAACGCGCAAAGCTGTTTCACGCTGGCGACGCCGCGGAACGCATTCGCATATTCTACGCGCGCCGCGTGCGTCAGTTCATAGTTTGGCCAGACAGAGCGCGCCAGTGCGCGCAGCGCCGGGTATACAACATGGATGGACGGCCGGGAAATTCACGTGGCGCCCGATCGCTTCGAGGTCAGCTCGGGCGAAGCGCTGCTGGTGACGCAGCTGCACTCGGCGATCGCGGTGTGCATCTACGACGCCAGCGAGGAAGCCGGCGCGCTGCTGCACCTGCGCTGCATCGTGCGCAGCTCGCGCCCCGTGGACGTCACCGACACCACGCTCGCCACCGAGCTGCTGCTGCTCGACCGCTGCCTCGAGTCGCTGCGGGCGTCGGCGCCCGCCGCGCGCCACCTGCAGGCTCGCATCGTGGTGCACCTGGCGCACGAGCCGCACGCCGGCCCGGCCTGCGAGACGGTGGTGACGCTGGTGAAGCACTACCTGCAGGATGCCGGGGTCGCGCTGCTGCCCGAGGACGTCGCCAGCGGGCCGACGCGCACGCTGCGCTTCCGTCCGAGCATGGGCTGGGTGCACACACACACCCCCGGCTGACGAGCCGCGCGCCGTGACGGGCCGGCAAGCCGCGCTGCCCGCAGCCCTCAGGCAGGCGCTCGAGCAGCTGTTCGAGGCGCCCGTCGCCCACGTCAGGATCATCGAGCACTCCTGGTTCACCCGGCTGCACGGGCGCGCGGTGGCCACCACGCGGCGGCGGCGCATCTACCTGCGCGGCAGCGCCGCGGAGTTCTTCGCCGACCCCTGGCTGATGCTGCACGAGTACTGCCACGTCATCCACCAGTGGCAGACAGGCTCGCTCACCGTGCCGCGCTACCTCGCCGAGTGCCTGCGGCGCGGCTACTGGGACAACCGTTTCGAGGTCGAGGCGCGGCAGTTCGCGGACGCGAACCTCGCGCGGCTGCGCGCGCTGCTTCAGCCGAGCAGCGCCTCGCGCCGGTAGAGTCGCCCGGCCGCCGCGATCAGCAGCGCGCCGAGCACGAGCGTGCCCCCGACCGACATGGCGACGAACGCCGCCGGCAGCGGCTCGGCGCGCAGCAGGCTCGTGATGAGGAAGTGCTGGCTGAGGGACGGCACCGCCATCAGCGCGAGGTGAGCCTTGAGGCCCAGAAGTCCGGCGAAGGCGAGCGGCAGCGTCGGCACCAGCAGCACCAGTCCCAGCCAGGTCTGCGCCTCGCGGTAGCTGCGGGTGTAGGCGGCGACGATGGTCATGAGCGCGGCGCCGAGCGGCACCAGCGGCAGGCAGCACAGGATCACGGCGAGCGCGACCCTCGGGCCGAAGTTCACGCTCATGCCAAAGCGCTCCAGCCCGGCGAAGCGCAGCATGACGGCGAAGGCGCTCACGGTGAGGGTGAGCGAGAGCGCCATGTAGGCGCAGGTGGCGAGGATCTTGCCGTAGATGAGCTGCTCGCGGCGCACCGGCACGGTGAGCAGCGGCTCGAGCGAGCCGCGCTCGCGCTCGCCCGCCGTGGTGTCGATCGCCAGGTACATGCCGCCCATCAGCATGGTGAGCAGCACCAGGTAACTGAGCGTGCCGAGCACGAGCACCGAGCGCGTCGCCGGCGTCGAGACGTCGATCTCCTGCAGCGCGAGCGGCGAGAGGGTGAGCGGATCGATGCCGCGCGCGGCGATGCGCAGCCGCGCCACGAGCCCCGCGTACTGCGCGAGCAGTCCGCGCAGCCGCGCCCCCTCGCCCGCCGCGGTGATGTCCGAAGCGTCGGCGTACAGCTCGAGCGGCGCCGGCTCGCCCGCGGCGAGCCGCGTGGCGAAGTCCGCTCTCACCAGCAGCACCCGCGCCTGAATCCGCGCCTGCACGGCCGCGCGCGCCTGCGTTGTGTCGTAGTCGACCGGCCGCACCGCGACGCCGTACTGGCGCAGGAACGCGAGCAGGTTCGGGGCTCGCTCACCGTGCGCCACCGCGAGCGTGAGCGGCCGCTCGCCCTCCTCCGCGCCGCGCTCGAGCTGCAGCGACAGCCCGCCGGCGAACAGCAGCGGCCCGAGCAAGGGCCCGAGCAGCAGCGCAGTGAACAGCGTGCGCCGCTCGCGCAGGTTCTCGCGAAACTCCTTGACGAAGACTACGAGGATGGCGCGCATGGACTAACTTTCAGCCTCGCCGATGAGGCGCACGAAGGCCTCCTCGAGGCTCGCCGTGCCGGTGCGGGCACGGATCACTTCCGGGGTGCCGCTGGCGCGCACCGCGCCGGCGGCGATCACCACCACCTCATCGCACAGCGCACTCACCTCCTGCATCACGTGGCTCGAGAGCAGCACGCAGTGCCCCGCGTCGCGCAGCTGACGCAGCAGCGCGCGCAGGGTGCGCACTGCCATCACGTCGAGCCCGTTGGTGGGTTCGTCCAGCACCAGATTGCGCGGCCGGTGGACCAGCGCACGCGCCAGCGCGGTCTTGACGCGCTGCCCCTGCGAGAAGCCGCGCGCACGGCGGTCGGCGAACTCCTCCATCTCGAGCAGCCGCATGAGCTCGGCGGTGCGCGCGCGGGCGCTGGCGCGAGGCAGCCCGTGGAGCGCGGCGAAGTACAGCACGTTCTCGCGCGCGGTGAGGTTCGGGTAGATGCCGGCGCCATGCGGCAGCACGCCGAGCCGCGCGGCGGCGGCGAGCGGCTCGCGCACCACGCTGCAGCCGTCGACGAGCGCGTCCCCGGCGTCGGGCCTCAAGACGGTGTAGAGCATGCGCAGCGTGGTGGACTTGCCGGCGCCGTTCGGCCCTAACAGCCCGGTGATGCGGCCGTCGGCGGCGGCGAGGCTCACCTCGCGCACCGCGGCGACGGCGCCGAAGCGCTTGCTCAGCCTGAGCGCCTCGATCACGGCGGCGGCCCGTTGAGCGAGGTGAAGAAGGGCATCGGGCGGGCAAGCCGCGTGCAGCCGACGTCGAGGCCCTGCACAGACGCGCGCTGCAGGAACTGCGCCATCAGCCGATCGACGCACGGAGCGGTGAGCTGCCCGTGACCGAAGCCTTCGAGAACGACGCCGACGCCGGCCGGAAAGGAGCGCAGCGCTTGCGCCCCCCAGGCGGGCGGGGTCACCGGGTCGTCGCTCCCGGACAGCAGCAGCGCCGGCACCTGACTTGTGAGCGGGGCGTGCAGATCCGCATCGACCGGTCCGTGCGGCCAGATGCGGCACACGCTCTCAAGGCCCTGAAGCTGCAGCGTGCCGAGGTAGGTCGCCGCGAGCTGCGCGGTGTCGAGGCTCTGCTCGTCGAAGAACGGCACGTCCTCGGCGCACACCACGCTGTTGTGCATGCCGGTGGCGAGCTCGCCCGCGTAGGCACGCTCGAACAGCAGCTGCTGCGCGGCGAGTGGCGCGTAGTCGGCGCGCGCCGCGGCGGCGTGCAGCATGAGCGGCAGGAGCGCGGCGTATTCGCTCGCATAGGTGGAAAGGCGCAGCACGCTCGCGAGCGCCTCCGCGCCGAATTCGCGCTGCGTGGCGACGCCGCTCGCCGGATCGGCCAGCTTCACCGGCAGCGCGCGGCCGCTCACCGCGGCACGCACGGTGCGGTAGTCCTGCGCAGGGTCACCGAACGCGGCGCGGCACGGCGCATCCTTCGCGCAGCGCGCGAGGATATCGAGCAGCGCCGCTTCCGCCACGAGCGCGGTGTCGGCGCCGACGGCGCGGCCGACCGGCACGACCCCGTCGAGGATCAGCGCGCGGGTGTGCTGCGGATAACGGCGCAGGTACTGCTGCGCGACGCGCGTCCCGTAGGAGGCACCGTACAGATCGATGCGCGGGGCGCCGAGCGCGGCGCGCACGCTCTCCAGGTCCGCAACGGCGACGCTCGTGGTGTACCAGGCGACATCCGCGCCACCGGCGAGGCTTGCGAGGCAGGCGCGGGTGCTGGCGGCGATCACTTGCGGCGAGGCCGACTCCTGCGGGTCCTGCACCTCGGCGGGGCAATCGAGCGGGTTGGACCTGCCCGTGCCGCGCTGGTCGACGAGCACGATGTCGCGCTCGCGCAGGATGCGACCGAAGGCGCCGGCGGTGGCGGCGTAGAAGCTGCCCGCCGCCTGCCCGGGACCGCCGGCGAGCACGAACAGCGGGTCCGGCGCCTTGCGGCGGCTGATCGCCGGCACGCGCACCACCGACAGGTCGATGCGCCGCCCGCCCGGCGCGTGCGGATTCTCCGGCACCGACAGCAGCGCGCACTCGGCCGCGAGCAGCGTCAGGCGCAGCGGGTGCTCGAGCTCGCAGGCGTGAAAGCGCAGTGGCGCGACAGGTGCGCCCGCGGCGACAGATGCGCCAGCGGCGACCGGTGCGCCAGCGGCGGGGGTCGGGCCGGGCGCTGCGGCGTGTGCCGCGGGCGCGCCGAGCGCCACGAGGGCGAGCAGGCGCGAAGCGCACGCAGCGACTCCCCGTGGCACGCGCGGCTTCTTCACTGCGGCAGGCATTGGCCGCGGAGCATAAGGCAAACCGCGCCTTGTTCGTGTGCCGCGACACCCTACAATACGCGTCCCGCGCGCTACCCTTCCTTCGCCATGGCCGTGAACGACCCCGAGCGCTCCGCGAACGCCTACGACGTCATCGTCGTCGGCGGCGGACATGCCGGCACCGAAGCGGCGCTCGCCAGCGCGCGCAGCGGTGCGCACACACTGCTGCTCACGCAGAGCCTCGAAACGCTGGGGGCGATGAGCTGCAATCCCGCGATCGGCGGCATCGGCAAGGGGCACCTGGTGCGCGAGATCGATGCGCTCGGGGGCGCGATGGCGCGCGCCACGGACGAGGCCGGCATCCAGTTCCGCACGCTGAACGCCAGCAAGGGTCCGGCGGTGCGCGCGACCCGCGCGCAGGCGGACCGGGTGCTGTACCGGCAGGCCATCCGCCGCCGGCTGGAGAACGCGCCGAACCTCGCCCTCTTCCAGCAGGAGGCCGCCGACCTCATCGTGAGCGGCGGCCGCGTCCAGGGCGTCGTGACGGTGACGGGCATCCGCTTCGAGGCGCCGGCGGTGGTGCTCACGGTGGGCACCTTCCTCGGCGGGCGCATCCACGTCGGCCTCGACAACTACGCGGGCGGTCGCGCAGGGGATGCGCCTTCCAACCGCCTCGCGGCGCGCCTGCGCGAGCTGCCCCTCACCGTGGCGCGGCTCAAGACCGGAACGCCACCGCGGCTCGATGGCCGCACGCTCGACTGGTCCGTCATGGCCGTCCAGCCGGGTGATGAGCCAAGTCCCGTGTTTTCGTTCCTCGGAAGAATCAGTGAACATCCCAGGCAGATAAATTGTTTCATAACCAGTACAAACGAGCGTACCCACGACATCATCCGCGCGGCCATCGATCGCTCGCCGATGTTCACCGGCGCGATCGAAGGCGTCGGCCCGCGCTACTGCCCCTCGGTCGAGGACAAGGTGGTGCGCTTCGCCGACAAGACCTCGCACCAGGTGTTCGTCGAGCCCGAGGGGCTCAACACCCATGAGGTCTACCCGAACGGCATCTCCACCAGCCTCCCCTACGATGTGCAGTGCGAGCTGGTGCACTCGATCACGGGCTTCGAGCGCGCGCACCTGACGCGCCCGGGCTATGCCATCGAGTACGACTTCTTCGATCCGCGCGATCTTTCGCCCTCCCTCGAGACGCGCTGCCTCGAGGGCCTGTACTTCGCCGGCCAGATCAACGGCACGACCGGCTACGAGGAGGCCGCCGCGCAGGGACTCATCGCCGGCATCAATGCGGCGCGGCGCGTGCGGGGCGTTCCTCCCTGGACGCCCAAGCGCAGCGAGGCCTACCTCGGAGTGCTGATCGATGACCTGGTCACGCGCGGCACGCGCGAGCCGTATCGCATGTTCACCAGCCGCGCCGAGCATCGGCTGCTCCTGCGCGAGGACAACGCCGACCTGCGCCTCACGCCTACCGGCCGGCAGCTCGGGCTGGTGGACGAGGAGCGCTGGGCGCTCTTCGAGGCCAAGCAGGCGGCGGCGGCACTGGAGCTCACGCGCCTGATGCAACTGCGCCTGAAGGCTTGCGCGGTGCCCGCCGCCTGGGCGCAGCGCGTGCTGCACGCCCCGCTCGCCCGGGACGTGACGGCGTTGGAGCTGCTGCGCCGGCCGGAAGTCAGCTACGAGGCGCTCATCGAGATCGCCGGTCCCCCCGCCTGGCTCGAGCGGGCGGACCTTGCGGACGAGCGAATTGCTGCGCAGGTGCGCACGCAGATCGAGGCGCACGCCCGCTACGCCGGCTACATCGAGCGGCAGCAGGAGGAGATCGAGCGGGCGCGGCGCAACGAGGAGACCGCGCTCCCGCAGGCGCTCGACTACGCGCTGATTCATGGTCTCTCGCACGAGGTGCGCCAGAAGCTCACGGCCGTGCGCCCGGCCACCCTCGGGCAGGCGGCGCGCATCCCCGGAGTGACGCCGGCGGCGGTGTCGATCCTGCTGGTGCACCTGAAGAAGCGCACGGCGAGCGCGCCCAAGGTCGCATGAGCGGCTTCATCGCCAGGCTCGGCAACGCCTGGGAAAAGAACGACTCGCTGCTGTGCATCGGGCTGGACCCGGAGATCGAGCGCTTTCCGCGCCAGATCGCCGCCGAGGCCTCGCCGATCTTCCAGTTCAACCGCGCCATCATCGACGCCACGGGCGACCTGGTGTGCGCGTACAAGCCGCAGTTCGCGCACTACGCCGCCTACGAGGCGGAGGACCAGCTCGAGCGCACCATCGATTACATCCACCGCACCCGCCCGGACGTGGCGGTGATCCTCGATGCCAAGCGCGGCGACGTCGGCAACACCGCCGAGCGCTACGCCATCGAGGCCTTCGAGCGCTACGCGGCGGATGCGGTGACGGTGAATCCCTATCTCGGCGGTGATGCGCTCGAGCCGTTCCTGCGCCACGCCGACAAGGGCGTGATCATCCTCTGCCGCACCTCCAATCCCGGCGCCGCCGAGGTGCCGGCCCTCAT
>Ga0210393_10004911_pt1 | contig 10549 bp, 6 predicted proteins | sample IncBWC27OmetaG_FD_160068 | JGI IMG/M metagenome (GOLD analysis project Ga0210393, IMG submission 160068) | Forest soil microbial communities from Barre Woods Harvard Forest LTER site, Petersham, Massachusetts, United States - Inc-BW-C-27-O ...
TCCGGCGAATCGCTGCGTGATGTCCTCGCGTCCCAGCGTTCTGAAAGCCGGAAAATAATGATGCGCGACGGCGAGCAGGTATTCCTCTTCCGAAGGCAGCGGGTGCACCTTTCCCGGTTCGCCGTGATAGGGCGTTTCCGTCGTACCGATCAACGTCGCGCCCTGCCAGGGCATCACGAAAACGGCGCGGCCGTCGGCGGGGCTCTCGACGTAGTAGATTCCGGCGGTCACCGCCAAAGGCAGGACGATGTGCGTGCCCTGCACGAGATCGACGTCCGGAATCGGGATGGCCGGCCGGATGAGGCCGGCCACCTGCGGAGCCCAAGGGCCGGCCGCATTGACCAGCACGCGCGCGGTGCACTCCACCGCGGCGCCGTCGCGCGCGTACGCCACCGTGACGCCCTCGCCGGTCAGAGCCGCACCGGTGAAACTCGCGGGCATCGCGATCTCGGCGCCCAGCGACAGCGCCGACTGCACCACCGCGCGGGTGAGCAGGGCGTCATCCGTCTGCGCGTCGTGGTAACGGATGACGGCATCGAGATCGCGCGTCTCGAGACCGTCGAGGGAGGACCATTCGCGCCGCGGCACCGCTCCGAAGCGGGTACTGGCATCGAAACCTCCCAGCAGCGCGTACATCCACAAGCCCAGCTTGAGCTGCCAGGGCCGGCGTCGAGTGTCGCGATAGACCGGAAGGAAGAAGGGCTTGAGCTCGACGAGTTCCGCGGCGATTCGCAGGTGTATGGCGCGCTCGCGCAGACTCTCGCGCACCAGCGCGAACTGACCGGATTCGAGATAGCGCAATCCGCCGTGAATCAATTTGCTCGATCGGCTGGAAGTGCCGCTCGCAAGACCCACCCGTTCGATGAGCAGCGCACTGTGACCCGCCGCCGCCGCGGCCTGCAATACCCCGGCTCCGTGAATGCCGCCGCCGACGATGACTACATCGTATTGTTTCATTGACCTTGAGCTTTCGAGTTTTCGCTAGGATGCGTGAATACGCGCGAACACTCCACTATTGCGACCTGTCGCCATTCGCGAACAGGCGCCGCCTAACCTTCGCGCTTTTCCTCGAATTGCAGCACCGGCGTGCCGGAGGTGACTTCGATCTCCCCATCGACGATGGCGCCCTTGGCGATGGCGATGGTTCGAGCGGTGACCTTGCCGCGGATCACCGCGGTGTAGCCGATTTCCAATTTGTCCCTGACGTTGAGACCTCCGGTGATCTTGCCGGCGACGATGGCCTGCTCCGCCTGGATGAATCCGTGCCAGGATCCCGTGGCGGACAAATTGAGCCCGCCCTGCAATTCGCCGTCGCCGTGCACCTCGCCGGACACCACGAAATGCCCTGCACCGCGGATGTTGCCGACGAACACGGACTCGGCGCCGATGAAAGTCGGGGTACCCCAACTGCCTTCCAAAAATCGCCGTTTCTGTGCGCTCATGGCCGTTGATTATCCTATTCGGTGCGGACCGTGATGTGACGAGCTTGGCGTCGCCGCGACATCGCGATTGGACGTAGAATGCAGATCTTGGAGAAATCTCGCGCGAGTACGAAAATGGTCACGAACAAGGCGGTCTTAGGTCTCGGTTTGGCATTGCTGCTCGCTTTCAGCGCCTGCAGCCGCCAGCAAAGCGATTGGGAACAGACCCGGACGACGAACACCGCAGACGCCTATGAGCTGTTCCTGAAGAAATATCCGACGGGCGAATTCACCGCGCAGGCCAAGGCGCGCATCAAGGAGCTCTACGAAGAGCGCGACTGGCAAAAGGCGCGCGACACCGACACTCAAGAGGCCTATCAAGCGTTCCTGAAGCAGTATCCCGAAGGAAAGTGGGCGGAAGAAGCGCGAATCCGCGTGGAGAACTTCACCCTCGCCCAGGCACCGCCGAGCGCGGCGCCCGCCGGATCGGAACCCGCCAGTCCTCCCGGCGGTCCCGCCGCCGGCGCCGCTGCTGCCGCGGCAGGAGCCGCCACTGCCCCTGCACCTCAGCCCAAGCCTGCGCCTCCGGCTGCGCCCAAGAGCGCCGCCAAGCCTTCGGCCAAGGAGGGTTCCTACGGCATACAACTGGGCGCGTTCAAGTCCAGCGCCGATGCCGCCAATCGGCGGTGGGCGCACTTGGCCAAGGAATACCCGAAACTTCTGGCGGGACTCTCGCCCACGGTGTCGCCGAAGAAGAGCGCCTCCGGAACCCTGTACCGCCTGCAGGTGACGGGCCTTACGGAAAAACACGCGCATGCGCTTTGCAAGAACCTGAAGGCGAAGTCGCAGGGCTGTGTGCTGATGCATCCTTAAGCCAAGGCTTACGAGAGTTGGCGCCCATTTAGCGGTGCGCGTCGTCAGGCCCGGCGGTCCGCGTCACCAGTGACAATTCTTGTCAGTCAGATCGATTGAGGCCTCGCCTTAACTAGCTGAATTCATTGAATTTGGCGCTTGGCACGCCATTTGCTTGAATCCCAGTGTGGGCATGCAATCGCAAATCATCGCATTGTTGGTCCCGCAGGGCAGCCCAAGGGCGACCTTGCTGGTACGCCGTGGCAATGGCCAGTTTGCGCTCGAAAGAATCGACGCCCGGGTGGCTTCCGCCACGCGGGTTGCCGCGAGCTGGTTTCGCCAAGGCGCTCCGATCGTGGACCCGGCCACCCGAGCGGTGGTCGGCTACGAAGTAACGGAGGTGCCCGCACTTTAAGTTCGAGTGTTTCCCCCTAGTGTCAATCTTGGCGCCGCGCTTCAGCTTCCCCCGCTCGCGGCGCTTTTTTTTGCGCTTTGCGTATGCACGATGTCCGCCTGGTCGAGCAGGAAGGCGTATTCCATCGCGATCTCACGCTAGCTCTGAAAGCGCCCCGACTTGCCGCCGTGCCCGGCATCCATGTCCACGTGCAGCAGCAGCGGGCTGTCGTCGGTCTTGAGCAAGCGAAGCTTGGCGACCCACTTGGCGGGTTCGTAGTACTGCACCTGGCTGTCCCAGAGTCCCGTCGTCACGAACATGGCCGGATAGCGCTGCGTCCGTACATTGTCGTAAGGCGAGTACGACAGCATGTAGTCATAGTCCTCGCGGTCGTTGGGATTGCCCCACTCGTCGTACTCATTGGTGGTGAGCGGGATGCTGTCGTCCAGCATGGTGGTCACCACGTCGACGAAGGGTACCTGAGCGACGATTCCCCGGTAGTCGCCGGGACTCAAGTTCGCGACGGCCGCGACGGCCATGCCGCCCGCGCTCCCGCCCATGGCGAACACCCTATCCCTGCCGGCATAACCTTCCGCGACCAGGTGGCGTGTGACGTCGATGAAGTCGTTGAACGAATTCATCTTGTTGCGTTTCCTTCCTGAGTCGTACCAGGCGCGCCCCATTTCCTGGCCGCCGCGCACATGGGCGATGGCATAGACGAAGCCGCGGTCGATCAGGCTGAGGCGGGCCGACGAGAACACAGGGTCGGTGGACAGGCCGTAGGCACCGTAGGCGTATTGCAGCAGCGGCGCGGTGCCGTCGCGCACGAATTCCTTGCGATATACCAGCGACACGGGAACTTGCGTCCCATCGCGCGCCGGCGCGAACAGGAATTGCGTTCGATAATTCGCGGGATCGAAACTGCCGACCACCGGGTCGCGCTTCAGCAGGATCTTCTCGCGGGTGCGCACGTTGTAGTCATAGATGGTGGTCGGAGTGGTGAGCGAGGAATACGCGTAGCGCACAAGGTCGGTGTCGAGTTCCTCGTTGATCGACAGCGACGTGGCGTAGGCCGCCTCGTCGCTGTCGATGAAGAACTCATCACCGCTTCCCGCTCCGGCGCCGCCGACTTCCCCTACGGGTTTGATGCGGATCTTGGCGAGGCCGCCGGTGCGCACCGACACGGCGAGGAACCGGTCGAACACGTCGAAATCCTCGATGAATGTGTCCTCGCGGTGCGCGACCACATCGCTCCAAGCCGCCCGGTCCGATTCCTGGCCGATGGGCGCCCGCATCAGGCGAAAATTGCGCGCCTGCCAGTTGGTTCTGACGATGAAGGCGTCGCCGCGATGTTCCAGCTGGTATTCATGATCGCGCTCGTGCGGCCGGAAGATCTTGAACTCGAGCTTGGGATCGCCGGCCTCGGCGTACCGCCACTCCGATGACACCGTGCTCTCCATGTGGATGAATATGAAGCGTTCCGACTTGGATTTGGACACCCCGGTGTAGAAGGTTTTGTCTTTTTGCTCAAATACCAGGGCATCGTGCCGCGGGTCCGTGCCGAGCACGTGCTTCTTGACGTAAAGGCCGAGCAGGGTCTCCGGATCCTTTTCGACGTACAGCAGCGTTTTGTCGTCGTTGGCCCAGGCGAGGTCGGCCTCGACGTCGGGAATCGCAACCTCGAGAATCTCGCCGCTGCGCAGATTCTTGAGGCGCAAGGTGTACTGGCGCCGGCCCACGGTGTCCTCGCAAAATGCGAGCCACCCACCGCCCGGCGAGACTTCGAGCGCGCCGATGCGGTAGTAGTCGTGCCCATCGCTCTGTTGATTGGCGTCGATTAAGATCTCCTCGGGCGCGTCGCGAGAACCTAAACGGCGCGCGAATATCGGGTGCTCCTTACCCGGCTCGAAGCGGGTGTGGTACCAGTAGCCGCGCTTCAAGTACGGCACGCTGGAATCGTCCTGCTTGAGGCGCGCGACGATTTCTGTGTACAGCGCGTCCTCGAAGGGCTTGGTCCGCGACATGCGGCGTTCGCGGTACGCGTTCTCCGCCGCCAGGTAGGCCAGCACTTCCGGGTTCGCTCGTTCGTCGTCCCGCAGCCAGTAGTAGGGATCGATTCTGACGCCATGCGGTGAAGCCACGGGGTGCGGCCGCGCCGCCGCAACCGGGGGATTGGACTCGGGTTCGATTGCCAGAAAGGGCTCCTTGGGGCTACTTGTCCTCGGGTTGGGCGGGAGTATAGTCAGTGAGAAGGGGGGAACTATGCAGACCGTGGGTCAATTGCTCAAAATCAAGGGCACCGAGGTTTTCTCCGTGGGGCCGCAGGATTCGGTCCTGCACGCCATCGAGGTCATGGCGACCCGGCACGTGGGTGCGCTCCTGGTCATGAGTCAGGGATCGCTGATCGGCATCATCTCCGAGCGCGACTACGCCCGTAAGGTGATATTGAAGAACCGTTCATCTCATGACACGCCGGTGGGCGACATCATGACGGCATCGCCGGTCAGCGTGGAACCGGAGGATACGGTGCATCACTGCATGCAGCTCATGACCGAAGGACGGTTCCGGCATTTGCCGGTGGTGAAGGGCGGCCGGGTGGTGGGAATGCTGTCCATCGGCGATCTGGTCAAGGCCGTGATCCAGGAGCAAACCGAGCACATCGAGCAGCTGGAGCGGTACATCGCAGGCTAAATCTGCGGGGCACCCGTTCCGGCGGGACGTGGCGATTGACGGTAACCGCCACCTCGGTATCATGAGGCGCATACACAAGGTGCGCCTCACGGCGTTTGCCCCAACCTGGCGCCGGGACTTTGCGGCGCCCAGAACCGATTTAAGTTATTGTTTTTAAAAGGCTTTGCAGCGTGCTGCCAAGCAGGCTTGAGGTTGGGCGCTTTATGGCGATCGAGGACGGAACGAAATTCGCATCGAGCCGCGACGGCGGGGATCCGCGTATGGGGGATTGGGGACTGTACCGATCCGCCTATGAGAAGGACTCCTGCGGTTTCGGCCTGATCGCCAGTCTGGACGATCAGGCCAGTCATTGGGTGCTGCAGACGGCCATCAGCTCGCTCAACCGCCTGACTCACCGTGGTGCCATCGCGGCTGACGGCAAGACCGGGGACGGCTGCGGTCTCTTGATCAAGCAGCCCACCGCGTTCCTCAAAGCCGTGGCCGCGGAATCGGGCTTCATCTTGAGCGCCCAGTTCGCGGCGGGCTTGGTTTTCCTGAGTCGCGACAAAGCCAAGGCACAGCGCGCGCGAGAGGCCCTCACCGAGCAATTGCGGATCGAGAAGCTCGAGGTCGCCGGATTTCGGATCCTGCCGGTGGACCCCGATGCCTGCGGCTCCGAGGCGCTGAAGACGCTGCCCATCATCGAGCAGGTGTTCGTCAACGGCGGCGGCGATATCGACGAGGCCACTTTCAACCGCAGGCTGTACCTCGCGCGGCGGCGCACGGAAAAGCAGCTGGAGCGGGACGACCCGGCCTTCTACATCCCATCCCTGTCGGCCAGCACCATCGTCTACAAGGGCATGGTGATGCCGCAATTCCTGGTGCAGTTCTATCCCGACCTCAAGGATCCGCGGATGGAAGCCTCGGTGGTGGTATTCCATCAGCGCTTCTCGACCAACACCATGCCGCAGTGGCGCCTGGCGCACCCCTATCGCTACCTGGCTCACAACGGCGAGATCAACACGGTGCAGGGCAACCGTAGCTGGGCGGTGGCCCGCGGTCCCTTGTTCCGTTCTCCCGTGCTGCCCGATCTCACCGACATTCTGCCGCTGGTGTCCCTGACCGGCTCGGACTCCCAGTCGCTCGACAACATGCTCGAGCTCCTGCTCATGGGCGGTCTCGATCCCATGCACGCCATGCGCATGCTGGTGCCCCCGGCCTGGCAGTCGGTGGACATGATCGACCCGGATCTCAAGGCCTTTTACGAGTACTACGCCACGCACATGGAACCCTGGGACGGCCCGGCCGGCATCGTGCTCACCGACGGCCGCTATGTGTGCTGCACTCTGGATCGAAATGGGCTGCGCCCTGCGCGCTGGGTCATCACCGAGAACCGGCACATCACCGTCGCCTCGGAAGCGGGGGTGTGGGACTACCTGCCCGAAGAGGTGGTCAAGAAGGGCAAATTGGGGCCGGGCGAGATGCTCGCGCTCGATTTGCAGACCTCCGAGCTCATGGACACGAAAAGGGTGGACGATCTGCTGAAGAGCAGGCATCCCTACAAGGCGTGGCTGAAGAAGGGCGTGCGGTATCTGCAGACCGATCTCATCGATCCGCGGTTGGCCGCAGAACCCTTCGATCGCGACACCCTCGCGCTGTTTCAGAAAATGTACAACGTGTCGGCCGAGGAGCGCGACGAGATCATCCGCATTCTGGCCGAAGATGAGAGCGAGGCGGTGGGCTCGATGGGCGACGACACGCCGATGCCGGTGCTGTCGAAGAAAGTGCGCTCCCTCTACGATTATTTCCGGCAGCAGTTCGCCCAGGTCACGAACCCGCCGATCGACAGCCTGCGCGAAAGCATCGTCATGTCGCTGCAGACGCAGATCGGCCCCGAGTGCAATATCTTCGTGCCGGCGCAGCATCATGCCGAGCAAATCGTGCTCTCCTCCCCGGTGCTCTCGCAGCGCAAACTGCGCCAGATCGTAGGGCTCGCGGATTCCGGGGTGCCGAACGAATTCATCGACCTGCAATACGATGAACACATCGACCTCAAAACCGCGCTGTCTGCGGTCTGCGACCAAGCTGAAGCCGCGGTGCGCAACGGCAAGATCGTGCTGCTGCTGTCCGATCGATACCTCGTCAAGGGCAAGGTGCCCGTGCATGCCCTGCTCGCCACCGGCGCCGTGCATCACCGCCTGGTCAAGACCGGGCTGCGCTGCAAGTGCAACATTCTGGTGGAGACCGGTACGGCGCGCGATGCGCATCATTTCGCCTGCCTGATCGGCTACGGCGCCACCGCCGTCTATCCCTATCTCGCGTATCAGACGCTGTTCGATCTCATGCGCACCGGTGCCCTGAAAATGGAAGCGGCCATGCGGCAGGAGCTCGGCCGCAGCTACCGCCGCGGCATCCGCAAGGGCCTGTTCAAGATCATGTCCAAGATGGGCATCTCCACCATTGCCAGCTATCGCAGCGCGCAACTGTTCGAGATCGTGGGCTTGGGGCGCGAAGTCGTCGACATGTGCTTCGAGGGCTCAGACAGCCGGATCGCCGGGGCCGACTTCGTAGACCTCAAGGCCGACGCCGACACTCTGGCGCGACTCGCCTGGGATCCTGCCGAAAAGATTCAGCAAGGCGGCTTGCTCAAGTACATGCACGGCGGCGAATACCACATGTACAACCCGGACGTCATCGCCACGCTGCAGTCGGCCGTGATGACCCACGACTACGGCCAATACCGCGAGTTCGCCGCGCTGGTCAACGAGCGGCCGGTGTCCTGCATCCGCGATCTTCTGGCGCTGTCGCCGTCGGCCGCCCCCATTCCCATCGAAGAAGTCGAGCCGATATCGGCCATCATCGCGCGCTTCGACAGCGCGGGCATGTCCTTGGGCGCGCTGTCTCCCGAGGCGCACGAGGCGCTCGCCATCGCCATGAACCGCCTCGGCGCGCGCTCGAATTCGGGTGAGGGCGGCGAGGATCCGGTGCGCTACGGCACGGAAAAGAATTCCAAGATCAAGCAGGTGGCCTCCGGCCGCTTCGGCGTCACGCCGGAGTACCTGATCAATGCCGAGGTGCTGCAGATCAAGATCGCGCAGGGCGCGAAGCCCGGCGAAGGCGGACAGCTGCCGGGGCACAAGGTGAACGACATGATTGCGCGCCTCCGGTTCGCACGCCCCGGGGTGGGCCTCATCTCGCCGCCGCCGCACCACGACATCTACTCCATCGAGGATCTGGCGCAATTGATCTTCGATTTGAAGCAGGTGAACCCCCGCGCCCTGGTGTCGGTCAAGCTGGTGGCGGAGCCCGGCGTGGGCACGGTGGCGGCGGGCGTCGCCAAGGCCTACGCAGACCTCATCACCATCAGCGGCTACGACGGCGGCACGGGCGCGAGTCCCCTGTCCTCGATCAAGTACGCCGGCACGCCGTGGGAATTGGGGCTGGCCGAAACCCATCAAACGCTGCGCGCCAACGAGCTGCGGCATAGAGTCCGCTTACAGACCGACGGCGGCCTCAAGACCGGGCTCGATGTGATCAAGGCGGCCATCATCGGCGCCGAGAGCTTCGGCTTCGGCACCGCGCCCATGGTTGCGCTGGGCTGCAAGTATCTGCGCATCTGTCACCTCAACAATTGCGCGACGGGAATCGCCACGCAGCACAATGTGCTGCGCTCCAAGTACTTCATCGGCCTGCCCGAGATGGTGATCAACTATTTCAAGTTCGTGGCCGAGGAGTGCCGCGAGATCATGGCCTCCATGGGCGTGCGCAGCCTGCCGGAATTGATCGGACGCACGGAGCTTCTGAAGATACTGCCGGGCGAGACCGCGAAGCAGCGCAAGCTCGACCTCTCGCCCCTGCTGGCCAATTCCTCGCTGGTGTCCAACAAGCCGCAGTACTGCATCGATCCGCACAATGCGCCCTTCGACAAGGGCGCGCTGGCCGAGAAGATGCTCAGCGATATGCAGGATGCGATCGCCGCCAAGACCGGCGGCCGGTTTTCCTACTCGGTACAGAATTTCAATCGCTCCATCGGCGCGCGAATTTCCGGTGAGATCGCGAGGCGCTGGGGCAACACCGGCATGAGCGCCGCGCCGCTCATCGTCACCCTGAAGGGCTCGGCCGGCCAGAGCTTCGGCGTGTGGAACGCCGGCGGATTGCACCTGCATCTGGAGGGTGAGGCCAACGACTACGTGGGCAAGGGCATGGCGGCGGGCAAGATCGTCTTGAAGCCGCACGAGCGATCGAGCTTCGTGGCGCGCGACACCGTGATCATGGGCAACACCTGCCTGTACGGCGCCACCGGCGGGGAGCTCTATGCCGCGGGCACCGCCGGCGAGCGTTTTGCGGTGCGCAATTCCGGCGCGCTGGCCGTGGTGGAGGGAGCCGGGGACCACTGCTGCGAATACATGACTGGCGGGGTGGTGTGCGTGCTTGGGCGCACCGGGGTGAACTTCGGCGCGGGATTCACCGGCGGCTTTGCTTATGTGCTCGACATGGAGCGCGACTTCGTCGACCGCTACAACCATGAATTGATCGACATTCACCGCGTGTCGCCCGAAGGCATGGGCATCCATGTGCAGCATCTGCGCGGGCTGATCGAACAGCACGTCGAAGCCACGGACAGCCTGTGGGGCGCGCAATTACTCAACGATTTTCGCTCCTACATCGGCCGGTTCTGGGTGGTGAAGCCGAAGGCGGCCGCCATCGATTCTCTGCTGGAAAACCTGCGCCGCGCCGCCTGAGCGCGCCGCAGATCTACACGCCATGGCCGACAAGCACCTGCAATTTCTGGAGATTCCGCGCAAGGATCCCGACAAACTCCCGCTCGAGGTGCGCACCAAGGAGTTTCGCGAGATTTATTCGCAGTATGGAAGCGAGGCGGCGGGAGCCCAAGCCGGGCGCTGCATCGCCTGCGGCAATCCCTTCTGTGAGTGGAAGTGCCCGGTCCACAATTACATTCCGAACTGGCTGGCGCTGGTGCGCGACGGCAAGCTGTTCGAGGCGGCGGAGCTGTCGCATCAAACCAATTCCTTGCCGGAAATGTGCGGGCGCATTTGCCCGCAGGACAGGCTGTGCGAAGGCGCGTGCACCTTGAACGACGGTCTCGGCGCGGTGAGCATCGGCGCCATCGAGAAATACATCACGGACGAGGCGTTCAAGCAGGGCTGGAAGCCCGACATGTCGCATGTCGTGCGCACCGGCAAGCAGGTCG
>Ga0210393_10004912_pt1 | contig 10548 bp, 11 predicted proteins | sample IncBWC27OmetaG_FD_160068 | JGI IMG/M metagenome (GOLD analysis project Ga0210393, IMG submission 160068) | Forest soil microbial communities from Barre Woods Harvard Forest LTER site, Petersham, Massachusetts, United States - Inc-BW-C-27-O ...
ACCCAAGACGAGGCGCCCGAACATGTTCCGCAAGGGATGCTCTCCGTCATTATTCCGGTACTCAACGAAGCGAGCTCGATCGAATGGGTGATTCGAACTGTTCAGGAAGTTCCGTTGCTCAAGGAAATCATCGTGGTGGACGACGGTTCCACCGATGGCACTTGTGAGTTGCTGAGCAAGCTGGCGTCGGCTCCCAACCTGAAGAAATTGTCGCACGAGCGCACCCGCGGGAAAGGTGCGGCTATCAGGACGGCGCTGGCGAGCGCGTCCGGTGAGTTTGTGGTTATCCAGGACGCCGACCTCGAATACGATCCAGGCGATCTCCCTGCGCTGATCGTACCGCTGGCGGCGGGCGAGGCAGACGCCGTGTATGGCGTGCGTCAGCATGACACCGCGGCGCGCGGACTGGCGCTATTCATGGGAGCTCGAATGCTGACTTTACTCACCAACTTGCTTTACGGATGCCGGATCCATGATGAGGCGACGTGCTACAAAGCGTTCCGCCGTAGCCTGTTGAATCGGATCGTGCTTGACCGTGATGGCTTCGATTTTTGTCCGGAGGTCACAGCGAAGATCTGCCGGCTGGGCAAAAAGATTCGGGAGGTTCCGATTTCGTATCACCCACGCTCGGCGACTCAAGGAAAAAAGCTGCGCCCGAGCGACGGTTTCGCCGCCGTGCTGACGCTCTTGCGCTACCGATTCGCACCGCGGCGACAGTTTGATCGTGTGTTCAGCGCAGATCCATACGCCACGGCCAGGGGCGATCGGAGAGCGGAATCGGTTAGCAGGGGTCGACTGTGAGCCTGGAATAGGGTCGTCTGTGGAGACTCGGCGATTCTTGCAGGCTCCCCTCGCGGTCGCTTCGGTTGTGGTGACGCTGGCCGCGCTCGGCAGCTGGCTATCCTTTAGCAAGGTCAGGTACTTCAACCCTGACGAATTTGAACATCTCCATTTCGCCTGGTGCATATCCAAAGGGATGCTGCCATATCGCGACTTCTTCGAGCATCACTCGCCCTGGTTCCACTATGCGCTGGCAGACTTAATGTCCTTTTATCAGGTCGATCGGCGGTTCGATGACGCGCTCGCCTTTATTTCTCTTGCGCGAAGCATCGACGTGATGCTGGCCGCAGCTGCGCTCGCCCTTACCTTCTTACTGGCGCGACTGTGGCGTGGGTCGCCCACCGGATGGATAGCGATAGCCATGCTGGCCGTCGATCCGGTATTCGCACGCAAGACTTTCGAAATCCGTCCTGATGTGCCGGCGCTGGTGATGTGGTTGGCGTGCCTGGTGGTGTTGGTGCATGCACTGAGCGTCGCGTCACTGAGCGCGCGGCGGCGGACAGTACTGTTCGCGCTATCCGGATTGCTGCTGGGTAGCGCCATCATGACCTCGCAAAAGTTGCTGACGGTTATGCCGGGGTTCGCGCTTGCGATGCTGTGGTATGTGGCTGCCGGTCAAGGCCAGTGGTGGACCCGGGTGCGTGAGGTCGAGCTGCAATTCGCGGGTTTCGCAGCGCCGGTTCTGGCGACTCTGGGTTACTTCTGGTCGCGAGGTGCGCTGGCGGACTTTCTCTACTACAACTTTACGTTGAATATGCATTGGACGGCTCATCGGCCGCCATCCTTCCTGTTCTTCCTGCGGAATCACCAATTTTCGGAGAATCCGATCTTGCTGGTGTTTGGCGGTCTTGGCCTGATTTTGGAAGCGTTCCGCGAATCTCAGCAGCGCGAATTCTCGGGCGGCAAGTTGCTGATTCTCAGCTCGGTGGCCTTGATCGCAGGGCTGTGGGAACTGCCCATCGCGCAGGAGCAATACTATTTGACCTTCCTGCCCCTTTTAGCGATTTTTTCTGCAAGGTTCATGATCGCAGTCGCAACAGTGGTAAGCGGGAAATATTCTGCATGGGACCGTAGCGGATTGCGATATATGATCGCTATCGCGTTCTTGGGCGGCACGATTGCCCTGCTTATGACACGCCACGATTGGATTTGGGCACACCCTGAGGCGCGCTGGCTGAAAGAGAGCGTAGTACTGCTGCTGGTTGTCGGCACCGTCCTGATGCTCCGCGCGCGAAGCGCCGCCGCGCTCACTGTGCTGTTATGCGCGGTGTGCATCTGTCCGTATTATCTGGCCCGCGTGCAGTTCCTCGAGGTTAACACTAAAGAGTTGCAGTCGTTGCGATACACGATCGAGAAGACCTCACCCACAGATACTATGATGGACGGCTTTTCGGGCATTGGCGTGTTCCGGCCGCATGCGTACTTTTACTGGTACCTGGACCCGGAAATTTTCGCGATGATGACCGACGAGCAAAAGCGTCAGCTTCTGGCCGACCTTCAAACGGGGAAGCTCGCTCCTCGCTATCTCATCATGGACTCCTTTCTGGATGACGTTTTGTCCCCCATCCGCTGGTATGTCTCAAGCAACTTTTCAATGGTACAACACCAACCCTATGCGGCTCTCCTACGCCGAAATTAGGGCTCACCCACACGAAGCTCTCATCGAGGAAGCGGCTTTCGACACGACTCCTTGTCTCAGTTGGCATTTGCGCTAATCCGGCTTTTCCCCTTACTGCGCCTTCCGCTTGAATCAATTAGTGCGAGCCTTCATGGCGATGTCCGTCACCGCCCAACCGTAGTTCCGCACGCGCCAGCCGCGTGCATGCTTCACGAGCACGAAGGCCCACCCGCCGGTTTCGATGAATGAGCTTGCGCCGATTGTGCCTCGCCAGGTCGTAGGCAGGGAAAGGAACGCAAGTTCGCCGTCCAGGTGAAAATCCTGTGGGTCGCCGAAGGAATGTCGGAGATCTCTGATATTTTTCGCATGCTCCGCGAAACCCTTCGCCCAGCGCTCAACTGCATCGCCGCCCTCGAAAACATAGGGTGGGAAATTCTCGATCAGCACGACCTTCCCATCCGCGAAGGCATCGTTGAGAAACTGGGAATCGAGAGTTTCCATGAACCGCGCGATCCGCTCGATCGGAGCCATGATCTCCGCATCCGGAAGTTTGCCAGCCACGCCTGACCTCATAGTACCGCCGGCTTGGTCCGCGCAAGGCTCGAGATGCGCTACGGCCGCGCGGACCGTCCCTGGATATCGAACCCGAGCGCACCCGCGGCATCGCGATTTGACTATGCGGGCGCGAGAACGCTGGAAGGTCGCGGCAACCCAGACCATTTGCTACAGTTCGACTGACACCGGGACTATTTTGGTTGAAACGTCCCGTTCGTCAGGAGGGCAGAACCGTGGGAAAGAACAATCGTAAAGAGCTCGATCGGTTTTGAGGTCATCAGCAAACGGCGCAGAGGCTTCCCTTCAGAGACCGCAGTCAAACGAGGGCAACGTCAGGTGCATTGCGACAAGGAACTAGTCGAGAAGCTCGGCCGCAATGACCTATGTCCTTGCGGTTCCGGCCGATGCTTTCAAGCTATGTTGCCTTAGTAGCGGCCGCTACGATGGCGCGATCCGAAACCACTACTTTTAGGGAATGAAGACTGGCGGGGCATCCAGGAGATGTCCCGCCCTTTTCCCACACGGCAATTCCAAATGAACCCGCCAGACGCGGTTCGCCGCGGCGGGTTCGGCTCCCTCCTCCCTCCGCTACTTTCACTTTTTGTCATTCTCGGGTGCCCGCCGCGAGGAATCCCAATCCTTCCGCGAATGTTCGTTCGGCCTTTCGTTTCTGCCCACAATTTGCTACCAGCATTTTGGGGGAGTCGAAGGGGAGCAAATGAAATCATTCGCGATCGAGGCAGTTGGTCTATGCCTCCTTCTATGCGTCGGCTGCAGCTCGCATGATGCGTCGGACCCGAGCTATGGCGCCATGTTCAAGCAGACGACGCGCGATCGCGTTAGCGGCAACGAGTTCTGGGGTTCCCGTACCGAAAAAGATTGCACGGGCGGCGGAGTGTGGGAGGTATGCACTCCAGTAGGTCAGAACGGTCCCCCCGAATAGTCGATGTCAGCGAAGTACACGGCGAGCGCTCGGACATCGGCCTCCGGCACAATCGGAGCGCCCAAGGCGTCGCGAACGACCGGAGTCATCGTGGCGGCAATGGCCGAACCGTGCATCGGCGCAAGCCCGGCGCGCAGGTAATTGAACAGCTCATCTTGCGCCCATGGAACGGGCGAAGGATTGGCGTCGGTCAGCGGAGGCGCGATCCAGTTGTCGATTACCGCTCCTGCGTAAGCGTCTCCGACTTTTTCGGCGCCGAGCGAGTTGCGCGGCGTATGACATCCGCCGCAATCACCGAGCGTCTCTGCTAGATATCGTATCAGCCCATGACTCGAAGGCGACCTCTTGGTTTCCTGAGCTTGCGGAATCTTCCAAGTCGATGCGTGAGCGTTTTGCAGTTGCTCGCAGAAATCGAAGAGGACATCTGACCGACGAAAACCGACGTTTTCTACGAATCTTCAAGCGGGCGACCCACGCTGGTTCCTTCGGCTACAGCACTCGTTTGGCCGAACTTGCAGTCGATCTGCCAGCGACTCAAGACTCGATACACCTTCTGCCTCCGATCACGAAGCTAGAGTGTGGAAGCTCTATGCAGGTTAAACGGGGGTTCGCCGGACGTTCGAAGCAAAATGATAGAACCCATAGAAATGATTCGTCGACCGCTCGTGGTCCTGAGCGAGAGAAGGGTGCTGTGCGGTGTTATCAGCCACGCTCACGATCAACTGCGCAACGCGTTCGAGGAAGCTGCAGCTCAAGACTCAAAATTTGTCGAACGTTATAGAACTTGGAGGGGCGAGTGGCACCAGGGAGAAGTAGTTGGCTGTCTCAGGCGCGTGTTCCCACCAGACGCAGTGTACGAATCGCTCACTTATCCCGATCCCGACAAGCCACTCGGCCATACCGCGGAGCTCGACGCTGCCGTCTTCTGGCGGCCTTTCCTAGTCTTGTCGTGGCGAAACCGGACAATTCAGGCTTGAATCCCAGCTGGGCGATATAGGTCGGCTCAGAACCGATCTAAAGAAGAACGTGGCCGACGCTTTGTATCAGACGCAGCGTGCTAGCCGATACGTTCAGTCATGCGACGAGTGCAAGTTCGTTGAAAAAGAGATCGGGCGCGAGTTAGTGATCAAGAAAGCAAATATTCGGCGGACCTTCTTCATAACAGTGTCTCTCCGCCTTCTTGCGAACGTGGCAACCTACCTCGCTTGGATAAATCCGCTTCAATTGTTTGCAGCGGCGAATGCCCATGGTCTGTGTCTCTTGCGGAGCTCGAAACCGTCACGGAGTTCACAGAAGGCCCGGAGATTTTCCTGCCCTACATCGAGCGGCGTTTAGCGGCCAAGTTGCACAGACCGAAACGGTAGGCGACGAGATTCGCCTATTCGGCGCGTATTTGAAAACTCGATTATCTGATTCGATGTTTTTGGACGAAGAAGGACGACGGCTCACGTTAATATCGTTCGCAGACTTTCATTTGAAGTTCGACGAGGTGATGGAGTTTCGACGCGGAGAACGGTCCGAAGCCCCGGATATTCGACTTGAAGTTCCACCAGCAATATCCGCAATCTTGATGGAGCTTCGGAAACGCCACAAAGACGTACCTTCGCGATGGATTGCGCATAGTGTTCTATCACTTACAAACGATCAGCTCATAGCTCTCGATCATGTATTAGCCACCGCTCACGAGAGATGGCCGCGGCCGGGACATTTCGGCCGTGCTGTCTACTATGAGAATGGCACTGCGATCTGTATTGTGACTGCGGTCGACCATCGCGGATCGGTTCTTCGAGACCAAGCGAACCGCGTGGCCATGATCGAAAAGTTTCGCCGAAAAGCCAACTGAGCGATTGGCTTCGCGATAGATCTTCGATTACACGCGACCCTTTCTGACCGCGTTATGGATCGAGGGTGAGTGGAAGAGTGACGACCTGCTCGATCGCTTGATTCGAGAAGATGCGCCGACGCCTTTGGGCAAGTTGCCGGGTCCCAATGATCCTTGCTTTTGCGGAAGCCTTAGACAATTCAGTATTCGTACCAAGAGGAGACGCAAGACGCCATCATTCAGAAGTATCGAGTAGAGGTTTTACCGCTAAGTGCTATCTATGCGAACCATCCGGACACCAAAGGCGTCCTGGTCATAGATGGGGTCGATGCTTGTTCAGCGGAAGAATATGTAGCACGGCATTACCGGCGCTTGAATTCGGGACACTCTTTCTCGAGAGTAAACCTTTTCATGTCCTCTTCGGGACATTCATGTGGTTGCTGATTCAGGACTGCTCGGATCCCTTGACGTTCGGCTCGGACCGAGACCTAGTTGAGTCGAAGGGAGTGGGAGCAGCCTCGGAAGAAGCGTAGCGTCTATGTGCTGTAAGAAGGCGGATCTCGGTGAGAGCACCAGGTATTTCGGCAATGACTGATAACCAACCAACTGAAACCCACAACGATCGGAATGTCTACATACTTGGCGCTGGATTCTCAGCGGAAGCCGGCCTGCCGCTTATCAAAGACTTCATGAACCGAATGAGAGATGCCGCCGCATGGCTCGCGGAGCAGGGTCAGCGCGAACGCGAAGTAAAAGCAATCGAGCGTGTACTCGCGTTTCGGCTCAGAGCTGCAGCGGCCGCCTACCGCGTTCCTATGGACATCGAGAACGTCGAAGAGCTATTCAGCCTTGCATCAGCTAGCGCACGTCAAGCGCTTGGCGAGGACATGGCATTGGCCATCGCCGCAACGCTCGACTTCAGTCGTAGTGTCGTCCCGCTTGAAGAACAACAGTATTTCAGTGTAGGTGCCCTCAACGTTCCGGATTGGACGAAGCCTCCAAATTGGAAGCCCCCAATCGCCAACATACAACAAGGAGTTGAGAGCAGGCAGCTCAAGGGGCCAATGGTTCGGTTGTCCGCCGTATGAATTTTATCTAAGGCGCCATGTGCAGCTACTTCAACAAGGGCGGCCCGGATCGAACCGATGCTATCATTACTTTCAACTACGATACGGTGGTCGAGGACGCTCTTGAGGCTCTTGAAATTGCTTTTTCATATGGTGCAGACGAGTACATTGGATGGACCACACCAGAGGCACTTCGCAGAGCGCAAAGAGCGCACGTCCGAATCCTTAAGCTCCACGGATCCGTTAACTGGTGTCGCGGGGGGCGGCATTGGGCAGGAACCGAAGCCAAACTTGCAGAGGTGCCGCACGGTGTTGCGACTAGTATGGACCGTAAGATCGTGGCGTTCCCGAATTATGCAAGACTTCGTGAGCGGGAATACATTCCGCTTCTTGTTGCTCCAACCTTGGCAGAAAGCTCTAGCCGAGCATTTGTCGGCGATCTGGGATGATTCTGTTGTCGCTCTTAGGACAGCAACACGCGTCATCATCCTGGGCTATTCGATACCCCCGACCGATCAGCACTTCCGATACTTGCTTGCCGCTGGTCTTCAAGACAACATCTCGCTTCGCAAAGTATTCTTTGTAAATCTAGCTCTTGGCAAAGAGCAGATGAAGAACCAGCTTGAAAATCGTTTAATGGGTCTGTTCCGCAGCGAACATTTTGAGCGCGGAATCATAGAACCAGTATCTACCGACATTAGAGATTTTCTGGAAGGACCACGGAACTTTGGCGAGGGATCTTACCGTGTTGGTTTTGGCCGTCCTTTGAATCCAGCCGGATTCACGATGGGAACCGCTCCTTGGACTTTCTACCCGCCTTTCCTGCAAGGGTGGTCAATAGAGTAGAGCGAGCCTTCGTCTATATTCTGCGACCGCCATTGTGCCGAGTAGACGCCTCTTTACCACGAAGATAATGTGGCGGGCGTTAAACTAAACAACGCGAGCGAACGACGTATCGGCTCACCAACACGCTGGATCTACAGTCCATGGCGCGCGGAATCTGATCGGCCACAACACGCCAACCATGTGCGCGATAGTGACAGCGATCGGCCTGTCGTGCTTGCTGGAGATAGGTTCGTGCGCACGTCGACGATATGGTAAAAAATCTCAAAAAAACTTGAAAATAATGCGCCGAGAAGAGAACCAAAAATCTATTTTTCGCACGCTCGCCGCGCGGCGGAAAAAACTTGGTCGGAAATGCAAAGAGCGCTACGCCGGCCATGTTCAGAAAACTATGATGGGTAATTTACTCGTATGAATTTGCGGCCGGCAGTTGGGGCAGTTCTGGTTACTCTGTCCTTGGCGGGACCGGCGCTCGGTCTGGCCGAACGGTGGAACAACTTTGCACGCGATCCACACCACTCTGCGCTGTCTTCGGCCGCATCGCAGTCACTGGAGCAGGTTCATTGGCAGACCCCGGTCGATCTGAATCCGCAATACGTCTCGAACAAACTGCCAATTCACTATGGGTCTCCTTTGGTGACGGCCAAAAATACCGTGATCGTGCCAGTGAAAACGGGTGCGCAGGGTGGGTTTCAAGTAGAGGCGCGCAGTGGAACCAATGGCAGACTCATTTGGAGCTTGCCGACGGACTATATTCTGCCACCGCACAACTGGACGCCGGTGTTTGGGCCGGCGTTGAGCTCGGAGCCACGCGTTTATTTTCCCGGAGCGGGCGGCACAGTGTATTTCCGGGATTCGCCAGACTCTGCTGCTGGGATCGAAGGTCGACTCGTATTTTACGGAAAGAAGAACTTCCTGGCAGATCCGAGTGCCTACTATGCGAGTGTCATGATCAACACGCCGATCACGACCGATCATTCAGGAAACATTTTTTTCGGGTTTCAGGTGATCGGCGAAACACCTGTGGCGCTGAACAGTGGGATCGCGCGAATCAACTCTAGAAGCAGGACGGGTACGTGGATTGCCGCTGCAGCCGCCGCCAACGACAACTCAATCACGAAAGTGGTGGACAACTGTGCACCGGCCCTGAGTCCGCATGGGAGGACGGTCTACGTAGCCGTGAGCAACGGCTTGGCCGGATATCTGGTGGCCCTGGACAGCAGAACACTCGCGCCGAAGGCAAGCGTGCCGTTGAAGGATCCGAAATCTGGGAGCGATTCGTTGTTGAGCGACAACGGGTCGGCCTCACCTACGGTCGGACCTGATGGCGAGGTGTATTTCGGAGTCTTGGAGAACCCCTCTCGGGAGAACAACGGCCGAGGCTGGCTGTTGCATTTCGATAACACCCTCTCGCAATCGAAAATTCCAGGTGCTTTCGGCTGGGACGATACTGCGGCTGTGGTTCCCTCATCCTTGGTGAAGTCCTATAAAGGCACGTCCACCTACCTACTGATGTCGAAGTACAACAACTACGCGAATGTTGGGTCGGGAAATGGGCAGAACAAAGTTGCGGTCCTCGATCCGAATGCCACCGAGATCGATCCTGTAACCGGAGCAACAGTGATGCAAGAAGTGTTGACGATCCTCGGGCCGACGCCGAATCCGCCGTTGCAGGGAGTGAAGGAATGGTGCATCAACTCGGCGGCGGTCGACCGGTCTACTAAGGCCATCATGGCCAACAGCGAGGATGGGAAGCTCTACCGATGGGATCTAACGAGCAATACGTTGTCTCAGGCCGTGACGCTTACCTTGGGGCTGGGCGAAGCCTACACTCCGACGGTGATAGGAGTAGACGGTACGGTTTACGCCATCAATAACGCGATGCTCTTTGCTGTAGGAACTTATACAGCTCCGGCGGATTTCTCCCTCTCTGCCTCGCCTAGCAGTGTCAAGAAGAAACCAGCAACACACTAAATTTCAAAGCCGCCCACGTGCGTAGCCGTTGCGCGCGGCGCTTCCGGATCTCGGCTTTGAAAAGGTGATAGCCGACGATCGAAGCGGGCGATTTCATGCTTGCTCCGCGGCGAAAGGCCGCTAAGACGGCTGCTGCGACTCGTCCTAAAAAGAACGGGCCAGCGGGGAGGGGCCCGTCGCCAGCGCGACGCTGACTGGAAAAACCCGGGGGGAGGGAATCTCAGCCAACTCCTTCGTCTTACTAAATTTCCCCTGAGCGTCTATGCACATAGACACTCGCGTTCCGCACTTAGGACACTAAACTCGCAAACTAGGACGGTGCTCGACGAAGTCGATGTGTTCAGATCCCTCCACTCGGGCGTCAATATCAATAAGCGCGTCTAAACTTTCGTAATTTCCGTTGCGCACAATGCCTGTTTACAAAAATCAGTACGAATAACTTTACAGTACTGATCATTATTTACGTTTCAATTCGCCTATCCAAGGTATGACTCGACGCTTGGTGTATCGTGACTCTTCTTTGATTCCCGACCAATCCTGAAAAAATTTGACTTAATCTGGGATCAAGGTGACGGTATCCGCGAAGAACTGAATCACTCTTATAAGTTTTTCGCGCCGACTGTCTGGGAGGAACGCTGACGTGAGCCGCGTCAGTCGCCGATAGTCGGAGGGATCGTGCGCGGCAGTCCGCAGTGCCTTCGGAGATTGCGTCCCATGGACCGATAATCTCAAGCGCGGGGGTTCGAATTTGCAGGACAGGATTTAGAGGGAGGAACACCCAATGACGGTTGGTAATTGCGGCGTCTCGTTGCGCGCGCGGCTAACAATTGCGGCGGTGTCTATAGGAGCAGTCGCGATCGCAGCATTTTTGCACCTCAGGTTCGGA